>RCUH01001975.1_pt1 | contig 13300 bp, 8 predicted proteins | sample 2166191 | NCBI WGS metagenome assembly RCUH01 (sample SAMN09932848, study PRJNA488358) | compost metagenome | feature: garden; material: soil; isolation source: compost soil in an enriched community after 214 h of incubation | place: Germany: Experimental Botanical Garden Goettingen | collected...
TGACTAATACAATATGAAACGCGGAATTATTACCTTACTTATTATTGCTGCTGGTCTTGCAGGAATATTTTTTGTGTTAAATAAGAATAAAAAGAAAAACGAAGCGGAAACAGCTGAGGTTGCGAAAACAAATGCAGCAATTGCCGTCCGTATTGATACGGCGAAAGTAAGCTCAATGGACCTACGTTACACCGCTAATGGAACTTTTGCGCCAAAGCAAGAGGTCACCGTATCTGCGGAAACTGCGGGTAGAGTTGTGAAGGTATTGGTCGACGAAGGTTCCCATGTAAGTGCTGGGCAAACCCTCGCAATTATCGAAGGTGACAAGCTGAATGTAAACGTAGCTAATGCGCAAGCAGCATTTACGAATGCACAGGCGGACTTACATCGCTTTGAAAGTGCTTTTTCTACAGGTGGTGTTACCAAACAACAGCTGGATCAGGTGAAATTGCAATTTGAAAACGCTAAAAATAATTTAAGAGCATCAAAATTGAATGCCGGTGATGTAACCATTAAGACATCTGTTTCAGGTGTGGTTAATGCCCGTAAAATTGAACCAGGAACTTATTTGACTGTTGGAGCAGCGGCTTTTGATATCGTCAATGTTGGAACATTAAAATTACGTGTCAATGTTGATGAGAAAAATGTGGCTACGTTACGAGTAGGCCAGTCTGTTGATGTATCAGCAAGTGTATATGCAAACCAAAGATTCACAGGTAAGGTAACATTTATTGCTCCTAAATCTGACGGAAGCTTGAATTTCCCAGTAGAAATTGAAGTCAATAACTCATCGAATCAGTTGCGTGCCGGTATGTATGGTACAGCAATGTTTGGGGAAGGGGTTGCCGGTAATACTTTGATCGTACCTCGCAATGCATTTGTCGGTAGTGTGAGTGATAATAAAATATTCGTTCTTAAAAATGGTAAAGCAATCGAAACCAATGTGAAATCCGGAAGAAACTTTGGTGATCACATTGAAATCTTGGGCGGTCTACAAAATGGCGATCAAGTGATTGTTTCGGGTCAAATCAACTTGTTTGATCAAAGCCCTGTTGAAATTATTAAATAATGTATACTGAAAAACAGTAGCAAATGAAGTCGTGGTTTCATTACCATTAAAAACAAATAATTCTAATGAAAATTACCGAAATATCGATAAAACGTCCCAGTATAATTATCGTATTATTTATAATACTGACATTAGGCGGGTTGTTTTCCTATACTCAATTGGGGTACGAGTTAGTCCCCAAATTTGAGATCAACGTAATCACGGTGCAGACGGTCTATCCAGGGGCATCGCCTGCTGAGGTGGAAAGCTCAGTGACCAAAAAAATTGAGGATGCAATTTCCTCGCTGGAGAGTATTAAGAAAGTAGAGTCGACTTCCCTGGAAGGTGTATCCATTGTGATGATTACCTTAAATAACGGGGCTGACGTCAACTTCCTGCTGACCGATGCACAACGGAAAATCAATGCCGTTGTCAACGATCTACCCGATGATGTGAAAACGCCATCGTTGTCCAAATTCTCATTGGATGACGTTGCTATCATGAGTTTAGCCGTAACGTCCAACTTATCCGAAAAAGAATTGTATGACTTATTAGATAACAAGATTCAGCCAGTTTTCGCACGGATCAATGGAGTAGCCAAAGTGGATATGATCGGGGGCGAGGAGCGTGAAATTCAGATTTCTGTGGATCCTAAGAAAATTGAAGGCTATGGCTTAACAATCGCTCAGGTACAACAGACTGTTGCCTCTTCAAATCTTGATTTTCCTACAGGTAACGTAAGTACACGTGACAACAGAACAACAATCCGTTTGGCGGGTAAAGTAACTTCGATCGAAGAATTACGTAATCTACCGATTACGACACCAGCAGGGGTGCAGATCTATTTGCGCGATATCGCCGATGTGCAGGATGGTATCAAAGAAATTGAGAAGGTGGCTCGTTTGGATCGTCAGAACACCATCTTGTTACAGGTCTTTAAACAATCGGATGCCAATGCAGTAGCGGTATCTGAAGGTGTTAAAAAGACAATTGGGCAGGTGGAAAAAGATTATGCAAGCAACAAGATCAAAATTCTTGTTGCAAATGACTCTTCTGACTTTACGTTGAATGCTGCCAATAACGTAATCCATGACTTGATGATTGCGATTGCCTTGGTAGGTTTTATCATGTTGTTCTTCTTGCAGAGTTTGCGTAATGCTGCGATTACCATGGTTGCGATTCCGTTATCACTGATTGCGACATTTATTGGGTTGCTGCTGATGGGCTATACCCTAAACCTGATGTCTTTATTGGGACTATCACTGGTTGTCGGTATTCTGGTGGATGATGCGATCGTTGTTATCGAGAATATCCACCGTCACATGGAGATGGGGAAAAATAAAGTGCGTGCGGCATTTGATGGAGCCTCGGAGATCGGTTTTACCGTAACGGCGATTACCTTGGTTATCGTGGTGGTGTTTTTACCGATTGCGATGTCTACCGGTTTGGTGGCAAACATCCTTGCTCAATTTTGTGTGACCGTAATTATTTCCACTTTGCTATCCCTGCTTGTGTCATTTACAGTTGTTCCCTGGTTATATTCCCGTTTCGGAAAACTGGAGCATTTGAGCAAAACTTCTTTCTTCGGACGTATAATTCATGGATTTGAAAGTGGTTTGACAGCTTTTACTCATTGGGTATCTGGATTGTTGGTCTGGGCATTAAAAAGCCGGATGAATAAATTGGCAACATTGGGACTTGCAGTAGGCTTATTGGTCGCTTCTTTTATGCTTGTGGTCAAAGGGTATATCGGTTCGGACTTCTTTCCTGGCATAGACCGTAAGGAATTTTTCATCCAATTGGAATTGGACAAGGATGCTTCTTTGGAAAAGACCAACTTATTGACGCAAAAGGCTGAAGCCTATATCAAATCTAAGCCAGATGTCAAAGAAATCATCACCACTGTAGGACAGTCTTCGGATGGTATGGCTTCCACAACAGGTTCACGTTATAAATCCGAAATCCACGTTATTCTGGATAAGGAGAATTTTGAAGGTAACTCTCAGGTATATTCTGCGACTTTAAAACGCGAATTGGAAAACAAGCTGATCGGAGCGAAGATTAAGACTGTAAATGTCGGTATCATGGGAGCTGAGCAGGCGCCATTGAAGTTGACCATCATCGGTTCTTCGGTAGAAGATGCACAGGAATTTGCGGAGAAAGCGGCAGATCAATTGCGTAAGATCCCGGGAGCAGCAGGAGTGAAGTTAACTTCTGAGGCTGGTAACCCTGAGATCAATGTGAAAATTGACCGTGATAAAATGACGTCTTTGGGACTGAACGTATCCACAGTCGGTATGACGATGCAGACTGCATTTTCTGGAAATACAGACAATAAATATAGAGCGGGTGATAATGAGTATGATATCAATATTCGCTATACAGAAAGTGGTCGTGCCAGCATCGACAATGTTCGCGATTTGAAATTTATCAATAATAAAGGTGCTTCAATTTCATTGGAACAATTTGCAACAGTTTCTTATGGTTCAGGACCTACCTTATTGGAGCGTCGCGATAAATCGCCGGCGGTATCTATCCAAGGTCAGGCAATCGGTAGACCAATGGGTACCGTAGCACAGGAATGGCAGGCTCAATTTGAGAAGCTCCCACGCAAACCCGGAATTGTTTTCATTTGGGGTGGTAACATGGAAAATCAGACTGAAGGTTTCGGTACATTGGGAATTGCATTATTGGCCTCAATTATCTTGGTATATCTTGTGATGGTGGCGCTATATGATAGCTTTATCACACCTTTTGTGGTATTGTTCTCCATTCCATTGTCCTTTATTGGTGCCTTGTTGTTCCTTGCATTGGGTAACCAGACGTTGAACATCTTTACCATCTTGGGTATTATCATGTTGATTGGTCTGGTGGCCAAGAACGCGATCATGCTAGTCGATTTTGCCAACCACCGGAAAGAAGCTGGTGATAGCACACACGACGCTCTAGTCGCTGCTAACCATGCCCGTCTCCGTCCTATCTTGATGACGACAATTGCCATGGTATTCGGTATGATCCCGATTGCCATTGCTACAGGTGATGGTGCGGATATGAACAGAGGTCTGGCAATCGTTATCATCGGTGGTCTATTGTCGTCGCTATTCTTGACGCTCGTTGTCGTGCCGGTTGTATATTCGATCTTTGACCGCTTTGGTAATAAGAAGAAGAAGGACTATGAAGCATTGATTGTAGAGGATTATGATCATGTTGATGTAGCAGAACATTAAAAATAAATCAATTTTACAAAAGAAAGGAGGCTAAGTCATTGGCCTCCTTTCTTTTTGTGTTAATTTTAGGTTAATCAATCGATTGCGTAAATATTTTTTATTACATTGCGGCGCATTAACAAAATATATATACTTAAAATTGAGACAAGCATGTGTGGAATTGTAGGATACACAGGTTACCGTCAGGCGTATGGTATCGTCATTGATGGATTGAAAAAATTAGAATACCGTGGATATGACAGTGCGGGAGTGGCACTGCACAAAGGTGAACAGGTTGATGTTTATAAAAAGACCGGTAAAGTAGTGAATCTAGAAGAATTCGTTTACGGTCAGGATCTCCAATCAACAACAGGAATAGGGCATACACGTTGGGCCACCCATGGCGAACCTTCTGACCGCAATGCCCATCCGCATTATTCAAACAGTGGACGTATCGCGATGATCCATAATGGTATCATCGAAAACTATGCTTCCCTAAAATCAGAATTAATTAGCAAAGGCTACCAATTCAAAAGTGATACGGATACTGAAGTGCTCGTTAACTTTATCGAAGAAATCCAGTCACAAAATGAATGCTCCCTGGAGGAGGCGATCCGTATTGCCTTAAAAAGGGTTGTCGGTGCCTATGTGATCCTTGTATTGGAAGCTGGTCATCCAGATCGGATTATTGCCGCTAGAAAGGGAAGTCCCTTGGTTATCGGAATAGGTAAAAATGAGCATTTCTTGGGTTCAGATGCTTCACCGATGTTAGCGTATACCAAAGAAGTTGTTTACATCAATGATTATGAACTTGCGATTATCACGCCTGATGAACTAATCCTCAAGAATTTGGGAAATGAACGGATTACACCGTACATCCAAAAATTGGATCTGGAGTTATCGGCTATTGAAAAAGGTGGTTACGATCACTTTATGCTAAAGGAGATCTTCGAACAGCCACATACCATCTACGATTCAATGCGTGGCCGTCTGGATCTGCAAGCCAAGCAAATTATTCTGAGTGGAATTGAGAAGTACGCGAATGAAATCAGCAGCACCAATCGGATTGTCATTGTTGCCTGTGGCACAAGCTGGCATGCTGGATTGATTGCCGAATATGTTATTGAAGAACTATGTCGCATCAATGTTGAGGTGGAGTATGCTTCGGAGTTCCGCTACCGCAATCCTGTGATCCATCCTGGAGATGTAATTTTAGCCATTTCACAAAGTGGTGAGACTGCCGACACGTTGGTAGCTCTGGAAAATGCGAAAAAACAGGGAGCCATCATTCTAGGTGTGGTTAATGTCGTCGGATCTTCCATCGCCCGTCTTTCTGATGCAGGTGCTTATACGCATGCCGGACCCGAAATCGGTGTGGCAAGTACCAAAGCTTTTACAGCACAGCTAACGGTTCTAAACCTGATCGCATTAAAAATTGCAGCCCTAAAAGGATCGATTTCGGAAGAACGTTTTCTGAAGTTATCGGAGGAATTGCATGCTGTTCCAGAAAAGGTTGAGTGGATCTTGGATACGCAGATCGAAAAGATCCAGCAAATTGCAAAAAAATATAAAGACGCAAGGGATTTCTTATTTCTTGGTAGAGGATATAACTTCCCTGTTGCCCTTGAAGGTGCGCTAAAGCTAAAAGAGATCTCTTATATTCATGCCGAAGGGTATCCTGCAGCGGAAATGAAACATGGGCCTATCGCTTTGGTCGATGAGAACTTGCCTGTTGTTTTCGTAGCAACGAAGGATGCCTATCATGAAAAGATTGTTTCCAATATCCAGGAGATAAAAGCAAGGAAAGGGAAGATTATTTCTGTAGTCACTAGAGGTGATGCCGTTTCCGAAGAGTTGTCGGATGACTTTATGGAAATTCCAGAGGCAGATGAGATTATTGCTCCTTTAATCTCTGTTGTTCCTTTGCAGTTATTGTCTTATTATATTGGTGTGGAGTTAGGATTAGATGTTGACAAACCTCGTAATCTCGCCAAATCTGTCACAGTAGAATAGGGAGGCGCATGAGTGTATTAAAGAAAAGACCTTTGGAGCATTTGGGATATGATTTTATTCCAGATGAATTTCTCCAGGAAGGGCAGGATGAGTACACCCTGCGTTTTCAGCAGAATCCACGAAATGATTACCGTGACCTTACAGCAAATGAGGTTCAGGAACTAATCGCCAATGGTAATTGGTCGAGCGACTGGTCCAGGGTAAAGGTTTCAGCAGTCTTCGATCCAAAGCAAATCCAAGGTTGTAAATTCTATGGTTTGGTACGCATCGGAAATCTCAGCCCCAGTTATTTGGAATACCGCAATTTGCAACTTCCCATCGGTTTATATCATTCGACCATTATCAGTTCGGATTTTGGCGATGATGTGGCTGTACATCATATAGGCTATTTATCCTATTTTATTGTGGGCAACGACGTGCTGTTGAGTCAAATCAAAGAGATGGAGACTGGCAGCACGGCTAAATTTGGAAATGGAATTCTACGTGATGGCGAAGAATCGGGCAAACGTATTCAATTGGAGCTCTGCAATGAAAATGGAGCACGCTCGGTGTATCCTTTTGATGGGATGCAGGCTGCAGATGTCTATCTGTGGACACGAAATCGCCATGATCAGGAGTTACAACATCGTTTTGAAGAGCTGACAGACCAAAAATTTGGTACGCAACGCGGATATTATAGCCAGATCGGTGATCGTTGCGTTATCAAAAATACGTTCACGATCAAAAATGTGAAGATTGGTACCGATGCTTACATCAAAGGGGTGAATAAGCTGAAGAATGTGACTGTTAACTCATCACAGGAATCCTATACCCAAATTGGTGAGGGCTGTGAGCTGGTCAATGGTATCATTGGCTACGGTTGCCGTATATTCTATGGAGTCAAAGCGGTACGTTTTATTTTGGCCTCTTATTCGCAACTGAAATACGGCGCACGGTTGATCAATTCTTATCTTGGGGATAATTCGACGATATCCTGTTGTGAAGTGCTCAACTCCTTGATTTTTCCGGCACATGAACAACACCATAATAATTCTTTCCTATGTGCGGCGCTGGTGATGGGGCAAAGTAATATGGCTGCCGGGGCTACAGTAGGGTCAAATCACAATTCCAGGGCAGCTGATGGTGAGATTATTGCAGGGCGTGGTTTTTGGCCAGGTTTATGTGTAAGTCTCAAACACAATTCGAGATTTGCCTCTTACTGTTTAATTGTCAAGGGTGACTTTTTACATGAGCTGGATATCCAACTGCCGTTTACGCTGGTAAGCAACGATGTACAGCACGACCGACTTGTACTTATCCCAGGGTATTGGTTTATGTACAATATGTACGCCTTGGTACGTAATGCCAATAAGTATGAAGCAAGGGATAATAGGCATTTTAAAAATCAATATTTTGAGTACGATATGTTGGCTCCTGATACGGTCAATGAGATGTTTTCTGGAATGGAAACACTCGCTTTTGCGGTATCGGAAAGCCTTCAACAGGAAGAGGATAAGACACGGGAGGAACGCATTGTGGCAGGGCGTGCCTTGCTTGCCAACAATATTGATCTAAAAGATAAGACTATTGTTTTATCCGGAGCAGAGAATTCGCGCAGACCTACCGTGATTCAAAAAGTTGGCGAAGCTTATCATCTTTATCGTTCATTCATCAAGTATTATGGTGTTTTGCATCTGATGGATGCATTGGAGGAAGGCCAATTACTAGATGATATCATTGCGAGCCTTGCTGGTGAACAACGGACAAACTGGGAAAATATCGGTGGACAGCTTATCGAGAGTACTGCATTGCAGGGTTTTCTGGATGATATTAAGTCCAAAAAGATAGACTCCTGGGATGATATTCATGAGTTTTATCATGAGCGTAGCAAGGATTATCTATTGGATAAGCGAAAGCATGCCTTATTGTCACTGATTGAAATTCTGACTTTGGAAGGTATGGAAATATCCAGAGATAAAATTGTATCTTTGTTGGATCAGGCTTTGGGGCACCGAATCTGGATAGGCGAGCAGATCTATAAATCCCGCGCTAAAGATTACAAAAATCCGTTCAAGAATATGGTGTATGCCAACGATGAGGAACGCGATATAGTCGTCGGGAAGTTGGCAGAAAACTCCTTTATCAATCAACAACAGAAAGAATTAGAGATATTTAAAATAAGGGTTGCTAATTTGAAAGGGCAATTTTAAAGAAAAGGCTTCCGCTCGGAAGCCTTTTCTTTTTTATCTTTAAGTACCAGATAGTGATCTGATCGGTTCAACGCACGTATGCAGGGAAGTTTATCCAGCATCTTGAATTTTATCCAACGGTTTCCGTTTATTCTCCTTGATATGCTTAAAATGACTTGGTGTCAGCCCAGTCACTTTTTTGAACTGATTGCTTAAATAAGCAACACTGGAGTAATTCAGTTGATAGGCTATTTCGCTTAAAGTCAGTTCATCATAGACCAGTAATTCCTTGACATATTCGATTTTTTGGCTGATGAAATATTTCTCAATTGTCATGCCTTCCACATCCGAAAATAGATTCGAAATATAGTTGTAATCGTGATAAATCTGATTACTTATTATTTCCGATAAATTGAGATTGGTGTTATTATTTTGGTTGCGGATTAGATCCAGCACCAAATGCTTGACCTGTTCAATAAGTACTGTCCGCTTGTCGTCAATCAATTCAAAACCAAGGGCGGAAAAGCTTTCCGCCAATTGAGCAGACTGTTCTCTATTCAACGTTTCTTCAATTTCGACCTGTCCTAAAGAAATATGTTTAATGTGAAGATTAAGCTTGGCCAATTCATTTTCGACAACCATGATGCATCTATTGCATACCATATTCTTTATTGCGAGTTTCATTCGATTTTTTTTAATACAAGTTACAAATCTAAACCCAAAAATCGCAAATTAATCGGACATTCTGTTGTAAGATTTGGGGCATATGTTGTAGAGTTTTGGTGCAGTAAAACCGAATAATCGAGATGCCCTAGTTTTAGATGGCTAAGGTGTACTGTGGTGACACTATGGATTAATCTCAATAGGGGTACCTATGGGAACAGCGCGGTAGAGCTCATCAATTTAAGTGTTGGTCAATGCCATACAACCGAAGGTCCAGTCTACACAACGTTGTAGTTTGCCAATGAAGCCCATTCCGTTTCGCAGTCCATGAATTTTGATGTCACCACCGGCAGTTTTACCTAGAGTTTTGGCATGGGCAATATCCTTTTCATTTGGATAGGAGACCCCTAAGTTTTTATGGTATCCACTGTATTGATTCTTATCATTGATATAATATAATCCTTCTGGAGTTTTTAGGTCACCTTCAATTTCTTTTGCACCTACGGGCTGCCCACCGAGTGAGATACGATAGGATTTGAGCAGTTCTCCATATGCATAAGCCAGTAAGATCCGTTTGGACTTATACACCACAAGCCTTTTGATTATAGCATTTTTTGATAAACGGGATTCCGGATAGAGGTTGTAGACCGTCAACGCCAAAATGGAGAAGAGCAATACGGCAATACCAACTTTTAGCCAACTGCTACGACTTTTACTTTGCTTCATAAGGTTTGTATCTAATATCGTTGTTTTGTGTATTTGACAAGTGCCTAATTCACATTAATTAAAATACAAAGTCCCTTTGTTATGGGACTTTGTATTGCTATTTGAAATGGTCAGTTGTTAAAATTCACGATCCACATCCTTGTCGCCACGTCCAGATAGATTGACGATAGCAAGTTTATTTTTGTCTTTTAGCAGCTTAATGGCCAATGCAACAGCATGCGACGATTCGATTGCTGGAATAATTCCTTCTAATTTTGAAAGCAATTTATAAGCTGCAATTGCTTCGTCATCTGTTACAGGGTAATAGTTTGCTCTATTGCTGTCCTTTAAAGCTGCATGCTGGGGTGATATACCCGGATAGTCCAGTCCCGCAGATACCGAAGTAGAAGGAATTGGATTGCCCTCATCGTCAACCAAGCAATAGGAATATGTACCTTGGAATACAGTAGGTTTACCAAAAGATAGGGTAGCGGCTGTTTTAGGGTAGGTTCCCGAACCACCACCTTCGCCACCATTAATTTCAACTTCCTGATCTTCTAGGAAACCTGAAAATAATCCAATGGCATTTGATCCACCGCCTACACAGGCAAATATACTATCTGGAAGACGTCCTTCTTGTTCAAGAATCTGTTGTCTGGCTTCTTTCCCGATAACGCTCTGAAAATATCCAACCATTTTTGGATAGGGATGTGGTCCAACATGTGAACCCAAAAGGTAATAAGAAGTTGGGTTTTCTACATAGTACATCAAGGCTGCATCAACAGCGTCTTTGAGTGTGCGGCTTCCCAGGTTTGTCGTGACAACTTGAGCACCCAGTAGTTCCATTCGTTTCACGTTCAACGCCTGACGGGCAGCATCAATCTCTCCCATAAATACCTTACAGGGGATATTTAATAATGCCGCCGCTGTGGCTGTTGCAACACCATGTTGTCCTGCACCGGTTTCCGCAATGATCTCGGTAGCACCCATTTGTTTGGCCAATAAGATCTGACCGATACAATTGTTTATTTTATGTGAACCAGTATGGTTTAGATCCTCCCGCTTTAAATAGATCCTAGAACCAACATAATCACTTAGGTTCTTGGCAAAATACAAAGGTGATGGACGTCCAACATAGTGTTTAAGGATAGAAATAAATTCGTTTTGGAATTCTTCTTTCTGTACATGACTATCGAAAAATTCGGCTAACTTGTTTAACTGACTTTCCAAAACAGGTGGGATAAACGACCCACCATACTCGCCATATTTACCATTGTATTGAAGCATGTTTTCGTTCGCTTCGACAGATGCACACTTTTCTAGACTCATTTTAGGCTTAAGTTTTCTTGTTGTAAAAATGTTTGATAATAATAGAAGCCTAAATATAGCAATCTTTGTAGGTTTTGGATAAAAAACAACAAAATATTGTTTATGAATTGGATGTAGATAGTTGGATCAGACTCATTCACATCACAACGATTTTAGAAATTTCAATATAATGTTAGTGAGAATTATATGCTATCTATTTGTATAGAAAAGCTAAATAATATATGTTTTATATATTTTATTTCTATTCAAAAGAATTGTATTTGTATATAAATGTTTGTTTATTATTTTCACTTATATATAATTTATTTATATAGTCCGTGTTCCAAGCGTTATTTGACAATTGTTTGCACCTTATCTGAGACTGATTCGTGCCTGATTCGCCCCTAGAAGCAGGTCTGAGCATAGTGCGAACACTATCAGTCCGTGTTGAGTCCGTGGTTAACACGGACTCAACACGGACTGATGTCGGACTCAACACAGATTCATGACGACCACGATGCGACGCTGTGAAGGAGCAGGTAGCTACTGTGGTCAAACAGAAACCGAAGCATTGACGAAGCGTACATAGCTTTCGAATAGGACTATGAAAAAAGGCATCTTTCTCAGAAAAGATGCCTTGTTAAATATATGTTTTGCAAATAATAGTCGATCGCAGCCTGTTTTACGCTTTTGGTTTGCGGAAGATAAAATAGAGACCCACCAAAATAAAGGGTATACTCAGCAATTGCCCCATATTTAGTAGCATGCTTTGCTCAAAATCTTCCTGATCGATTTTAAAATGTTCCAGTACCATCCGTGCACCAAATAGCAAGACCATAAAAATGCCGAATAATTTCCCTTTTTGACGATTCGGGTTTGACTTGAATAAGGAACCGATAATAATAAAGATGATAATATAAGCGATGGCTTCATAGAGCTGACCCGGATGGCGAGGGATGTTGTCATGACGGTCAAAAATGATTGCCCAAGGTAAATCCGTAGGGGTGCCGACCATCTCTGAATTGAAAAAATTTCCGATACGGATCAGCGCACCAGCAATAGGAACAACCACAACCAATCGGTCTGCCAACCATAAAAAGTCTGTTTTTGTTTTGCGGCAGAAGAGGTAAAGTGCTGTGAGGATACCGATAGCCCCCCCATGAGAAGCCAATCCGGCGAAACCTGTGACCTGGAATCCGTTTTTATCCCATTTGAAAGGTAGGAAAATTTCCAGAATATGGTCTTTATAATAGTCAAAATCGTAGAACAGACAATGACCAAGTCGTGCGCCAATCAGCGTGCCGAGAAAGATATAGATGGAAAGTTGGTCCAGTTGTTCCTGCGAGCGGCCTTCTTTTTTGAAAATACGCAACATAATAACATAGGAAACAAAAAAAGCGAGGAGCCAACATAAGGCGTAGTAACGGAGGGCAAATGCGCCAAGGTTGAACATCTCGGGATCAATATTCCAATGTATAGCACTTAGTATTGAATTCATATATTTTATGTCTGTTTAAATTACCATGGTAAAGATAAGGTTTAATCTTATTTTTCAATAAAATCAAAGTTAAATGTAAAAGGAATATTCCAAAAAACATTTTTACTTTTGCATTTCATTGAAATTTTCATATTTTGACGAAAGTAAATAGAAAAGGAAAAGATGGCTGAAAAGAATAAGAAAAAAGAACAGAAAACGACTGCGGTCGTGACAAAAGATTCGCTTTCATTTTTTGAAAAATATATAAACAACGCTTCTCCCACAGGTTTTGAATGGGAAGGTCAGCGTTTATGGCTGGATTATCTGAAACCTTATGTGGACGAAACATTCGTGGATAACTATGGTACCGCAGTTGGTGTTATCAACCCCAAAGCGAGCTATAAAGTAGTGATCGAAGCACATGCTGATGAAATCTCCTGGTTTGTTAATTACATTACAAAAGATGGATTGATCTACGTGGTGCGTAATGGTGGTTCTGATCATCAGATTGCACCTTCCAAACGAGTGAACATTCATACAGAAAAAGGAATCGTTAAGGCGGTATTTGGCTGGCCTGCCATTCATACACGTTCGGGCGAGAAAGAAGAAAATCCTTCCCTAAAAAATATCTTTTTGGATTGTGGTTGCAGCAGCAAAGAAGAGGTAGAAGCCTTGGGAGTACATGTGGGGTGTGTGATTACCTATGAAGACA
>RCUH01001977.1_pt1 | contig 13294 bp, 13 predicted proteins | sample 2166191 | NCBI WGS metagenome assembly RCUH01 (sample SAMN09932848, study PRJNA488358) | compost metagenome | feature: garden; material: soil; isolation source: compost soil in an enriched community after 214 h of incubation | place: Germany: Experimental Botanical Garden Goettingen | collected...
GACGAAACAAAATCAGTCACGCTGAACGTGTGGTCTTCGGAAAAATTACCGTTATCAAAAATTAAAATGAAATGACATTCTTCCGTTCCCGTCGCCTGAATCGAATGACCATAACCTTTTGGAAAATACCAAACATCTCCGGGTTCAAAATTGTCTGTATAGCTATGTCCGTCGGGGTGAATAATCGTCGTACGAACTGTTCCTGAAATCACGTAAGCCCATTCTGCCGCGTTGGCGTGCCAGTGCAATTCTCTCATACTTCCCGGTTGCAGTCTCATAGAAACGCCGGCAATTCCGATAGAAGCTGGAAAATCTGTGACAGATGCGCCTCTTGTAGTTCCGCCGTCGTTGGTTCTTGGTTCTTTTTTCTCGAGTTCATATTTGAAACTTAATGATGCAGTATTCATAATAGTAATTTTTATAATTAATGATTGTTTGTCTTTATTTCTACTGTAAAGCTACCTCGGAATCAAAGAATTTTGAAGTGGTTTTCGGTGAATAGGCAAAATGAGTCGGTGGGAATTTGAAAGGAGTAGTTGGTCTCTTTAGAGTATAGAGATTAGACTAAAGATAAAAGACTTTCGATTTGATTTTACTGATTACAAGAATCGATTGCCGTTGATTTTTAATAAAACAAATCCTTCTCAATTTCACTTGAGAAGGACGATTATTTAAACTGTACAAGAATTTATGGTAAGGATAAATATGTTTTTCTTGAAGATACCGTGAAGAAAACGGAAATCAAAATACCTGGAATCAACATTGAAACCAAGCCGAAACGAGCAGAAATCAAAGCGCCAAAGATGCATCCAATCAAAAAACCTGTTAGAAGTATTAATGATTTCTGTAATTCTATTAGCTTTTCAAATGTACGCTCTGTTGAGATATAAGAGAAAAAATCAAGGATGGCTTTGGTCACATTGCCCGTCATTACCGTCGTTGGTCCAAAAGCGGAACTGGCGTATAAACGGGTCAGCGTATTTTGGATTCCCATCGAAAAGACAATCAGCATCAGCATAAAATGGTATACAAAACCTGTTTCAATATGATTTTGTTTTAATAATAAAGCGACACAACCTGCAACAATCAAAAATATACCGATAGATGCAAATATTCCTTTTTCATTTTTATAAAAACTATCCATTTTCCTGGTTAAGATGACCGCCAAGATGAAAACGGGAAAGCTGATAAGATTGATGAAATCACGCAATTGCGGGTGGCTCGATAATTTGTAAGCAAAAACCACAAAATTTCCTGTAATATGGGCAGAGAATAAACCATCTGCAACCGTGAAGGTGCTTGTGTCCACAAAACCTGCACTGAAAGCCATAATTAGGGACGAATAGAAGACCGCATCTCTTTTCATTGGTTATCAGTTTTAAATTTTTTATCTCACAAGAATAATCTTTCCTGTATGTGAACCGTCTTCAAGCAGTCGGTGTGCTTCTGCAGCTTCCGAGAAAGGAAATGTTTTGAAAATGACAGGTTTGAATTTTTTAGATTCAATCAAAGGCCAGACATTTTTTTGGATTTCTTTGGCCAATTGTTTTTTGAACTCATATTCCTGGCTTCTCAAAGTACTTCCGGTGATGGTTAGGCGCTTGGTCATTACTTTCCAAATGTCTAAATCGACCCGACTGCCGCTTACCGCATTGATGTGAACCAATCTGCCTTCAGGCTTTAGAATATTGATATTTTTGGCCAAATAATCACCGCCAATCATATCCAGAATCACGTCAACACCTTCACCTTGTAATTCAGTTTCAAAATTTTGGGTTTTATAATTAATGTAAGAATCTGCGCCGAGTTCAAGACACTTCTGGCCTTTTTCATCCGAACCAACCGTAACAATCACTTTTGAACCCAAAGCGTGCGCAATCTGAATTCCTGTGATACCAATTCCGCTGTTTCCGCCGTGGAGTAAAAGGGTTTCTCCCGGTTGAAGATTTCCTCTCTGAAAAACATTAGACCAAACCGTAAAAACAGTTTCCGGTAAACTCGCCGCCTCAGCAAAACTTAAATCTGCAGGAATTGGTAAACATTGACCTTCCCTCACAGCAACATATTCTGCGTAACCACCACCTGCGAGAAGTGCACAAACTCTGTCGCCAACGGTAAAATCTACGACATCAGGTCCGCATTTTACAATGGTTCCGGCAACTTCCAATCCCGGAATTTCGGCAGAAGCTCCTTCCGGTGCAGGATAATTGCCTTCTCGCTGAAAAACATCGGAACGGTTGAGCCCGGCAGCTTTCACTTCGATTAAGACTTCGTCTCCGGATATTTCGGGAGTAGGGTAATCCTGTAATTTCAATACTTCAGGACCTCCAGGTTTTGTAATAACGATTGCTTTCATTTTTTTTAATTTTACTATCAGATTCATTTCAAACTCTCTTCCAGGTCAGTTTATGGATCACCAATCTTGAATTGCTTGTGAAGGGTTTCTCACTTTCAAGATGCAGAAAACCATCTTTAAAGATAACGATTCTATTCTGCGTTTGCCCTGTCCAATTGGGGAAAAGCGAGATGTACATCGTGTGGCTCACCAACTGTTTTTCATCATCCGTTTTGAATGGCCCCGAATACGCAAGATAGGTCGAGCCTTCCTGTGTATATTCTTCCGGCGTGGCATTGGTCCAATGTTCCTGATGAAAGTTTTCCCGGTGCGTATCCATAATTTGTGCCGACATATAACCGTCAGGATTGTAAATAATCAGTCCTTTCGGATTTTCGCCCATCGGATGAGTAATTTCTCCGCCGTTTACAGGAACTTCAATAAGTTCTACCAAAGTCCAAGTTCCTAATAGTTTTTCAAAAAGTGTTTCCATGACTTTAAAATAAAATGAGCGTACTGAAATACGCTCATTATGTTTTTTGAATTAGAAAGGTTGATTGTATTTTCCGGTCAACGCTTTGTTTTCTATACTTTTCGCAAAGTTGGGTGTTTCTTCGTGGTTGTGGGCGTCGGAAGCAGCTTGTCTGGAAGCGGCTGCATCAGCAAGATTCACATTGTGTTCTTTCAGGTATTCGAACATTTCAGGAGTGGCTGTTGCGTGAATTTCGTTGGTATACAATGTCGTATTATCATCAATTTTTGTGGCTTTCAGTTCCCATAAAACCTGAACTTTGGTACGGCCGTCTTTGGTAATGGAATCTGAGATTGATAACATTCTGCAGTAATCCGGACGGTGCTCTACCGCTACATAATGTTGAACCATCAAAGCATCTCCGATTGTTTCGACGTTTAAAGAAACCGGTTGTCCATCAAAAGTGGTAGAAATAGCTGCTCCGATGTGCTGCGTTGAGCATCTTTGATATTCTGCGTCGGGAAGATTAAGTAACCAATCTGCGATGTTAACTTTTTCGATTGGGGCGTTGATAATCGCTGTAACTGTAGAGTGAGACAATGCGTTTTCTGGTGTTTGTAGAATTTCCATAATGTTTAAAGTTTAAGTGCTTGTATTTGTTAATTTGATGGTGTAAAGCTACATTCAACAAATTTCAAAATCAATTGGTCTTCGATGAACAGGCGGAAACTGTCGTTAAATGAGAAAAATAAGATTGTAATATTCAAGAGAAAATACAAGTTGTGCTTTAGTTTAAACGAGTTGTTTTGAGGAAAAACAAATTGTGTTTTAATCTAATCGGGTTGTTTTGAGAGAATACAAGTGGTGTTTAAGTCTTAACGAGTTGTTTTTTAAGAAAAAGATTTAAACAAAAATCCGTCTCAATTTTGTTTGAGACGGATTTTATTTTAGAATAAAATTTTAATTATTTATAAAGCCATTTCCTAATCAACTTCGTATAATTCGGCATCACTACAAAAATCACTAAAAATACCAGACATCCTGTACTGATGAAAGTATCAAAATAGCGATTGGCAGGAATATTAAGTTGTCTTAATGATGGTAACAGTAACAATTGCATCAATAATGATAAAGGATAAATGGCAGACCAAGTTGCCAGATATTGTTTCCAACGAACCGGAACTTTGTTTTCTTTTTCGCCATAAAAGAGAAAATCTAAACCAGATTTTATTTCGTAATTGTCTTCTTTGGTGAATAAGGGATGCGCTTTGTCAATCAGTTTTCTTCTGGTATCAGATTCCATCCAGTTTCGGAGATTTTCAATCGTATCAAAGCGAATGATGACGGTGTAAACAAAAGTCAGATTTGGAATCGGGCGCACAATCTGCCAATCGAAAAAGCCTTTTGCACTCTTAGCTACAGGCAGAATTTCATCCAGCCATTTTTCATATTCGGTTTGTTTTCCGTCGAGAACGTGATGGGTGATTACGACTGATGCGCCTTGTGTTTCCATAACGAAATTGGTTTTTTAATTAATTTAATTATTGATGGTTTGCATAAATAATTTAGTTTCAAAAAAAGATTTCAGCAAAACATCTTTTACCTCTTCCAAAGCCAGTTGCGATGCCGAATTTTCTTCGGTTGTTAATTCTAAAATATCTAATTTTTCCTCTAATAAAGCCAGCAAACCCATTATCGCCACACTCGATTTTAAATCGTGAGCTCTTAATTTTAGTAATTTGAAATCTTTGTTTTCGTAAGTCAGTTTCAGTTCCTGCAAATGAGTTGGGACTTTATCTAAAAATTGTTGCGTCACGGTTCTTTCAAAATCCTTGTCACCATTGCTGATAGACTTCAAATAAGTAAGGTCGAGGAACTCGTACTTAGAAACGATTTCTTCGTTTTTAGTTTCCGTTTTTTCGTTTTCTTTCAGTCCGAAATTGGAGATTAATTTGAATAATTCATCTTCCTTTATCGGTTTGGAAATGTATTCGTTCATTCCACGGCTCATACATCTTTCGCGTTCGCCTGCCAAAGCGTGTGCGGTCATTGCGATGATGGGCGTGTTCAGTTTCAGTTCTTCACGGATGGTTTGCGTGGCGACGTAACCGTCCATTTGTGGCATTTGGATGTCCATTAAAACCAAATCACAATCATTATTTTTGAGAAATTCTACCGCTTCCAGACCGTTGTTTGCAGTTTCAAAATCGATGTTCCATTGGGAAAGGAGATGTTTCATCAGACTTTGATTGATAGCGTTGTCATCCACAATTAAAACTTTCAAAGGCGCATTCGTTTTATCTTTAAAATAATTGGTGTCAACTTTCGGAACTACATTCAGTTGTTCTTTCGCAATTGTGTATGGAATATAAAAATGGAAAGTTGTACCTTTTCCCTGTTCACTGATGACTTCGATATCACCGTTCTGCAACTGAATCAGACTTTTGACAATCGACAGACCAAGTCCGGTTCCGCCGTAATTTCTCGTTGTTGAATCTTCGCCCTGATTGAATCTTTCAAAAACTTCAATGAGTTTTTCTTTATCGATTCCGATTCCGGTGTCAGAAACTTTAAAACCGACAATGACTTCGTTTTCTGTCTGTTGTTTATTGTAAATTTCGATATTAATAGTTCCCTGATGCGTAAATTTGATGGCATTTCCGATGAGGTTAACCAAAATCTGAGTCAGTCTCGTGGCATCGCCATTCAAAGTATCAGGAATGGAGGCATCTATTTTGCTGGAAATTGTCAATCCTTTTTCCTTGGCTCTTTCTACAAAGAAAGTTTCGACTGAATTCACTAAACCATTAATACTGAATATGCCTTTGGTAATACGCATCATTCCGGCTTCGATTTTTGATAAGTCCAGAATATCATTGATAATCGCCATCAAATTTTCTCCGGAACGCTGAATCGAAGAAACAAACTCTTTCGAAGTTTCATCCAAAGGTCTTTTCTGTAAAAGGTTGGTAAAGCCCAAAATTCCGCTCAAAGGCGTTCTGATTTCGTGGCTCATATTGGCAAGGAAATTTTCTTTCGTTTGCGCGGCGACCGAAGCTTTTTTCTCCGCAACATCCAATTCCTGAATCAACAATCGTTGACGTTTGAACTGACGAAGAATATGATAACCCACAATTGAACCGCTTAAAATCAAAAGAATCAATAGAGAAATATCATACAATCTTGCTTTTTGCCCCATTTCCTCACTTTGTTTGCTGAGGTTAACCATATCGATTCTTCGTTTTTCATAAATTTTGGCGGTGATATTGGTAATTTCATTGGAGATTTTTCTCGCTCTTGGATTCGCAATCGAAGTTTGGTCATCCATATCACCAATTGTTTTGTGACGCAGAAGAAGTTTCTCTTTCACAAGCTTTTTCTCTAAAGCTAAAACGCTGAGTCTCCGAATCAGTTTTTGTTCGTGAATATCTTCATTGTCTTTGGAAAGGGAATCGAGGAAGTTTTCTACTTCGTCAATTTTTTGGTCAATTCCGTTAAGATGCGTTGTATCGTTGGTTGCAATGGAGGCTCGGATTCTACTTTCAACGCCCAAAATATCACGGTCGATTTCTCTTAAATGATTGCTGGAACGCAATTCATTGAGAAGTATATTATTGTTTTGAATGAGCTCTTTGGTATTTTTAGCCGAGTTGATTTGGACTGCTATCAATAGGAGAGAACCCGCAATAAATGTGAGGATGATGAAATAACTGAACCTTCTGTTTCCCATTACTGAGGATATTTTTTTCATATTTAATGATAATAATGGATGACAAGGATTAAACGGACAAAAGGAAACTATTTAGAAAACATTCATTCTCGTGTTGAGTGCTTTTCTGTAAGCATCTGCAACGGGAATGAATTTTCCGTTTATCATAATTCCGCCGTCCTGAAGCGTGTCTATTTTGCCGACAGAAACGATGTAAGACCGATGAACTCTGATAAAATGGTCTTTCGGGAGACGTTCTTCCGCTGTTTTCATCTTGCCGTGAATGGCGAACATTTTTTCTCTTGTGTAAAACTTGACATAATCGCCCATTGCCTCTGCATAAAAAATATCGTCGAGTTTCAAACGCCTTGTGATATTGGAATCTCTCACGAAAAGGAACTCGTCTTTGGTGACTTCGACATCTTCTTTTCTGCTTTCCAAAATTGATTGCGCTTTGCTCACGGCCTGTAAAAATCTCGCAGGCATTACGGGTTTCAGGATGTAATCTGCGATATTCAGTTCGAAAGCTTCGAGTGCGTAATCTTTGTTGGATGAGGTGAAAATGATGATAATGTCTTTCCCTGAAAGGTTTTTGGTGAGTTCGATTCCGGTCATTTCCGGCATTTCGATATCCAAAAATATCAAATCTACCTGATTGTTCTGTAAATGGTTGTAAGCTTCAATAGCGTTGGAATATTCGTTGACAATCGTCAGATTCGGGACTTGTTTTGCCAAGTGTGCGAGCGTGGTTCTTGCGATATCGTTGTCATCAACAATCAGGGCTTTCATAGGGATAGTTTATTATGGTTGACACAAATATAATTATTCCTTTTCTTATTTTCTTTAATTTCTGAAGTATGAACGAATCATCCAAGCCATTTCTTCGTGTGTTTCTATCAGACTTGTGATGAAGTCGCTGGAACCGTAATCTTTGTATTTTTCAGCAAAAGGCGTCACATTTCCTCTTAGAAAATCGATGATGCTTTCGTGGTCTTTTAATAAATCTTTCATAAAGCCCAATCCGTCGTTGGTTCTGTCGCTGTATTCTGTAAGATGCGTCAATTCTAAATAAGCTTTCATCGTTGCAGGTGCGTAATGACCGATTTTTCGAAGACGTTCTGCAACGCTGTCAATCAATTCGTCAATCTGTTTGTATTGCTCTTCGAAGAAAATATGGTTAGCGTGGAAATTATCGCCGGTCACATTCCAGTGGGCGTTTCTTGTTTTGATGTAAAGTACAGTTTCGTCAGCTAAAAGTTTTGCTAATTGTTCTGCAACAGCTTCTGTGTTTTGCTCTGTAAGTCCGATGTTTGTTTTCATAATTTTAAGATTTAAGTTGGAGCAGTATTGCTCTTTTTTCTGATGTAAAGTTCATGATGAATCTTAAAGTAATGATGGATTTTTCGGTGAATGGGCAAAATCAGTCGTTGAAATTGTTCTGATGATATTTTAAAGTTAATTCAATGGAGGTGGAGGTACAGTCGTCGTTTGCTGTAATTTTTTAGGTTCATTTTTATCTTCGTATTCTGTGAAGCCATTGTATTTGTAAGACTTTTCCGAACCTTCACCACAAGTTGTGAAGAATAAGCTTTTGCTCGAAAGATTGTTTTTGTTAAAGGTTTTCTCAATGTTGGTTTGACCTTCCACTTTCATATATTTTCGCAAATACCGATTGTCATTGTATTCATCGTTCCGAAAATAAGCCTCGTTGTCTTGGGCGTTTTTGTTGATGTATTGATTGGTTTTTTTGTCCAAACTGTAAACTGAACTTTCTGGTGCTGGGAAATTATGATAATGTTTGTTGAGGAAAATGCCGTTTTTGCTGTCTTGTTTCGCTTGGTCATATTCCGACTTCATTGCGAGGATTTCTTTCCAGTTGTTGTCATTTTTGTCCTCTTCATTTTTCTTGAAATCTCTGTCGTACATCGAAATGTTGAGGAATTTTAATTTCCCTTCGGATTTTACCATTCCGGTAAAGTTTTCCTCATATCTGCTCGGTTCGTTATGGACGATGGCGAGGTCGTTGTAGTCTTTTGGAATTGCAAATTTGCTTTGATGTAAATTGCCATCAATCAAACCTGAAAGGATAATTTGCGTTGGTTTTGACTTGGTTTCAAAAACGTATGGCGAAGCAAAACAATTGGCATCGTCATTGAAAACTGGTTGTGCTTTTTGATTGTCAAACTGCACAAAACTTTCATCCCGCTCAAAGCCTGAAAAGTACAGTCTTGCCGAATTTCCAATCGTCGGATTCTGACTTCCAAAAATCATAAATAATTCCTGTTGGTCGGGATAAAAATTAATATAATCTTTCTCAAAAGTATAGGTTCCAAAAATCGCTGTTGCGTAGCCGTAAAGCATATATTTTCCATCTTCGAACAGGCAGATGCCGTCGTTTCCGCCATATCTTCCAGCAACTTCTTTGTATCGTTTATCCAAGTTTTGTTGACCAAATAGAAATGTGCAGGCGAACATCATTAGCATTAAATATTTTTTCATAATTATTGTTTTAAATTAATCTGGAGAATGGTTTACATTCACTTTTATATCATCTTTTTCTTTCTTAAAATTAATGATGGTCACGCCACCGGCAAACAAGATTTCAACCTCCAGAATAGTCTGTTTAGGATAAGTGTAAGTTACAGAAATTGGATAATCATTAAAACCGGCGGTATGTTTATCGATAGGCATTTCCTTTTCCAAAAATTTCCCCTCGTCATTGGCTTTGTTCTTTTCTCGGAAAGCTTTGTAAGCCTCTTCCAAATTATGGTTTTTATAAAGACATTCAGTCACGAAACCATTTTCCATATTGCCACCTTTGTCTTTGCACTCCACGTACTTTGGAGGAAAACATTTGATGATCCTATCTGGTGTTTCTTGTATTTTAACTGGAATTATAATTTGAGGTTTTGGCGCCTTTATAGAATCACTTGTTGATTTTTTTACCTCGCGAGTTGTGATGTTTTCTTTAGTTGGAATAGTTTGGTTTTGTTGAGCTATAATAGTTTTCTCTTGCTTTTCTTCGCAGGAAAACATCAGAATAATCAAACCTAAAAACAATATTTTTTTCATCGATTCAAATTTTATTGTTTAATGAAATTGCTGTTCAACGCATCACTGAATTCATAGCGCTTGTCATCGGGATCGAGAATCCGTTTCAAAGTCTCGTCCGTTTTCTGAAATTTGAGGCCTGTGAAATCTGCAAAACCCCAATAAACTCTCGTGAAGAAGTGGAAAGATGAGTAAGGGATTTTGTTAAAATCAAAGAGGAAACTCTCACTTCTCAAACCAATGATCAGCAACTGATTGTTCGCCGGTTTTTCAATAATCAAGTAATGAAAGAGAAAGAAATTACCATTTTTTGTTGTCACCAATTGCGATTCTTCCATCTCTTTTCGTTCGGTTATTTTTAATGGTTTTAATTGATTGTTGATGATGGTGAAAGCTTTGTAATCTTCAATGTCTGCAATATTGTCAAAGTAGATTTTCACCTGATTTTGATTCACTTTTTCATCAATTGGGTAGATGTAGGAGAATTTGTTTTTCGATATTTCTTCGGGCGTCAGTCTGTGCGTGTCATAATCCAATTGAGAATTGTCTGGCATATCCGAATATAAAATCAAAGTGTCCTTGTCCATTTTGAATCGACCTTTGGATTCTTTTTCATATCCAACGTCATCGCCCGGTTTCATAATGTATTTTTCCTGATACGTATAAGTGGAATCTTGGTAATCAAGCTTCAAATTCGTGTCGGTTCTTTTGTCTTCGCTTTTGTAAGTTTCTGATTTTGAAAAGACTTTTGTTATTTCAGGAATCGGATTGTCGGAATTGGTTCCGGAAAGCAAAGCCGTGTAAGACAAAGCCCCAATTAGAATCAGCACAAGAATAATGAATGTAAATAATGTGAGTTTCTTTCTCATTGTGTTTTAATTATTTGTATTCTTTTCCGTTGAATTTCAGATATTTAATGCTATTCTTAGTCGTTACTTTTTCTTCACAATTATCGTCAACCAGAAAACTTTTTGTGTGTTTTATTTTACTTTTAATAATTAGATTTTTAAAACCATTCGTTCTGTTTTTATCAAGATCAATATTTCCAATGATATCCTCGAATTCGCCTGCACATCTTGTGTCCCATTCGCCACTTGCTCTGTCGATCTGGTAATTTTTCAAGATTCTTTTCATTAGATTATTTTGAACGATAAACAAAGATAAATCCGAGTAATAATAAGGATTCGGCTTACTGCTTCCACTGTAACTCACGCGAATTCCAAAGGCTCTGTCTTTTTCATTAAGCTGATAAAGTCCTGTATCAATAGTGATTTCCGAGAGAACCATTGCGTCAGAAGTCCACGCTTCTTTTTCTACATATTTGCTGAGAATTTTTCCCGTTGCATTGTCAGCTAAGACTATATAGGCATCAAAGACAAAGAAATCATGACCTTGCTCATCGGTTTCATTTACATCGTATTTCGGAATGACCAAAATGCTGTTGGACGTTTTATTAGGCAGAACCTTAGACCGATACAATGGCTCGTGAATATCTTTTTTATTAAGCTTTAGTTGTGCTAAAACTTTGTTCAGCAAAACCTCATTTTGCTCCTGAGAATAAGCATTAACAAAGAAAAATAGTAAAAGTAGAACAGCAAATCCTTTTTTCATATTCTTGTTTTTAATTTGAATTAATAAATTATAATTCGTGGTCACCAACGCCTAAAGTGAAAATTTCAAACGTTTCAATATTCGGCAAAGTCGTTAATTTTTTGATGCCTTCTTTTTTAGAAGATTTTGGTAAATCCTTGTTGTCGTCCCAATTATCGTAGGTCGAAATGTATTTTCCCGTACTCAAATTGTAATCAATGCCGGAATGATAAGACGCATCGCCGTAATGACTTTCTCCTCCAATCAGGTAGAAATCGCCATTTTGATAGCGGTATTTGTGCACAGATCCACCACGGATAAAATCGTGATTGATGATGAGCAAACCTTTCTTGATTTCCATACCAGAGAAATAAACATTGTTCATACTTTCGCCTGCCACAGCACCTTTGCTTTCTGCTACTAACTGATAATTGCCGTCGTTTTGTTTTAATAGAATCCTCAAAGTTCTTTCCGGACTATTCTCTTTTTTCAAGAGTTTTTCGGGCTGATAGACCATCACGAGGTCTTCCAATCCGTCTTTGTTGAGGTCGCCAGTCGTGATGGTGTCAGATTTTTGTCCTTTTGGCAAGAAATCTTTCCAGTTTTTGGAGCGCAATTCCCGGTAATTGGTTTTGTCCGTCGGCGCATTTTCTTTTTTAGATTTTGCCAGATTGTAATTCTGAAATTGCTTTTCTGCAATAGGTTTGTAAGCGCGCAGTTCTTTCAAGTACTGACTGTAAACCGTTTCAGAAAGTGAATTCTTCAATTCAGATTCTCCGGGTTTGTAATAAGTAAAACTTCGTTTAATCGTACTTCCCGAACCATCCTCATAAACCGAGGTTTGGCTCGTCCAGTTTTTATTTTCGTCGTAGGTGTATTTGAAATGGGTGATGTACGTTTTGCCACTTTCGCCGTCTTCTGTTCTTTTGATGCAGTCGCCGTATTCGTTGTATGTGTAAAGATTTCTTTGTAAAAATTTGCCTGGTAACTGATTGAAATAACCATAATGATCACTTTTCAGCTTTCCATCGGCATTATAAACATAGCGGTGTCCGAAATCTGAAATCTCATTAGCCTTGTAAATGTAGCGTTCCTCAATCTTTTGACCATCTTCAAACCGATGCCAGTAGCCTTTTCCGGCGTCATAAACATCAGCACCGTTGTACTGGAAAGTGACGCGGTTTTTAGGATTGTTTTTCTCTACAAATTCAAAAACGACATTGTGGTCGTATTGATTGGATGTGTAATCTCTGCTTTTTTTAATGATGCCCGAAGAACGATTTCTGTCCCAGTCAAACGGGACAAATCCTGCTGGAATACTGTATTGGCCCAAAACCATCGTTTCCTCCGTTTTCTCCAGATAGATTTCGCCATCCGTAAACCATCTGATTTTCTGAACATTTGCTGTGTAATCGTGGGTGTAATAGTAATCCCATTTTCCCTGTTTTAGGTAACCACTCAAAAGCATTTGTCCGGCTTTGTTTTGATCTTCGATCTCGATGCTTTCGGTTTTAGAATCACCTTTTCCATACAATGACTTTTTCAGGATCGCTTTCTCATCCGATTTTGTTTGATAGAAGTATTCTGTACTGGAATTGTAGGGCGAGATTTCCTTGATTTTTCTTTGATTCTGATCGTATTCAAAAACCGTTTTCAGTTTGTCTTTTTTATCGCTGGTATTCTCTTTTTCCACCGACATTGTTTTCACCTTGCCTTTGAAAACAAACTCCTGTTCGAAAGCCTGAGCTTGCACACAGCTTGAAACAACAAGCATTGCAATAATTCCAGTCCGTAAAAATAGTTGGTGTTTTTTCATAAAAATAAAACTTTTCTTTTCCGAGCTCAATTGAACTTTCAACATCAAAATAGACAACTCTAAAGTGACTTAAGTGTTAAAAACTTACAGATTCTCCTCATTCTTAAAATAATCTGCGGTAAAAACATTATCCTGTACCTTCTCCGTATATTTTTTCACCCAATCAGGATAGTTGTAAGTCGCCTGTAGAACATTGTTTTTCAAAGTGAATTTCGCAAACGGCTTGCCAATTACAGGCACATTTTTCATTCCAAAAGTCTCCTTGGTTCCGTTATCAAATTTACAGTCCATTTCTCTTGCCCAGATCATCTCAAATTCCGT
>RCUH01001986.1_pt1 | contig 13182 bp, 6 predicted proteins | sample 2166191 | NCBI WGS metagenome assembly RCUH01 (sample SAMN09932848, study PRJNA488358) | compost metagenome | feature: garden; material: soil; isolation source: compost soil in an enriched community after 214 h of incubation | place: Germany: Experimental Botanical Garden Goettingen | collected...
ATTCTATAAGCTTCTTGTTTCGTCATTATTTTGAAATTATTGATCATTCTTTCAAGAAATTTATCAGAATATTTATATCGAAGATCTAATAAGTCTTTTAGTTCTTTATTCGAATGAGCATTATAGATTTCTTGAATTTTGTTAAATTTTAATGTTGCAGGCGTTTTCAAAGCAGAATTTGGCACCTTAGTAACAACTTTCAGCGATTGTAAATTATCTGCGAATTCATAACTAAATGTGAAAGATTCATTTACATCTGTTTTGTATGGGTGATTTAGTTCATCAAGAGCATTATTCCAATCGTATTTGGGACTTCCTTTAATGTGGTTGCAGGAATGACAACTTGGGATAAGATTATACAACGATAATGATAATAGGGGGAAAATATCTTTTGGAAACCAATGATCTAATTCTGCTCTAGCAAAATTATCAAGAATGTTTAATGTGTAATTTTTATTACAATATATACAGGTGTCAATATTTAGAATATTTAAAAAATCTTTAGAGTAATTTGGTTGAAACCAATTTTCATAACCTGTTTTTTTTAAGAAAAAATTTATTTTCTTCCTATCTTTTTCAGCAAATTTAATTTTTCTGAATTCTTTGTTGATTTCAAATATTTCAGTAGGAGTGCCACTTACAATTCCCTTCAGATTTTTTTTAACGAACGAAACAAATTTTGTTGGCAAACCTAATTCAATATTAATTGAACTAGTACAAATTACACAATTTTTATTACCGCAATCTTGTCCATTTTTATATGACTTACCTCCTTCAAATTTTCTTAAAAACCAACATTGCAACAATTTGCTAAAAAAAAACATTTTTGATTCATCTATTTGTAAAACAATCATAATTGAGGTTCGATTTTAAAATTGTATTTATCTGCCAATTGTTTCATTTTTTTAATTTCTTCATCTATATCTAATTCCTCGGGAAAAGAATTATAGTACATTTCGTCAAGCTTATATTTTATAAGAGGTTCATCAATTAAAGAAATAACACCTTTTATAAACTCTTTCTCTTCTCGTTTTTGATTATTTAGATACGTAATTACCTTTTTAATCTTTTCGTCAACAAATTCTCCTAAAAGTGTGTCCCCGATAAAAAAACTTTCAGATAACAAGTCTGTTATATTAGCTGAAAAGGTACTTTTATTAATGTACTGATCAGGCTTGCCTTCTTTTAAAAATAGAACATTTTGCTTAGGAATGTCTGATAAAATAAACGGAGAGTGAGTTATCAAAAGAATATTTAGTCCGTCGATGTTGGTCAGTTGTGAATTCCCTATTTGATTAAGTAAGTAGTTTACAAATTTTCTTTGAAATTCAGGATGGAAATAGAGTTCAATCTCATCAAAAATTAAATTGACGTACCTGTATTTTGCTGTTTTTTCTCCAGAAACTACCGAATTTATATTTAGAAGATGATAAGTAATTGAACTTACAGAATATATCAATTGTTGTTCTCCGGAACTCAGTTTGTTAAGCTCTATTAGGTTATCATCGTTTTCATCAATATAATCTAAATCATTTAAGAATATAGTCGTTTTAAAAATTGGTGGTGGTAAAATTTCGATCAATTGTAAATTTTCTTTTGGAAAATTCTTGACCAGATTTTCTAGAAGTTTTGAAATAGTATCTACGTCTGTTTTATTATTTCTGACTACCTCTTGCCAGCCATCGTTGAAATGTAAATTGAAATTTATTGTTTGAAAAAATTTATTTGTGATATGACTTTTATTCTTTTCGATAAATATTAAAAAATTATCGATATCTATGAAATAACGTGTATATTCTTTTCCTCCTTGTTCAACGATGTTTTTTGAGGTGACAAATTGATCGTACTCTAAATACTTATCGCAGATACTTATAACTTTGTATATTAGATAATAATCAATTTTCATTTGAAGATTTTCATCTCCAATATCTATAATCTTGTAGTAAATTTTTATTTTATTTAAAATTTCAGGAATATTATGGCAGGAAAGTAACGGGAGTGTTTGGTTATATACATCGAAATTGACAGAAACATCGATATTGTGATTACCTTTTATGTATTGATAAAAATTTGATTTCTCCTCATTTGTCTCATATTTCTTTCCCCATTGCCCTTGGTCGTTTGAATAGATAAAAAAATCTCTAATATCTTGATCATCAATCAGCAGCTTGGTCACTTTTTTATTTTCACCGATTTCTCTAAAACTAACATTATTATCAATGACTGGTCGTAGTAAATTAACTAAAAGTCTTTGCTCTAATAATATTTTTTCATTATTAATATTTATTGTGCCTGACTGCCATTTATGTTCCTTTCCCTCTCTTTTCGGATTTATAACCAGCGGTATTTGATAAGAATCATTCTTATGAAAAAGATTATCGATCCAATCACCAACTACTTGAGAGTTAAATGCATATAATGAATAATTAATAATTTCTGTATAAAAGAAGTTGCTCAGAGTAAAAGTATCAACATTTGAATAGTTTTTAAATTCAAAATTTACATCATCAATTTTTAATTGGAAATAAGTGTTATCACATTTATAAAAAATCTCACATCTGATTTTTTTTTCCTCCTCATCTTTAACGGCACTAAGTAGATCTGCGGTTGTGTGTAATTGATTATCTTCTGCGAGGTTTAAAGACAACTGGTTAATGCAGGCTGTAAATAGTTCAATAAGTGCACTTTTTCCACTTCCATTTTTCCCTACTATTGCTGAAATATTTATATTGCTACCATAAAGATCTTCGGGGACAGGATTTGTTGTTTGGTATTCAATATTGGTTACATCGTGGAAATCTACTTCCGTAAGTTCAGTATTACCATTATAAAATTTATAATCTTCATAAAATTTATAAATTTTACCTTCTATAAGATTTTTACGAAATCTCTCATTACAGTTCTTTAGTGGTCTTAAGGCTAAAAGTTTAAAATCCATAGTTATTTAATTTTTATAAATATATCTTTTTTTTAGAAAAGAAAGATTGCTATCTTTTATTATTTAGACCAAATTTCTTTTTGACTATATCCCTTAATATTTTGAGTTAGATAAGATTTTTATGTTACAAGTTCTATTGATTATTTCCTGTTCTGCATATTTCTTTTGGGAAATTTGAAAGTAGAACGGTGTTTATTATATTCAAAATTAATAATTAGCTACGATCTTTATTTCCTCATTTTTCCTCTCAAAAGATGATATATATCCTTTGCTACTGAGATGATTTACAAACTGTAGGTTTTGAGCATTCATCTGAATAGACGGTCTTTTTCTGCTGACTGCAATATCCGAGTATGGGTAAGGTAAAATTCTAATTAAATTATAAACTTCTTCAGCCGAAAGTTTTTCAAACTGAATATTAAGTACTCTTACTCGGCTTTCGATAGATTTTGTATTTTTAAATATACCTTCCAAAATCTGATATTCTAACTGCACGTATGGCAAATGTGATAAGACAGAGCAAACAATTGTTGCAATATCCTTGTAGTTAATAATCCAATCTGCATCAAGTTTTTTAATAATCTCGATTTTGTTTTTATCACTAATTTTAGTCATTTGAGCCAGCAATAAAATGATGTCATTTTCCACCAGAGTATATTTTTCAAAATCTGCAATGAATTTATTTTGATGCTTAGCTAAAAGCTCAATATGTTCATTTGGAAATTTTTCCTTCAGTAAATTATAATTCTCTTCAGATAATGATAAAATTTTGCTGACCAAATATTTTACCTTTTCGATGCTCAAACCGTCAAACGCAAGCTCAGCTCTTGTGTAAATACTACTTTCCAAAAGATTTTTGTAACTCTCATCTGACAGCTCATTACAAAGCAGAATTTTCTTTCTAAATTCTTGATAATCAAAATCTCCTTCTTTAGCCATTGTTTGTTTTGAAAGCTCCAGATAATTTTCTTCTTTATTAAGATAATTTATCAATGGAGTCTCTATGCTAGAATCCCATTCAATATAATAATCAAGAACATTTTCCCAGTTTGGAGTCACTTTATTAAATTCAATAAGCATTGTTTTTATTTCCGGTTCATCAATATCTGACAAATTAGATATTTTGAAATCATATTTATTTACAATTTCCTGTTTCATATTATTGGTCAAAATACTGTCATTAAGGAGAAAAATAAAGGAACTTTCTGGTTCCTCAAGGTTTTGTTCCTGTTTCAAAAACACATATTTTACGTACTCGTTGATACCTCCTTTTATATAACCAATAAGGTCATCGCAACCGGATTTGAATACAGAACTATAATGAGCTTTTGCCAAATCGCTAATTTCAATTTCTTTACTGTAAGTTTGTATGAAGAGTTCCACATTCTCCTCATTTATTTGATAACTATCGTTTTTGTAAACGTAATCAAACAGTTTTTGGGTATCTTCTGTAGAAGGATGCAAATCTGAAAATTTCACATTTAATCTTTTTAAAAGTGAAGAGATTTTATCGTAATAATTATTTTGCTCATCATTTTTTATCAATGATAAGAAATAAGGTTTTTCTTCTATAAAATCTTTTAGCAAATCATTATTTTGGAATCTAAGAATATCATCCACAGGCGTAAATTTTATAAGCAATTCTAAATAGTAGTTTTCTTTATCTTCCGTATAATTACTTTTATCATACAAGAAATCTACAAAACCGCTCCAAGATTTGCAGATAGACTGTATAAAAATCTCTAATGGCGAATTCTCTCTGTAAATATAGGCATCGATAAACTCAATAGAAATATCTTTTTCATTACTTAAAATATGGATGATTTTTTCGTAATGATTTTTATATTTTTCATAATTATTGCCAAGAAAATCTAATAAATCAAAATTTAGAATTACGTCTCTTTTGAAATAATTGTCAGGTATTTTACCAAGCAATGTCTCGATGTTTGTTAACTGATAATCAAATGGAAGATGTTCTACACTTTTAACCTTTTTCTCAAAAAGAAAATCTTCTTTGGTCAAATTTTCCTCGTGAAATAATGAGATGTAATCATTGTAATTTTCATTGATGTAGCCATTTATCAATAGATTACGCATCAATGGACTGCCTGCAAATTCATCCAAATAAGGGTTTATATTTATCTCTTCAAATATTTGTTTTAAATCCCAAGATTTAATTTCTTGTTTTCTGCTTTTTAGTTTAGCCATTTCAGATTTCAAATCCCCGAGTTCATTATTTGTTTTATTCAAAATAAATTGTTCTCTTTCAGAATAGGTAAAATCGGTATTTACTTTCTTTTCAATATTAGCAAATGAGAAAGCAACTGTATCAGAATACAATCTATAATCTTGATAACTACTGTAATTATTGAGAAGCTGATAGTAATTATAACTTAACTTGTCTGAAACTATCATTTTTTCAAAATTTTCGTCTTTGAGCAATTCATAAAATTTTTTGTTTCCATCCAAATCCAAAAGTACAGCATTAGGAAACTCCTTTTGAATTTCAGCAATATAAATCGCACGTAACTCTCTTACTGACAAATCAGATTCGTTTTCTATATTTTGGATACGTTTTTCGTTATTACCAATTTCAACATCCAACTTTTGAATTAGCTCTCTAGTATATTGGATTTTTTTTCCAATGAATTCATAAAGCATTCCTTCTCTTTTATGCAATTTCATAAAATCGTTGGGATAAAGATTTTTATAAGTAATTATAGCAAACAGATCTTCAGGTTTGGTCACAAAAGTCGGATTCAATGTGTCGCGATATAGAACAAATTCGTGAAAAATATTGATGAGCAAACGCATATCAATATCATCAATAAACGTGACAACATTACTGATAAACTCTTTAGATAATACACTTTCTAATTTAGCTTCTCTAATAAGTTTTGTGAGCTGTTCATCTGCATTAGAAGGATTGATAAATGGAATAATGGGAATAATGTATTCGAAAAACTTAACCCTCTCATTCTTATTTTTGAACATATCATCTTTGATGGCATACACAAAGTTGATTTTCTCTCCGCCTCTTCTACTTTGTATAGATTTGGAATTATTAAGTAAAATATTGATTTCTCTGAGTTTTGTGAAAATATCTGTATTCTCGAATCTGTCTAAATCTTCAATGACTATTACGTTATAATCTGTTCTTTCAAAGAAATATAGAATCTCTTCCAAATGCTCATTAAATACAGATTTATCGATGTTATCTCCAAGCTCAACTTCCCCTTGGATATTAAGTTTATTAATTTTTGAATTACTGAATAAACGAACTATTGTCTTAGAAAATAACCCAATTCCAAAAAAGAAAATAAGAAATACCAATAATGCTATCCAATCTAATTTTAACGACCATTTCCAACTGTCAGGGTTAATTTTATTAATAAAATCAAATTTGAAAAGAATGAAAATAGTGGAAATCCATAAAACCAAACCGACAGCAATAGACCACATCTTTTCGGTAGTATTGTTGATGATACGTTTGAATCTAGAATCCGGAATTTCTTCGGGTTTTACGTGATAAAATATTTGTTGTAGGATACTTACTTCAAGCAATCTTTCTAAATCTTCAACATCACTAGAATCGTTGAATGATGCTAAGGAAATATTCAAATATTTATAATCAGGATTTAGGTGTTGAAAAGTTTTTATGATTGTACTTTTCCCAGAACCATATGCGCCAGTAATCGCTATATTGGTAATGTCAGGCTCATCGATAGAGTTTTTGATTGCTGTGAGATAAGGCTGAACTCTTGCTATATCTTTCTCTTCAGTTAAGATTTTTGGAGCTAACGAGCTTATACTTTTTCGATTAGGATTTTCTTTGTTTGGTGTTTTAGATGTGATTCTTTGAAATAGAGATTTCAACATAGTATGAGTTTAGATCATATACTCAAAAAGCATTCCCACAGTCAATACCGTACTAATTGTCAGAAAGTTACAGCAATTACATATCTTAAGCCCGCCATTGTGACCGATTTCTTATAAACTCAGAATCTTTGTGAGATTAAAATCAAGAAATATTAAACCGTCCTAACTCTCCAATGTAGATTTCAATTACACTTTCCCAATGTTTCCCATCTCCCCATTCTAATGCAATTTTAACAGGAATTTTTGAATCAATAACATTGATCTCTAATATGTCTACTTTCAAAATTCTGTTGATAAAATCTAAAGGAAGAGTGTAATCTCCACTTAGTCTATCTTGGTAAGGAATGGAGACAAGTCTTGTTATTTCAAGCTTGATAACTCGTGTTAAGTTAAAAATATCATCTTTAAACTTCCAATAATAATATGAAAAGAAAGACCCGAATAATGGAGAGTCCTTCATATCGCCAAAATTAGTACTTAGTGCTATCATTATCGCTTGCTTTGTCAGCATCTTCACCTGTAACAAATTTAAAATCCCCATCCTCAAATTGGAAATCTGCAGATATGTCAGTCAATCTGTAAGGTGTTGTTCTCTTTGATTTTTCCAGAGTAGCTAACGAAATAATGTGTTTATTATCTATCAATTGCCAATTCAAATCTCCTGATATCAATCTTCCGTCACCTTGGCTTTCGATAATTATATATTTTTCTAATTTGCTTTTGTTGTCATTAAAACTTAGAATATTATCAAATTCACCCAAAACGAATTTAACAATTTCAAACTCCCAAATGCCATCGTTTGCCGACTTCCAAATTGCTTCGATAAGAATATTACTTCCAACGGCAACTAAGGTTGTTGGTAGAATTACTTTCTCTTGTTCTAAATTCTCTAATAATTCAAAAGAAGTTCGCTCTGCGATTAACTTCCATTGTTTTATAGTTTCTGGTGAATAATTGACATAATCTATATCAATGATTCTTGCGTGGCTTTTACACAGCCAAATACCATTATCAATAGAACTTCTTTGCTCTCGTGACATAGTATCATCGTAACGAGGGCCTCCAGGAGATGCTGCAAAAATATGTGAAGCTTCTCCCAAATTAATAACATCTTCATTATTGCTATTTCCGGGTCCTACAGTAGGCCTTTGACAACCTGGAAAGGAGCATTTCCAAGCAACTCTTTTAGCTAAAATATCTTTGATTTTCTGACTGAAATTATCTCTCATTTATTCAAAATTATAATCAGATTCTTTATCAAGATAATTGATACTTGTAAAGTTTGAAATGCCCGGTCTTTCGAACAATTTATATGTAATATCTTCTCTTTCTTCCTCAACACTGTCAACATCTTTATCAATAAAAACCGTATGGAATTTGGGCTTGATTTTTATTAATAGTGTTCCCGAATCTGTGAAATCACGAGACAGCAATTTCCAATTGACGATAACCTCATTGTTTTCTCCTGAAACTTTAGGTTTAATAAAAAAATTTCCAGTATTGAAATAATCTCCTTGGACAAGCTCTTTACTCTGAGGTTTGATATACAGAGATTTCTCAGTATTACTATACTCCCTTATATTGTTTACATAATTAGGATTAATCAAATAATGACCACTTTCTGCGCCAACTTTTTCAAAATCTCCTTCAAAATCAAGCTCTATCTTAAAATCTTCAATAACTGATTCTCCAGAATTTTGAATTTGAAGTTTTAACCAACACGTTTGTCCCCAGACATACTTTTGATGTCCAATCAAAGAATGATTTAAACTTATTTTACTAAATAAATCATTAAATTTCTTGTTAGGTTTACTACCTAAAGAATCATATTTTTTAATAGTTTCTGCTAGGGTCAAATTATAGTCGAAGTCATCTTCTATATTGTCATCTTTAGATTTATATATGTACTGTTTAACGTTTTTTTGAAATTTAGGCTGACAAATAATTTCAGATTTGCCATTGTCGAATGTTACTGACAGTTGCTTTACACGATGAAAATCTTCATTTTTAATATACCAATTGTATACATTTGGAAATTCAGATATTTTTCTCTCAAAGAATTCCCAAAAACAAATTTGAATAGAAAAAAGTCCATTCTTTAAATTCTCTACACTTTGTATTCTTACATATTCTTCAACCTTTTGATCTTTTGGTAAAGAGGTAGCTATAATCAGTTTGCTTAAACTAGGTTGAAAAGATTTTGCTTTCTCGATTTCAGCCTTTACATCTCCAACAGAAATCCTATTTGGCTTGCCATCAATTAAATTTAGTTTTTTGTTTTTACATTGTATCCCATTATAGCTTAGTCCTCCATCTATAGGTCCATAAATATCAACGCCACTTTGTCCCTGAGCATTATCTGAATTGAATTCAATTTCGTGCGGAATATTCCATATTTCACCCCAGATTTTGAGACATAGAGTTTCAAAATCCTGCCAATTTTTAGGGGGATGTATATTTATTGGTGCTTTCATTAATTATTGAATTAATTTTTTAGTAAAAAACTTATATCACTTTTCTGACCAATTCTTGCGGATTATTTTTCACAGATTCTATTTCGTTTATGAAGTCATCTTTGTATCCTATTTTATCAAGAAGAAATTGATGACGATGGTCAAAAATCTTCACAATATCATCCCAAGTGTAAGCATATATTTCATAATTTTTTACCGCTTGAACTAAAAATTTTTTGCCTTTATTCTTATGTGATTCATACTGGTCTTTTATATAATCATCAACATCTTTACCAATCAAAATCAGTTTCCATTTACGTAAATCGCTATTGAATTTGGGTTCTTTTACAATAAATCTGATGTAATTTTCTAATTGGTCATACTGAACTTTCGTCAATATTACACTTGGTCGTTTTAGTTCTACTATGATATTCTCTTCCTCATCTAAAAACCCTGAAGAAGCATTTTTCCTGCAAATAAATATATCTGGTCTTTTTAATTTTTCCTTAGACTCAATAAATGTTCTTTTCCTTTCGTTCTTATTTTTCTGTAGAACCTCATCATCCTCTTCATCTTTATCAAACTTAATTTTTTCTTCTTGCTCTAAGAAGTATAAATAATTGTTTAAAGTTTTCTCAAAATTATCGTCAGCAGAAACAAGATGATATTGTTCACCAAACAACCAGTAGTTATTTTCTACTAAAACCTGAATGTGATCGCGTTCGTTTGTAAACTTTTCCAAATCAAAAACTAACCGTTGAATAGTATTGATTGTATTTTTCCTTTTCTCGAGCAATTGAACTAATGCAGTAATGTTGCTAATTTTAGTTTTAGAAAGTACTCTTGCCAGTTCCTCTCTTTCATCTTCGGATATTTCAACAATATTTTCTAAAATTTGTAAAATATTTTCACGCTGCTCAGAGTCTAACAATAAATTCAAAAACCCAACTAATGTTTTTTGCTGAGGGATTCTTAGATTTTGAAAAATTTTAGGATTGATACAGTAAAGTTCTTTAACGACAATTTCCAAATCTCTTTTGCGCAGATTGTCATATTGATTACTTCGAAACTTAGGAAAAACATTATTCTTTCTATAATCTTCAATAAGCTTTTCCGCTTTCTTATTCCTGATAAAATTTTTCTCTTCATCAGAAACTATTCTATTTAAAAACATCAAGAGCTTTTTGTAAACAGGATCACTCTGGTTCTTTTCAAAACCTAAAGAAGTTCCTTCATTTTCCGTCCTACTAAATTTTTCAAAATAATCTGATATTACGTAAACTGAGTGACAAAAATCTTGAGTTTTATTATTGAACTTTGTATGTTCTCGACCTTTTTCATCTAGTTCATTATTTAGAAAGTAGTAATAATATCTCTCATTGATTTTGTTTTTCCATAAGATGAAAGAAATATCGAAGGTTTTGCCTTCAATTTCAATGGGGTATTCTGTAATTTTCTCAACTACATTATTATAATCAATGGGCACTTTATTAACATTAATAGCAAAATTTCTGTTTTTATTCAAATATAAAAACCAACCAAATTCTGACTCTAAAAAGCTAGTGAATTCTGAAGAATCTAATAAATCCCCAGTTAAATTTGTGAATGATCCAAAATGAACAGTTGTTCCGCAACCTTCGTTTGTAATTACTGAATCTGACGTTTTGTAATCATCAAGATTAGAACTTACTATTTCGATATTATAACTTAAAAATTTTTGATTCTCATTATCATAATATGTAGTCTTCCACATTGCTTCATCACAAAACTGTTGGAAAGAAAATCTACCTTTTCCTTTTTTACCTTTAATAAATCTATTGTTGTCAAAAGATTTTGCTTTATTAGAATCTAGGAAATATCCAAAAGTTTCATCAATTGTTTTGAATGATATCCCCTTACCATTATCTGTTATTAAAAATTCAGACAAAGTACCAACTTCATTGGCGCTAAAGAAAATGTCTATAACAGAAGCTTCTGCATCAAAACCATTCCAAATATATTCTGAAATTGATTTTCGAAAATCACTTGGTAAACCGCTTTGTACAATACTTTGAGAGGTTATTTGAGTTTTATTTTTTTTCATATTCTCTATTTGTGATCAAAAATGAGCTAGATGGTATTAGTTCTAAGAATTAAGCTAACTATAATCCTTATAAAATTATCATAATTTTTCCAACCCTAAAAATATGAAAGTTTTAATGACTTAAGAAAGATAAAGGGTCATATGATTGCACTAGTGATAAGCATCGTACTAAAATAGTAAGTTTAATCTTTGCAAATCTTCAACGAATTGTTTCGAGATTTGTTCATCTTGGACTTCAGATCTTTTGATTAATTTTATGTCTAAACTAGGAGATAAACTAAACGTCTTCAAATCTTGCTTTTTTACTTGACTTTAAATCTTTAAGTTTTAATAGAAACTAGCAGTAATAGGATGAAAGTTGAAAAGGTGTCACCATTTTTAACATGTTTCCATTCATCTCGAATTGCATAAGATGCGAGTCCAATTATTGCTATTCTATATTAAAGTTGCAGACTCTTATCTAGTCTTCTTTGCACTCTTTAACTGTTTATTTTCGTAATGTTTCATAATTGTTGTACTTTGAACTCTATTGAATCGAATGGTTTAAATGATTAATTAATTTGTAAAAGATAAAGCTACAAAATCTCATTATCGTTTAAAATTCAAATCATAATAATTTAAAGATTACAGAATAAAAGCGAATCACCGGTAAAAATTTATTTTTATTAAATTAACATAAATTTCATAATTATTATTAACGTTAAATTTATATATTTGTAAATATAAAACTAACTAATGAAAACTATTACGAATCACCAAAATTTGCCTAAAATGCGTACTTGCGAAAGAATGATTATTCTTGCTGATTGCTTTCCAAATTTCCAATTACTTTAACTATATCCTGAATTATACAATTTTTTTGTGAAAAATCAGAATTATTTCTGGCTACTAATGTATTGTATGATCAAAGCTTATTACGATCTTTTTAAGATTTGATAATATTATAGTGCTCAATTGTTATCCATATAAACTAATAAATATTTATAACTATGAAAAAAATAAATCTCATTATTTTAATGATGATTGGTATATTGTCCTATGCTCAAATTGGTGAATCAGCTTATCTGCAACAAGAGCATGACAGGCTTGCAAGGGTTAATACTCATGAAGCAAATATTCAGAATTATATTAATCAGAATATAAACTCTTATGCCCTTCCAACAGCCACAGCCAATAAAATTAATACCCAGAAACATGAAGATGGAAGCAATTTGACAGCTAGTGAGATGAACGAAATGGTATTAAATATTAAGAAGCAAAATTTAAGAGAAGCTTATTTTACTCAAAATCCAACAACTCAAAATGATTATCGGGCTACTTCTCTGACTTTGACTACAGCTTGTGCGAACAATGGCTTCGAGAATGGAGATACATCTGGATTTAGTTTTTATTCACAAAAATTTCCAGGTTGGATTATTTATAATAATTTTCCAACAACACCAATTTCTCCTCAATCTGATGGAATTATTTCAATCGTTGATAATTCACAAAAAGATGGAATTGTTACTTCTTTAGAAAGGGTTAAAAATGGGAATTCCGCGATAAGGCTCAATAATGGCAATGGGGGGCATTATGATGTCGCCTCTATGTCGAGAGAAATCTTAATAGGTTCAAGTCAAGATAATGTTACATTTAACTATGCTTTGGTGTTACAAGATCCTGGACACTTAAATAATGGAGTTAATACAAATCCGTATTATCAGTGCAGATTAAAAACACAATCAAACAATATTGTATTTGAAAGAAAAATTGTTGCAGATAAAAACAATACTGACGTTTTTATGTCAATGGTTTATCAGGGGGAAGATCTGGTCTATACAGGATGGAAT
>RCUH01001992.1_pt1 | contig 13154 bp, 13 predicted proteins | sample 2166191 | NCBI WGS metagenome assembly RCUH01 (sample SAMN09932848, study PRJNA488358) | compost metagenome | feature: garden; material: soil; isolation source: compost soil in an enriched community after 214 h of incubation | place: Germany: Experimental Botanical Garden Goettingen | collected...
ATATATGAACAGTGCTTCAGCAAACATTCCTAGCTCTTCTTCTTTGTACCCGCCAATTTTTGCTAAAAACCAAACTCCTCCGATATTTTTAATTCCATCTTTTTCAAATGAATAAATCTGATTAGGGATAATCTGAATAGGAACTTTATTTATATATATTATTGATTTTTTATTTGTCTTTGATAAGATTTCAGAATTATCTGGCAACCATTCAGAAAAATCAAAATCTTCATAATTATAAAGGATATTAAGATTTCTATCATACATATCTTTTGTTTGTTTAATCAATTTTGGATGGTAGTCATCTAAAATATCTGAAATTTTTTCTTTTATAGGTTCGGTACTTTTTAATTTAAATGCATTACTTATCGCACTTAAACTTCTTACCCAATAATTTCCACCACCATCTAGTTTTATTTCACCTTGTTTAATTATACCTATAAGAAATGATTTTTGATTTTTTTCGGCTTTTTTGCGAAATTTTATTAAGTTAGTTATTGAGATTTTTTTCATTGATTACAGTTTTAGTAAAATTAACCAATTTTTTCTAATCAAAATGAAATTAATATTCTATATCAATTGATTATAATTCATAATTTGGATTTATATAGTGAATCCTCCCACGCTGGTGTAAGCATCTTGCTCGTACCCCATCAGAAAGATTTCATTTCAAGCTCCAAACATTCGCAACTTCATAATGTTCGTAAAATAACACCCAATTTGTTTTCTCTGAAATTATAGTCACATCGTCTAAACCTGCATATAGAAAATCAGTCCAATATTTTAAAAATATTTTTTTCGTTGTTTTTAAAACAGTTTTACGTTGCCAAGAAATAAGAATATCTTCATTCCAAAGTTTCAGAATTAGCTCCAATTGATTTCGAAATCTTTCAACTTTTTCCTGATTTTCTGAACTCGCACTCATCCAATCACTTTCAGAATATTTATCAATTAAATAATTCTCATTTTCAAAAAAGTCAATGATTTTATTTAATCTTTTAGACTCATCTTCTGATAAGGCGTGAATCAATTCTCTCTCGGGCGCAGAAATATCGGAATGAGTTTTATCAAATCTCCATCCCAATTCAAAGTTTTCTAAGGGAATTATTTCTCTAATATCTATTTCAATGTTCACGTAGTTGTTTTTAAATAAGTAATTATCTTAGGAACTTAATAAAATTTTAAAATCAAAACAAACTCAGCTGAATCCCACCATTATTCTTCCCCGGCTTCGCATCACCAAAAACCGTTTTCCCACCATACTGCCACGAGTTTTGTCGCTCCTCTTCTATCACTTCTTCAAGATTAAAATCCGGCTTGAAGTTCGCTTCCGTTCTCAAAGCAATCTCGTGAAGTTTCTTGATGGCTTGGCTCTTATCCGTATTCCCCAACTTAGATTTCTCGATGCCGGTTCTTAGGATAGAAATGGTTTCGTCGTAGGTTTTGGTAGGCACAGGAAACGGATGACCGTCTTTCCCGCCGTGCGCAAAAGAAAACCTCGCCGGGTCTGTAAATCTCGATGGTGCTCCGTGAATCACCTCGCTGACAAGCGCCAGTGACTGCATCGTTCTGGGACCTACACCTTTCAGCATCAGCAATTCCTCAAAATTCTCAGGCTGATTTTCTCTCGCCAGCCAAAGAATATTCCCGAGCTTTTTCATATCCACATCACTGGCCAAAACCTCGTGATGCGCCGGCAAAATCAACCGTTGGAAATCCTGCATCCATTTCTCAGAATCAGTTTTTGTGATGTCAACAATACCGTTCCTGCTTTGTTCCGCTTGAGCAGAAGTCAGATTGAGAATATTCCCACGATTCACACCAGAAATTCCCGTATGAGGCTCATTCACAAAAGAACTGACGTTTTCCGAAAGCCAATGATATCGCCTCGCAGTCCCATCAGAATCGTGCATTCCTTGCTGAACAACCGCCCAATTTCCTTGGTCCGACAAAATAAAATTATGAAGATAAAGCTGATAACCATCTTGGATAGCTGTGTTATCAACCTTCGCAGAAAGCTTGCTGCATCGTACGAGCTCAGTGCCGTCAAGTCCGGTAGAATCTGCAATTTTAAGAAGCTCGTTCGGCGTTTCTTTGGAGAATCTTCCTTTTCCACCAGCGATGTAGATTCCCAGCGATTTAGAATTAGGATTGATGGAACGTTTCAATGCGCCCATCACAGAGGTTGTGATGCCGGACGAATGCCAATCCATTCCCATCACCGCCCCAAAACTCTGAAACCAAAACGGGTCAGCCAACCTTCTCAGAACTTCATCTTTGCCATAATCGGCAAGAATCACTTCCACGATGGCGAGCCCCAGCTTGGACATCCGTTCATAAAGCCAAGGCGGAACTTGACCGTAATGTAAAGGCAAATCTGCAGTCCCAGAACGTTTCATTGTGTGAAATTACGACTAAATTTTATTTTTAACATCCAATATTCTAATCACGAATTTAGATTTGATGAATTTTTCATCTACCAGATTCAGCTGATTCAGCAGATTTTTCAAAATTATAAATCTGCTAAATCTGCAAAATCAGCGAGAAACAAAAACAAAAATCCGAAACGATTATCGCTCCGGATTGATTTACTGTACAAATTTTATTGCTTAATTTTCTTTCTTAGAAAGGAAATAATCTTTTAATTTACCAAGATTTATTTTGTCGCTACCTACGAAGATTTCTTCTTCTGTTAGGAAAACCGGACGTTTCAAAAACGTATAGTGGTCTAGTAGCAATTCTTTGTAATCTTTTTCCTGTAGGGTCTTTGGGTCAAGCTCCTGCAGTTTTATTTGATTCGATTTCTTATTGAAAAGGGCTTCATAAGAACCAGCCAATTTGTACATATCTTCAATTTCTTCCTCAGTAATAGGGTTGATTTTGATTTCGCGCATTTCCCAGTCTCTAGTGTCATATTGTCCCAATATTTTTCTACAGGTATCGCAAGTTTTAAGATAAAATACTTTTTTCATTTTGCGAAAATACGGATTTTTTTTCATATAGGCGCTATGTCATTCATTTATCTTATATTACGCCCGGCGCAAGGTCTCATCCTCTGTCGTTTACATCACAACTTTAACGTTCCTTAAGGATTTCACGTTTCAAAATTTGGGCAACTTATCCGCCTTCCGTTCCCAATCTTTTTGCCAGCGCCATTTCCAGCCACAAAAAAGGATTTCCACTCAAGTCGGGTTGCAGATTCGTCTTCCAAACAAGTTTTGTCTTTAAAATTAAGGTTTCCAATTCTAATCAAAAGCCTTACATTTGAATTTAATTATCAAAAAAAATGGACAACAAACCAATTACTTTCCAGTTTATCTCAGAACCTACAGACGTCAACTTCGGAGGCAATGTCCACGGCGGAAGCGTGATGAAATGGATAGACCAGGTTGGTTATGCCTGTGCAAGCAATTGGTCATCCAGCTATTGCGTCACCGTTTACGTTGGCGGAATCAGATTTTATCAACCAATCAAAATTGGTGAAATTGTAAAGCTGGAATCTCACGTTATTTACACTGGAACTTCCAGTATGCACATCGCCATCGACGTCTATTCCCGAAACATCAAAGAAAAAACCTTCGAGAAGAAAACCCACTGCATCATCGTATTCGTCGCTGTGGACGAAAAAGGAAAATCTGTCCAAGTACCAAAATGGACGCCAACCACCGAGCAGGAAATCCAAATGCAGGAATACGCCATCAAACTAATGAATCTCCGAAGAAACATCGAAGATGAAATGAAACCTTTTCTTTAAAATAAAGTCAAAGATTTACATTCCTGATCAAACGTTCGCAACTATGTTAAACTGAAAAAATTAACGGTTTGATTCCTATCAATCCGAATTACAATATTTACATTTGCCTCCTAATTAAAAATGTAATCAATTGAATAAAAAAATTATCAGTTTATTGGCCTTATCATTAGTGGTCAATATCAATGCGCAGGTTTTCAATGCAGGTTTCGAGAACAACAATGGAACACCTTTGTCCCAGTTCAAAACCATCAATGCAGACGGAAACTTAGTTCCATTTTACGCAGAAATTCAGGACTTCAACACAGAAGCTTGGATTCAGTTTTATGACGGTTATGACAACAAGATCGCGTTCAGCACGTCTTTGTATGATCCGTCTGGTCAATCCAACGATTTTCTGATCACGCCGGCAATCACAATTCCACAAGAAGGAACGCCAACCCTTTATTGGAAAGGAAAATCCTACGATTTTGAATACACGGATTCTTACGCTGTCAAAGTTTCTGAGACTAATGACAATCAGGAATCATTCACAACAACGCTGACTCAGATTGATGACGAACAACCGTTCGATTATGCCAATCATTCTTTGGATTTATCAGCCTACAAAGGAAAAACGATTTATTTGGCTTTCATTAATAATACCACTGACGGAACTTATCTGGCTTTGGACGATTTGTACATCAGTCAATCTGCAAATTGCGTAATGCCATCTTTAAACGGATTTTCAACTTCCAATTTGAAACCAAATTCTGTAACCATCAATTGGTCTGCAACTTCAGGAATTTCAAGCTACGATACAGGATTGACGACTTTTGACACTTCCGTTTCGTCCAAAGGAACAACGTCTTCCACAAGCAAGATTTTTGATAATCTACAATCTGGAAAAAGATACCAATTCTTCCTAAAAAATGCAGATTGCGGTTCTGGTTGGGCTGGTCCAAAATCAGTTTTCACACCATCAGAATTACCTTATTCTTATGACTTCGAAAAAACCTTAGAAAACTACGGCGAATATGATTCTGACGGCTGGGCTTCCAACTCTTGGCTGAACGGCGAAAACGAAACTGTAGCCCAAAACGGAACTGGATATGTTTTCAACAACACCAGCACAAGTACAACTTCAATCAAAAATGATTGGATTTTCTCGTATCCAATTTATCTGAAAAAAGATGAAACGGTAACTGTAAAATATTACTCCGGAATCGGGAGCGATGAAGCAAGTCCTGCAACTTTAAAACTTGCTGTGGCAACCAGCCAGGATAGAAATGCTATTATTGAGACACTTAGCACAGACGTGATTTCTACAAGCGCATACACAGAATTTACGAAAACTTATAAAGCTAATGCTGACAATGTTTATTACTTTGGATTTGGAAACACAACAGCTCCGGTAACCATCACAACATCGCTGAGAGTTGATAATGTTACATTTACAAAAAGTAATTTGGCAGTTAGTGATATTAATAAAACCAATATCAAAATTTATCCAAATCCTGTTGTTGACCAACTGAATATCAAAACAGATGAAACAATCAAAGCGGTAGAAATCTATTCTTTTGATGGAAAATTACTTCGTAAGATTGACGGAAACAATACAAGAATTGATTTTAAAAATTATCCAAAAGGGTCTTATCTTGTGAAGATTGAAACCGACAAATCAACCACTTCCCAGAAAGTTATAAAATAAGTTGAGAAAAATAGTTGCAGAATTAAAAATCATTTCTAAATTTGTCCCAATGAAAACAATGAACAATATCTGGTGGTGGCTTTCTAACTCTTTGTCGGGTCTGAAAGGCTTATCGGTGTTCTAAATTCTGAACGTACTATAACTCAATCATAATAAGACTTCGACATTTTTTGTTGAAGTCTTTTTTTGTCATCCTGAGCTAAGCTTGTGCTGAGCCTGTCGAAGTGAAGGATTTTAACCAAATAAAATTAATCTGATGAAATTCAGTAAAACTATAAAAGTAAAAACCACCGTAAAATCCCAATTGGCAGACCTTTTCACTCCAATCGGAATTTACCTGCGACTCCGCGACAATTTCCGCGACACGATTCTCTTGGAAAATGCAGGCAATCAAAACTCGGAGAATTCCTATTCTTTCATTTGTGTGAACGCCATTGCAGGAATAGAAATCAGAGATTATCACGAAGCTGAATTCAAATTCCCATTGGAAAATCCAGAGAAAATCCAGTTAGAAAATGAAAAATTATCCGATTTGCTTCAGGAGTTTTCAGATGCTTTCCAATGTGAAAAACCAAATCACGAAATCGGGAAAAGTGCGCAGGGATTTTTTGGATACACGAGTTATGATGCGATTCCATTTTTTGAGAATATCAAATTCAAAGAACTTTCGGAGGAAAATAAAATTCCGTTGATGCGCTACAGATTATACCAATACGTCATCGCAATCAACCACCACAACGATGAAATGTTCTTAATCGAAAATAAAATCGATGGTTTAAAATCAGAACTTTCAACAATCGAGAATTTCATCAATCAAAAAAACGCGCCTGTTTTTCCTTTTGAAATTACAGCAGAAGAAACTTCGAATTTAAAAGATGAAGAGTTTTTGGAATCGGTAGAATTTGCTAAGAAACATTGTTTCCGTGGCGATGTTTTCCAATTGGTTCTTAGCAGACGATTTGAACAGAAGTTTCAAGGCGACGAGTTCAATGTTTATCGTGCTTTGCGAAATATCAATCCTTCTCCTTATTTATTTTTCTTCGATTATGGCGATTACAAACTAATTGGTTCAAGTCCCGAAAGTCAGTTGATCATCAAAAACGCAAAGGCAATAATTCATCCAATCGCCGGAACTTTCAAACGAACTGGAAACATCGAAAAAGATTTAGAATCCGCAGAAGAACTTAAAAAAGACCCGAAAGAAAATGCGGAACATACGATGTTGGTAGATCTTGCGAGAAACGATCTCAGCATTCACGGAAAAAATACAACGGTTTCAAAACTTAAGGAAATTCATTTTTTCTCTCACGTAATCCATATGGTTTCCGAAGTGGTTGCTGATGTGAAAGAAAATCAGAATCCTTACGAAATGATTGCCACCACTTTCCCACAAGGCACTTTGAGTGGTGCACCAAAATATCGCGCAATGCAACTCATCGATGAACACGAGAAAACTTCAAGAAGTTATTACGCAGGTTGTATCGGTTTTGTCGGTTTCGACGGAAGTTGTAATCAGGCAATTATGATTCGTACTTTCCTTAGTAAAAACAATACATTGTTTTATCAAGCCGGCGCTGGAATCACAGCAAAATCTGTTGCAGAAAGTGAATTGCAGGAAGTTAATAACAAATTAGGAGCTTTGAAAAAAGCCGTTTTAAAAGCAGAGAAATTATGAAAATATTAGTCTTCGATAACTACGACAGTTTCACTTACAATTTGGTTCAAATCATAGAACAGATTGTCGGTTCAGAAGTAGATGTTTTCCGCAATGACCAAATCGCTTTGGAAGACATCGAAAAGTACGATAAAATCATCCTTTCTCCAGGACCAGGAATTCCGGAAGAAGCAGGAGTTTTGTTAGAATTAATAAAAAAATATGCACCAACCAAATCTATTTTCGGCGTTTGTCTTGGACAACAAGCTATCGCAGAAGCTTTTGGTGGAAGTTTGATCAATCTTTCCGAAATCTACCACGGTGTTGCAACAGAATCTATTCAAATCAATGCGCATCAAATTTTCAACGGTTTACCAGAAACTTTGGAAGTGGGAAGATATCATTCTTGGGCGGTGAATCCTGATGATTTTCCTGTTGAGCTGGAAATCACAAGCGTCGACAAAAACGGAATGATTATGAGTCTAAGACACAAAACTTACGATGTTCACGCTGTGCAATATCATCCGGAAAGCATCTTGACACCCGATGGTAAAAAGATTTTAGAGAATTTTTTGAATAACTAATTGCCAGTAAAATGAATCATTTCTTAAAAGAAGACCTTACAAATCAGGAAGGTCTTTTAGAAAAAATAAAGGAGCAAGGAATCTCATATTTGGACAATATATCCGAACGAGCAACTTACTCCAATCATCAATTACCACAAGAAATTCTTTCTATAAAAGAAGGAATAGGCTCTGAGGAAAGTTTGAAAATTTTCAATGATCGTTTAGAACCTCTAATGGTTTCATCTTCAGGACCCAGATATTGGGGGTTTGTGACTGGTGGAAATACGCCAGCTTCTATAATGGGAGATTGGTTGGCTACTATTTATGACCAAAATACGCAGGCTCTCAACGGAGTTGGCGATATCTCCGGACAGATAGAAATAGAAACTATCAAAATGCTTTTAGATTTCTTCGAGTTGCCTCAGGATTACATTGGTGGTTTTGTAAGTGGCGCGACGATGTCCAATTTTACCTGTCTAGCAGTTGCCAGACAATGGATTGGGAAAAGTCTTGGAAAGGATTTTGCAAAAGATGGAATCACAGAGAAAATCAACGTTTTGTCTGCAATGCCACATTCTTCTTCCATCAAATCGCTTTCTATGTTGGGAATTGGAAGTAATAACATTATCAAAATCAAAGTTCAGAAAGGAAACAGAGAATGTATTGATGTTGTTGATTTAGAACAAAAAATCGAGGAACTAAACGGTAAACCTTTCATTTTAATTTCAAGTGCAGGAACCGTAAACACTGTTGATTTTGATGATTTTGAAGCAATATCAAAACTGAAAAATAAATATAATTTTTGGTGGCACATTGACGCCGCTTTTGGAGCATTTGCAAAATGTTCGGATGAGCATAAACATTTACTAAAAGATTGGGAAAATGCCGACAGCATTACGATTGACAATCACAAATGGATGAACGTCCCTTATGAAAATGCAGTATTTTTCATCAAAGAAAAACACAAATTGGAACAAATAGAAACATTCCAAAATTCCAGCGCACCTTATCTTGGAGCCCCGATGGAGAAATTCAGTTATCTCAATTTCCTTCCGGAAAATTCCAGAAGACTGAAAGCGCTTCCGGTTTGGTTTTCTCTGATTGCTTATGGAAAAGACGGTTTTAAAGAAATGATTGAAAAAAGCATTTCCCTTTCACAATATTTCGGAAAGCTGATTGAAGGTGACAACAATTTCGAAATGCTTGCTCCGGTAAGATTAAACACGGTTTGCTTTACTTTGAAAAATCAAACTTCGGAACAAGTTTTGGAATTTTTAGAAAGAGTAAATCAAACTAAAAAAGTATTCTTAACGCCAACCATCTACAACGGAAAACAAGCCATCAGAGCGGCTTTGGTCAATTGGAGAACAGAAAGTTCGGATATCGAACTGGTTTTCAATTTGATGCAGGAATTATTAAGAAAATAAACAATGAAACAAATACTACAATATCTCTTCAACCACCAAACTTTGACAAGAGCCGAAGCCAAAGCGATTTTGACAGAGATTTCACAAAATAAATTCAATGAAAGTGAGGTTACAGCTTTCGTAACCGTTTTCTTGATGAGAAGCATTACGTTAGAAGAACTTACAGGTTTCCGAGAAGCGTTACTTCAATTGGCAAAACCTATCGATTTGGGAACGAACGACTTGGTTGATATTGTCGGAACTGGTGGCGACGGAAAAAACACGTTCAATATTTCAACCTTGGCTAGTTTCATCGTTGCTGGAACTGGACAGAAAGTGTCTAAACAAGGTAATTACGGAGCTTCCTCTGTTTCTGGTTCGTCTAATGTTTTGGAAGAATTAGGCTACAAATTCAAAGATAATTCTGAGGATTTGAAAGCTGATTTGGAAAAGGGAAACATCTGTTTCATCCACGCTCCACTCTTCCATCCAGCTTTGAAGTCTGTTGCACCTTTAAGAAAGCAATTGGGATTGAAGACCTTTTTCAATATTCTTGGACCATTGGTAAATCCTTCTAAACCAAAATATTCTTTGATTGGCGTTGCGAATCTGGAGATTGCAAGAGTTTATCAATACCTTTTGCAACAGCAGAAAAGCGAATTTATGCTGGTTCACGCATTGGATGGTTATGACGAAATTTCTTTGACTGGAGATACAAAAATCTTTAATAAATCAGGAGAGAAAATTTATTCCGCAGAAGATTTGAAATTCAAAAACATAGAAGCGGAAAGCATTTTCGGCGGTCATACAAAAGAAGAATCTGCTAAGATTTTCATCAATATTCTCGAAGGAAATGGAACAGATGCGCAGAATTCTGTAGTTTTAGCAAACGCTGCAATCGCTCTTCTTAACACTGAAAAACACGGTAACTATGATGATTGTCTGTCACTTGCAAAGGAAAGTTTGGAAAGTGGAAAAGCTTTACAAAGTTTCAAGAATATTATTAAGTAGTTGTCAGTCTGAGCGGAGTCGAAGACTTTGGGCGACAATTTCCGCCCTCCGTTCCCGCTATTTTTTGCCTTGCTTTTCCAGCATCAAAAAATGAGCTCCACTCAGGTCGGGTCGCAGATTCAATATAAATATAAAATTTAGTCAAAAGAAATGACCATTTTAGATGAAATAATAGAACGAAAAAAAGAAGAAATTGCAGATTCAAAATCCAAAATTTCTGTTGAACAACTGAAAGATTCAGAATTTTTCGGGAGAACAACTTTTTCGCTGAAAGAAACCCTGAAATCAAAGTCAGGAATCATCACAGAATACAAAAGACAATCGCCAAGCAAAGGAATCATCAATGATAAATTTTCGCCTTTGGAAGTGGTTTGTCAATATGAGAAATTCGGTGCAAGTGCAGTTTCTATTTTGACAGATAAAGATTTTTTTGGCGGAAGTTTTGAAGATATTTTGAGTGTTAGAAATCATATTAATATTCCGATTTTGAGAAAAGATTTTATGGTCGATGAATATCAATTCTATGAAGCAAAATCAATCGGAGCCGATGTCATTTTGTTGATTGCATCTTGCCTTTCGCCAACTCAAGTTTCGGAATTTACTGAACTAGCGCATCAATTGAATCTCGAAGTTTTATTGGAAATACATTCTGAAGAAGAATTAAAACATATTAATTCAAATGCTGATTTTGTTGGAATCAACAATAGAAATTTGAAAGATTTCAAAGTCGATTTGCAACATTCTGTCAATTTGAAGAATCAACTTCCTAATGATATTTTGTCCATTGCAGAAAGTGGAATTTATAACGAAGAAGATTTCAAATTCCTAAAAGAAAAAGGATTTGACGGATTTTTGATGGGCGAATATTTTATGAAAAATGACAATCCCGGAAGTAAATTCGGAGAATTCATTTCTAATATAAAAATGTAAGAATTTACCAATGATGGAAAGTCAAAAGCCAGAAGCCAAAAGCCAATTGCAACTTAAAGTTTGCGGATTAACAAAGCTCAATCAGGTTAAAAAATTGATTGATTTGAAAGTTGACTTTTTGGGATTTATTTTCTACGAAAAGTCTCCGAGATATGTTTTGAATCATTTGAGTTTAAAACAAATTGGGGAAGTCCCGTACTTTAAAAAAGTTGGCGTTTTTGTGAATGAAAGTATCAAAGGAATTGTTGAAATTGCTTCTGAAGCTCAACTTGATTTTATTCAATTACACGGTGATGAAGATGAAAAATATATAAAGCTATTAAGACAACTGATAGGTGAAAACATTAAGATTATAAAAGTCATTAGAATTGGAAATCAAACTCCTGATGAATTGCAAAAAACCATCAACCAACAACCGACAACTATCAACTATTTATTATTCGATACAGACTCAAAAGCTTTCGGCGGAACAGGAAAAACCTTTGATTGGAACATTTTAAATGATATCGAAATTCAGATTCCATATTTTTTAAGTGGCGGAATTTCTTTAGAAAATGTGGAAGATTTGAAAAACATAAATCAAAAACCAATCGCTCTCGATATTAATTCAAAATTTGAAATCGAAGCTGGAAACAAAGATTTAGAAAAAGTAAAAGAATTTTTATCATTAATAAAAAATGAAACATCATCAATATAAAAGCAAAATAATCTGGACTGGAAATACAGGCGAATCCACAAAAAATTATCGTTCTTATCAAAGAAATTATACAATTTCAGTTGATGGAAAAACTGATATTTTAGGGTCGTCAGACCCAGCATTTCTTGGAAATCCGGAACTTCATAATCCAGAAGACTTGTTGTTGGCTTCGGTTTCTTCGTGTCATTTGTTGTGGTATCTTCATCTTTGTTCTGTGAACAAAATTCTGGTTTTGGAATATGAAGATTTTGCAGAAGGAACAATGATTGAGAATGAAAATGGAAGTGGAAAATTCAGTGAAATTACTTTGAAACCAAGAATTGTGGTTACTGAAAAAGAAATGATAGAAAAAGCGGTTGAACTTCATCAGAAAGCGAATGAATATTGTTTCATTGCCAATTCTTTGAATTTTGAAGTGAAGCATCAACCAGAAATAACAGCAAAATAAGTTTGAAATGCGATATTCTATTAAACGTTCAAAAGACTTATCAGACAAAGAAATTGAGTTAATTTTGAAATCTTGGGAAATAGAAAATTGGTTTGATTTAGATGCTTCGAGTTTCAAAATAAAATTTGAAAATTCTGAATTTCATCTTTTAGAAATCGATAACAAAATTGTTGCCCTGGCAAGAATCAACTTTGATTTTAAACTTGAAATACAAAAGAATCTGTACAACTTTGCTGAATTTGTAGGATTTGTTTCTATTGAAAAAGCTAAAAAATATGGCAGTTTTTTGCTTAATGAAATAGTAACAAATTTAAAAGAAAGAAAAATTGAAACGATAGGTTTTTGCAAAAAGGATTTAAGACCTTTTTATGAAAAAAATAACATACAAATCCTTTATGGAAAAGGAATTTTGATAACAGAATTTGAAAATAATGAATGGATAGATTCTGATGACGATGATATTTTAATCCTCAATACTTCCGAAGAAAACATCCATATTTTGCAAAATCTGAATGAACAGAATAAAGCAATTTTAATATAACGATTTAGAAAATTTAAAATAAATGAACTTTCAAAACCCAGATAAAAACGGCTATTACGGCGATTTCGGAGGCGCTTTCGTTCCAGAAATGCTTTATCCGAATGTTGCCGAATTACAGGAAAAATATTTACAAATCATCGAGTCTGAAGAATTTCAAACAGAATTTCAGGATTTGTTGAAGAACTATGTCGGACGTGCAACTCCACTCTATTTTGCTAAGAATTTGAGCGAAAAGTATCAGACTCAAATCTATCTGAAAAGAGAAGATTTGAATCACACCGGAGCGCACAAAATCAATAATGCTTTGGGACAAGCTTTACTTGCAAAAAAATTAGGAAAACATAGAATCATTGCAGAGACTGGAGCTGGTCAACACGGTGTTGCAACGGCTACTGCCTGCGCACTTCTTGGCTTGGAATGTATTGTTTATATGGGCGAAATTGATATTGCGAGACAATCT
>RCUH01001993.1_pt1 | contig 13148 bp, 9 predicted proteins | sample 2166191 | NCBI WGS metagenome assembly RCUH01 (sample SAMN09932848, study PRJNA488358) | compost metagenome | feature: garden; material: soil; isolation source: compost soil in an enriched community after 214 h of incubation | place: Germany: Experimental Botanical Garden Goettingen | collected...
CGCCGCCAGTTTTTTCAAAACGCTCATCATTCTCTTGATGAGCGTTTTTTTTTGCTGTAAATTCAGTATCATGGGAATAAACTACGTGTGTACTTGAATGATATAGGATCAATTCATTAAAATTGATGTCGGTACTAAAAATATTTTTATGAGATATTGAATGGAAATTTATGAGTAGTTGAAATGAACTATGCGCTATTACGTAAACTCTTGAATCACTATGCTTCAACATTGACACATATTTGTGGATATCTAGCTTATATATATTCCTAATTCCACCTGCTAAATTGTTTAATTTTTCTAAGATTTAAGCCTTTCATTTTGAAGATCAATTGCATTTTCGCGATTTTTTATAGATTACAAATCGACTTATAAAGCTGTTTTGATGTATGACTCTTTAAGAAAAAATAAATTTTAGCTGTTTTTATTTCCCTTGCCGTGTTTGAGTTTTATATTTCTTGGTCAATAGCTTATCAAGCTACTGGATTCCGATATCTCATAAGCTTGTGCAGCAAGCTTTTGGACTTAAAACTCTATAGATAACCTGCATGTTATTTTTGGAGCACCTTTTCGCAAGTATTTTGTCCTTACCTTGCCATTTCTGTAATCACTTCGTTCACCTTTAAACCTGTATTTTCCATTAAGTTACTAAGTGATTCTCCATCAAGATTTGCTCTTAGTTTCGTTGATTACGACGACTATTTCATATCTATTGCTCTTTTGGAAATGAATACGGTGTAAAATTTGCCATCAAATAGGATAAAATCATCCTAATAGAAATGAGAGAACTTTTAATTTATTTGGGATTCGACAAAATTATTAGTTAGACAATTATTCCGTAATTTGAGATTAGTCCATAAACCAAATGTCAATTAATTTTGAATTGTCAAAAAAATAAGTCAAAATTAATGCTTGTCATAATAAAAATTAGTATAGTTTTGTAATCACAAATGATGCCTATTTGGGCAACCTCAAAAACAAATGATGAAAAAGTATAAAGTAACAGAATTACTCTGTTCCTATATCTCTTGTAATAGCAAGAGATTACTTTTTGTATTCTTCTTCTTCTTCTTCTTCTTCTTTTTCTCTTTATCGGCTCAGATTAGTATTTCTTCGAATACAGAAATTCACATTACAAATGGCGCTATGATGATTATAGCTTCTGATAGTAGTGATGAAGAATCATCTGTGCAGAAACAAGTTGAATTATATACTGCTGATAATTCTAGTGCTCTTAATATTTATAAAAGCAATTATTCTTTAGAAGAGGATAACTTGTTGAATAATAAGATATCGATTACGCATAAAGAAAAAGCGCAAAAAAAGAGAAATTTAAGCTTTGCGAAACAGATTCAAAGAAAGGTAGACGTTCTAAAAAAAAACATACCACAGAAAAATTTTACGGATAAAGTAATACCTACGCCATTACCTAGTGATCTCAAGATTAATTGTTCTTCTAGGGATTCTGCCATAGCTTTTACTATCGTTAAAGATTATCAAATAAAATCTGCAACTATTTTGCGGAAGTTTGGACTTAATTTTTTGTCATGTGAGTCCGAAATCAATGGTTCTACTTTTACTGATACATTTATTTTAAGAAAAATAAATTCTGATTATTCCGTCAGACCTCCGCCAGTATTTTCCTATTACTGGTAAAATTCGATGATCTTGAGTAACGCTTTTATTAAAACCTGTGCAGTCTATCTGTGTAATCTAAATTTGTACAATCTTATGAAACTTAGAGGACGTGCTAGATTTCTATATTGTAAGAATATAGAATTTTAAAAAAACATGTAGCTCTCATGAACATTAATTTTAAAGGGTAACATAAAGGACACAATTCTAAAAAAAACATAAATAAGAAAACAACAAAAATGAAAAAGAACATTAAATTGATTGTGATACTATGCATTATGCTAAGTGCTACATCTATAATATATGCACAAACCGCGCGCGTAGGCATCAATACTGATACTCCTAAATCTACATTAGATGTCATTGGACAAAGAGATTCTACCGGTGTTCTTGTAGCAACAGATATCACAGGCTTGCAAGCTCCAAGAATGACGAGAGCTGAACTTACAGTAAAAGGAGATTTATTATATGGTGATGAGCAAAAAGGTGCAATTATTTTTGTGACCGATATTACTGCTGGAAACAATTCAAGTCAAAGGGCAAAAATAACGTCTGTAGGATATTATTACTTCGACGGTAGTTTTTGGCAAAAATTTGTAGCTACAGACAATGTGGTATATCCAACTGGTTTCGAAAGAAGACCGGATATGTCTGCAACCAATTATCATTGGCGACTCATTGGTGCACCTACTGCAAATTACGGAACAGAAGGAAAATATGGTTTGGATGCCACTTGGAACCCTGCAGATATGAATGAAAAATATTTTTTAGGTGTTTACTCTTATAATGATATAATGGGATTGGCAGGATTTGTTCCAGGTGATTTGGGCGCGCTAGGGCAAAACTCATTTACAGCAGGTACTATCAATAGCGCTTCGGGTACGGTAAGTACTGCATTAGGAACAGGAAATAAAGCATCTGGCTTTGGGTCATTTGCCTCCGGAGTTGGAACAAAAGCTACATTTGACTTTTCTACAAGTATGGGAAGAGGAACGCTTTCATCTGGTTATGGGTCATTTGCGGTAGGTTTGTTTTCCGAAGCAACTAATGAAGGAGCTGTAGCAATGGGAAACATCAGTAAGGCAACAGGAAGTAACGCTGTTGCTATAGGACAAGAAAATACTGCATCTGCTCAAGCCACATTAGCCATTGGAAATACAAACACTGCTGGTGCAGTAAGTGCGGTTGGAATAGGACAAAAAAATATTGCTTCAGGTCAAGGAGCATTGGCAATTGGTAATACCAATACTGTTTCTAACACCAGTGGCGTGGGAATTGGACAGACAAATAACGTAGCTGGAGAAGCGGCAATTGCCATAGGAAATACCAATACAATTTCTGCTGTTGCGAGTAGTTCCATTGCATTAGGTTTTGTCAATTCAATTACTGGGGAAAGCTCTTTTGCACTTGGGAATTCTAATACTTTGTCCGCGTTGAGGACATTTGCATTGGGTGGCTCTAATGTTTTAACTGGCAGCTATTCAAAAGCTATTGGTTACGGATTGACATCCTCTAGCATGTACAACACATCCATAGGGCTTTATAATACAGCAGAAAGTTCGCCGCAACCTGGTTCTTTTGCAGATTTGACAAAAAGACTTGTTGTGATTGGAAATGGCACTAGCTCAGTTAAAAGCGATGCTTTTACAATTCTAAGAAATGGCAAAACAGGAATTGATATTGATAATTTTGAATCCACAACCAGCGATGCAAAACTGCAAGTGAATGGCACTGTAAAAATCGCAACATTATCTACCACGTCCACTTGTAATGCAACCAACGAAGGTACAATACAATATCTTAAAACTGCAGGAATTGGAAGCTTCCAAGGCTGTGCACAAACCTCTGCGACACCAACTTTCGGTTGGGTTAATCTTAATTAATGTTTTATTGAAAATACAATTGCTGGATATAATATTCCAGCATTTTTTTTTAATAATTTTCAGAATTAAGATTAAAAATTTAAAATAATATTGATAGTTTATAAGTGTAGTGAACAGTTCAAATTATATTAATCAATTTATTAATCAAATTTCTGTTAATCTTATAATAAAAATTGATTTTCATTTTTTTTAAAATCTTAATTAAGTTATTTTTGCACAAATTAATTTTTAAAATGAAAAAGTACTTATTTCTTCTTTTACTCACTTTGCTAGTCGTTTCTTGCTCCAAAGTCAAAGTGGAAGGAAATGTAAAAGGAGGTTCTCCTTTGGAAAGAATAGAATTTATAGAAGCTTCTGGCGTGGCAACGCTTCCGCTTGTCAATTTGGGTGTTGATGACAAAGGAAATTTCAAAGGTGAATTCAAAGCACCGAAAAACGGAATGTACGCAATGACCTATGCAGGGAAAATGAATTTCATTTATCTTAAAAAAGGGCAAACTTTGAACATTTCTGGTGATGCAGCAACTTTCCCAGAGGTTTTCAAAATAGAAGGTGATGCTAAGAAGAATAACGACTTCATCACAGCAACTCAAAAGTTTTTGGAAACATACAGCTCAAAACTGAATATGCAAATGCTTCAGAAAAAAGAACCAGAATTCTTAGCTGAAATCAAAAAAATCCATTCTGACCTAGAAAAAAATCTAGACGAGAATGCTGATAAATTAGGCGCAGACAGCGATGTAGTGAAACTTAAAAAAGACGAACTAGTAACTAATATTTTAACTTTTTTAGTTCAATACCAATCTGCTCACGGACAAGTGACTGGCGATCCAGCTTTCAAAGTTTCTAAGAACTTTACAGATTACGAGAAATCTTTGACAAAAGATAATGACAGAATGGTAGAAAATTTACCGGTTTATAGAAATTATTTATTGAACAAAGTTGGTCAGGATTTCCAAACATTTGCTGAAAAACAACAAGACAAAAACACGGCAAGTATGTCCGCGATTTTCGGAAGATTTTTGGCTACAAACAAAGAGATGTCTCAAAAATCTAAGGATTATTTGTTGGCTTTCGTAATTGCTAAATTTGACCTAAATCCTTATACAAGTGAGGTGGAAAAAGTGTTGAAAGTAAGTGACGAATACATCAAGGATTCTGAAGTGAAAAAAGATTTGAACTCTGCTATCAACGCCGTTTTCGGATTGAAAAAAGGTGAATTAGCTCCAAAAGTAAGTCTTGCTAAATTAGACGGAAAATCTGGAAACTTCGAAACGAATGGCAAACCAACTTTGGTAATGAGCTACGCTTCTTGGAATCCATACATCGGACAATCTACAATTCCTGTTTTGAAAGAAGTTGTGAATTTTTATAAAGCTAAAGTTAATTTTGCATTCGTGAACTTAGATGATACGAAAGACCAATTCACAAAAACTGCAAATGCAATGTTCAAAGGAATACCTGGAACCAATTACTATGCAGAAGGCGGATTGTCATCAGAATATGCAAAGAAATATTTCATCTACGGTTTCAAAATTCCAGGGTTTTTCTTAATTGATAAGGACGGAAAAGTAGCGAGCCAAACTTTCTATAATTTGGGCGATGCTAAATTTGTAGAAGAGATGAACAAGATTTCTGGTTTGCAAGCACCAACCGTGAATCCACAAGCGCAAATGCAAAATGATCTTTTGCAACAGAATCCAAATACAGATTCTACACAAACAAAATAATGGATGAATCAGCCATATAACTTTAAAAGAACAGAAATATGGCTGATACATCTGACATTGAAAAAACAATGAAAATTAGCAGATGAAACAAAGAAGAAATAAAATTCTTGAAAATATCAGACTCCTTTCCGCCGGTGCGAAAGGAGTTTCTGTTGGTAAGACAGAGGATGGGAAAACAGTTCTTGTGAAAGGCGCAGTTCCAGGAGATCTTGTAAATGTAAGAGTCCAAAAATCAAAAAGTAACTATTTTGAAGGCGAAGCTGTTGATATTTTGGAATATTCTGAACACAGAGTTGAGCCAAAATGTATCCACTTCGGAACTTGCGGTGGTTGCAAATGGCAGAATATCGCTTACGAAAAACAACTAGATTTCAAACATAGCGAAGTCGTGAACAACATCAGGAGAATTGGTGGTTTCCCAGAGTTTGAAGAAGTGCCAATTTTGGGAGCGCCAGACCAATATTTCTACCGAAACAAAATGGAATTTTCTTTTTCCAATGCGCGTTGGTTGACAAAATACGAAATCAGTTCTGAGGAAAATTTTGGGAATAGAGATGCTTTAGGATTTCATATTCCGGGGATGTGGAGCAAAATTTTAGATTTGAAAGAATGTTGGCTTCAGGAAGATCCATCAAATCAAATCAGATTGGCAGTTAAGAATTATGCTGTCGAAAATGGTTTGGAGTTTTACGATGTTAAGGAACAAAAAGGTTTCCTGAGAACTTTGATGCTTCGTCAGAATTCTAAGGGCGATTGGATGGTTCTTTTTCAATTATATAAAGACAACAAGCCAGAAAGAATCAAATTGTTTGATTTCCTCTTAAGTCAATTCCCGCAGATCACGACTTTGGTTTTTGCAGTCAATCCGAAAGGAAATGACAGCATTTACGATTTGAACATTCAAAATTACTTTGGAGAAGGTTTCATCTACGAAGAAATGGATGGACTTAAATTCAAAATCGGACCGAAATCTTTTTTCCAAACCAATTACAAACAAGCTTTAGAATTATACAGAAAAACGCTTGAGTTTGCTGATTTGAAAGGCAATGAAGTGGTTTATGATTTATACACCGGAACTGGAACTATTGCACAATACGTGGCGAGAAACGCCAAGCAAGTGATCGGAATCGAGTCAGTTCAGGAAGCCATCGACGCGGCCATAGAACACGCAGAATTGAACGGTCTAGAAAATACAACTTTCTATTGTGGCGATATGAAAAACGTTTTCAATGACGAGTTTCTTGCCAATCATCCAAAAGCTGATGTATTGATTACAGATCCGCCGAGAGATGGGATGCATCAAAAAGTGGTGGAGCAGATTTTGAAACTGGCGCCAGAAAGAATTGTTTACGTAAGTTGTAACTCTGCGACGCAAGCGAGAGATATTGCTTTGATGAAGGACGATTACGAATTGGTGAAAATCCTTCCTGTAGATATGTTCCCGCAAACGCATCACGTGGAGAATATTGCTTTGTTGATTAAAAAATAAAGGCTTAATTTTAATTATTAATCTAATACTAAAGTCTAATTTTCATTAATGAAAAACTTAATATGGATTTTCGGTTTCCTGATGCTTCTCACAAGTTGTGGGAGTGACGATGATATTTGCCTGGGCGAAGAATCCACACCCAGATTAAAATTATTATTTCGAAATGCTAATAATAATCAATTAGTCAGATTGCCATATTTGAAAGTAGATGTAGATTACGGAAATCCAACAACTACAAATATCATTACTTCGAATAATGTAGATTCTGTTTTTGTTCCGTTGAGAATTGATGAAAGCCCTTTTACAGACATCTACATCAAAACAGCAATTCAGGGCGATAGTTCCAAAATTAGAATCCGTTACGATGCCAAGTCTATCTACGTTTCGCCACCTTGTGGTTTCAAAAAAAATTATGAAAACCTAAGTGCAGAACTTATAGAAACAGGTCCAGTGCAAAGTATCCAATCCAACCAAACATCATTGACAGATGAGACTAGCATCAATTTTTATCTGCGCTTTTAGCCTGTTGTCGATTTCTGTTTTTTCTCAAACCAAAGTAGAGGAGAAGAAGCAAGATTCTGTAAAATGGAAATATACGCCCAACTTCACTGTAGGTGTAGATCTATTGAATCTTGGAACCAGTTTTTTTGGTGACCGACAAATGATTCAAGGATTTGTTTCGAGTAGAATTAGCAAAAAAGTTCATGCCATTGTGGATTTGGGATTTGATAAAAACGTTTATCAAAAAAATGGTTACGATGCAAAAGCAGACGGGATATTCGCGAAAATCGGTGGATTTTATATGTTATCAATGGATCCTGAAAATGACCTGAATGGTTTCTACGCCGGTGCAAAACTCGCAGGTAGTTTCTACAACCAAGAGTATAAGGCGATTCCCATCAAAGGGATGAACAGCGAGGGCGTTTTTGTTTCTTTCGATCCATCGTCACAAAGCAGTTATTGGGTCGAGGCATTTCTGGGAGCTAGAGTTCAGGTGTTCAGTACCAACTTTTTCATAGATGTCAATGTACAACCGAGATATTTGGCCTACACCACGAAACAAGAAGAGATCAAACCGATGATTGTTCCCGGTTTTGGAAACAGTTCAGGAAGTTTCAATATGGGTTTCAGTTGGAGCCTCGCTTACAAATTTTAAATACAAAAAAGTCCGCAAATTGTGGACTTTTTTTTGTCGAAAATATTCAAATTCAAAATACTTAAAGTGTCATCTTAAAATGGCAGGCCTGCTTTCGAACAATAGCAAGCCTGCTATTGAGGAAGAGTAAGCTTGCTATCGACCGAAAGCAAGGCATCATTTTTAAGATTATTAATCATTGAAAAATAGTTACATTTTGTTTTTGCAAAATCGACAAAGCAAAAAGCACAAAACCGATCAACAGTTTTGTGCTTTTTTGATAATATATACTTAAGATTTTTATTAATCAAACTTAATGCTGAATGGCGTTTCCATCATCACAGTCGCTTTTGCGTTAGGATCTGTCATCTGTTGGAATATTTTGAAATTCTCTTTCCCTATTTTATTTCTAATCACTCTGGTAGAGAAATCTTCATCTGTTTCCGGAGAGAAGAATTGTTCAAACTTAGAAACTTTTGCAGGATAAGTTGAAACGCCATAATCTTTCAAGTTGGCAGATTTTGCAGCGAAATTAATGGCATCCTGCAAATTACCCAACTCATCCACCAATCCGATTTCTTTAGCTCGTACGCCAGACCAAATTCTGCCGCCACCCACAGCGTCGATTTGTTCGAAAGATTTTTTTCTGTTTTGTGTCACGAAATGCACGAAACGCTGGTAAGTAGATTCAACGCTTCTAGTCATTATGGTAACTGCTCCAGGACTCAATCCATTGATTGCTGAGATCATATTAGAATTGGCATTCGTTGTCACAGCATCACTTCGGATTCCGTTTTTCGCAGCCAAATCTTTAAAGTAAGGAATAACGCCGAAAACACCTATAGATCCAGTCAAAGTGTTAGGTTCTGAGAAAATTTTGTCAGCACCCATTGCGATGTAATAACCACCAGAAGCTGCATAATCTCCGAATGAAACTACAACCGGTTTGCTGCGTTTCAATTGTTGCATTTCGAAAAGAATTTCGTCCGACGCATTAGCACTTCCACCAGGTGAATTGATTCTGAAAACTACCGCTTTTATATTTTTGTCTTTCTGAAGTTTTTTAATTTCTTTCACAAAGTTGTCAGCGTAGATGGCGTCGTAACCTTTTCCATTATTGATTGCTCCAGATGCGTAGAGAACTGCAATTTTGTTTTTGCCACCTTCATCTTTTAAAGAATTGGCATATTTTGCAAAAGAAATTTTGTTGATTTTTTTATCAGCATCGATTTTCAATTTTTTCTTGATGATATTATCATATTCCGATTTTTGGATCAGCTGATCTGTCAATTTGTATTTCAAACTCAAATCGGGAAGATAAGCGTAAAGACTATCCGTAATAGTTTTGAATTCTGAAGCTGGGATGTTTCTAGAAGTCGCAATTTTAGTTGAAGTGTTATTCCAAATATCATTCAACAACGAAGAAAGTTGCTCTTGATTTTCAGGCGATATTTCGTCCTTAAGAAAAGGTTCAACCGCCGCTTTGAATTTTCCATGACGGATCACTTGTATTCCGATTCCATATTTCTCAGCAAAACTTTTGAAGAACGTAACCTCGGCAGAAAGTCCTTTTAGTTCAATGCCGCCAGATGGATTTAAGTAATATTTATCCGCAACAGAACCTAAATAATAAGCACTCTGAGAAACCGAATTGCCATAAGCATAAACGAATTTTCCGCTTTTCTTAAAATCGATCAAAGCATTTCTAATATCATCCAATTGCGTGATTCCCGCACTGACGTAATCGGATTCTATACTGATTCCTTTGATTTTGTCATCGGTCTTGGCATTATTAATAGCTTTTAGAACATCATATAATAAGACTGCTTTCTGCTCTTTGTTGATCGCGAAAAAATCTTCTTGATCTTCAGAAGGACTGTCTATGATTTTGGTTTTTAGATCTAAGGTCAAAACAGATTCGGATTTAACATCAGAAGTTTCTGACACCGAAGATAAAATGATGAAGAATAAAAAAAATGCAAAAAAACCAGCAACAACAATAAAAATTGCAGTTAAATTTGCAAGAACGAGTTTGAAAAAACTTTTCATTATAAAATTATTTGTTTGATATGTCGCACAATTGTGTCGTTTTGTTACTGGGAAGTAATATTAATAATCCAGAAAATAATATCCAAATTGCTTTGAAAAAAATCGACGAGAATATTGGTGCAATATTAAATAAATCTGAATTAATCACTTCCAAACCCGTAGAATTTGATAGTTCTAATAATTTTTGTAATATTGCAATTCGAATTAAAACACAAATTTCGCCTATTAAACTGTTAGATAAGCTAAAAGAAATAGAAAGGTCCATGGGTAGGACTAAGGATTCTTCGCATTTTGGCGCTTATCAGGACAGGATTATAGATATTGATTTAATATTATATAATGATATAAAATTCATCTCTCGAAGATTAGTTATTCCTCATTATAAAAATCTTTTTGAAAGAGATTTTGCGATAGGAATAATCAATGAAGTGAGATAAACAAACGTAACACAAATGATTATGAAGAAAAAACTATTTCTACTTCTCCTTTTACCTGTTCTCGGTCTTGCACAGACCAATGAGACTACAAGTGATACGGAAATCAAAACACAACCTTTTAACAACAAAAGCCGACTTTTCAAAGATTGGTCTGTTTCAGTTGGTGGTGGAGCCTCTTTTATGACCAATGCAGATCTTACCTCATTTTATGGTGGGAAAGTCAATTGGGGATGGAATGGATACGTAAGTTTGGACAAGCAAATTAGCCATACTTTTGGAATTTCCTTATTGTACACTAGAGGACAAACAAAACAAAAAGCTTATTTGAATGATGCAGCTGGAGTTGGACAGGGGCATACCAAGTTCGATCAGATTGCTGTAATTGGAGATGTAAATTTCTCTAATATTATGAGAAGAGTAGATAATAAGTCTAACTTCAGATGGGCTTTGCATGGCTATGGAGGAATTGGATTTACAGGATACAAAACTTTCTTGCAAGATAATGCAGTGCTAAGCAAATGGCCACTTTATATTGATCAGAAAATGGATATTTCTACTTTAACTTATATTGGTGGAGTTGGTTTGAAATATAATATTTCCAGATTGCTTGATATTGAACTTAGAACTTTGTACATCATCAGTGGTGATGAGGAGTTTGACGGTGGTGGCTGGACAAGAGATGCTGTACCAGGATATAACTTAATTAATGACACTTATTCTGATAATGCATGGCTTGTAAATCTTGGTTTATCTTTCAAATTAGGAAAACACAAGGACCATTTGCGTTGGGTAGATCCTTTGCAAATAGCTTATGCTAAAACTGCAGATCTGGAAGAACAATTCAAAGATTTTAAAGTTTGTGATAAGGGAGATGGCGATAATGATGGTGTATGTGATGATTGGGACAGACAACTTGATACTCCGGCAGGAGCTAGAGTTGATGGATCGGGAGTTGCATTAGATTTGGATTTAGACGGTGTGATAGATCTTTATGACAAATGTGTAACAGTTCCAGGACCAATTTCTAATAATGGATGTCCAATCGAAACTATTGCCCAAACACTGTTACAACAAGTTGCTATAGAGGAGATTAATAAATATTTCAATGGAATAGAATTTGAATTGAACAAAGATGTAATCAGACCAAAATCTTTCCAAGATCTGAACCAAGCGGCAGATATAATCAAAACTTTGGGTGCTGGAGACAGCTTCATAGTTGTTGGTGCTACAGATAGTAGAGGATCTAGTGCTTATAATAAAAAACTTTCTCAATCAAGAGCCAATGCTGTTCTTAAATATTTAGTTGATAAAGGCGTTTCTTCTTCCGTTCTTACAGCTGAAGGAAGAGGAAAAGAAGATTTGAAATATACAGAATGCGATCCGGCTACAAAATGCCCGGAGTGGAAAAATGAAGCAAACAGAAGAGTATATTTTGTCGCAAAATAATTAATAAGAAAAACATTCAAATATGAAACAAAATTTATTATCATTAGTAGCAGTTAGCTTATTGTTGCCTATGAGTTTAGCTGGTCAGGAGGCATCTACAAGTGCTAATTCCGGATCTCAAAATGTTTCCCCATTTACACAAGAGTCAAAAAGATTTAACGATTGGTCTATTTCTGTTGGTGCTGGTGTACCATTGGTTCAGTCTGCAGATATGACATCTATCAAAAATGGTAACGGGAAAAACCTTTTTGGTTACTCTGCATACTTAAGTGTAGATAAAGCCATTACTCATGCATTCGGTCTTAATTTGCAATACGACAGAGGAGAAACAAGACAAGGTTATGCAAACACAAAAGATCATACAATATTAACTGGAAGACAGATTGCAGGAAGAACTCAGTACAATGCAATTTCAATATTAGGAGATCTTAATTTTTCAAACCTTCTTAGAAGAGTAGATAATAAATCTCCTTTTAGATGGGCATTGCACGGTTACGCAGGTATTGGAACATTATCTTACAAATCATATAGACAAGATCCAGGACCAGTTTATAACCAAACACTTAATTATGAGACAAAACCTTTCAAACTTAATTCACTTTTCGGACAAGCAGGAGCAGGTCTTAAATTCAAGATCAATAATAGAATTGATATTGAAGGTAGAGTGATGTATGTTGTAACTGGTGATGATGAGTTTGATGGAGCAGGAGTTGGACAAACAGGATACAACCTTATCGAAGATCAAATCTCTGACAACTTCTTCAACACGACTTTAGGACTTACTTTCAAACTTGGAAAGCACGAGTCCCACTTGATGTGGCATGATCCATTGCAAGAGATCTATTACAAATTGGATGTTCTTAACGAGAAAACTCAAGATCTTGAAGTTTGTAAAAAAGGAGATGTTGATAATGATGGTGTTTGTGACGATTGGGACAGACAGCTTGATACGCCTGCCGGAGCGAGAGTTGATGGCGCTGGTGTAGCATTGGATGTTGATTTGGATGGTACAATTGATTTGTATGACAAATGTGTAACAGTTCCAGGGCCAGTAGAAAACCAAGGTTGTCCTTTGACAAATAACACGACAACAGGTGTTGTGACAGATGGTACGGCAATCATGAAAGGAATCGAGTTTGATTTGAATTCTGATAGAATTTTACCTTCAAACACACCAATTCTTAATAATGCAATCAATTATATTAATGGATCAAACAGTACTTTCAGAGTAATCGGAGGAACTGATACAAGATCTACAGAAGAATATAACCAAAAACTTTCTGAGAGAAGAGCAAATAATGTTAAAGATTATTTGATCCAAAATGGAGCAGACAAAGCTAAGCT
>RCUH01001996.1_pt1 | contig 13123 bp, 9 predicted proteins | sample 2166191 | NCBI WGS metagenome assembly RCUH01 (sample SAMN09932848, study PRJNA488358) | compost metagenome | feature: garden; material: soil; isolation source: compost soil in an enriched community after 214 h of incubation | place: Germany: Experimental Botanical Garden Goettingen | collected...
GCCAGCGCCTGCGCCAGGTCGCCCGTCGCCACGCGCTGCGCCGCCTGCGACACCGCCACGGACGAAGGCGACGATGACGCCTTCAGCTGCAGCGCCACGAGGGCCGTGAGCCCCGCCCCCACCAGCGCCAGCGCAATGCCCTCCCCCGCGACGCGCACCGTGTTGAAGATGCCCGACGCCATGCCCGCCCGCTCGCGCGGCACCACGCTCACGGCCAGGCCGTCCATCAGCCCCCAGGGCAGGCCGATGCCCGCGCCGATCAGCAGCAGCGGGCCCACGAGGCCGTGCAAGGGCGTGCCCGGTGCGCAGCGGGCGAGCCACACGAGCCCCGCCGCGCACACCAGGAGCCCCACGGCCGAGATCACGCCCGCAGAGAACCGGTGCGCGAGCCACGCCGCCAGCGTCGGCACGATGAGGATCGGCCCCGACAGCGCGAACATGAAGCCGCCCGCCTCCAGCGCGCTGCGCCCTTCGAGCCCGATGAAGCGGATCGGCAGCAGCACCAGCAGCACGACAAAACCGTAGGCCGGCGCCGCGGCCAGCAGCTGCACGCCGACGAAACGCGGAAAGCGGAACAGCGACAGGTCGAGCATCGGATGCGCCACGCGCCGCTCGATGGCGATGAAGGCCGCGCCCATGGCCAGCGCGCCGGCCAGCGCCGCGAGCACCCACGGGCTGGCCCAGCCGCTGTCGGGCGCCTGCAGCACGCCCAGCGTGAGCAGGCTCAGCGCGGCCGTGAAGCTCAGCGTGCCCGGCACGTCCAGCCCCATCGCCTGCGGGTTGCGCGACTCGCGCATGCGCGGCGCGGCCAGGCCCAGCGCGACGAGGCTCACGGCGCCGGGGCTCAGCATCACGGCGTGCCAGCCGACGGTGTCGGCCAGCCAGCCCGAGAGGATCGACCCGCACGACAGCCCCACGCCGAACGAGGTGCCGATGAGGCTGAACGCCCGCAGCCGCGCCGGCCCGTCGAACACCTGCGCCAGCGCCGCCGTGCCCGCCGCGAAGGCCGCCGCCGAGCCCAGCCCCTGCACGGCGCGCGCGAGGTCGAAGGCGACGATGCCGGGCGCCAGCGTCAGCAGCGCGCTGCTCAGCGCCACCACCGCCAGGCCCAGCAGGAAGACGCGCTTGCGCCCGTACGCATCGGCCAGCGCGCCGGCCGCCATCAGCGTGGCGCCGAAGCTCAGCATGAAGGCGTTGGTGACCCAGTTGAGCTGCACCGGCGTGCCGCCCAGCGCGTCGCGGATCGCGGGCAGCACCACGGCCGGGCCGGTGAAGCTCAGCGGCATGCCGAGCGCGGCCAGGCAGACGGCGGCGAGCAGCCAGGCCTTGTTGGAATCGGGGGAAGACATCGGGAGGGCTTTCACGCGGGAGAAGGAAAAGGGAAATGCGTGAAGCGAAGATAAAAAGGATTCAATGAAACGAAAATGGGCCCTCAGCTCCTCACACTGCCAACCCCAGGTTGCCAATCAAGCCCATGGACAGCTTCAGCGGACTCGAATCCTTCGTGCGGGCGGCCGACCTGCAGAGCTTTGCGCGGGCGGGCCGCGACCTGGGCATCTCGGCCTCGGCCGTGGGCAAGAACGTCGCGCGGCTCGAGGCGCAGATGGGCGTGCGGCTGTTCCACCGCACCACGCGGCAGGTGCGGCTCACGGCCGAGGGCGCGATGTTCCACGAGCGCTGCCGCCGCATCCTCGACGAGCTCGGCGATGCGCGCGCCATGCTGCAGGACGCCGTCGCCACGCCGCGCGGCCGCCTGCGCGTGAGCCTGCCGACCATCGGCTACCGCTTTCTGCTGCCGATCCTGCCGGCGTTCAAGGCACGCTTTCCCGAGATCGAACTCGACCTCGACTTCAACGACCGGCTGGTCGACGTGGTGGCCGAGGGTGTCGACGTGGCCATCCGCAGCGGCGAGCTGGTCGATTCGCAGCTCGTGGCGCGCCGCCTCGGCCCGTTCAGCTTCGTGCTCGCGGCCTCGCCGGCCTACCTGGCACGGCACGGCGTGCCGCAGGTGCCGGCCGACCTCGCCCGCCACAGCTGCCTGCGCTACAAGTTCGTGACCGGCGGAAAGATCGAGGACTGGGACCTGCCCGGCCTGCCGCCCCAGCTGCCGCCGGGCCTGGTCTGCAACAACATGGAAGCCATGCTGGGCGCCGCCGTCGCGGGCCTGGGCATTGCGTACATGCCCGACTTCCTGGCGCGCGACGCGCTGCGCCGCGGCGAGCTGCAGCGCGTGCTGGCCGCGCACCTCGTGCGGCAGGGACAGTTCTCGGCGCTGTGGCCGTCGAGCCGGCAGCTGTCGCCGAAGGTGCGGGCGTTCGTCGACTTCGCGAGTGAACACATGTTCACTGCGACCGCCGACGAAGAAGAGAAAGACAACCGCCCGCCGCGCCGCTGAACGGCGGGCGGGGCGGGTGCGTCAGGCCGTGACCGCGAGGGCGGGCGCTTCGACCGGTTGCGGGGCTGGCGCAGCCACCACGGGGGCCGGCTGCGATTGCACCGGCGTGGCCGTGCGGCCCCACAGCGCCGCCAGCGCGTCCAGCGGGAACAGCGTGCGTGCATCTTCCGGCGTCGCCGCGCGCACCGTGGTGCCCGCCACGTCGTCGATGTGGGCCGCGCGCACGGCATCGGGCCGGTGCGCCGGCACCATGAACGGCGAGTGCGTGGTGTAGAGGATCTGGTGGCCGAAGTCGTTCTCCAGGTGCGCGAGCAGGTCGGCCTGCGAGCGCGCATGCAGGTGCAGCCCGGGCTCGTCGAGCAGCAGCACGACCTCCCCGGATGCAACGCCCCGGGTGCCCGCGAAGAACGCGATGTAGAACGAGAAGAACCACTGGAAGCCGCGGCTGCGCTCGTCGAGGTTCACCTCGACTTCGTAGGCCCCGTTCGGGTCCGACACCAGCGTCTCCAGGTGCTGCCCGTCGAGGTTGAAGCGGATCTTGAGCGGGCGGTCCTTCCACAGCCGGCGGATCTCGGCGGTCACGACGGCACCGGCCCGGTTCACCAACTGATTGCGCGTCGCCAGGTCGTTCTTCGCCAGCAGGTCCTGCAGCTGCTGCGGATCGAGCCCCGCCACCTGGCACAGCTTCTCGAAATTGCGCTCGCCCGCCGTGCGCTCGCCCCAGCCCTTGCGCGTGAGGTATTCGGCGATGTTCTGGCGGCCGGGCAGCGAGGCGTAGTCCTCGACGTAGATGAAGCGCGGCAGTTTCTCCAGCACCCAGGCGCGGGCGCGGGCCAGCGCGGGCTGGTCGTTGTCGATCGTGCGCGCCAGCTCCTCGAGCTCGGTCAGCATCTGCGCCTGCTTGTCGGCGATCTCGGCGCCGGCCGTGGCCAGTGCCTGGCGCAGCGCCTGCAGCGCCAGCAGCGCGCCGGCCGACCACTTGACGAAGTCGGGGCTCGGGATCATGGCGGCGTCGAAGGCGTCGGCCTCCTGTTCGAGCGGCGCCTTCAACTCGTCGGCGACCTTCTCGGCCGCGGCCTTCACGGCGGGCACGATCTTGCGCACCTTGGCCTTGATGTCGCTCACGTCGATCGACAGCGGGCCCAGGCCCTCGAAGCCGGTCGTGCGCGTGGCGCCGTAGCCGCGGCCGGCCGTGACCTGGCGCACGCCGGCCGCGCGCGGCAGGATGGCGGCGAGCGCCAGCTGTTCGGAGGCGTCGAGGTCCCAGCGCGTGTGCACCACCGGGGTGTCGTCGGTGCATTCGTCCAGGCGGCGGTGCCGCGGAAAGTCCTTGATGGGGCTGAGTGCCGTGAGCCCGTCGGTCGGGTTCAGGCTGTGCAACGCGCGCAGCAGGTTCGACTTGCCGCTGTCATTTCGGCCGAGGATCGCTGTGATCTGGGAGGAATCGATGGAGCCGCTGTCGTGGATCGAGCGATAGTTGGTGATCTGGAATGACGCCAAGCGCATGCAGGAATTTCTCTTCTGAATTGAATACGGGGCCGGGGAATGTATTGCATCCCCGGCCCCGTCCTGCCGATCGCGGAAAAAAAACTGTACGGGCCTGCGCAGCCCTACTCGGCCGCGCGGCGCAGCGTGTCGACCACCGGCCGGCGCAGCACATCGCGCAGGCCCCACCACCCCGCCGCCAGCGCAAGCACCGCGCCGGCCAGCGCGCCGGCCACCGGCACGAGCGGCGACGCGGTCCAGGTGAACTCGAACACGTAGCGCGCCAGCCCCCAGCCGATCACCGAGGCCACGATGCTCGCCAGGAAGCCCGCCAGCAGGCCGACGCCCACCAGCTCGGCGCGCTGCACCTGCCGCAGCAGGCTGGCGCGCGCGCCCACGGCGCGCATCACGGCGAACTCGCGCGCACGTTCCTCGCGCGTGGCGGTCACGGCGGCGAACAGCACCACGAGCCCGGCTGCCAGCGTGAAGCCGAACAGGAACTCGACCGCGCGCACCACCTGGTCGAGCACGCGCTGCACCTGGTTGATGGTGGCGCTCATGTCGACGTTGGTCACGTTGGGGAAGCTGCGCACCAGCGCGTTGTCGAAGCCGCGCGTCTCGGGCGCGCGGAAGGCGCCCATGTAGGTCACGGGCACGTCGGCCAGCGAGGCCACGGTGTACATCACGAAGAAGTTGGCGTGCAGCGAGCCCCAGTCGACCTTGCGCAGCGAGGTGATGCGCGCGTCGTTCTGCATGCCGCCGATGTCGAAGCGCAGGGTGTCGCCCAGCTTCAGGCCCAGCGTCTCGGCCAGGCCTTCTTCCACGCTCACCTCGTTCTTCGCCTCGGGCGTCCAGGCGCCGGCGGTGACGCTGTTGTGCGCGGGCGCCTCGGTGCTGTTGCTCAGGTTGAACTCGCGGTCCACCAGGCGCTTGGCGCGGTCCTCGGTGTAGTCGTCGGGCGTCACGGGCTTGTCGTTGATCGCCACCAGCCGGCCGCGGATCATCGGGTACCAGTCGAACTTGGCGACGCCCGCGTCGCGCAGCGTCTTCTGGAACGCCTCGCTCTGCTCGGGCATCACGTTGATGACGAAGCGGTTGGGCGCGTCGGGCGGCGTGGCCTTGCGCCAGCTCGCCACGAGGTCGGTGCGCAGCAGCACCAGCAGCACCAGCGCCAGCAGGCCCACGGCCAGCGCGCTGACCTGCACCACGGCGTAGGCCGGCCGCGCCGAGATCTGCCGCGTGGCCAGCACCAGCCAGCGCGGCGCGGTGGTCTCGCTGACGCTGCGGCGCAGCACCTTCACGGCGAGCCAGCTCAGCAGCGCGAACACGGCCACGGCACCGGCAAAGCCGCCGACCGCAATGAGGCCCAGCTTGAGGTCGCTGCTGGCCGCCATCAGCAAGGCCGCGAAGCCCGCCACGCCGATGCCGAGCACGGCGAGCGATGCAGGCTTGAGCCCGCCCACATCACGACGGATCACGCGCAGCGGCGGCACCCGCGCCAGCTGCAGCACCGGCGGCAGGCCGAAGGCGAACAGCAGCGTGAGCCCCATGCCCAGGCCGAAGGCCACGGGCCACAGCGTGGCGGCGGGCAAGGCGGTCTCGACCAGCCCGGCCAGCAGCAGCACGAACACGTAGTGCACGGCGAAGCCGATGGCCACGCCGATCGCGCTGGCCACGGTGCCGATCACGGCGAACTCGAAGGCGTAGGCCGCGGCGATGGTGCGCTGGCTCTGGCCCAGCACGCGCAGCATGGCGCAGTCGTCCAGGTGGCTGGCCGCGAAGCCGCGCGCGGCCAGCGCCACGGCCACGGCCGACAGCAGCGCCGCGAGCAGCGCGACCAGGCTCAGGAATTTCTCGGCGCGGTCCAGCGTCTGGCGCATCTCGGGCCGGCCGCCCTCGAAGGAGTCGAGCCGCACGCCGCGCAGCTCGCCCTTCTTGATGGTGGCGTCGGCCCATTCGGTGAAGCGCTTCACGGCGGCGTCGTCGCCCGCCACGGCGTAGCGGTAGCCCACGCGGCTGGCCGGCTGCACGAGGCCGGTGCGCGCCACGTCGGCCTGGTTGAGCATCACGCGCGGCGAAAAACTCATGAAGCCCGCGCCCCGGTCGGGCTCCAGCGTGATCACGCGGCCCACGCGCAGGCCGGTGTCGCCCAGCAGCAGCGTGTCGCCGACCTTCAGGCCCAGCGAGTCGAGCAGCGAGGCATCGACCCAGACCTCGCCCGCCGCCGGCACGTCGCGCGTCACGGTGCCCGCGCCCTCGGCCGTGGTGGCCGTCTGCAGGTTGCCGCGCAGCGGGTAGCCCGGCGTCACGGCCTTCAGGGCCACGAGCTTGCTGGCGCCGCCCTGGGCGTCCTCGGCCCGCGCCATGGTGGGAAAGCCGAAGGTGCCGGTGCCCGCAAGGCCCAGCGACTTCGCCTGTGCGATGAAAGTTTCGGGCGTCGGGTTGTCGCTCACGACCACCGCGTCGCCGCCCAGCAGCTGGCGCGCGTCGCGCTGCAGCCCGCCCTGCAATCGGTCGGCGAAGAAGCCGACCGCCGTGAGCGCGGCCACGGCCAGCACCACGGCCACGATCAAGAGGCGCAGCTCGCCGGCGCGCAGGTCGCGCCAGAGCGTGCGCCAGCCAAGGCGAAGGGAAGCGTTCATGGCGCGAACGATAGCCGACGCCTACCGGCACCGGCGGACTCAAGGGTTATTGGAAAGGGCCGCGGGGTGTTGCCCGCTGCGCGGACCTGTCGCACGATGCGAAAAAACGAAGGAGCGCGTGTCGATGACGACCCCACCCGCCCGGCGGCGCCCCGGCTCAGGGCAACACGACGAGGCCCGGCGCGCCAGCTTCCACGCGGCCGATGACCGCCGCCTGCCCGAAGCCTTCGTTGCGGAAGATCTCCAGCACCGCCTCGACCGCCTCGGGCGCGCAGCTCACGAGCAGGCCGCCCGAGGTCTGCGGATCGGTCATGAGCGCCTGCGCGGTGGCCGGCAGGCCCTCGTGCAGTTGCACGTCGGCGCCGTAGCCCGCCCAGTTGCGGCCCGACGCGCCGGTGACCAGCCCGCCGCCGGCCATGGCGATCACGTTGTCGAGCAGCGGCACGCGCGACCATTCGACCACCGCCGCGAGCCCCGCGCCGCGCGCGAGTTCGAGCGCGTGGCCGGCCAGGCCGAAACCGGTGACGTCGGTCAGCGCATGCACGCCGTCGAGCGCCGACAGCGCGATGCCGGGCGTGTTGAGCTTGGTCGTGTTCTCGATCAGCTGGCGGTAGCCGGCCTCGGACAGCTGCTGCTTCTTGAGCGCCGCCGACAGCACGCCCACGCCCAGCGGCTTGCCCAGCACCAGCACGTCGCCCGCCTGCGCGTCGGCGTTGCGCCGCACGCGCTTGGGGTGCACCAGCCCCATCGCGACCAGCCCGTAGATCGGCTCGACCGAATCGATGGTGTGGCCGCCCGCAATGGGAATGCCGGCCGCGCGGCACACGTCCTGCCCGCCGCGCACGATCTCGGCGATGACTTCCACCGGCAGCTGGTTGATCGGCATGGCGACCAGCGCCAGCGCCATGATCGGGCGCCCGCCCATCGCGTAGACGTCGCTGATCGCGTTGGTCGCGGCGATGCGGCCGAACTCGTAGGGGTCGTCCACGATGGGCATGAAGAAATCGGTGGTGGCGATCAGCGCCTGCTCGTCGTTGAGCCGGTAGACTGCCGCGTCGTCGGCGGTCTCGATGCCGACCATGAGCTCGGGCGGAATCAGCCCGCCCGCATGGTTCTTGAGGATCTGCGACAGCACGCCCGGCGCGATCTTGCAGCCGCAGCCGCCCCCATGCGAGAAGCTGGTGAGCCGCAGCGGCGCCAACGGATTCAGGAGCTTGGAAGGTGCGGCTTCGATCATGGCGGCAGGTCGGTCGAATGGAACAAGCCGCGATTATCGAAGCCCGCACCGCCGTCTGCCCGAGTGCCCCGACACACCCTTTTCTTTTTCCACTGAACGCGTCATCACACCATGCAAACGAAACAAACCGTGTCCCGGCTCGCGCTCGCGCTGGCCCTGTCCCTCACCGCCGTGGGCGCCTTCGCCCAGGGCGTGCTGCGCGTGTCGGCCATTCCCGACGAGGCGCCCACCGAGCTGCAGCGCAAGTTCACGCCGCTGGGCGACTACCTGAAGAAGGAAACCGGCATGGACGTGCAGTTCACGCCCGTGACCGACTACGCCGCCGTGGTCGAGGGCCTGGCGACGAACAAGATCGACCTGGCCTGGCTGGGCGGCTTCACCTTCGTGCAGGCGCGCATCCGCACCAACGGCGGCGCGGTGCCGATCGTGCAGCGCGCGGAAGACGAGGTGTTCACCAGCAAGTTCATCGTGCCGATCGACAGCCCCGCCAAGACCCTGGCCGACCTGAAGGGCAAGACCTTCGCCTTCGGCGCGCCCTCGTCCACCTCGGGCAGCCTGATGCCGCGCTACTTCCTGCTGCAGGCCGGCATCAACCCCGAGAAGGACTTCAAGACCGTCGCGTTCTCGGGCGCGCACGACGCCACCGTGGCCTTCGTGGCCGCCTCGCGCGCCGAAGCGGGCGTGCTCAACGCCTCGGTGTGGGACAAGCTGGTCGAGGCCAAGAACCCCAACGCCGCCAAGGTGCGCGTGCTGGCCACCACGCCGACCTACTACGACTACAACTGGACCGTGCGCCCGGGCCTGGACGCCGCCGTGACGAAGAAGCTGACCGACGCCTTCCTGAAGCTCGACCCGGCCAACCCGGCGCACAAGGAGATCATGGCGCTGCAGCGCGCGAGCAAGTTCATTCCCACCAAGTCGTCGAACTACGACGGCATCGAGACGGCGGGCAAGTCGGCCGGCCTCATCAAGTGAGCGGAATGCGCGGATGAGTTTTTCGCTCGACAGCGCGGGCGTGGTGCACCCCAACGGCCAGCGCGCGCTGGCCGGCGTGACGCTGGCCGCGCGCGACGGCGAGCGCATCGCCGTCATCGGGCCCTCGGGCGCGGGCAAGACCACGCTGCTGCGCGTGCTCGGCGCGGCGCTGCGGCCCGGCGAAGGCCAGGTGCAGGCGCTGGGCCAGCACCCGTGGCGGCTGCCGGCGCGTGCGCTCAAGCAGCTGCGCGCGCGCATCGGCACCGTGCACCAGGCGCCGCCGATCGCGCCGCGCCTGCGCGTGGTCACGGCCGTGCTCGCGGGCCGGCTCGGCCAGTGGTCGACGGCACGCGCGCTGGGTTCGCTCTTCTATCCGTCCGACATCGCGGGCGCGCACGCGGCGCTGGCCCGGCTCGCGCTCGAAGACCGGCTGTTCGACCGCTGCGACCGCCTCTCGGGCGGCCAGCTGCAGCGCGTGGGCATCGCGCGCGTGCTGTACCAGCGCCCCGCGCTGCTGCTGGCGGACGAGCCGGTGTCGGCGCTCGACCCCACGCTCGCGCACGCGGCCGTGGGCCAGCTGGTGTCGCAGAGCGAATCGACCGGTGCCACGCTGGTCGCGTCGCTGCACGCGGTCGACCTGGCGCTGCGCTGGTTTCCGCGCATCGTGGGCATGCGCGACGGGCAGGTCGCCTTCGACCTGCCGGCCGCGCAGGTGACGCCGGCGCTGCTCGAGGCGCTCTATGCGAGCGAAGGCGGCGTGGCGACGCAAGGACCGGTCGCCCTCACGGCAGGCACGGTCGAACCGGCCTTCCATCGGCCGGACTGCCCGTGACGGCGACACTCGCCCACCCCGCCCTGCGCGATCCGCACGCGGGCCGCCGCCTGGCCGGCTGGCTCGCGGCGCTGGCCGTTGCGTGGCCAGTGCTCGCGCTCTCCGAATTCAAGCCCTGGGCGCTGTTCGGCAGCGGCAACCTCGCGGTCATCGGCGGCTTTCTTGCGGGCTTCTTTCCGCCCGACAGCTCGCCGGCCTTTCTCGCGCTGCTCGCCAAGGCCACGCTCGAGACCCTGGCCATGGCCACGGCCGGCACGGCCATGGCGCTGCTGATCGGCGCGCCGCTGGGCTTCGTGACCACGCGCGCGCTCTCCATCTCGCGCATCGGGCCCGGCCCCGGCCGCGTGCAGGCCGGCATCGTCCGGCAGGCGGCGCGCTGGCTGCTGATGGTGCTGCGCGCCATTCCCGAGATCGTGTGGGCGCTGCTGTTCGTGCGCGCGCTCGGGCTCGGCCCCGCGGCCGGCGTGCTGGCGCTGGCCATCACCTACGGCGGCATGCTGGGCAAGGTCTACGCCGAGATCCTCGAATCGACCGACACGCGCCCCGCGCGCGCCCTGCTCGAAAGCGGCAGCGGCCGGCTCGCGGCGCTGTGCTACGGCCTGCTGCCGCACACGGCGCAGGAGCTGGCCTCGTACACCGTGTACCGCTGGGAATGCGCGGTGCGCGCCTCGGTGGTGATGGGCTTCGTGGGCGCGGGCGGCCTCGGGCAGCTGATGGACCAGTCGATGAAGATGCTCAACGGCGGCGAGGCCAGCAGCATCCTGCTGGTGTTCCTCGCGCTCGTGCTGCTGGCCGACATGCTGAGCAACGCGCTGCGAAAGCTCCTGGCATGACGACGCTGCCGCCACGCCCTCCTTTGTGCCTGCGCTGCTGGCTCGCCGTCGCGCTGATCGCCGCGGCCGTGGTCGCGAGCTTCGTCTACCTGGGCATCGACTACGGCGCGCTGGGCTCGGCCGAATCGCTCAGGCTCATGGGCAAGTTCATCGCCGAGTTCTTCCCGCCCGACGTGTCGCCCGAGTTCCTGGCCAAGGTCGGCCACGGCGCGCTGCAGACGCTGGCCGTGTCGGCGCTGGGCACCGTGCTGGCCGCCGTGGCGGGCGCCGTGCTCGCGCTGCCGGCGTCGGGGCGCATCGGCGGGCCGCTGCGCCATGGCGCGCGCTTCGTGCTCAACTTCCTGCGCAGCGTGCCCGAGCTGGTGTGGGCCGCGCTGATGGTGCTGGCCGCCGGCATCGGGCCGTTCGCGGGCGCGCTGGCGCTGTCGCTGCACACGACCGGCGTGCTCGGGCGCCTCTTCGCCGAGGCGCTGGAGAACGCACCGCGCGAGCCCGAGCAGGCGCTGGCGCTCTCGGGCGCGGGCCCGGTCGCCGCCTTCAGCTACGCCAGCCTGCCGATCGTGCTGCCGCAGTGGGTGGCCTACACGCTCTACCGCTGGGAAATGAACATCCGCATGGCGGCCGTGCTGGGCTTCGTGGGCGGCGGCGGGCTGGGCCAGCTGCTGTACTTCCACCTGTCGATCTTCCAGCAGCAGCAGGCGATGACGGTGCTGATCGCGATGTTCGTGCTGGTCACCTTTGTCGACTTGGCGAGTGCTCGCTTGCGAAAAGGCTTAGGTCCCGCCTACGCCTGAGTGGCCGACAATGGCGGCATGAGGTCCCTTCAGCCATGAGTCATCGCCAGCCCGTCCGGGTGGCGGACCGCCACGCCTTCGATTCGATCATCGACGCCCGCTCGCCCGCCGAGTTCGCGCTCGACCACATCCCCGGCGCCATCAACTGCCCCGTGCTCAACGACGAGGAGCGCCACATCGTCGGCACGGTCTACGTGCAGACCGGCGCCTTCGAGGCGCGCCGCATCGGCGGTGCCATGGTGGCGGCCAACATCGCGACGCACCTGCGCGACACGCTGGCCGACCGGCCCGAGAAGTGGAAGCCGCTGGTCTACTGCTGGCGCGGCGGCATGCGCAGCGGCTCGATGGTCACCTGGCTGCGGCTCGTGGGCTGGGACGCGCAGCAGCTCGCGGGCGGCTACAAGAGCTTTCGCCGGCACGTGATCTCGCAGCTCGACGCGCTGACGCCGCAGCTCGACCTGCGCGTGGTGTGCGGCGCCACCGGCAGCGCCAAGACGCGCGTGCTGCACGCGCTGGCCGAACGCGGCGCACAGGTGCTCGACCTCGAAGCCTTCGCCAACCACAAGGGCTCGCTGCTCGGCGCGCTGCCGGGCGTGCCGCAGCCCTCGCAAAAGCAGTTCGAGACGCGCATCGCGACCGTGCTCGAAGCCATCGACCTCTCGCGCCCGCTGTATGTCGAGGGCGAGAGCGTGCGCATCGGGCGGCTGTCGCTGCCGCTGTCGCTCGTGGCGCAGATGCGCGCCGCGCCGTGCATCGAGGTGGAGGCCACGCCCGAGGCGCGGCTGGCCTACCTGCTGCGCGACTACGCCTACCTGGGCGACGACCGCGCGGCGCTCGCCGAGAAGATGGGCGTGCTCAAGGAACTGCAGGGCAAGGAAACGGTGACGCGCTGGCAGCAGTGGGCGCACGAGGCCGACCTGCCGCACCTGTTCGCCGAACTCATGTCCTTGCACTACGACCCGCACTACCAGAAGTCGCAGGAGACGCACTTCCGTGCGTGGGCGAAGCGCCAGCGCGTGGGGGCGACCGACCTCTCGGATCAGGGCATCGAGGCCGTGGCCGACGCGGTGCTGGCGCTCGGCGCACCGAGCCCGTCGGCGTAAAGCACGCCGCGCGGCGCGCGGCACAGCCCCCAGAACCGCAGGCCGCTGAGCTCGGCCATGCGCACGCCCATCGCGGTCGGCGCCGAGATGGTCGCCATCGCCGCGATGCCCAGGCGCGCGCACTTGCGCACCAGCTCGTGGCTGCCGCGGCTGGACATCAACACGAAGCCGGGCTCCTGCAGCCGATCCGCACGGGCCAGCACGCCGAGCAGCTTGTCGAGCGCGTTGTGGCGGCCGACGTCTTCCATGAGGTCGGTGAGTTCGCCGTCGACCGTGGCCCAGGCTGCCGCGTGGATCGCGCCGGCTTCGGCATTGAGCACCTGGCGCGGCGGCATGGCGGCGAAGGCGCGCAGCACGGTGACCAGATCGATGCGCTCGATCCAGTCGCGCGGCGGCACGCGCTGCGGCGACAGGTCGAGCCCCGCGAAGCTTTCAACACCGCACACGCCGCAGCCGGTGCGGCCCGCGAGGCTGCGGCGGCGGTCCTTCAGGCGTTCGAAGCTGCGCGTGGACACTTCGAGCTGCACCTCGATGCCCGGCATGCCTTCGGGCAGGCCCGCATCGAGGGCCTCGACCGTTCGCACGTCGATGCCGCGGCAATCGGCGGCGCTGTCGAGGATGCCTTCGCTGAGCGCAAAGCCCAGCGCGAAGGCCTCGAGGTCTTGCGGCGTGGCCATCATCACCGCGTGCGAGACGCCGTTGAACACCAGCGCCACCGGCACCTCGGCGGCCAGCGTGTCGTCGCGCACCACGCCCTCGGGCGCGAGGCCGCGCTCGCCGAAGACGTGCACGGCATGCCGCGCGAGGGGCGGCAGGGCGTCGGGTTC
>RCUH01001997.1_pt1 | contig 13122 bp, 9 predicted proteins | sample 2166191 | NCBI WGS metagenome assembly RCUH01 (sample SAMN09932848, study PRJNA488358) | compost metagenome | feature: garden; material: soil; isolation source: compost soil in an enriched community after 214 h of incubation | place: Germany: Experimental Botanical Garden Goettingen | collected...
GCCTGATCGGCCAGGTCATCGTGATCTGCGCGCTGTTCGGCGCCTGGAAACTCGGGATCCACAGCTACGAGCAGGCGTTGCTGCTGGGCCTGTTCCTCGGCATGGCCGGCGCTTCGTTCGCCGTCGCCCTGCCCCTGGCCTCGCAGTGGTATCCACCGCAGCATCAAGGCAAGGCCATGGGCATCGCCGGTGCGGGTAACTCGGGCACAGTGCTCGCCGCATTGATTGCCCCGGTGCTGGCGGCAGCGTTTGGCTGGAGCAACGTGTTCGGCTTTGCCCTGATTCCGTTGATCCTGACCCTGATCGTCTTCGCCTGGCTGGCCCGCAATGCCCCCGAGCGGCCAAAAGCCAAATCCATGGCCGACTACTTCAAGGCCCTGGGTGATCGTGACAGCTGGTGGTTCATGTTTTTCTACAGCGTGACGTTCGGTGGATTCATCGGTCTGGCCAGCGCCCTGCCCGGTTATTTCAACGACCAGTACGGCCTGAACCCGGTGACTGCCGGCTACTACACCGCTGCCTGCGTGTTCGGCGGCAGCCTGATGCGCCCCTTGGGTGGCGCGCTGGCTGACCGGTTCGGCGGCATTCGGACCCTGTTGGCGATGTACACCGTCGCGGCGACCTGCATTGCCGTGGTCGGCTTTAACCTGCCGAGTTCCTACGCCGCACTGGCGCTTTTTGTCTGCACCATGCTCGGTCTGGGTGCAGGCAATGGCGCGGTGTTCCAGTTGGTGCCCCAGCGTTTTCGCCGGGAAATCGGCGTGATGACCGGCCTGATCGGCATGGCCGGCGGCATCGGCGGGTTTGCCCTCGCGGCCGGCATGGGCGCGATCAAGCAAAACACCGGCAGCTATCAACTGGCGCTGTGGTTATTCGCCAGCCTCGGCGTTTTGGCCTGGTTCGGTCTGCACGGCGTGAAACGTCGCTGGAGAACCACCTGGGGTTCGGCCGCCGTGACGGCTGCGCGGGTCTGACGCCTCGATGAGCCTGCAACTGAGTTTCGCCGAAGCCAGCGCCATCGGTCCTCGCGAGGAAAACCAGGATGCCTTGCGCCTGGTCACGCCGGCTCCGGCGCTGGCCGCAAGCAAGGGTTACCTGTTCGCCATCGCCGACGGTGTCAGCCAGTGCGTCGATGGCGGTCTGGCTGCCCGTTCGACGCTGCAGGCCCTGGCGCTGGATTACTACGCCACGCCGGAAACCTGGAGCGTCGCACAGGCACTCGATCGTCTGCTGCTGGCGCAAAACCGCTGGTTGCAGGCCAATGGCGGCGGGCAACCGCTGCTGACCACCCTCAGTGCGCTGGTCCTGCGCGGCCGGCGTTTTACCCTGGCCCATGTCGGCGATTGTCGGGTGTATCGCTGGCACGCCGACCAATTGCAGCGAATCAGCGAGGATCACGTCTGGGACCAGCCGGGCATGCAGCATGTGCTGAAACGGGCGCTGGGGCTCGATCAACACCTGGTGCTGGATTTTCTCGACGGCGAGTTGCGCCCCGATGAAAGCTTCGTACTGCTCAGCGACGGCGTCTGGGCCGTCCTGGGCGATACTGCCATTGCCGCGATCCTGCGGGATCAACCGGACTTGCACAGCGCTGCGCAAACCCTGGTCAATGCCGCGCACCTGGCGGGCAGCCAGGACAACGCCAGCGCCCTGCTGGTGCGGGTCGATGCCCTCGGCGAAGCGAGCATTGGCGATGCGCTGATGCACTTACAGCAATGGCCACTGCCGCCAGCCCTGAAACCAGGTCAGGCGTTCGAGGGCTGGCAGGTCGAAGGAATCGTCGCACAGAGCCAGCAATCGCTGCTTTATCGCGTTCGCGACAGTCAGCAACAACCCTGGCTGCTGAAAACCCTGCCCGGTCGCCTGCACGACGATCACCAGGCCGGGCAAGCGTTACTGTCGGAAGAATGGTTTCTCAAACGCGTGGCCGGTCGACACTTTCCTGAAGTCCATCCAGCCAGTCAGCGTCAGCATTTGTACTACGTGATGCGTGAATACTCGGGCGCTACCCTGGCCCAACGGCATGAACAAAGCGGACCCTTGCCGCTGCCCCAGTGGCAAGACATCGCCGAACGCTTGTTGCGAGCGGTCGGCCTGTTGCATCGACGGCAGATCCTGCATCGCGATATCAAACCGGAAAACCTGTTGCTGGGGGACGACGGCGAGTTGCGCCTGCTGGATTTCGGCCTCGCCTACTGCCCCGGTCTCTCGCAAGACCTGCCCTGGGCGCTGCCGGGCACACCCAGTTACATCGCGCCCGAAGCCTTTCGCGGCGAAGTACCGACGCCACGGCAGGACTTGTACGCGGTCGGTGTGACCTTGTATTTCCTGCTCACCGGGCACTATCCCTATGGCGAAATCGAAGCGTTCCAACGCCCGAGGTTTGGCCTCCCGGTCAACGCCAGCCGCTACCGGCCCGACCTGCCGGACTGGATCGCCCATAGCCTGGAGCGCGCCGTGGCGGCGGCCCCCGACCAGCGTTTCGAAACGGCGGAAGAATGGCTGCTGCTGATGGAACAGGGCGAACGCCGCAGCTTGAGCGTACGCCCCAAGCCCTTGCTGGAGCGCGAGCCACTGAAAGTCTGGCGGACATTGGCGCTGGTGTCGTTGCTGCTGAACCTGGTGCTGCTGGTGATTGCGCTCCATTAGCGGGCAAAGCGCCTTGAATCGGTGCATTCCCTCACGGCTCTACCCTTGTGAACGGGGAAAAAGCCAACAAACACGGGATTTGAGCGACTTGGCATAACCACTGCATTACCTCTTGCAACAGACATACAGCGCAGGCTTCAACGACGAAGGTTGCACTTCCCGAGAGAACGGGACCAGGACAAAGGCGTCCTCGCTAGGCAACTAGCGGGACGCCTTTTTTTGTTTGCGCAAAATTTGTCGAGCATGGCCTGAACCCTGATGAGGCAGGCCTGAGCTCCCCGGAGAACCTGATGAAAAAACTAAAACTGGTGATGATCGGCAACGGCATGGCCGGGGTCCGGACCCTGGAAGAGCTGCTCAAACTGAGCACTGAGCTGTACGACATCACGGTCTTCGGCGCCGAACCGCACACCAACTACAACCGCATCCTGTTGTCGCCGGTGCTGGCGGGCGAACAAACCTTCGAAGAGATCGTGCTCAACGACCTGGACTGGTACCTGGAAAACAACATCAAGCTGCTGCTCAACCGCAAGGTGGTGGAGATCGACCGGGTCAAGCGCCGGGTCATTGCCGAAGACGGCAGCGAAGCCGAATACGATCGCCTGCTGATCGCCACCGGCTCGACGCCTTTCATCCTGCCCATTCCCGGCAACACCCTTGACGGCGTGATCGGCTACCGCGACATCGCCGACACCCAGGCCATGATCGACACCGCGAAAACCCATCGGCACGCCGTGGTGATCGGTGGCGGCCTGCTCGGCCTGGAGGCCGCCAACGGCCTGATGCTGCGGGGCATGCACGTGACCGTGGTGCATATCGGCGAGTGGTTGCTCGAGCGGCAGCTGGACAAGACCAGCGGCCAGCTGCTGCAAAGCGCTCTGGAATCTCGCGGCCTGCACTTTCGCCTGTGCGAGCAGACCCAGGCCTTGCACGACGCTGGTAACGGCCGGGTCGGTTCGGTGCAATTCAAGAACGGCGACATCATCCCCGCCGACCTGGTGGTGATGGCCGCCGGCATTCGCCCCAATACCGAACTGGCGGAGAAATCCGGCATTCCGTGCAGCCGCGGGATTCTGGTCAACGACACACTGCAAACCTACGACCCACGGATCTATGCGATCGGCGAGTGTGCCAGCCACCGCGGCATCGCCTATGGCTTGGTGGCGCCGCTGTTCGAACAGGCCAAAGTCTGCGCCAACCACCTGGCCCAACTGGGTTTTGCCACCTACAAGGGGTCGGTGACCTCGACCAAATTGAAGGTTACCGGCATCGACCTGTTCTCCGCCGGCGACTTCATGGGCGGTGAAGGCACCGAGACCATCACCCTCTCGGACCCGATTGGCGGGGTCTACAAGAAACTGGTGATCAAGGATGACGTGCTGGTCGGCGCCTGCCTGTACGGCGATACGGCAGACGGCGGCTGGTATTTCCGGCAGATCCGTGAAAATCACGCCATCGGTGAGATCCGCGATCACTTGATGTTCGGTGAAAATGCACTGGGCGACGTAGGACATCAGGGCCAGGACAAAGCCATGAGCATGGCTGACACGGCCGAAGTCTGCGGCTGCAACGGCGTGTGCAAAGGCACCATCGTCAAGGCCATTCAGGAACACGGGCTGTTCAGTGTCGACGACGTCAAGAAACACACCAAGGCTGCCAGCTCCTGCGGCTCCTGCGCCGGCCTCGTCGAACAGATCCTGATCAACACCGTGGGCGGCGCGGCGGACGTCAAACCGAAAAGCGAAAAGGCCATCTGCGGCTGCAGCGACCTCAATCACGGGCAAATCCGCCAGGCCATCCGCGAGCAGCACCTGCTGACCATCGCCGGCACCATGAGCTACCTGAACTGGCGCACACCCAACGGCTGCGCCACCTGCCGGCCGGCGCTCAACTACTACCTGATTTCCACCTGGCCAGGGGAAGCCAAGGATGATCCGCAATCGCGCCTGATCAACGAACGCGCCCACGCCAACATTCAGAAGGACGGCACCTACTCGGTAGTCCCGCGGATGTGGGGCGGTGTGACCAATCCTTCAGAGCTGCGGCGCATTGCCGACGTCGCCGACAAGTACAACGTGCCGATGGTCAAGGTCACCGGTGGCCAGCGCATCGACTTGCTGGGCATTCGCAAGCAAGACCTGCCGGGGGTGTGGAAAGACCTGGACATGCCGTCCGGCCACGCCTATGGCAAATCCATCCGCACAGTGAAAACCTGCGTCGGCAGCGAGTTCTGCCGCTTTGGCACCCAGAACTCCACACAACTTGGCATTGAACTGGAACATGACCTGTTCAACATGTGGTCGCCGCACAAGGTGAAGCTGGCTGTCTCCGGTTGCCCGCGCAACTGCTCGGAAGCCGGTATCAAGGATGTGGGAATTATCGGTGTGGACTCCGGCTGGGAGATGTACATCGGTGGCAACGGCGGGATCAAGACCGAAGTCGCGGAATTCTTCGTCAAACTGAAAACCGCCGAAGAAGTGCGCGAATACAACGGTGCATTCCTGCAGCTCTATCGCGAAGAAGCCTTCTACCTCGAACGCACCGTGCACTACCTGCAACGGGTCGGCATGGAACACATCAAGAAAGCCGTGCTGGAAGATCCGGAGCGGCGCAAGGCGCTCAACGATCGCCTGCAATTCTCCCTGTCGTTCGAACAGGACCCGTGGAAGGAGCGCCTGGAACAGCCCCAGCTGAAAAAAGAATTCGACGTCATCCCCGTGAAAAACCTGGAGGTGCTGGCATGAACTGGCTGGATATCTGCGCACTGGAAGAGATCAATGCCCTGGGCTCGCGGATCATCGCCGGGCCAAAGGGAGACATCGCGATTTTTCGTACCAGCGACGACGAAGTGTTCGCCCTCGACGACCGCTGCCCGCACAAGGGCGGCCCGTTGTCCCAAGGTCTGGTCTACGGCAAGCGTGTGGCCTGCCCGCTGCACAACTGGCAAATCGACCTGGAAAGCGGCGAAGCCCTGGCCCCGGACATCGGCTGTGCCCATCACCATCTCGCCCGGGTGGAAAATGGCCGGGTGATGCTGGCCCTGCGGGATGCAGGCTGATGGACCGCCAGATCACTGCATCCACCTGCTGTTACTGCGGGGTCGGCTGCGGCGTGCTGATCGAGCACGACGGTTCACGCATCCTCGGCGTCAGCGGCGACCCGACGCACCCGGCCAATTTCGGCAAACTGTGCAGCAAGGGCTCGACCCTGCACCTGACCGGCGACTTGACGGCACGGGCGCTGTACCCCGAACTGCGCCTCGGCAAAGGCCTGGCCCGCCACCGCACCGACTGGGATACCGCCCTCGATCACGCCACCAGCGTGTTTGCCGCGACCATTGCCGAACATGGCCCGGACAGCGTCGCGTTCTACATTTCCGGGCAACTGTTGACCGAGGACTACTACGCCTTCAACAAGTTGGCACGTGCCTTGGTAGGTACCAACAACATCGACAGCAATTCGCGCCTGTGCATGTCCTCGGCGGTGGTCGGCTACAAGCGCAGCCTGGGTGCCGACGCCCCGCCCTGCAGCTACGAAGACCTGGAGCTGAGCGATTGCGTGATGATCGTCGGCAGCAACATGGCCTACGCCCACCCGGTGCTGTTTCGCCGGCTGGAAGCAGCCAAATCCCGCCGGCCGCAGATGAAGGTCATCGTCATTGACCCACGTCGTACAGATACCTGCGATCTGGCTGACCTGCACCTGGCGATCTTGCCGGGCACCGATGTCGCCTTGTTCCATGGGATTTTGCATCTGCTGCTGTGGGAAGACTGGATCGACCGTGACTTTATCCGGGACCACACCGAAGGCCTGGCCGAGCTGAAAAACCTGGTGCGTGACTACACGCCGCAAATGGTTTCGCAGCTCTGCGGAATCAGCCTCGGGCAATTGCAGCAATGTGCCGAGTGGATCGGCACATCACCGAGCTTTCTGTCGCTGTGGTGCATGGGGCTTAACCAGTCCACCGCCGGCAGCGCGAAAAACAGTGCACTGATCAATCTGCACCTGGCCACCGGGCAGATCGGTCGTCCCGGTGCCGGACCTTTCTCCCTCACCGGTCAGCCAAATGCCATGGGCGGGCGGGAAACCGGCAGTTTGTCCAACCTGCTGCCCGGCCACCGTGACGCCGCCAATCCGCAACACCGTGCGCAAGTGGCATCCTACTGGGGCGTCGAGCAACTGCCGGAAAATCCCGGGCTCAGCGCGATCGAACTGTTCGAGCAAGTGCGCAACGGCAAGATCAAGGCGTTGTGGATCGCCTGTACCAACCCCGCGCAATCCATGCCGGACCAGACAGCCGTGCGCGCAGCCTTGCAAGCCTGCCCGTTCGTGGTGTTGCAGGAAGCCTTCAGCACCACTGAAACCGCGAAATTCGCCGACCTTCTGCTGCCCGCCGCCAGTTGGGGGGAAAAGGAAGGTTGCGTGACCAACTCCGAGCGGCGCATTTCCCACGTACGCCAGGCAATCGTCGCACCGGGTGAGGCGCGGCCGGACTGGGCAATCACCGTAGATTTCGCACAACGCCTGGAAAAACACCTGCGTCCCGGCCAAACCAGCCTGTTTGAATTTGATAATCCCGCTCAGGTCTTTGACGAATACAAACAACTGACTCAAGGTCGCGATCTGGATCTGTCCGGTATCAGCCATGCACTGATCGATCGTCTCGGCCCGCAGCAGTGGCCCTTCCCGGCGGGTGCCATTGAAGGCACGGCACGGCTTTACGTCGACGGGAAATTTGCCACTGCCAATGGGCGCGCACAGTTCGTGGCCGATCCATACCGCGCCGCCAAAGAGCAACGCGATGCACGCTTCCCGCTGACCCTGATCACCGGCCGCCTGCGCGATCAATGGCACGGTATGAGCCGCACCGGCACCGCCGCGCAACTGTTCGGCCATGTCAGCGAAGCGGAGTTGAGCCTGCACCCGGACGAACTGCGTCGCCATCGCCTGCAGCCGGGGGATCTGGTCAGCCTGAAAAGCCGCCGCGGCGCAGTCGTCGTCGCGGTTGCCAGCGATGACAGCGTGCGCCCGGGCCAGGCCTTTTTGCCGATGCATTGGGGTGACCGTTTTCTCAAGGGCGGGGTGAACAGTCTCACCCTGCCCGCATTCGATCCTTTGTCGAAACAGCCCGAACTCAAACACAGCGGTGTTCGCCTGGATCCGGTGGATTTGCCCTGGAAACTGTTCGCACTGATCGAGGGCGATGTTCAACGGCATTTTGAGGCGCTACGACCGCTCTGTGAGGCGTTTTCCTACGTCAGTCTCAGCCTTGTTGGTCGCGAGCGCCCTGCCCTGCTTGTACGGGCTGCCAATACTTCAGCACCTTCGGCAGAGCTGCTAAGCGAAATCGATAAAAACCTGGCGCTCGATGACGGCCCGGTGCTGGCTTACGACGACCCTCGACGGGCCATTGGCAAGCGCGTGCGAATCGAAAATGGCCGGATCACTGCCATTCGACTGGCCGGTGAAACCCTTGCCCAACACTGGTTGCAGGGGCTGTGGCTCGAAGGTCGCGCGGACCAGCAACTGCGGCGCTGGCTGCTTGCGCCGCTGAGCGCACCACCGGGCAATCTCGACGCGCCCGTCAACGCGAACAAGATCCTGTGCAATTGCAAGAACGTCGGCCAGAACGCGATCTGCGCCGGTATCAGCCGTGGTCTGGACCTGCAGGGACTCAAGCAAGAGCTGGGTTGCGGCACGCAATGCGGGTCCTGCGTTCCGGAAATCAAACGTCTGCTGGCTGCCAGGGCGCAGCCAGTCACCGTCTTCTCGTGAGGAAAACACTATGAGTGCAAAAGTCTGGCTGGTAGGTGCGGGCCCGGGTGATCCGGAGTTGCTCACGTTGAAAGCGGTACGTGCCTTGCGCGAGGCTGATGTGGTGCTGATCGATGATCTGGTCAATGTCGCGGTACTCGAGCATTGCCCTGGGGCGCGGATCATCCCGGTGGGCAAGCGCGGCGGCTGCCGCTCCACCCCGCAAGCGTTCATCCATCGCCTGATGCTTCGTTATGCCCGGCAGGGTAAATGCGTGGCGCGGCTCAAGGGCGGCGATCCGTGCATTTTCGGCCGCGGCGGTGAAGAGGCGCAGTGGTTGCGTGAGCGTGGGGTCGAAGCCGAGTTGGTCAACGGCATCACTGCCGGGCTGGCGGGGGCAACGCAATGCGATATTCCGCTGACTTTGCGCGGTGTCGCCCGTGGTGTCACGCTGGTCACCGCACACACCCAGGACGACAGCCAATTGAACTGGCAGGCACTGGCCCAAGGCGGAACGACGTTGGTGATTTACATGGGAGTGGCCAAGCTCGGTGAAATCCGTGAGCAGCTGTTGGCCGGCGGCATGGCGACGGATACGCCCGTGGCCATGATTGAAAACGCCTCTTTGCCCCATCAACGGGAATGTCGGAGCACTCTCACAGACATGGATGAAGCTGCCTACAGATTCCAACTGAAAAGCCCTGCCATACTGGTGATCGGTGCAGTGGCAGCCTGTGCAACTCAATCCCTTTGGGAGCGTGATTTACCTGCGATGGCGGCAGATCAGTCAGCGTAGTTTCAGCTGTTTCACCAAATCGCAGACAAAGAAAAGCCCGGCCTGAGCCGGGCTTTTCAGAGCTGCGAGCTAATTACTTAGCTTGAGCTTCAACCTGCGCTTCTACGCGACGGTTAACAGCGCGACCAGCTTCAGTTTTGTTGTCAGCAACTGGGCGGGATTCGCCGTAGCCAACAGACTGAACGCGGGACGATTCAACACCGTACTGGTTGGTCAGAACTTGCTTAACGGCGTTTGCACGACGCTCGGACAGTTTCTGGTTGTAAGCGTCAGGACCGACGGAGTCAGTGTGACCTTCAACAGTAGTGGTGGTGGATGGGTACTGCTTCATGAAGTCAGCCAGGTTCTTGATGTCGCCGTAGCTGTTTGGCTTGACTACCGACTTGTCGAAGTCGAACTTCACGTCCAGCTCTACACGAACGACTTCAGCAACAGCTGGGCAGCCATCAGCGTCAACAGTTACGTTGGCCGGGGTGTCCGGGCACTTGTCAACGTTGTCGCAAACGCCATCGTTGTCGCTGTCAGAGCAAACTTCCGGAGCTGGAACTGGAGCAGCAGCTGGCTTGCTGCCGCCACCGAAGTTCACACCGATACCGACGCTAGGAGCCCACTCGGTGTTGCCCTGGTCGATGTTGTACTGAGCTTCAACGCCAGCACGGGCGTAGAAGTTGTCGGTGAAGTACAGCTTGGCACCGCCGCCAACGTTGGCGAAGGTGGAACGGTTACGACCGTTCGAGCCGTTCTGGTCGATGCTCTGGTCGGAGAAACCGCCCGAGACGTAAGGACGCAGCATGTCGCCTGGGTTGTTGAAGTGGTACAGAGCGTCCAGAGCGGTGTTCGCGCCCTTGACGTTCTTGCCATCGTTTGCACGGGCATTGTGCACTTCGTCGTAGGCCAGACGCAGTTCAACGTCGTCTGTCAGGAAGTAACCGATAGAACCACCCGGCAGGATGCCGTCGTTCTTGAAGTTACGGTCGCTATCGAAATATTGCTTCTTTGCGTAGCCTTCGATTTCAACTGCGCCTTGGCCCTGTGCCAGAGCGCCGATGGAAGTGGCGGCAATAAGAGAACCAATGGCCAAGCCCAAGGTGTTTTTCAGTTTCATCCGTTAAATCCCCATCTGGTGATTGTGAAGCAGTCCCGCAAACCGGGGGACAACTCGGCGGCAAGTCTAACAGAACTTGCCTACACGTAAGAGATATTTGCGCTGAACTAAGTTTCAGCAATGCCTGCAAATTTCTCACGCAATTTATCTAGAGCGCGTTTGTACCGCATTTTTGTTGCACTCAAACCCATATGCATGATGTCTGCGATTTCCTGAAACTCCAGCTCTGCGACAAATCGTAGCACCAGAATTTCACGGTCAATCGGGTTCACATACACCAACCAGCGATCAAGTCCGCCCTTTTCCTCAGGTTTCGGCGTCTTTTCTTCGGACGCTTCCTCGAGGGGGTCAAGACTCAAAGCGTCCATCAAGCGACGCTTTCGCCGTTCCTTGCGATACTGTGTGATGCACTCGTTGTACGTGATGCTATATAGCCATGTCTTGAACTTCGATTTACCTTCGAAGTTCTTCAGGCCATACAGCACCTTCAACATGACCTCCTGACAGACATCGTCTGCGTCGCGATCGTTCCCGAGATATCGTGCACACACATTAAATAATGTCCGCTGGTAACGCCGCATCAGTTCTTCATAGGCGCGTGTTACGTGAAACAGCTCGGTATGCGAGCGCGCGACCAACTCCTCATCAGAGAGCTCGCGGGGGTCGTAGCGCATGGATAGCGATTGGGCTTTATTCAAAACAAGTCGGGCCGACAGTCAGGTCAATGTCCGCCGCAGCCAGCTTCAGCAGGCATTTTGCGGCGGCATACATTAGCAGGGTTTGCCGGGTTAGCGGCTACTCACATGCTGCTCAAGGAGGATCCGATTGGAAAGAGAGACTAGCTCACCCTCATCGGTCAGCAATGTGGTTTTAACCGTGCCGATCTCTTCGATCTGGCCTTCGACCTCGCCAACACGCACTTGTTGCCCAACCTGGTACAGCTCACGCACGTAGATTCCCGCAAGAATCTGGCCGGCAATTTCCCGGCTTCCCAACCCCATGGCCAGCGCTACCGCCAGACCAACGGTTATCAACACAATCACGATCACATGGTTCAGCAGGTCAGTCTTGACCTCCAACTGGCTGATCGCAACCGAAATACTGATGATGATCACCAAGCCCTGGGCAATTCGTCCAAGCCCTGAAGCATAGTCCAGACCTACGCCTTCTGCCGCTCCGCGCACCAGCCCGTTGGCCAGTTGCGCCAGCAAGACACCTACCAGCAACACCAGCGCCGCGCCGAATACCTTCGGCAAATACAACGCAAGCATGTCCAGCGTAGCTGAAACTCGCTCAAGTCCAAGGGATTCTGCGGCAGAAACCAGAAAAATGAGCAGAACGAACCAATAGACGATCTTGCCGATCAGGGTCGAAATAGGAACTTGCAATCCAGCACGGGACAGCAATTTGGTCAGGCCGGTACCACCCATCAAGCGGTCAAGGCCCAGTTTGGCGAGCAACTTGGAGAGCAAGGTGTCGAGCAGCTTGGCCACGACAAAACCCAGCAGCAGCACAACCAGTGCGCCGAACAGGTTCGGAATGAAGTTCGCAACCTTGGTCCACAACGCAGTCATTGCAGTGACGAGGCTCTGAGTCCAGAGATCAAGTTCCATATTCAATCAGCCTTATCAGCAGTGCGAGCAGCAGGTTTACGAAGACGGGATACCGGCGCGACATGGGCCGATCCGTTATTCAGGGCGATCATCAGTGCGGGCAGCCAGCGCCCCAGCAGGCTGAACAGATCACCGGCGCCGACCTGGCGGTTGGCGGTTTTCAGCACACGCCCCAGGCACGCATCATCGTCCCGGGTGGACGGTGAGGCCTTGAGCATGTCGCGTAAAGACTGTTCAAACGGATCGTGCATACGCACCTCTCGTGATGTCTGTGGAAGACGCGATGAAAATTGGTCGGGTCACATGACTGTCCGTCAGACCCAGCGCAAACGTCGGTACAACCACCACTGCCCCAACGCCACCGAGACCACCAAAAGGCAAGCGATCAGGAAACCATACGGGCTCGCAGAGAATGGAATGCCACCGACGTTGATCCCCAAAAGCCCGGTCAGAAAACTCATTGGCAAAAAGATCCCGGTGATGACACCGAAGCGATACATCGTGCGACTCATGCGCAGGCTCAATCGCCGGTCTTCCGCCTCCAGCACAAGCCCCACGCGCTCCCGGGTCAACTCGAGCTCTTCGAGATAACGGGTCAGGCTGTTGTTCAATTCGTTCCAGTAATCGCCATCGTCCTCGACGAACCAGGGCAATTTGATCCGCGTCAGTTGACCGAAAATGTCCCGCTGCGGAGCGAGAAAACGCTTCAACGCAGCCGCCCGGCGACGAATCTGCAAAACCGATCCGTGCTCAGGAGTATACCGTTCGTCGGCGTCCAGCTTTTCTTCTTCCGCATCGACCACTTCCGAGAGGTCGCTGACCAGATCCTGCACCTTGTTGGTGAGGTACTGCGCCATGCAAAGGATGAGTTCGGAGGCTGTTTTCGGCCCCTTGCCTTCGGACAGTTGCACCAGCAACTCTTCAGTGGCACGCAACGGACGCAAACGCAGGGAAATGACACGCTGGGCAGAGCCGAAGATCCGCACCGACACCATGTCTTCCGGTTCGGCACCGGGGTTCAGATTGACCCCGCGCAAAAATAGCAGCAGTTCGCTGTCCGAAAGTTGTAAAAGTCGCGGACGGGTGTTTTCTTCGAGTAACAGGTCACAGCTGAACTCGCTCAGACCGCTGGATTTGCGTAACCAGGTCCGGGTTTGCGGATGACTGCGATCCCAGTGCAGCCACAGGCTTTCATGGGCCTGCAG
>RCUH01002000.1_pt1 | contig 13113 bp, 13 predicted proteins | sample 2166191 | NCBI WGS metagenome assembly RCUH01 (sample SAMN09932848, study PRJNA488358) | compost metagenome | feature: garden; material: soil; isolation source: compost soil in an enriched community after 214 h of incubation | place: Germany: Experimental Botanical Garden Goettingen | collected...
CGGGTTTGTTGATGATGGCGATATAGAAATCGCCCTTCTTCGGATCGGAAACGACCTGCGCTTCCGAGATATCGTTGAGGCCAGCGCCGCGCAGAAAGCCCTCGATGGCCTTTTCATTGGCATCGGTGCGCGGCCCCTTCTTTTCCTCGCGCACATCGGCGGAGCGGGCGTTGAGGCCGCGAATATCCAGTGTCAGACGGCGCGGCGTCCAATATTCGCGCGCACCCTCATAGGTCAGCCCTCTCTCCACAAGCGCGTCGGTGACGAGTTTCTTCAGATCGCCAGCCGCCTTGCGCTGCATGCGGGCGGGGATTTCCTCGGAGCGGAGTTCAAGCAGAAGATCAGGCATGGGATCAGGACTTTATCTGTTGTCGGACGATTGCGGTCGGCTTAGCAAGCAACGCGGCAAAAGTCACCAAGGCATTCGGTTAAATTACCGCCGGCGGGCGTTACCAGCCGCCGCCGCCACCGCCGCCGCCGCCCGAGCCGGAGAAACCACCACCGCCACCGCCGGAAAAGCTGGAACCGGAGGAACTGACGGGCTGGGGAATGGTGGAGGCGATGGTATTTGCCATGGAGGTGGAGAAGCCGCCGATCCTGTCGCCAAAGCTGCCGTAATTGCCGCCCAAATACCAGCCGGGCGCATAACTTGCAGCAACGGCACCGGCAGCGGCTGTCGCAAGCCAGGTCTCGAAAGTGCGGCTCCACGGTTTTTCGACGCCGAGCGCCACCGCATAGGGCAGCAATTTCTCGAAATGCTGCGGCGACATGGCGGGGGCGCCAGCGGTGTTCATCCGGTCCTTTTCCGCCAGCGTCAGATAGGTTCTGAGACCTTCGATGCCATCCATCAGCTTGCGGCCAAGCGGCGTCGGCGCGCCCATCAGGAACAGGAAAAGCGCATTGGTGAGCACGATGCCGCCAATGGCGGCCAGCGCCAGCGACTTGGTGTCATGTGTCACATCCAGCAGGATTTGCGTGGCAATGCCGCCGATGGCGGAAAAGGCCACAAAACCGGCAAAGGCCAGCATGACGATGCCGCCGATGCGTTTGCGCAGCGGTGCGCCACGCGAGAACTGCCGGCCGATGCCGATCGACAGGATGCTGAAGAAGAATGCGAAAAAGCCGAAGACCAGAACGGCGGCAATGGCGCTTTCATCGAGATCGCCGAACACCAGCGTCGCAACGATGATGGCGATGCTGAAGAAGATGCCGAACACGGTGTAACCGGCGTTGCTGCGGTAATATTTGCCGCGATGTTCTTTCTCTATCGCCGCGCGGAACTGCGTTCCGACCTTTTCGACCTCCGCACCATGGGCCTTGTCGATGGTCAGCGTCTCCCCCGCACCGCCGATGGAGGCAAGCAGCGTCTTCTGCCCGGTCGGCAGATCGGCAGCGGTTGCCTTTTCCGTGCGCCTGATGACGATGGCGTTCTTCAGGTCTTCCAGAACGACGAAACCCTTCACCGCAAGATCAAGGGCCGAGGCGGAGAGCGCCGTCCAGCCCGCGCCGGAAAAACCGCGGTTATCGACATAGTTGACCAGAGCCGGGGAAAGCCCCTCCGGCGCATCCCAGCGCGGCACGACTACGCCTTTTGCGGGATCACGACCGACGGCGAACCAAGCTCGCAGATAATAGAGGAGCACGACGAAAAGCCCGCCGCTCGAAAGCAGGATGGCGAGATTATCCCGCAGCCACCAGCCTGCCTCCTGCGAGGTGTCAGGTGCGGCGATGGCGCCCTTGGGCAGCTTGACGGCAACCGTCATGCCCTCGCCCACCGAAAACGGGCGGGTGGAGGCGAAGAACACCTCGTTGCCTTCGTTCAGAATCCGCGCATCCTTGCCCTTGGCGCCAAGCGGGCCGGTGAAGACGGCGGTATCCGTGGCCTTGACCCCCTGCGGCAGAGTGATGGTCGCGGAAATCTCGCCCATGGGGAATTGCCAGCCATTACCGGTGACGTTCCAGGTCAGCTCGTCATAATCGCTGAAATAACGGATCTGCCGGGCGGTGGTATAGGTGATCTGGAAGATATGCTCACCAGTCGGCAGAAAGCGGTCGGCGCTGCCGGTATAGATGCGGATGCCGCCATCGATATTTTCGGTGCGCCAGTTTTCCGGCGCGCCATCGCGCTCCACCGAAACGACGTTGAAATCCACCTTGGTGCGGCGGTTGTTCGCATCCAACGCATAAAGCGGGAAATCGCGGAAGATGCCGCGCTTGATGTTCCGGCCCTCGGCGCGGGCGGTGATGGTTTCCGTCACCGCCAGCTTGCCATCCGCCGCCACCTCGATGACGGAATGGTAGGAGCGGATGAATTCCTCCGCAAAAGCCGGGAAGGCCGCGCCCAGGAAGACGAGCAGCGCGAGAAGTCTTGCGGCGATGGTCTTCACGGGCGGTCCCTCCTCAATGGCTTCAGTGCTGCGGCTCGGCAGCGCTTTCCTTTTCGGTATAGTCGACGCCCAGCGAGGCGAGCGCTTTCCAGTAGGCGGGATAGGTTTTGCCCACGCAGGCGGGGTTCTGGATAGCGATACCACCGATCTTCAGCGCCGCGAGCGCAAAGCTCATGGCGATGCGGTGGTCGGCAAAGGTATCGATGGAAGCATCGACCGTCTGGCCCGCGAGAGCCGGATCGGAATGCACGATCAGGTCGTCGCCTTCTTCATGCGCCAGACCGTCGCGGATTTCATTGAGGCCGAGCGAGACAGCGCGGATGCGGTCGCATTCCTTGACGCGCAGATTGGCGATGCCGACGAAACGCACTGGGGTCTCGTTGAAGGCGGCCAGAACCGCAATGGTGGGAATAGCGTCCTGCATCTGCGAGCCGTCGATTTCGGCGGGCAGATGCGGAAACTTTGCCATGACCTCATAGGCCTTGGCGTCCGGCTGGGTGAACTTGTCGGCGGGCGTGCCGATATCGATGGCACCGCCGGTCAGAAGTTCCGCGCCCCAGAGATAGGTGGCGGCGGAGGCATCCGGCTCGATGTGGAAATCGGTTGCCGTGTAACCCGTCGGATGCACGCGCCAGATGGCGTTGCTGACCCGCTCAATCTTCGCGCCGAAAGCTTCCATGGCGGATGTAGTGAGATCGATATAGCCCTTCGCGCCGATTTCCTCGCCTTTGAGAATGATATCGACAGGCTTGTCGCCGCAGGCAGCAGCCATCAGAAGTGCCGACACATACTGGCTGGAGAGGTTGGCATCGATGGTGACGCTGCCTTTCGGGAACCCTGTGCCCTTGCCGCAGACGGTGACGGGCGGGCAGCCGGTCGGCGCTTCCGCTTCGACGCCGAGGGAGCGCAGGGCTTCCACCAGCGGCATGATCGGGCGTTTGCGCATGTGCTCGTCGCCATCGATGATGACGGCGCCATCCACAAGTGCTGCCGCCGCAGTGAGGAACCGCGTGGCGGTGCCGGCATTGCCAAGGAAAAGCGGCTTTTCCGGCTGCTGCAAAACACCGGTGCCTTCCACCACGAAGGTGGTGGCATCCGGTTCGGTTACCTTGACGCCCATCTCGCGCAGGGCTTCGGCCATATAAAGCGTGTCATCGCTTTTCAGCGCACCGGTCAGCCGGCTTTTGCCCTTGGCGAGGCCAGCCAGCAGAAGCGCGCGGTTGGTGATGGATTTGGAGCCGGGCGGCTCGACCTTGCCGGAAAGCGGGTGGCCGGGCGGTGTAATGGTCAGTTCGATCATGATTGTCGTCTTGTCAAAGAATGCGGCGAAGAGCCGGATTATCGGAATTTGAACGGGAGGTTTTAAGCCGCCGAAAAAGTAATGCGCTTAGAATTTCACGGTCGGCACGGCGCGGTCGGCCGGGTTCTCGATCTCGAAATAGGGCGCCTTGGAAAATCCGAACTGGCCTGCAACCAGATTGGACGGGAAGCTTTCCACCTTGACGTTGAGATCGCGGGCAGCGCCATTGTAATAACGGCGCGACATCTGGAGTTCACCTTCGATGGTTTCCAGCGACCGCTGCAATTCCAGAAAGTTCGTATTGGCCTTGAGATCGGGATAGGCTTCGGCCAGCGCAAAGAGCTTGCCGAGCGCCTGCGACAGCAGCCCTTCGGCCTGGGCACGACCTTCAACATCCCCCGCCGGCACGGCCTGCGCCCGGTTGCGCATGGCGATCACCTCCTCGAAGGTGCTTTTTTCATGCGCCGCGTAACCCTTCACGGTCTCGATGAGGTTGGGAATGAGATCGGCGCGGCGCTTCAGCTGCACGTCGATGCCCGACCACGCCTCTTCCTTCATCTGCCGCGCCTTGACCAGCCCGTTATAGATGAAGACGACATAAAGCGCGATTGCCGCGATGATTGCCAGCGTGATGAACATGAATTGCGATTCCCAGCTTCGTTGCGCGCACGATAGCCGCTCATTACCGCAAAGTCATGGGGCTTCGCTCATTCTGTCCGTTTTTGCCGGAAGCGACACGCTGCGGTAAGCAAACACCCGTTATCTATAAAAGACGGTACAATATAATTTCAGACCGGATACCTTGCGTACAAAAAGAGTATAGGAGGCAAGCCTGTAGCCTCGCTCGGCCCAATACTCCTTGTTTCCCTCCAGATGGTTCCAGCCGTCTATGACCCAGTCGAGCATTTTCGTATTGCGCGTGTAGTGCATGCGGACGAGCGCACTGCCCACATCGAGAGAGCGCTGGCCGCTGTCCTTGCACTCCATGCGGGTGACGATCATTCCGAAAGAACGCAGCTTGTCGGCGCGGGCAAAGGCATCGTTGCCGCTCATCCAGTCCGTCGTTTCCGCAGCCGCGCTGTTGCCGAGAATGGATCCGAGTGTAAGCACAAATAAAAAACAGAAATTTCTAATATTATTCACGGTTAAACCCATCGCTATATTCAGCATACCAATCCACACAAAATAAAAGGCCGTCAAGAACGGCCTTTCAAATTCATCAAAACTTTGGACAACAGCTTACCACCAAAAATCAGGCAGCCCGGTTCCAGTTCAGCCCGCCCGCATCCGTCAGCAGGAAGGCCTCGCCGCAGGATTTCGCCAGCGTGCGCACGCGCAGGATATAGCTCTGGCGTTCCGTGACCGAAATTACGCCGCGCGCATCCAGAAGGTTGAAGACATGGCTTGCCTTGATGCACTGGTCATAGGCCGGGAACACGCATTTATGCAGGCGCTGATTGTCGTTATCACCGGGCGCACCGGCAGCGAGAAGCGCCAGGCACTCCTTTTCGGCGTCGATGAAATGGCGATGCAGCATGGCCGTATCGGCAAATTCGAAATTATGGCGGGAATATTCCTGCTCGGCCTGCAGGAAGACATCGCCATAGGAAATCTTCTCTTCACCCTCGCGGCCGTTAAAATTCAGGTCGTAGACATTGTCGACGCCCTGAACATACATGGCGAGGCGTTCCAGACCATAGGTCAGCTCGCCCGCAACCGGCGAGCATTCGATGCCGCAGACCTGCTGGAAGTAGGTGAACTGCGACACTTCCATGCCGTCGCACCAGCATTCCCAACCGAGACCCCAGGCGCCGAGCGTCGGGCTTTCCCAGTCGTCTTCGACAAAGCGCACGTCATGCAGCAGCGGATCGAGGCCGATCGCCTTCAGCGAACCGAGATAGAGTTCCTGCAGATTGGACGGGTTGGGCTTCAGGATGACCTGATACTGGTAATAGTGCTGCAGGCGGTTGGGGTTTTCGCCGTAACGGCCGTCGGACGGGCGGCGCGAAGGCTGCACATAAGCGGCCTTCCACGGCTTGGGCCCAAGCGCACGCAGGGTCGTCGCCGGATGAAACGTGCCCGCGCCCACTTCCATGTCGTAGGGCTGCAGCACCGCGCAGCCCTTGTCGGCCCAGTAATTGTGCAGCGTCAGGATCAGCGCCTGAAAGGAACGCTTCGGGTTCATGTGGTCGGGAACATCGGTCATTGCAGTCATCGCGGCGTTAGGAGGACAAGTAAGCATTTGACTTACTTCGGATGCGGACTGGTGCCACGGCATGGCGTAAGGGTCAAGGTTTTATGCGTGGAGACGCCGCCTTACGTCTCATCCTCGCGCTTCACGCGGTATTCGCCGGTTTCCGGGTCCTTGATCAGCGTGCCAATGGCGCCGGTTTCTCGTTCCTTCTCGCGCTGTTTCGATTTCGCGGAAAGCTTTTCCGCATCGCGGACGAAGCGGCGGTAAAGGATGACGGATCCCACCACCAGAAGAATGATTGTAATAATCTGCGCCATAAGGCTCTATTCCCGCGACATCATAGACCGAAACGCGACCACAATGCCTTTTCTTCGGCAACTTCCGCAAGCCCCGAGACGGCGCCTGCCGCGAGCCTTTCGGCATTGAGGCCGAGGGCCGTATTCACGCCCGGCACTTTTTTGCCGAACAGGCTGCGCCCGCCGCTAACGAGCTGGAGCTTGACCTTTTCACCGTAACGGCGGCGCAGAATCTCGCGCATGTCGCCCAGCCCGTCGATCAGGCCGAGGTCGAGACCACGCATGCCGGTCCAGAACAGGCCGGAGAAGATCGCCTCATCGTCCTTCAGCTTCGAGCCGCGGCGCATCTTGACCATGTCGATGAAAACATTGTGGATTTCGACCTGAAGCGACTTCAGGTAGTCGATATCGCCTTCCTTTTCCGGCTGGAAGGGATCAAGGATGACCTTGTTCTCGCCGGCCGTATAGACACGGCGCTCCACGCCGAGCTTCTTCAGCATTTCCGGAAAACCGAAACCACCGGAAACGACACCGATCGAACCGACGATGGAGGTGGGATCGGCGATGATCTCGTCGCCGGCAAGCGCGATCATGTAACCGCCGGAGGCTGCAACGTCCTCCACGAAGATCAGAACCTTCTTTTCCTTCTCCTCGGCAAGCTGGCGGATGCGGTTATAGATCATCCTTGCCTGCACCGGCGAACCGCCGGGCGAGTTGAGAGAAATGGCGACGGCCGGCGCATCCTTGACGGCGAAGGCCTTCTCCAGAAGGGGGGCGTAGGAGGCGAGATTGAGCGCGGGGCGGAACTGGTTGCCGCCGGCCATGATCGCGCCATGCATGCGCACCACCGGGATGACGAGCTCTTTTTTACGAAAGCGTTTCGGCACCAGATACTTCAAAAAACCCACTATTCAATCCTCGCAGCATTTATCCGTTCGTCACGGATGTATGTATCGCCCCGCAAAACACAATGGTTTGCGGCTGGCGGAACCGCGATATTTATGGCGCCGGCCGGATTGCCCTTACATTACGCGAATAGGCGGCGCGGCCATTGTTCAGGTCATCCACGAAGGGGGTGAAGGCGTGACTGCCGTTTTCATGCATGATGAGCGGTGCGCGGAAGGACAGCCGCGCGCGCGAACCCTTGATGGCGGTGACGAGCATGCGCACCGCGTCCTCACGGGCACGCGGATGGATGAGGGTGATTTCGATGCCGCCGAAACGGCTGCCGCAGGCGGCGATGATCTCCGCCACCGATTGCGGCCTTGAAATCAGGGAAAGCTGCCCGCCCGAAACCATGATCGCGCCCGCGGTCCTGATCCAGTCTTCAAACAGACCCTCCGTCATGGCGTGGGCCTCGGCCTTCAGGGCATCCGGCGTGCGGCGGTCGCCTGCGTCATTATAGGGCGGGTTCATGATGACGTGATGGAAATAGTCATCGGGCAATCCCGCCTCGATGCGTGCTTTCGCTCGCAGGGTCACATCGGCCTCGCGCACGCTGACACGGGCGGAAAAAGCAGCATTTTCGGGCAATTCGAGACTGCGATGGGCAAATTGCGCCATTTCCGGCGCGCGTTCGTAGAGCGTCACCTCGGCCTTTTCGAGCCGCGCCGCAACTGCCATGCCGGCAGCTCCCGCACCCGCGCCGAGATCGGCGATCCGGCAGGCGCGATCGTCCGCCACCAGTGACGCCAGAAGCATGGCGTCCATTCCGGCCCGGTGCCCCCTGCCCTTCGGCTGGATGATGTGAAACCGGCCCCGGTGAAAGGCATCGATCGTTTCGGAAATGCCGCCGCCCACCGCCGTTCAAGCCTCTTCGTTGCGCAACTCATCGCCCAGCCCGGCATCGATGAGAATGCGGCGGGCCTGGTCCGCCCGATCTTCCTCCACCAGAAACCGACGGGGCAAAAGGCCGAGCGATCCCTCCAGAATACTCATCGCCTGATCGGCAATGAGGCAGTGGATGCCGGCATCCTTCATCAGGCTTTCCGCGAAGGACAGAAGCACTGCATCGTTGGTACGGATCAGTTCACGCATGGATAAGCCCTAAATTCCCATCTTTTTGAATGGCTAGCGGCAATTCGCCCCTTGCCGCGCAAGGCGTCAGTTTTTATTGTCGAATTCAAATTCGAACTGGAGTCCTGTCCCTTGGGCGTCGTCATACCGCTTGAAGAAAGCAAAAACAAACTCGCATCCGTCAAGCCGCTTGTCGACCTGACCCGCCCCGACATGGAACGGGTGAACCAGCTTATCCTTTCCAAGGCCGGTTCCGATGTCCAGATGATACCCGAAGTGGCCAATCATCTCATCTCCTCCGGCGGCAAGCGCCTGCGGCCGATGCTGACGCTCGCCTCGGCCTCGATGTTCGGTTACGAGGGCGACAACCACATCAAGCTCGCCACCAGCGTGGAATTCATGCATACGGCGACGCTTCTGCATGACGATGTGGTCGATGAGAGCGATCTGCGCCGCGGCAAATCCACCGCCCGCACCATCTGGGGCAACCAGGCGAGCGTTCTCGTCGGCGACTTCCTGCTCGGCCAGGCGTTTCGCATGATGGTCGATGTCGGTTCGCTCGATGCGCTCGACGTGCTCTCCACCGCCGCCTCGGTGATTGCTGAGGGCGAAGTGCTGCAGCTTTCGGTCGCCAAGAACATGGAAACGACCGAAGACGATTATCTGCAGGTGATTCGCGCCAAGACGGCCGCCCTTTTCGCGGCGGCGGCGGAAGTCGGCCCCATCGTCGCCAAAACCGACAAGGCGACCCGCAGCGCGCTGAAATCCTACGGCATGAATCTCGGCCTCGCCTTCCAGCTTGTCGACGATGTGCTGGATTACGGTGGAAAGTCCGCCGATCTCGGCAAGAATACCGGCGACGATTTCCGCGAAGGCAAGATCACGCTGCCGGTCATCCTGTCCTATCGCCGCGGCACGCAGGATGAGCGCGCCTTCTGGCGCACCGCCATTGAAAAAGGCGAAAGCAGCGACGAGAACCTCGAAAAGGCGCTTGGGCTGATCACCAAATATAACGGTCTTGGCGATACGATCGGCCGCGCCACGCATTATGGCACCATTGCCCGTGACGCGCTCGCGCCGCTGCCGCAGAGCCCGTGGAAAGACGCGCTTCTGGAAGTGATCGACTTCTGCATCGAGCGTCTGAACTGACGCTAGAGGCCGGGCGAACGGCGGATGGAAAAGACCATCCGCCCGAGGTTCCGGGCCAGCTTCTCCGCAAGGTGTGATTGTGGCCGGGGCCATAATTTCTTGCGGCGTTGCTTCAAAAAAGCCATTCTATCGTGACCAACAATGGAAACTGATTTTTCCGTGCTTCTGCACAAAGGCAAAGGTTCCCTCATGCGGCGTAAACCAGCACTCCGTCTTCTCTGCAGCGCGGCTCTCGCCGCTGCTCTCGCAATCGGCGCGGGTGCAAGCCCCGGCTTTGCGGAGACGAAGGCGAAACCGGAAGACAAAGCCGTTACGTTCGATCCCGGCAAGGTAAATACCTTCTCCGGCGCCTTCCTCGCCGGGCGCAATGCCGATGTCGATCAGGACTATCCGACCGCGATTTCGCTCTACAAGAAGGCGCTTGAATTCGATCCGGCCAATACGGAAATCCGCCAGCGGCTGATGATCGCCGAACTTCTGAGCGGCAATTTCGAAGCCGGCGCCAAGATCGCCGATTCGATGAAGGACGATACCTCGGTGGAGCGTGTCACGACCATCGTGCGCGGTCTGGACGCCATCAAGGACAAGGAATTCGCCAAGGCCGAGAAGATCCTGAAATATACCGGTCCGAACGATCTCGACCGCATGGTCAATACGCTTTTGACCGCCTGGGCGCGTGCCGGTTCCGGCAAGCCGAAGGAAGCGCTGGCGCTCGTCAACAATATGAAGGGCCCGGGCTGGATTTCGATCTTCCAGAAATACAATGCGGCGGCCATCGCCCTTGTTTCCGGCAATACTGAAGCCGCCCGCAAGAGCCTGAACGAAGCGGTGACGGACCGCGAAGGCGGGGCAACCGCCTCCGACACCTATATGCGGGCGGTCATGGCGCTTGCCCGGCTCGAAGCTTCCGCCGGCAACAAGCAGAAGGCGCTGGACGCGATTGCGGTCGGCGACACTTTCGCGCCGAACTACGCGCCGCTGAAAGCACTTCGCCAGTCCATCGAAAATGGTGAAAAGCCGGAGCAGCAGATCACCAATGCCGTGGAAGGTGCGGCCAGCGTCATGTTCTCCATCGCCGGCGCGTTGAACCGCGAAGGCGCCGAAGAGATAGTGACGCTTTATCTGCAGACGTCGCGCGCGCTCGATCCCAAGAGCCCGGATACGCTCATCCTTCTCGGCGGCCTTTCTGAAGCCCTGAAACAGCCTGACCGCGCCATTGCGTTCTACCGCGAGGTGCCGAAAGATTCCCCGATGTATCGCATCTCCGAGCTGCAGCTCGGATTGACGCTTGCGCAGACGGGCAAGGTGGATGAGGCGCGCAAGCATCTCAAATCCCTCCTCGAATCCGATCCGAAGGACATCCGTTCCTATCTCGCCTATGGCAGCGTGCTTTCCGATGCCAAGGACTACAGGGCAATGGCCGAAAACTACGACAAGGCCATCGAGGTGATCGGCACCGTGCCGCAGAAATCCGACTGGACCGTCTTCTTCCAGCGCGGCATCGCCTATGAGCGGCTGAAAGAATGGGACAAGGCCGAACCGAATTTCAAGCGGGCGCTGGAGCTGAACCCCGAGCAGCCGCAGGTTCTGAACTATCTGGGGTATTCCTGGGTGGACAAGGGCATCAATCTCGATGAAGCCATGAAGATGATCAGCCGCGCGGTCGAGCTTCGGCCGAATGACGGCTATATCGTCGATTCGCTCGGCTGGGCGCATTATCGCCTCGGCGCTTTCGATGAGGCGGTAACCGAACTTGAACGGGCAATCGAGCTCAAGGCAGGCGACCCGACCATTAACGACCATCTGGGTGACGCCTATTGGCGCGTTGGTCGCAAGATCGAGGCGGTCTATCAATGGAACCGCGCCCTGATCGGCGACAATGATGATGTGGACAAGGCCAAGGTGAAGGAAAAGATCGCCAACGGCCTGCCGCCGGTGGAGAAGGACGCCGAAAATACCGCCAAGAAGGATGCAGCGCCGCAACCGCCGGCCCCTCCTGCCCCGACGGCCCCTGCTCCGGACAAGAAATCCTGACGCCACATGCCGACGCAGGGCATCACCGGGGCGGCTGAGACAATCGAGGCGGCCCCGGCCAAGATCAATCTGGCGCTGCATGTGACCGGCCAGAGAGCGGATGGTTATCATCTGCTTGAAACGCTGGTGACCTTCACCGAAGCCGGCGATACGATCCGCATCCGCGACGCCGATGCCGATAGTTTCTCCATCTCAGGCCCCTTCGGCGATCTTCTGCGCGCCGGGGATGGCGGCGACAATCTCGTCACCCGCGCCAGAGATTTGTTGCGCGATAGACTTGCGTCGACGGGTCAGCCAGCACGCCCGGTCGCCATTCACCTTGAAAAGAACCTGCCGGTGGCATCGGGCATCGGCGGCGGTTCGGCGGACGCGGCGGCGACGCTGCGAGGGCTTTTGCGGCACTGGCGCGCCGGGGTGGCACCGGATGCGCTTTCCTCCATGGCCCTGAAGCTTGGAGCGGATGTGCCGATGTGCCTTGAGAGCCGACCCCTGATCGCGCGCGGCATTGGCGAGGACATTGAACCGGTCACCAATTTGCCGGAACTGTTCCTGGTTCTGGCCAATCCGCTGAAGGCCGTCTCTACACCGGAGATTTTCCGGCGATTGCGGAACAAGGCCAATCCGCCCCTGCCCGCCCATGCGACAATTGGCTGGATGGATTTTCTCGCCCGGAGCCGTAACGATCTGCAACCACCAGCACAGGCGCTGCTTCCGGAAATTGGGGAGATTGCCGGGTTACTCTCGCAGGAAGGTGCTGCGCTTGTCCGCATGTCCGGTTCGGGTGCAACCTGTTTCGGGATTTTTCATTCCCTTGAAGCGGCCCGGACAGCGGAAACATCGCTTCGAAAGAAACGCCCCGGCTGGTATTTTCAGGCGACGCGGACCATTTGAGGATTAGAGCGGCGGGCCCGCCGCTCCCAGTTTTGTTTGAGCATCGGATTTTCCGAAAACCGCAATACACTTTTCGGTCCGATGCTCCCGGCATTCGAGGATAAGGCCATGGCAGGCGAAAGACCCTTCATTCCCCTGGGCATTGCGGTTTTGACCGTTTCGGACAGCCGCACGCTGGAGAATGACAAATCCGGCGATACGCTCGTCGCAAGGCTGGAAGAAGCAGGCCACAGGCTTGCCGCCCGCGCCATCGTGCCTGATGACAAGGAAGCGATTGCCGGCACCGTGCGCGAGTGGACGCTCTCTGAAGGCGTGGATGTGGTCATCACGACGGGCGGCACCGGCTTTACCGGCCGCGATGTGACGCCAGAAGCGCTGGAACCGCTGTTCGAAAAGCGCATGGACGGGTTTTCCGCCCTCTTTCACCGTATCTCCTATGACAAGATCGGCACCGCCACCATCCAGTCACGCGCGACCGGCGGCGTGGCGAACGCGACCTTCATCTTTGTGCTGCCCGGCTCTCCGGGGGCGTGCAAGGATGCGTGGGACGGCATCCTCAAGGCTCAGCTCGATTATCGCCACCTGCCCTGCAATTTCGTGGAGATAATGCCAAGGCTTGACGAGCATTTGAAGCGCGGGGCTGGTGGCGTTTAGATCAGCGGATCGAGGGTATCGGGCTTTACCCCCCTCTGCCCTGCCGGGCATCTCCCCCTCAAGGGGGGAGATCGGCAAGACGCTTTCCCGCAGCTTCATTCTCGGGCTTTGATATGGGCAAGACCTAGCCTCAGGTCGATCTCCCCCCTTGAGGGGGAGATGCCCGGCAGGGCAGAGGGGGGTAAAGCCCTC
>RCUH01002005.1_pt1 | contig 13095 bp, 13 predicted proteins | sample 2166191 | NCBI WGS metagenome assembly RCUH01 (sample SAMN09932848, study PRJNA488358) | compost metagenome | feature: garden; material: soil; isolation source: compost soil in an enriched community after 214 h of incubation | place: Germany: Experimental Botanical Garden Goettingen | collected...
ATGATGATATAAGCCGCCGGGTTATTTACCAGGTTGATGATGGGTGCGCCTTTGAGCATCATGCCCACGATAATTGCCACAAGACCCAGTACTAGTCCTATAAGTGTTGATATTTCCATTAATACACCTCGTCCATGAGATAGAATTGAATCCTTTCAGTCTTTCCGGCATCCTTCCGTCAAGACAGTTTCTAGGCAGAAACCACAGGGAACTTGCAGCCTTCGTTCTGTAAGAAACGGTTTACCTATTTTATCGACAGATTTCCCTTTTTTTTTAAGATGAATTTTCAGTTATAATGAAAAGAGTGGTCCTTAAGTAGAGACCAAGGAAGGCGGAGAGCATAGATGGGCGTAAAACACGCAAGAGATTACGGAGATATTCTAGCTGAATTAACAGCTGCAGTTGGATTGATTGAGGATAGTTATGTTTTCTTTGAGATGGAGGCTAGTGATTGGGGAAGGTTGGCTGAGGAGGACCGACGTGAAGTTCACGAGGCATTGGCTGAGGACCTGTTCTATGGTCTGGGGACAGAGCCGGTCATCACGGTAGGCAGCGGTGTAATTATGCTGGATTCCAACCTGCACCGGATCAACATTCTGCTTGGGGATACAGAACTGGCTACCGTTCTCCTGGTGTAGACATGCACTTAAACCCGAATGTGGATTTAAGCCTAATGTCATGTTAATATATCGTGAGAAGCGTTAGCGTCTAGGTCCTTAAGTTCTGTTCTGGGTACTTAGTGGGAAGAGAAGATCTGCAATACAGGCAGGTATACGGGTCATAAGAAGATGTGAAGATCAGCCGGTTCTTAAGTCACGCCAGGACAGTTCGGACGTTGTAAAGAATAGGGAGGAAATACGATGCCATTTACACCTCAAGAAGTGGAAGCGCACTTAATTAATCTGGAAGGATGGGAGATGGAAGAGGAAAGATGGATTGTGCGTAAATATGTATTCTCGAACTTCATGAAAGGCATTGCCTTTGTAGACGAAGTTGCGGCCATCTCGGAAGCTTTCAATCACCACCCTTTTATCACTATAGACCATAAGACCGTGACGCTCCGTCTAACCTCTTGGGAAGCCGGCGGGATTACTGCGGTGGATATAAAGGAAGCCCAGCAGTATAATGAGGCTTTTGAGAAGGCCCGCTCGGCTGAGTAGACTTCGGATTAGTAAGGGTGGATTGCTGCATGGAGCTTGAGCCGCCATACAGAGCGGCCTAACGGCATCAGACTAGGCTAAACTTAAGTCAAAATACGGACCTCATGCCGTGTGTCGTGCTGGAAAAGGCAGAGGTTCTTACATACTTTTAGGAGCATGTCCCCTCAGAATTTACATAGGAACCTTGAGGGCAACTCGTAAATCAAAATAAAAACACGCCCTCCGGAATACGCTTACAGCGTAAAAGAGGGCGTGCTTTGATTTATTTATTTTTTTGCGGCAAGCCATTCGGCTACATTGGCAATCTCTTCGGGCTTCAACTTGTCTTTGAATGACGGCATGGCGTCTTTACCTTTGGTAACCGTGGTAAAGATTTGCTCATTGGTCAACTGCGCACCGACCTTCTGAAGACTAGGTCCAACCTTACCCTCGAGCTGATCACCGTGACAGCTGATACAGTTCGCCTTAACGGTAGCTTCTGCCTTGGCTGCGTCTAACGTGACCTTCGGCATGGTAGGCTTATTCTCCTGTGCTACTTGTTCTTTACCCGGTAGGTTGAACATGAGCACGATGGCCAAAGCGCATGCGATAAAGAACAAACCGCTCATGATCCACTTTTGCATTCCAATCGTCCCTCCTATGTAAGATACCTTCTTTCATTATAACGGAACATCCTGTTTGATCATAGCATTTGTGACAAAAAAACAAACAAGTTATTTGCTCAGGTTCATTTCATCGGTGGAGTGAGATTTGTCATTGTCGTAGACCATGCAGTAAAAGGGTTTCATTCCATCAGGAGTTCGCAGCTCGTACTGGTCCGTGATTCTAAACCCCGCCTTCTCATATGTACGAATGGCCCGCTCATTCCATGTCAGGACTTCCAGATCTACTTCATGATGCGGGTGCCGGCTTAGGGCCTCATGGACGACAGCCTGTACAAACGATTTGCCCAGCCCCTGGCCACACCAATCAGGCCGCATTCCAATCCCTAAGCGGGATACACCCACCATGGGGAAAATCTGAGCAAATCCAGCTAACTCCCCGGTGTTCGTAAGGACGGACAAGTACTGTTCCCGGCGAAGCTGCGGGTCCCCGAACTCAATTTCAAGGGACTTCATTTGGTCCCAGGGGTCAAAGCTGTAGATGTCATAGGGTGGGGAGTAGACCCAAGAGCAAATGTCTTGTGCGTGGGATTCTTCCATAGGAATCGCCTTGAATTGTGGAGGATTATTCATCAAAAGAAGTACCTCATTTCGTTCTAAAATATAGACTGAAAAAAAAGATCTAAATATGTATTTTCGTAAGTTTAACCCTTATGGCAGTGGGTAAATATAGAATAAGCAAATATATGGAATAAAATTATTTATTCATCCGAAAATGATTGAAACCTTTTACAGTTAACACACGTTTTAGAAGTAGGTACTAAGGAAGCAAAAAGACCGCAGGCGATTCCGGCAAGAATCGTGCGGTCCATGTAAGTCGTGCGGGATGTAAATTCCATTTGAGGGAATGGCGTTTACAGGTTCACAGCATATTTGCTGTATTTGGCTTTACTAAGAACACGTTTAGCTCCAACGTAGCGTTTGCTGTAGTAGCTGTTGCTGAGACGGTCAATATGGATGCCTTTTGAGGAAGAGGCGTGTGCGAATTGGCCGTTTCCAATGAATACTCCGACATGGGATACACCGGTACCGAACGTATTAAAGAAGACAAGATCTCCTGCTTTCAACTGGCTCTTCGCCATAACTGGAGCACCTTGATGAAATTGAGCTTTGGATTGACGGGCAAGTGATACACCCATTTTCTTGAACACAAAGGACGTAAATCCGGAACAATCGAAACCACTTGAAGTTACGCCACCCCATTTATAAGGAGTACCGTATACACTCTTCACCGTATGAGTTAGTGTGGAATCTGCGAATGCGCTACCTGTTCCAAGTGTGAACAATAATGCCAAGCTCGTTGCCGCTGCTGCTAGTTTCTTTCTCAAGTTGTTAAACTCCTTCCAAGGCCTGCGAGGTTAGCTTGAGGATTCGGTTGAAGGTTCCCTATGACCCCTCTAATGCAAGATCAATTCACCCATAACTGGTTCCCCCGTTTCCCAGGTGCGTGGGAATTCGGCTGATTTGTTGGTTTAGTGCACCTGTGCTGAAAATCCTCGAGATAACGAGATTTCAGGACCCAGCGTTCACGGGAAGTGCTTGTATGACTTTCGTATGATAATCATGTACAGCTTTCGTGACGCTCCGACATATGACAGTAATAATTACAAAGTTGTTACTAATTCCTTGCCTATTGTACCAAAGGGACCAAGCTTTGGCAAGTTTGTTTTCACTTTTTTTGTCAAAAAAACATATGATTACGGTTTATTTGTCGAAGAATTGGTTATTACTATGTAATAAATGTAATTATAGGTAAATAAAAACCCGCAAGATTCCGGCAAGAATCACTGCGGGCGGGCCAAGGGTACTGCTTATTCTACATCGTCGTTGTCTTTAGAGGAATCGGCAACAGATTGAAATACTTCGTTGCTCATAATACGCTTAGCTCCAACGTAGCGGTTGGTGTAGTAGCTATCACTCAGCTTGCTGATGGTAACGCCCTTTGAGGAAGAGGCGTGTGCGAATTTTCCATTACCGACAAATACACCTACGTGTGACACACCATTACCAAAAGTATTGAAGAATACCAGATCTCCGGCTTTCAGTTCATCTTTCGATACGGCCTTGCCCATTTTGAATTGGGAGCCGGATTGGTGAGGAAGGTCTATTCCCAGTTTGTCAAATACATACATCGTAAAGCCTGAGCAATCGAAGCCGTTAGTGGTAGTTCCACCTGACTTATACTCCGTGCCAATCACTTTGTCCACGACTTTGTCCAGCTTGGAGTCTGCGAAAACGCTTCCAGTCCCAAGAGTAAACAAGATGGACATTGATACTGCTGCAACTACAAGTTTCTTCTTCAAAAGCGGTTAAACTCCTTCCAATGCCTGCGAGGTTAGCTTAAGGATTCGGTTTGAAGGTCCCCTATGATCCCTCCGTTGCGAGATCAATTCACCCAAAATTGGTTCCCCCGTTTCCCGGTGCCGGGAATTCGGCTTGATATCTGTGCACCTAACGAAATTTCTTCCGTCTTAACAAGAATACGACATGAAAGTCGAATCTCCTGCTGTGACAAAAAAATAATTACAATGTTGTTACTGTCTATTCATAGTTCACATTGTAGCAAGGTAGGTATCTTTTGGCAATGGTTACTTGCGAGATTTCGGGGTGAATTGAAAGAAAAAGGGCCTCCGCATAGAAGCGGAAGCCTTGGGGGACGCGGGGTTTGAGAAGTTAGGGGCAGATTCAATTCTTCTCGTTCCAAAGATGATATTGCGAGGCTATATGCCAAATATTGAGAAGTGTGCGAATGAAAGGATAGGATTGCTGAAGGATAAGTGCCAAGAATCCGGTCCAGATCCAGGATGCCGTACTGAAAGCCCCGAACAGAAGAAGGGCTACACCTCCCAGGAACAGTGAAATTCCAGTAACGATAAGCAGTCGCCGCAAGCAGCTGAGGATAGAGGAGAGTATTCCCTTCCCGAAGATATAACCGAACCCAGCATATAGAAGAAGCTGATGAATGAGATAGCCATAAATCAGCCAGCCCAGAATATATATAGCCGTATAGAGGAGCGGATAGCCGCCAGTCTGTATACCCTGTACAAGAAGGTCCAGCAGCTTGGGCCCAAGCCAGTAGGCAGGACCTAGAACAAGAATGAGCTCTATGAGGTAAAGGACGGTGACCGGCTTCCACAGCCGGCCGATCCCCTGGAAGAATACCAGACCCGCTCCGTCCGGGGTTAGCGGACGAAGTCCATACAGAATCCCTGCCTGAATGAGCGGAGTAAGCAGCATTCGCAGGATGAACATGCCGGCAAGAAGCCAAAAATACAGGTGGACCTCTGAGCTGTATTTTAGCTCCAGCTGGCTTTCAATAAGGAACAGAATGCGGCTCAGCTCGCTCGGCGCTGGATCCGGGTAGCGCTGCAGAAGCGGAATAATGGCGGAATTGATCAGCCGATAGAGAAATACACCCCAAAGCAGCTGGTATAGAAATAGGATAATGACGACCGGGAACTGATCTTTGGTACTTTGCCATCCGTTACGAATGTATCTCATTCTATTGTCACCTCACCATGAGAGCAATCCAAGTAGGGACTCCACTACTTTGGTTATGCCCAGATTCCATCGCGTTCCGGTCTTCTCTTCCACTTCTGCCTTCAGATAGTTGTTGATATGCTTGTTCTCAAGCACCAAGGTATAGCCGGGATCGATCATAGCCCAGGCCAGAGGTTGTTTGTACTGCAGCTTGTAGACAATCTGATTCTCATCGCCCTTCCAAGTCTTGCGCACGATGTGCCCATCTTTAAAGTTGAATAGAACGGGGACCTCAGGATAGCTTCCGCCGAGTCTGCTAATCTTCACGACAGACTCATATAATGGGCCGGCGCTGGTCTGTACTGGACTCACTGTGATGGAATCGACCGAGTAGTTCGTCATTTGACCGCTGTACACATATTGATTGAAATAATCCTTCCATGATCGCCCGGTAACCTGTTCGACGATTCTCTGGAAGTCAGAGGTTGTAGGATGCTTGAAGCGGTACTTGGCACTGTAGCGGGCCAAAATCCTGTTCATGGTGCTTGTTCCGACCTGACGTTCAATGCCGAGCAGTACGAGCTTGCCGCGGGTATATACATTTTGAGCGTAGATATCAGAAGATCCGTATTTCCATGCTTCTAGGGGCAGTGCAGCTGGATGATTCACAAAACTTGCCTGTACAGGCAGGTTAGGCTTAACCCCATAAGCGCTTTCCATGAGTTTGTCTTCAGCATAGGAGGTAAATCCCTCATCGAGCCAAGCTTCCTCAAATTCGTTGCTTGCGATCATGCCGTAAAAATACTGGTGGCCGATTTCATGCACTACGGTTCTCTCCAGCTCGTACCCAGGTGACTCCGAGGCAGCACCGAAGGCGGTTACGAGTGTCGGATACTCCATTCCACCTGCCCCATTGCCGCTTGCCGGGGGCACAACAATGGATAAAGTCGAATAGGGATAACGGCCATACCACTTGCTGTAGGAAGACAGGGCGGCCTTGGCCGCATAGAAATAACGGTCCTTCAGGTCTTTATGAAGCGGATCGAGATACAGCTTGATCCGTACACCGGGGACCTCAGCTGAGGAGAACGGCTCCTCTGCATAGACAAAGTCCGGGGAAGCAGCCCAGGCAAAGTCATGCACATCGTCAGCATAGAACTGATACGTCTTGCGATTCTGCTTGACGACTGCGGTCTTGGTGGGAAAGCCTGTCGCTGCGACGATGTAGGAGCTTGGCACATTGATCCGTACGCTGAAGATACCGAAGTCGGAATAGAATTCCGAGCTTCCGTGATATTGATGAAGGTTCCAGCCTTCGGAGGTGCGGCCTCTGGTTCCGGCTGGCTCATACACACTTAATTTAGGGAACCACTGACCAGCCATCACGAAGTTATCTGCGGTACCCATGCGGGCGAATACTTTAGGGAGCTGAACCTCAAAGTTAATGAGAAGAGTAGTGCTTTCTCCGCCCTGAACTGGACGGGGAAGACGAACCTTAACCAGGGTCTGGTCGTTCGTATTGCCATCGTCAGGCTGAACATACTGAAGACGGTGAATCAAGGAGATGCCGTCGGTAGTCCGGATTCCGGTCAGCTTCATGGAGCCCCATCCGTCCTTCGGCATAGCGTCCCCTCGAAGCTTGCCTCCAGACTCCTTCATGAAGGTGGTATCCTTGGAAGCGAATGCGTTCGGATACATGTGAAAGTAGAGCTCACTTACCGGTTGGCTGCCCGGGTGCTTCCAGGTCACACTTTCGGTGCCGGTTAAGGTACGGGTCTTCTCATTCAGATTCACGTCGATGTGATATTCGGCAACGCGGTCACTAAGCTGCTCCGTACCGGGAGTGCCAATACTATCAGGTGCCTTGGGCTGATCTCGCGGGAGCTTGCCCATTTCTGGTGCAAATGAAGGCTGGGCAGGGGCGGGTGTCAGGCTGAACCATACAGCGCCGCCAATAACAATAAAGCTGAGAATTGAAATGAGTATAATTTTGATCCGTGGTGGGGTCATTCTTGGATACCTCCCGTTGACAAGCATCTAAGGCATGTATATGTTTGCATCTGGAGGATTATTAGTTAAAATTAAAATATATAGAGCCTATTGTTGTAGAGGGAATTCTGAATCTTAAGCAAGGCTGCGGCTCAATAATGGAGGGGAATATGGACAATCTGAATAAGACCGGCAAGAAGCAAATTGCCTTAAATATTATCAGCGGGAATGAGAAGAGTAATAAACACAAGGGCTTTGGTGCAGGTTCGATTGACCTGAACAGCGTGTCGCCGATCATTATTGATGGCGGCGAAGCGAAGATTGACGTCGGAGCCATGCATGCGAAGAGTAAAGTAGAGCGGGGAATCAAATTCTCCGCGAATAAAGAGGACGTGCCGGATGGACGTCAGGTATGGCTGGTATGGGTTGCGGTGGACCGCACGCCGGAAGGCCAGCTGTATGGCGGAGCGACCGCATGTGAGATGCTGATCGATACAGAGGCGAAGCGCGGATGGAAGATTCTCGCCGACCACGTAAATAAGCTCGATTATGCGATTAAACGCCGCATTATGCTGGATGAGCTAGGCCCGGTAGAAAAGCAGGCGCTGCGTACGCTGCTGATCACGCATAATGAAGATTGGTGGAATCGCTCCTCTAGCGAGCTGAAGAGTGCACTTGAGGGATAATCAGGGTAATTAAAGAACAGCCTTCCCGGAATGGGAAGGCTATTCTGCCAGGTTAGCTAAGTTTTAGAGGTCTATAACCGGATAACGATTGGCCGTAGATCGGACTTAGAGACTGGAGATTGACCGCGCAGAGCGTCATTCCTGTTCCGCTGTGGGCTTCTCGCCCTGAAACAGAAGCAATCTGGATGCCTTAGGCATCTTGGAGACGACCAGCTGGTACGATTCCTGCAGCATGGCAGTAATGACCTCGTCAGGTACCTGTCCGTTCAGCAGGACGGTATTCCAGTGGCGCTTATTCATATGATAGCCAGGAATAACGGCGCCCGGATAACTCTCGCGCTGAACCCAGGCTTCCTCAGGTGAGGTCTTGAGGTTGACGGACTCTACGTCAAGATGGCTTCTCAGGAGAGCGAACATTTTGCTGCCGACAAAGAGTACCGGAAGTTCGGGGTCAAAAGGGTAACGAAGGCTGGTTCCCGGGTAACCGAGGCCCAGCTCGATGAGTTCCTGATGATTCATATAGGGGTCATTCTCCTTTCGTGAACTATGCTGTTCCTTTGGGGATAAGGATTATTAGCTATGTAAGTATCATTCCTTCTTAGTGTATATTGACCCTGTCCACAATTCAATGGATGGCGGGGCTGCTACAATCAATCCTAAGAGAGCAGCAGAGCGTATTCAGCAAGCGGACACTCATCATATAAAAGTGGCAGTCCAGACCTTCGCATGAGGGTCTGGACTGCCACTTTTATTTCGTATGAAGTAATACATTTAGCGGACCTGATCTTAAGCTTCTTTATCTTTGCCAAGCAGGACGGTTAGTCCAAGCAAGGTGACCAGAATGGTCGCGCCCATATCGGACATGACGGCGATCCAGAGCGTAAGCAGGCCTGGAATTGTCAGCAGCAGGGCGATCAGCTTAAGGCCCAGGCTGATGCCGATGTTCCAGCGGATAATCCGGTTCGAAAGACGGGCGATCTTGATCGCTGTCGGCAGCTTGCCGAGATGATCCTGCATCAAGACAATGTCGGCGGTCTCAACGGCGCTGTCGGTGCCTTTGCCCATCGCAATGCCCAGCTGAGCAGTGGCAAGTGCCGGAGCGTCGTTAATACCATCGCCAACCATGGCGATACTTCCTCTGGCCGCCAGTTCCTTGATCTTGTCGACCTTCTGCTCCGGCAGGAGACCGGCGTACCAATCCGTGACGCCTGTCGCCTTGGCTACAGCCTCAGCTGTACCTGCGTGATCACCGGTCAGCATGACCGTATGTTCAATCCCGGCCTGGTGCAGCCTCGTGATCACGTCCCGGCTCTCGGGGCGAATCTGGTCTGCGAGCCCGGCAATGCCCAGAACATGCTTCGCATCAGCGACAAGGACAATGGTTAGGCCCGCTTCTTTCATCCGGCTAAGGTCAGTTTGTACCCGCTCTCTATCTGAAGTGGACAGAGAGACGTGCTGGAGCAGCTGTTCATTCCCGGCCCAGTAGCGAGTCCCTTCGATATCCCCCTGAATCCCTTGACCAGGCAGGGTAATAAGGTCATTAACTGGAGCAAAATGAGTGATCCCCGACTCTTCGGCCTTGCGGACTACCGCCTCAGCGAGCGGGTGAAGAGAGGACTGCTCCATGGCTCCGGCTGCGGCGTAGAAATGCTCTGGGTCGTATACCACTTCCTGAATTACAGCAGGACGGCCTTCGGTGAGCGTTCCGGTCTTGTCGAAGGCGATCATGTTGATTCGGCCAAGCTGCTCCAGATGGATGCCGCCTTTGATCAACACGCCGCTGCGCGCACTGCGGGTCATCCCGCTAACGAGTGCAATCGGTGAAGAAAGTACGAGTGCACACGGGCAGCCAACAATTAGGATGGCCAGTCCTTCATATACCCATTTCATCCAGGGCGCTCCAAAGAGCAGGGGCGGAATCAGAACAACAAGTGCTGCAATAATCATAATGGCGGGTGTGTAATATCTTGCGAATTTATCAATAAAAAGTTCGGTAGGCGTCTTGGTATCTTGCGCTTCCTGTACCAAATGCATAATCTTCGAGAGGGAAGAGTCCTGGTAGGCCTTCTCGATTCTCACTTTCAGAAGTCCCTCGGTATTCACACTGCCGCCGAACACCGGGTCCCCGGCACTCTTCGAGACCGGAATGGATTCTCCCGTAATAGCCGCTTCATTCACCGCGCTGTTCCCTTCGGTAATCGTCCCGTCTGAGGGGATCTTTTCTCCGGCACGGGCAATAACGATATCATTTACCTGCAGCTTCTCGATGGCAATGGTCTCCGTCTGGTCTCCGCTGCGAAGAACAACAGCCTGCTTAGGGGCCGCGCTGAGCAGCGCCTCCATCGATTTGCGGGCCCGGCTCATGCCGTAGCCTTCAAGCAGTTCGTTAAGACCGAACAAGATCGCGACCAGAGTGGCTTCTTTCCATTCACCGATTACTACGGCACCTGCCAGAGCCACAGTCATTAGAGTATCCATGTTGAATTTCAATTTGAGCAGATTCTTCAGGCCCCGCCAAAAAGTAGAGTAGCCGCTTAAGACGATGGCCGCTGAGTAGAAGAAGATCAGTGCGGCCGACGGAAGCACATTTCCTAGTGCAAAGGTGGCTATATACAGGATCGCGGCTGTGCTGAGCAGCCACTTGATCAGCTGGCCTTCGTGCCCGCCGTGATCATGGCCATGGGAGTGGCTGTCCGAATGGCTATGCGCGTGACCGTGATCATGATCATGTCCGCCAGCGTTATCGTGCGTATGGGAATGACTGTGGGTGGCATGATCATGAGCGGCCGGGTGGTGGCTGTTAGCTGATGTGATTGAACCCGCCGAATTACCAGCATGGGAAGGTTCGCGGCCAGAATCTACAGGGGGTGCTTCACCGTTAGATAGTGAGACACCTGAATGTGTGTCTTCGGGAAGGATCAGGGTGGCACCGTCGCTCTTGAGAATTTTGCTGACACGGGAGAGGTCCACGTTAGGATTCACAATCAGTCTGCTGCTGTTATAGTGAAGCGCAGCGTCCCCGCCATGCTCCAGCTTGCGGATCTCGTCCTGCAGTTCCCGGGCACAATTGGCGCAGGATAGTCCTTGTACTCTAAATTCAGTTTTGGAATTAGCGGATGAGTTACTCATGGTCGCCCTTCTCCCTTTGGTGCTCCAGCGTCATGGCGATGAGCGTCTGGATATGATGGTCTTTCAGCGAATAATAGACGTTCTTGCCTTCCTTGCGTGACTTCGTAATATGTGAGGACTTCAGCTGCCTTAGATGATGGGAGGCGGTGGCTACAGAACAATCCAGCAATGCCGCAATATCACATACACACAGCTCCTTGCCTTGATCGAGCAGAAAAGCGATTTTTACACGGTTAGGATCGGATAACGCTTTGAAAATGTGGGCCATGCCCACGATCTCCTCTTCCTGCAGCAGGTTCCGCAGCTTAGAGGTGATTTCTTCATGTTCACAGGTCGTTTCACATACTTCAATTTGAGTTTCGGATTGGGTTGTCATGACGTTTCGCGTCCCTTCGGAATATCATTCAAATGTTCGTTTGATTGTTATGAGGTTAGTATACCCCATTTCTACAACATATTCAAACCTTTGTTTGAATGTTAGGGCTTTTTTCCTTGCAGTGAATTTATAGGCATAGGGGTGGAGCAAGGTGACCCGGGAATTAAATTGCGAGGGCTGGGTGAGGATTTGGGGGGCTTTAGAGATCCGTAAGAGGATCGTAAGGGATGCGTATGGGGTGCATATGAGCTGCGAAAGAGCTGCAATATCTCTGCAAAGTCTCTGTAAGTGCTCCGTAAAAAGCTCTGTAAAAGCTCCGTGTTAACTTCGGGCAGCTGACTGAGTTGGGAGGGTAGAGTATCTGTCCGCTGACCCTCTTTCATCGGTGTAACAAGGCGGATTAAAAGCCCGGAAGAGTTCGTGGAAAGTTGAACTTTCTACCGGGCTTTGCTGCTGCTGTTAGCGTAAGTGCAACCCCTTAAGGTTGGGTCAATGTCAATAGGATACAGGCCGCTCGAGCCCTGCCATAGCTGCTAGCTTAGATGCATCCCCTGAAATGTCCCGAATATCCGGGCATTCTTGGCTTTGATCGATACATATGGATCATCCTTGATGTTGAAACGCCACGGCTTGGCCGCGTACTCCTCGGCGTAATCGATGTTAATGCGCGGGGATTCCACGATATCGAAGTCCTGATTCTCTTCTCCGGCTTCAAGCCAGATCGGTCCGCCCGGGATACGCAGGTCCAGCCCGTTCAGCGACCTATCAATGCGCAGGGCACGGCACAGCTTGCCGGGGCCATTGCTTAGATCAGCAGGCTTGCGGGATTTAATGTCCCGGTATTTGGACATGAGCAGCTTGTCCAATTCCGTAAGCGGTTGGACCGCACGGATGAGCACGGCCTGGGGATCGTCCTTCTGGCCCGTAACGACGTTCAGACAGCTGTACATTCCGTAGATCAAATACACATACGCGGGGCCTCCTTCTCCGAACATGATGGAGGTTCTGTCGGTGCGGCGACCTCCGAAGGCGTGGCTTCCCTTGTCTTCCACTCCCCCGTAAGCTTCAGTCTCAATGATCCGGGAGCGGATCTCTCCGTCCTCCGTCCGGCGGACAAGGGTATGTCCGAGCAGACGGGGGGCCGCTTCCAGTGCGGTCATCTGGTAGATTGAAGCCGGGAGTCTATTTTTATCACTCATGGTACTGCCTCCTTTTCGAGGACCGGCTATGTTTACTTTCATGTTATATAACCAAGCTCAAGGAGGCAAATCAGGGCACAAGGTGACCTCATTATTTATTCATCCACCAGCGCTTTAGATCCCCCCACCAGGAACTGTCTTTGGACTGACCGTCCTTGGCCTCTGCAGGGGCAGGGGGGCCTTTGCCGCCATGAGCACTGCAATACTCCGTCGGCTCGGTACCCTTGATGAACACCTCAAGGCGCTGATTCGCCGCGCATTCCGCTGTGGCCAGCTTGCCTGACTGCGGGTCAATATAGACACTGACCACCCCATCCGGGATAGGAAAAATCTTCGGCGGCACCTTCTCTAGCGCCTTCTCGGTGAACTGGGCGAAGATCGGCGCGGCTTTGCGCGACTCTGCGGTCTCCAGGA
>RCUH01002010.1_pt1 | contig 13079 bp, 8 predicted proteins | sample 2166191 | NCBI WGS metagenome assembly RCUH01 (sample SAMN09932848, study PRJNA488358) | compost metagenome | feature: garden; material: soil; isolation source: compost soil in an enriched community after 214 h of incubation | place: Germany: Experimental Botanical Garden Goettingen | collected...
GTGCAGTATGTTGCCAACGACCGGAATGGAGAGGATGAACTTGTCGGTGTTGTCCCGTACCTTCTGGGAGCTGCGCCAGGCGCGCACATAGAGGAACACTGTCAGGACTATGCAACCAAAGATGATATACCACCAATCCTGCATGAAGCGGGAGATGGCAATGACGAATCGGGTGAAGAGTGGAAGCTCGGCCCCGAAGCTCTTGAAGATCTCCTCGAACTGGGGGATGACGAACAGCAGCAGTATGGAGGTCACTATGATGGCCACCAGGATGATCATGGCGGGATAGAACATGGCCTTCTTGATCTTGGATTTGAGCACCTCACTCTTCTCGCGGTAGGTGGCAATCCGGTCGTAGATGGTCTCCAGTGCGCCAGATTGCTCCCCCGCCTCCACCAGATCGCAGTAGAGCGCATCGAAGTGGCGGGGGTGGCGGCGCAGCGCCTCCGACAGGGGGGTACCGGTTTCCACATCGGTGGCGATCTGACCGATGAGCTCGCGCACCGCCGCCTTTTCATGACCGCGGGCGATGATCTGCAGGCTCTGCACCAGTGGCACACCGGCGGAGAGCATGGTGGTGATCTGGCGGGAGATGACGGCGATGTCCATCGGCTTGATCCGGGCACCACCTTTGGAAAACAGTCCCTGGCCCTGCTTGCTGACCTTGGTGACATTGACGCCCTGCTTGCGCAGCTCCGCCTTGACGGTGTTGATGTTGTCGGCCTGGAATTCACCGGAAACCTTCTGCCCCTTGCGATTGAATCCATGCCAGCGGAAGGAGAAGACCTTTTTGGGCGTGTTACGTTTTTGCGCTAATGTTGCCATCACTGCATCCTGCAATTGGGCGACGGTGGCCGGATGAGGGTGCTGCCCATCCGGCTCATCTTGGCTTGAAGAACATCATCAGGGTGACAGCATGGGCCTCACCCGGCTTGATGACTCTAACACTATGTATTCAGTTGGTGGTGATCCTGTTGATCTCGGCCAGGCTGGTGACACCCAGGCGGGCCTTCTCCAGGCCGGAAATGCGCAGGGTTCGCATGCCCTCTTTCTGGGCGATGGCCGCGATTTGCAGCGAGTTCGCTCCCTGCATGATCAGCTTGGCGATGTTGTCCGACATCAGCATGATTTCATAGATACCGACTCGCCCTCTGTATCCTCCTGAGCACTCCTTGCAGCCGACAGGCTTGAACAGCCGCAAACCGGCAGCCAATTGCTGCTGGGTAAAGCCGATCTCCAGCAACTCGGCTTCAGGCACAACCTCGGGAGCCTTGCAGTGATCGCACAGCTTGCGGGCGAGGCGCTGGGCCATGATCAGGGTCACCGAGGAGGCGATGTTGAAGGCGGGTACCCCCATGTTCATCATCCGGGTCAGGGTCTCGGCTGCCGAGTTGGTGTGCAGGGTCGACAGCACCAGGTGCCCGGTCTGGGCGGCTTTGATGGCAATCTCGGCGGTTTCCAGATCCCGGATCTCCCCCACCATGACGATGTCGGGATCCTGGCGCAGGAAGGAGCGCAGGGCGCTGGCGAAGGTGAGCCCCGCCTTGGGATTGATCTGCACCTGGTTGACGCCGGGCAGGTTGATCTCCACCGGATCCTCGGCGGTGGAGATGTTGACCTCGCTGGTATTGAGGGTGTTGAGACCTGTATAGAGTGACACCGTCTTGCCAGACCCCGTGGGGCCCGTGACCAGTATCATGCCCTGTGGCTTGGAGAGCGCATGCAGGTATTGCGCTTTCTGGCGGTCGTCGAAGCCGAGTTGATCGAGGTTGAGACGGGAGGCTGACGAATCCAGCAGGCGAATGACGACTTTTTCTCCCCACATGGTGGGCAGGGTGTTGACCCGCATATCCATGGATCTGCTGCGGGAGATCTTCAGCTTGATCCGTCCATCCTGGGGCAGACGCCGCTCGGCGATATCGAGCCTCGCCATCACCTTGAGACGGGCCGCGAAACGGTTCGCCAGATTGACCGGCGGGGTGGCGATTTCGTGCAGTATGCCGTCGATCCGGAAGCGGATCCTGTACTTGGTCTCATAGGGTTCGAAATGCAGGTCGGATGCACCACGCTTGATGGCGTCCATCATGATTTTATGGATGTATTTGACTATGGGGGCATCGTCGTCGGCGGTGTTGACGCTCTCGTCGAGGCGGGAGCTCTCATCGGAGACCTCGAGCTCGGAGATCTCGGCCTCGTCGATGTGATCCATGCCCAGGGTATCCTGCTCGCTCTCCATCAGCTTGCCGATGGCGGCGGTCAGCTTGCCCTCTTCGACCAGCAAAGCCTCGGTGTGCAGACCGAAGCTGAAGCCGAAATCCTCCAAGGCCGACACATTGGTCGGGTCCGACATGGCGATATAGAGGGTGTGGCCCTGGGTATAGATGGGCAGGACATGGTGCTTCTCGATAAGCTTCTGATTGAGGTACTTCTGCGGGATCTCGGAGAGATCGAAGGCGGCAAGATCCAGCAGAGGTACCCCATACTCCAGTTCGCAAAAATCCGCGAGCGCCTTGCTGTCGAGGATGTCGTTCTCGATGAGGAAGGTGACAAAGGGCTTGCGCTGCGCCCTGGCCTGGCTCAGGTAGCGCTGCGAGTCCAGCTCGCTGAGGAGGGAGGAAGCGGCCAGGCTGTTTGCCAGGCCGCTATTGAGGCTAGAGGTCATCAGTTTGCACAGGCTCCGCTTACGGCCCCCCAGACAACTTGTCCAGCTGAGACGGCCGTACTAGCCAGTGAACAGGTACCAACACCACCTGTAGCAGACAGTGTTATAGCAGTGGCGGAATACGAATTACTTACGCTGTTAACGTACTGGGTTGAAGTAAATGGAGGGAAGGTACAAGTAGTTTGTCCTGCCGCTGCGCATACTTCTGCTGCAGTTTTACTGCCAGAGAGCGCAGCGGCCAATTCACTGGCTTTTGCTCTGTTTACATAACTCTGATAGGCCGGCATGGCGATGGCGGCCAGAATGGCGACGATCGCAACGACTATCATCAATTCGATTAGCGTAAACCCTGACTGTTTTTTCATGTCAAATATCCTTTTGTCCATGGTTCCTGAAAAGTGCTGGTGGAAATCTATCCACACTCCAGCATCTTATCCGAGCGCTTCGGGTTGGCAACAGAGGCAGGGCCCTTGTTAACCACTTTTCTGTCATTTAGTGAAAATGATAGCAAAATCAAGGATTAAATGGTCTCTAATGACGCTTCTCAAGATTGGGGAGGGCCCATCTTCACACTCCTTATGTCGTGGGATCCTGCATATAGAAAAGGCGCCGATGGCGCCTTTTGCAAGTTTCGAGCCCTGTAATATTTTTGGGCCAGGTGGACTCGTTCTACTCGCTCAGCTTTCGATGAAGCGCATCGAGAGATCCAGCGCCCGTACGTGCTTGGTCAGGGCTCCCACCGAGATGAAGTCGACGCCGGTGGCCGCATAGTTGGCCAGCGTCTCCAGGGTGACGTTGCCGGAGACCTCCAGCCTGGCGCGGCCCTGATTGAGGCGAACGGCTTCCTTCATCATGGGCACGTCGAAGTTGTCCAGCATCACTATGTCAGCCCGGGCGGTCAGCGCCTGCTCCAGTTCGGCCAGGGACTCCACTTCCACTTCCACCGGTTTGCCCGGGTTGAGGCGGCGCGCCTCGGCAATGGCTTCCCGGATGCCACCGCAGGCGAGGATGTGGTTCTCCTTGATGAGGTAGGCATCAAACAGGCCGATGCGGTGATTCTTGCCGCCGCCGCAGGTGACGGCATATTTCTGGGCGCTACGCAGGCCGGGCAGGGTCTTGCGGGTGTCGAGCAGGCGACACTCGGTCCCCTCCAGTTCGGCCACGTAACGGGCGGTCAGGGTGGCGACCCCGGAGAGGGTCTGCACGAAGTTCAGGGCATTGCGCTCGCCGGTCAGCAGCACCCGGGCCGGGCCGTGAAGGCGGAACAGCTCCTGATTGGGGGAGAGGCGCTCGCCATCCTGAACCTTCCATTCCACCTTGACCTCGCCGCCGAGCTGGGCAAACACCTCGTCGACCCAGGGCTGACCGCAGAATACGCCGGCCTCGCGGGTGATGACGCGCGCCGTCGAGATGCGATCGGCCGGGATCAACTGGGCTGTGATATCGGCGCTGGCATCCGGTTGATCCAGTGCGGTGAGGGCATCGCCCAAGTCTTCGAGTAGTGCGGCGCGCACGGCGCGGCTGATGTCCTGTTGTAACATGCCTTATTCCTGCAAGGGTCTGAGAAGCAACTGCCTGTCTTTCTGACGTAATTCCAGCCGGCCCAGGGCATTCATGCCCACCAGGATCTCCTCCCCGTCGGCAGCCGGATTGATAAAGACGGACAAATCGTACAGGGTCAGTGGGCCCATCGCCAGGCTTTCGATCCGGCCCGTCTCGACCAGGATCTGGCCCGCCGCCGTATTGACCCGGCTGCGACCGGTGGCGACGAGGCCGAGGCGCGACGCCACCTGGCTCGGTATGGTCACCCGGGTGGCCCCCGTGTCCAGCAGCAGTTGCACCGGCTGGTCGTTGATGGCACCCTCCAGACGATAGTGACCACTGGCATCGGCCTTGAGCAGCAGCTCGCCGCTGGCGGTCACGCTAGGTTTGGCGCTGGAGTAGAAGTAAAGGGTCAGCAGACCCAGCAGTGAGAGCCAGGCCAGCAGCCAGAGACGGCGTGCCATCGGGTGCATATGGGGTCCAGTGCCTTGCAAGTGATGGCTCAGCCTAACACAGCTTTACCCATGGATTCAGAGGCTTGTTTCCGGTTTCTTGCGGCGGCGGGCACAGTCCATGGCGTCCCTCTCCCCATTGTGAGTCGAGTAGACGATGACTGAACCCACAACCATTTTTTCCATCGATCGCGCAGGGTGGTGTGAACAGGCCCGCAGGGTGCCTTCGCCCCATCACAATGAACGGATCGGCCCCAACGACATCTCCCTGCTGGTGATACACGGCATCAGCCTGCCACCGGGAGAATTTGGTGGCCCCTGGATCGACGATCTGTTTCTCGGTCGCCTCGATCCCGACGCCCACCCTTACTTTGCCGGCATTCATCAACTGAGGGTCTCGGCCCACTGCCTGATCCGCCGCGATGGCGAACTGGTGCAGTATGTGCCGTTCACTGCGCGAGCCTGGCATGCGGGAGTATCGAGCTGGGAGGGGCGGGAGGCGTGCAACGACTTCTCCATCGGCATCGAGCTGGAAGGAACCGACGAGCTGCCGTACAGCGATGCGCAGTATGAGGTGCTGGCAGGCCTCAGTCGGGCCATTTCTGATCAGTATCCCGAGGTGACGGCATCACGCATCGTCGGCCATTGTGACATAGCGCCGGGTCGCAAGACGGATCCTGGCACCAGTTTCGAATGGCAGCGCTATCGTGGGATGCTCAACTTTGAGTAAAAAATCCAAACATTAGTTTGTGTTTTTAAAATCAATGGCTTGCCTTTTGGGTGAGCCATTTTTCATGCTGTTGGCCAAATGTTATCTGTGAGCAAGCTCATAAATATTGGTCAGACCATTTTCTATGAGCTATATCATGATTTCGCTTTTTTACCCCTAAAGTGGCAAGCATCGTTCTTGATGCAGATCATATTTTGGGTGGACTTTTTCCAAGCCCTCTGCTAATTTTCGCCCCAATCATAGAATTGGTAATACCAATTTAACAAAGTAGCCTCATGCCCTATATCAAGATAACTCAGCCCAAGCTGGCCGACGCCATAGTCGCCGAGCTGGAAAGCATGATTCTGGAAGGCAGCTTGCAGCCGGGGCAGAAGCTGCCCCCCGAGCGGGAACTCGCCATCCAGTTTCAGGTGTCGCGGCCTTCCCTGCGCGAAGCCATCCAGCGCCTGGAAGCGAGGGGACTCTTGTATCGCCGTCAGGGCGGCGGCACCTATGTGCAGAATGCCTTGAGCAAGGGGATCGCCGATCCCCTGTTCGAACTGCTCAGTACTCACCCGGAAGCCCAGTATGACCTGCTGGAGTTTCGTCACGCGCTGGAAGGCATCTGTGCCTACTATGCCGCGCTGCGGGGGACTGAGGCCGATTTCGAGCGGATCCGCCTGGCGCAGTCCGCCATCGAAGAGGCGGGTCAGCAGGGGTCGCTGGTGGTCGAGTCGACCGCCGTCACCCAGTTCTATCTGGCGGTGGCGGAGGCGTCCCACAACGTGGTGCTGCTGCACCTGCTGCGGGCCATGGGCCCCATGCTCGAACAGAACATTTTACGAAATAACGAGATTTTGAATCGCCGTCCGGGAGTGGTAGCCAAGATCCGTCGCCATCGTGCGAGCCTGATCGAGGCTATCCTGTCGGGGGCTCCGGAGCGGGCCAGGGCTGCTTGTCATGAGCACCTGGCCTTTATCGAGGACACCTTGTTGGATATGCAGAGGGAAGACAGCCGGATCCAGCGATCCATGCGTCGGATCCGTCAGCAGGATAACTAATCCCACAAGGCTCTATTGTCGAATGCTTGCGCCCTTCGCCGTGCAATGCCGTGCAATCACAACAAAATAGGAACCAGCCATGTCTGATATCCTGAAGAACGATGTGGACCCGATAGAAACGCTGGAGTGGCTTGCCTCTCTGGAATCCCTGCTGCGTGAAGAGGGTCCGCAACGCGCTCAGTTCATCCTTGAACAGCTTACTGAGAAGGCACGCGTTAGCGGTGTTGACGTGGCTGAGAAGGCGAATCGCGACTACATCAACACCATTCCTGCCAGCGACGAACCGGCTTACCCGGGCGACCTGGAGATGGAACGTCGCATCCGCGCCATCATCCGCTGGAATGCCATGATGATAGTGCTGCGCGCCTCCAAGAAAGACCTGGACCTCGGTGGTCACATGTCTTCCTTCGCCTCTTCCGCGACCATCTACGAAGTCTGCTACAACCACTTCTTCCGCGCTCGCAGCGAGAAGGACGGTGGCGATCTGGTCTACTTCCAGGGTCACATCTCCCCGGGCATCTACGCCCGTGCATTCGCCGAAGGTCGTCTGACCGAAGAGCAGCTGGACAACTTCCGTCAGGAAGTGGACGGCAAGGGCATTCCTTCCTACCCGCACCCGAAACTGATGCCGGACTTCTGGCAGTTCCCGACCGTTTCCATGGGTCTGGGCCCCATCGCCGCCATCTATCAGGCTCGCTTCCTGAAGTACCTGACCGACCGTGGCATCAAGGATTGCTCCGAGCAGACCGTGTACGCCTTCCTGGGTGACGGCGAGATGGACGAGCCGGAAGCCAAGGGCGCCCTGACCGTTGCCGTGCGTGAAAAGCTCGACAACCTGGTGTTCGTGGTCAACTGCAACCTGCAGCGTCTGGACGGTCCTGTTGTCGGCAACGGCAAGGTCATCAACGAGCTGGAAGGTCTGTTCGCAGGCGCCGGCTGGGATGTCACCAAGGTTATCTGGGGTCGCAAGTGGGATGAGCTGCTGAAGAAAGACACTTCCGGCAAGCTGATCCAGTTGATGAACGAAACCGTGGATGGTGACTATCAGACCATGAAGTCCCGTGACGGCGCTTACGTGCGCGAGCACTTCTTCAACCGTTATCCGGAAACTGCCGCCCTGGTCAAAGACATGACCGACGAGGAGATCTTCGCCCTGAACCGCGGTGGTCACGACCCCCGTAAACTGTTCGCCGCCTTCTCCAAGGCCGCAGCGACCAAGGGCAAGCCGACCGTCATCCTGGCCAAGACCATCAAGGGTTACGGCATGGGCGAAGCGGCCGAAGGCAAGAACATCGCTCACCAGGTCAAGAAGATGGATCTGGGCTCTGTTCGTCACCTGCGCGATCGTTTCAGCCTGCCGGTCACCGACGAGCAGCTGGAAAACCTGCCGTACCTGAAGATCGAAGAGGGTACCGAAGAGCACAAGTACCTGCACGCTCGCCGTGCCGCGCTGAAGGGCTATGTACCGACCCGTCTGCGCGAGAGCACCACCAAGCTGGAAATCCCGGCACTGGATGCCTTCGGCCCGCTGCTGGGTGAGCAGGCGCGCGAGATCTCCACCACAATGGCGTTCGTGCGTTCCCTGAACGTGCTGCTGAAAGACAAGTCCATCGGCAAGCGCATAGTTCCGATCCTGGCCGACGAAGCCCGTACCTTCGGTATGGAAGGTCTGTTCCGCCAGATCGGCATCTACAGCCCGCATGGTCAGCAATACACCCCGCAAGACCGCGACATCGTCTCCTACTACAAGGAAGACAAGCAGGGTCAGGTTCTGCAAGACGGTATCAACGAGCTGGGCGCCATGTCCTCCTGGCTGGCTGCTGCGACCTCTTACAGCACCAACGATTGCCCGATGATCCCGTTCTACATCTACTACTCCATGTTCGGCTTCCAGCGGATCGGCGACATGGCGTGGGCAGCCGGTGACCAGCAAGCCCGTGGCTTCCTGCTGGGCGCGACCTCCGGTCGTACCACCCTCAACGGTGAAGGTCTGCAGCACGAAGATGGTCACAGCCACATCCTGGCCGGCACCATCCCGAACTGCATCTCCTACGATCCGTCCTACGCCTATGAAGTAGCGGTGATCGTGCAGGACGGTCTGCGTCGCATGTACGGTGAGAAGCCGGAGAACGTCTTCTACTACATCACCACTCTCAATGAAAATTATGCGATGCCGGCCATGCCGGAAGGCGCCGAGGAAGGTATCCGCAAGGGTATCTACAAGCTGGAGTCCGTGGCCGGTAACAAGGCCAAGGTACAGCTGCTGGGTTGTGGCTCCATCCTGGGTCACGTCCGTACCGCCGCCCAGATCCTGGCCAGCGAATACGGCGTGGGTTCCGATGTGTTCAGCGTGACCTCCTTCAACGAGCTGGCTCGTGATGGTCAGGACGCCGATCGCTGGAACATGCTGCACCCGACTGCGGCCGCCCGTGTGCCCTACATCACCTCGGTACTGGGTTCCGAAGCCACTATCGCCGCGACCGACTACATGAAGTCCTTCGCCGAGCAGGTGCGTGCCTTCGTGCCGACCGAGAACTACCGTGTACTGGGTACCGATGGTTATGGCCGTTCCGACAGCCGTGCCAACCTGCGTCGTCACTTCGAAGTGAACGAGTTCTACGTCGTCGTTGCTGCCCTGACCGAACTGGCCAAGCGCGGTGAGATTGACAAGCAGGTTGTGGCCGACGCCATCGCCAAGTACGGCATCGATGCCGACAAGGTTAACCCGCTGTACGCGTAAGAGGATTGAGCGCCCTGTCCGGACCTGCGTGCCGGACAGGGCCTTGCCCAGGTTAATGCGACATAAGGGTAAGAGGACATACAGGGTCCGGACGGCAACAACGAGCCGGAACCTGCTCTTGCCAAGGTTAACGCGATAAACGTACGCGTAAGAGGATAAAGCACAATGTCCAAACAGATTATGGTGCCGGATATCGGTGCCGATGAAGTTGAAGTGACCGAGATCATGGTCGCCGTGGGTGACAAGGTCGAGCTCGACCAGTCACTGATTGCCGTGGAAGGTGACAAGGCCTCCATGGAAGTCCCGGCTCCGGCCGCGGGTATCGTCAAAGAGATCCTGATCAAGGTGGGCGACAAGGTTGCCACCGGTTCCCAGATCATGATCTTCGAAGCGGAAGGCGCTGCCGCCGCTCCGGCTCAGGCTGCCGCTCCGGTTGCCGCCGCACCGGCTGCCCCTGTTGCTGCCGCTGCCAAAGACGTGCACGTACCTGACATCGGTGACGACGAAGTCGAAGTGACCGAGATCATGGTTGCCGTGGGCGACATGGTTGAAGCCGACCAGTCCATCATCGCCGTGGAAGGTGACAAGGCCTCCATGGAAGTGCCGGCGCCGTTCGCGGGCCGCGTGGTCGAGATCAAGGTCGCCGCCGGCGCCAAGGTCTCTACCGGTTCCCTAGTGATGGTATTCGAAGTGGCTGGCGCCGCGCCTGCTGCTGTGGCTGCTCCGGCTCAAGCCGCCGCTCCCGTGGCTGCTGCCCCGGTTGCCGCCGCTGCCAAAGAGGTCAACGTACCTGACATCGGCGGTGACGAAGTGGAAGTGACCGAGATCATGGTGGCCGTGGGTGACAAGGTCGAAGCCGACCAGTCCCTGATCGCCGTGGAAGGTGACAAGGCCTCCATGGAAGTCCCTGCGCCGTTCGCCGGTGTGGTCAAGGAGATCAAGGTGAAGGCGGGTGACAAGGTCTCCACCGGTTCCCTGATCATGGTGTTCGAAGTGGCTGGTGCTGCCCCTGCCGCCGCCCCGGTTGCCCAGGCTGCTGCCCCCGTTGCCGCACCTGTTGCTGCCGCTGCGCCGGTTGCTCAGGCTGCTGCCCCGGCTGCCGCTGCCTCCGACTTCGTCGCCAACGATGCCTATGTTCACGCCTCCCCGGCGGTTCGTCGTCTGGCGCGCGAGTTCGGCGTCAACCTGGCCAAGGTGAAGGCTTCCGGTCGCAAGGGTCGCATCGTCAAAGAAGACGTGCAGGCTTATGTGAAGGATGCGGTCAAGCGCGCCGAGTCCGCTCCTGCTGCCGGTACCGGTAATGGCAACGGCATGAACGTGCTGCCATGGCCGAAGGTAGACTTCAGCAAGTTCGGTCCGGTCGAAGAGCTGGAACTGACCCGGATCCAGAAGATCTCCGGTCCTGCCCTGCACCGCAACTGGGCCATGATCCCCCACGTCACCCAGTTCGACGAAGCCGATACCACGGATCTGGAAACGTTCCGCAAAGAGCAGAACATGCTGGCCGAGAAGCAGAAGCTGGATGTGAAGATCACCCCGCTGGTGTTCATCCTGAAAGCCGCCGCCAAGGCCCTGGAAGCGCACCCGCGCTTCTGCAGCGCCCTGTCCGAAGACGGCAGCAAGCTGATCATGAAGAAGTACATCCACATCGGTGTGGCGGTTGACACTCCGGGGGGCCTGGTCGTACCGGTCGTTCGCGACGTCAACAAGAAGGGCATCTATGAGCTGTCCCGCGATCTGGCCGAGATCTCCAAGAAGGCCCGTGCCGGCAAGCTGACCGCTGCCGACATGCAGGGCGGTTGCTTCACCATCTCCAGCCTGGGTGGCATCGGCGGTACCAGCTTTACCCCGATCGTCAACGCGCCGGAAGTGGCCATCCTCGGTGTTTCCAAGTCCGAGATGAAGCCGAAGTGGAACGGCAAGGAGTTCGTGCCGCGTCTGATGCTGCCGCTGGCACTGAGCTATGACCACCGCGTCATCGACGGCGCCGACGGTGCTCGCTTCGTCACCACCCTGAGTGGTGTGCTGTCCGACATTCGTCGACTGGTTCTGTAAATGTAAATGAGAGGGCGAGCACAGAGCTCGCCCTTTTCACTTCTCATTTCATTAACAAAATTATAAACTTGCCCCGTTTTTTTCACGGCTGCAGCCGCCTTCTTTGGCATAAGACTGTGCTGTCCGGGGATATAGAACGACAAAGAGGTCATGATGAGTAAAGAAATCAAAACTCAGGTCGTAGTACTGGGTGCTGGCCCTGCCGGTTATTCCGCTGCTTTCCGTGCCGCCGATCTGGGTCTGGATACCGTTATCGTCGAGCGCTACTCCACCCTGGGTGGCGTCTGCCTGAACGTGGGCTGCATCCCCTCCAAGGCGCTGCTGCACGTTGCCAAAGTGATCGAAGAAGCCAAGGCGCTGGCCGAGCACGGCATCGTCTTCGGTGCCCCGCAGACCGACATCGACAAGGTGCGTCTGTGGAAAGAGAAGGTCATCAACCAGCTGACCGGCGGTCTGGCCGGCATGGCCAAGATGCGTAAAGTCCAGGTTGTGAACGGCTTCGGCAAGTTCACCGGCCCGAACACCCTCGAAGTGGAAGGCGCCGACGGCAAGACCACCGTCACCTTCGATAACGCCATCATCGCGGCCGGTTCCCGTCCGGTGAAGCTGCCCTTCATCCCCCACGATGACCCCCGCGTCTGGGATTCAACCGATGCGCTGGAACTGACCACAGTACCGGGCAAGCTGCTGGTTATCGGCGGCGGCATCATAGGTCTGGAGATGGGTACCGTTTACTCCTCCCTGGGTTCCGAGATCGACGTGGTGGAATTTGCCGATCAGCTGGTACCGGCTGCGGACAAAGACATCGTCAAGATCTACACCAAGCGCGTTGCCAAGAAATTCAACATCATGCTGGAGACCAAGGTCACCGCAGTTGAAGCCCGTGAAGACGGCCTGTACGTCTCTTACGAAGGCAAGCACGCCCCGGCCGAGCCGGTTCGCTACGACAACGTGCTGGTCGCGGTTGGTCGTGTGCCGAACGGCAAGCTGATGGACGCCGAGAAAGCCGGTGTTGCCGTCAACGAGCGCGGTTTCATTGAAGTGGACAAGCAGCTGCGTACCAACGTTCCGCACATCCACGCCATCGGTGACATCGTCGGTCAGCCGATGCTGGCTCACAAGGGTGTGCACGAAGGCCACGTGGCGGCCGAAGTCATCGCCGGCAAGAAGCACTACTTCGACCCGAAAGTGATCCCGTCCATCGCCTACACCGAGCCAGAGATGGCCTGGGTCGGTCTGACCGAGAAGGAAGCCAAGCAACAGGGCCTGAACTTCGAAGTCGCCACCTTCCCCTGGGCTGCCTCCGGCCGCGCCATCGCCTCCGATTGTGCCGACGGCATGACCAAGCTGATCTTCGACAAGGACAGCAACCGCGTCATCGGTGGTGCCATCGTCGGTACCAACGGTGGTGAGCTGCTGGGCGAGATCGGTCTGGCCATCGAGATGGGTGCCGACGCCGAAGATCTGGCGCTGACCATCCACGCTCACCCGACTCTGCACGAGTCCGTGGGCCTGGCAGCCGAAGTGTTCGAAGGTTCCATCACCGACCTGCCGAACGCCAAGGCCAAGAAGAAGAAGTAAGTATCTTCTCTCCGCCAAGATGAAAAAGCCGCTCTTCGGAGCGGTTTTTTTGTGGCTGTTGCGCGGGGTCTTCCCGGATTCGGCGGGGAGTACCATGGCACCATAGTGCCTCCGGCCCTGTGCTTGTTTGCCAGAAGATGAGACAGGCAGGCGGGTCGCCGTTGAAACCACAGGGCGCGTCGTGACGCTCCCTGTGGCTGGTTTGAAGGGAAGGGGAAGACTAGAGCCGGAAGTTGCCGACCAGCTTGTCGAGCTCGCCGGAGAGCTGCTGCAGACT
>RCUH01002012.1_pt1 | contig 13064 bp, 11 predicted proteins | sample 2166191 | NCBI WGS metagenome assembly RCUH01 (sample SAMN09932848, study PRJNA488358) | compost metagenome | feature: garden; material: soil; isolation source: compost soil in an enriched community after 214 h of incubation | place: Germany: Experimental Botanical Garden Goettingen | collected...
ACAATGAACAATGATACTTAAGTATGAACAATGAACAATGAACAATGAACAATGATACTTAAGTATGAACAATGAACAATGATATTATAGATGAAACTTAAGTATGAACAATGAACATCCAACAATGAACAATGAACAATGATAGTATGAATAATGATAGATAAAAATTGATGTCATCTACATCGACATCAATTTCCTAAGAATTTAACTGTTCATCTCAGGACTCAAAAATTTTAGAAAAGTTAAAATTTGTGTAATTTTTGATAAAAAATTTTTACTTTTCTCCACGTACAGACAGTATAAAAATGTCTCTGAAAAAGCGGTGTAAGGCTACTACCTACAATGTAAAAATTAAGTTTTGGATGAAAGTTTTATTTATGTATTTTTGGTTTCATTAAACTTTTAAGTTTAATGAAAATTGTATTTTTATCATCGTGGGTAGTAGCCTACGAACGCTTTTTCAGAGACATTTTTATACTGTGTATACTAGGTAATTTTCAAAAATTTTTTATCAAAAATTACATAAATTTTAACTTTTCTAAAATTTTTGAGTCCTGAGATGAACAGTTAAATTCTTAGGAAATTGATGTCGATGTAATGGACATCAATTTCATCTATGACCGCCTACATCAAATAGTGTCGAACAACGAAATTATAAAATAATGTTTATCTATATTGACATTAATTTATATCTTCTTGAACTTTTACAAAAAGATTCCAATAAAATAAATGTTGTATTGTAACATTTATTTATGAAAATTATAGTTGATTTAGAGCTTCAGTATTAATTAATGGACTCCCATTACCGTTGGTAGAATCTTGGAGAGGACTTCCTGTTTGCATTGTATGAATTTGAGGTAATGAAGGAACAGGTTGAAGATTACCTAGATTCATATTCAAACTAGGCATAGACAATTGAGGGAAATTCACTTGAGGAATACTTGGAGCTCCAAAACCCACTGATTGTTGAACAGATGGATTTGACATCATACCTTGATTCAAGGTTCCATGGTTCAAAGTTCCATGGTTCAAAGTTCCAAAGGAACTTTGACCTGTTTGACCTGTTTGACCTGTTGAAGGAATCATGTTTTGATTTGGCGTTCCATTTTGAGGCATCATCATTGTATTTTGATTATATCCTACTGGAGGCATCATTCCATTTTGATTCATTTGAGGCATCATCATCATTGTATTTTGATTATATCCTACTGGAGGCATCATTCCATTTTGATTCAAAACTGAACCTATTGGAGCAGACAATGAATCATCATCATCTGTTGATGAAGTGTCCAATCTTGTTTCATCAGTAACAACAAATCTCATGGACTGTGCAATTTGTTTTTCTCTCATCGTCAATGGTCTATCATTTCCAGCTTCATCTGCAACACAATACACAACAACATGATTTTCTCTAACCTTCTTGACAACGAATCCATATGTAGTTTCAATCAAGAAACCTTCACCAAATTTCTTAAAAGGTTTTACCTTAATCTCAGGTTTCTTAACTTGATTATCAACGAATCCTTGCATCATTCCACCAGCTTGAGGAATATTAGGTCCTTGCATATGACCAGCAGCTTCTGCCGCAATTTCATTCTGAACGGCCTTCTTCTTCAAACAATCTCTACAGAATCTCTGTCCATCAACAGCAGACTTTTCGCAGATTCTTCCCTTGTTAGGAGCTCTAGTAAACTTATATTGACATCTAGGAGCATTAGGATCAACTTCTTTAACCTTCTTTGCTCTTCCAGCTGATACTGCCTGAACAGTTGAAAAATTTGGAATTGATGTTGCAGGTAGTCTATTCTGTCCTGCGAATGATTGAGGAATTTGAATACTTGAAATCATACTTGGAGTTGTTCTTGGAGGTAAATCTAATAGTCCAACAAGTTCATCGACCGTACATTCTACCTTTCTTACGTTAATGAAATGATCAACGATTGTAGGAAGGATGTTCTCTCTAAGGAAGTTACTGATGATATCTGTGAATTGAGTTCTGATGCTAGACATTGTTCGATAAGATATATTATTCTTTTTTATGATAACAAACTCATCATACTTTTATATAAAAGTTTTATATATCACATCATGAATATACGTAAATATGTGTCTCGATACAAATTCTAAATAATATCATTGATCTTTAATTTTATACATTTCATGAATACATGAAATGTATATTATAAGTGTAAGAAATATAATCAGTCTCAGATTCAGAAAACAACGAAAGAAAAATTCATAAATAAAAATTATGACTCCGAAGATGTAAATTTTTATTTATGGAGATATAAACAAAAATTATGTCTATTGGGGTATATAGTCACAATTTCGAAGATATGATATCAAATGTTGCTAATGCAACATTTGATGTAAAGAAATTAAACTTTTAATAGAAGCTTAAGAATCAAGATAAATATTAAAACGTGTAATATAAGACCAATTTGTGTCGGTCTACCGTAATAATCTGTTGTATTTAATCCTAAAGGACTTAATATAGCATTTGTCAAAGAAAATGCTAAAGGATTAAATATAATAAATGCTAATATACCTACAATAATCAAGGGTTTCCAACTAGATTCCATTTTTATTCATAATTATATTTTACTAGGTATGTATTATTAAAATATATAACTATTTATATATAAAATGAAAGAGAAATATTGGTTTGAACAACCAATAGATTTGTTTGTTTCTTTTAATATCATACCTAATTCTGATATGACTAAAGAAGAACGAATAAATTCTATAACTAGACTTATACTTATATTAACAATTGTAGTTTTTATAATAACTAGAGATATAACTAGAACATTAATTTTCTTGATATTAGCCATGATAATGATATGGGTTATAGCAAACGTAGAAAGACGTAAAAATGAACTTCTTATAGTCGAAATGCTGCCTTGTAATTATAATCCATTGAATGTTCATACACTGAACATTCAATCTGAAGAGAAAGATATCCATATATCAAGATATAACCCCAATGTGAAATATAATCCATATAAACCTGAAGGTTCCACAATTTATACCTCTAATTATAGACGTTAATTAGATGTATGAATTATACATAATATTGTATTATAGATAATATGATATGTGATATATGATACATGAATTATACATGATACATAATACATAAATTATACATAATACATAATACATAAATTATACATAATACATAATACATAAATTATACATAATACATAATACATAAATTATACATAATACATAATACATAAATTATACATAATACATAATACATAAATTATACATAATACATAATATTGTATTATAGACAATATGATATATGATACATAAATTATACATGATACATAATATTGTATTATAGATAATATGATATATGATATATGATATATGAATTATACATGATATGAATTATACATGATATGTATATACCTCAATGTTCATTTAATGAACATTGAGATTAAACATTATTGTAATTACAATAAAATAATGCAAAAACCAGTATCCTTTATCTTTCAAGATCTATTGAGACGTAGAAATAATATCGAATCAGTTAAAGAACTAAAGTACTATCCAATATTCTTTGAATTGTATAAATCAAATGCTTTACAATTATCATTGATTAATGATAATAAGATTGCAGTTAGAACAGGATATAATGAAAAGTTAAGAAACTCTATTGTTAGTAAATTTCCAAAAGTAAAAGTTGTAAAAATTAAACAAGTAGATTTTGATAATGAAGTGACATCTGAAGCATCAAGTACATCTATGAATGAAGACTTAACTGCATTTGAATTAAGAGGAAAAGATATCAAAGAAGTATATAGATGTATATGCAGAGCATATGTAGCTTTTAATTCAGAATTCAATTTATATAAGAGTATGAAGAATGAACGTGACTTCGTAGATTATAGTAATTCTAAATCCTTCTTTACAGAAGAAGGAGGGTACAAATATCTTGAAGAATATGTATCAATTGAACATTTTGTTCCAACAAATTATGTTGTGATGCCTATTGAAGATGAAGAAATTATCAAGAAGATCAATATCATTGATGACACACATCTCGAAATACAAAAGAAACATGAAATAGATTGCGAAAAATACAAATTAAATGTTGAAAATACATTAGGAGGTAAAATCTTCGATATGATCAAAACAAGAACATGGACATTAACTAAAGATTGTGACACATTATTTACTTTAGAAGTTGATAATGGTTCATTAAATTTAAGTTTATTGAAGATTCATTTTCCTAATGTAACGATTAAATATGTAAAGAAGATTGGAGGAGGACATTATCATTTTGAATCTACAAGTCCTATTCAAGGACTTGAATGTTTAATGACATTGGATGGTATTTATTCTGGTATTAATATGAACTATAATCCTATCATTTGAAATGATATATAATATAAAATATTATAATTCTACGATGAAGAATTATAATATTCTTCATAAATAAATTGTACGATGAAGAATTATATTGTACATCGTTAAATTTATCGATGAAGAATTATAATATTCTACGATGAAGAATTATAATATTCTACGATGAAGAATTATAATATTCTTCATCGATAAATTGTTCAATGAAGAATTATATTATATGTAATTCAATGAAGAATTATATTATATGTAATTCAATGAAGAATTATATTATATGTAATTCAATGAAGAATTAATTAAAATTAAATAATTAATTCATAATCAATAAAACAAAATGAATAGAGGATATCAAAGTCAATCAAGTACATCTTATTCTCATAATGGGGCAAGAATTATTCCCCAACCTGTTCCTCCAGTATCATTGTCTAGAACAAGGCCATTACCTCAAGATTCATTGACTTACGGAGAAAGACAATATTTCGATGCAAGATATTTTGTACAACCTCCTACAGAAAAAACAACATTATTTAATAATGTACAAGCTCCGGCTTTAACTCCTGAAGCTCTCCGAAGATATCAAAATCAAATTGCATTGACGTATAATACAACAAATGGTTATTCTTCTCCATTGAGATTAAGTTATAATCCTGTAGTAAATACTACAACAAATGGATATTCTTCTCCGTTGAGATATAATACAACAAATCGATATTCTTCTCCATTGAGATATAATACAACAAATGGATATTCTTCTCCATTGAGATTAAGTTATAATCCTGTAGTAAATAATACTTATACAAGAAGTGGATATTCTTCTCCATTAAGAAGATAAAATATTTATGAAGTGACACTGAGTGTCACTTCATGTTTTACGATATACTTTTTGAAGTTTTATCATTTAAATTTTCTAGATATTTATCCCAAGAATCAATGAATGAAACTTTCGTTGTAACAGGTGCATATGCACCAGCTTTGCCTAATAGTACAGTATCTGGAATAGTTTTTATCTTAGGTTTAATTCTAATAGTATCAGGAAGATCTAATGCAAATTCTTGTTTCTCATGATTAAATGATAAACCTCTAATACTTTGAATTGCACCATCAAAGACAACATGATCATCCGTGAGAGTACCTAATGTAAAACCTAAATTAATTGTTGTTGTTAATTGATCAATATGTTGTTTCGATAAATTCATTTCATTAGCAAGCTTATGAATAAACATCGTGATATAAATGTTTGATAAACATTTCTTTCTTTTCTTAACATCTACCCATGTTTCCTTAACGTTACTTTGAGATAATATGAATTGTTCCTCTAGTTGAAGTGCTTCTCGTTCCTGATCTAAAGCGGACCTCATTCCTGCTACATCTCTAAAGAATTCCAGAGCATTAGTCAATGTTTCCACAGGATTATCAGTTAATGTTATTCTTTGAACTTTAGTTCCTCGTTTATGTAAAAGTTGTCCATTCTTTACGTTGAAAGATCTCGGAAGTTTATTATAACTAGCATCACTAAAAATCTTTTTCCAATAGGGATCATCTGTAAGTTCTGAGCAGTCCATAAAAATTGGATGAACTATTTCTCCTAGGGATTTAGGCTTCCTACCTTTAGTTTTTCTTTCAATAGGTACACCTGTACTTTGATTATTTAGCCAAGACATGGCTCTATTAGTTGTTACTGCGTAACTCATCTTAAAGAAGTATTTATACTATCTTAAAACAAATTTAGTTAAAAGAAGGTATACGTTCAACATATTATGAAAACTGTAATTATAATTGGATTTGATTATAGGGGTACTAAGACTCTACCTGGAATTCCTATAGATTTATATTATGTTTATAATACTATACTTAAGATAAAACCTGATAAGGTGAAGGTCATTACTGATATAGTTTCAGATTATGATCCATTAGAACTTATAGAAGCAATTATAGATGAAATTGCCAATAATGATATCTATAACTTCATAAAGGTCTTGAAAGAAAGACATCAATACGAACTATACAATTCTCTTGAATCTTTTAAAAATATCATAAAAGAGACTATCAATGAATCAGATCAGATATTTTTCTACTATAGTGGACATTCAAAGAACGGAGATTTACTATTACCTTCTATACAAAATGGTTGGAGTGGTTCAAAGAACCACTCCAACAAAGATGATTCATATAATCATCTATCTCGAAATGAATATTCAAATAGGGTAGGTATAAATGAAATTAAACAATTAGTGATAGATGGATCGAAAACTAATTCAGATATATTCTTTGTTTTCGATTGTTGCGATTTCACTGGATTAGACTTACCATTCATACTGCGAAAAGGAAGATTTTATCTCAACAGAGATTGTAATGTTAATGAACATACATTCAATACCCAAAATATTTTATGTATTGGAAGTACATTACCACATGAGATATCTGGTGCAACAGGAAAAGGAAGTTTATTTACTTCTTCATTATGTAAACTTCTTGTTATAGGAGAACGGAGTTTAGATAAAGTTAGTACAATTGTCGGAGAAAATGTTTCCAAATTTAACAAACAAACTATCACTATAACATCATCTAAATCTGATATAAAACTTGTTCCATCTTGGATTTATGGTTTATCCGTAGATTTATACGTCGATCATATCAATAAAACATTAAGTATACGTCATTGGAATTGAAATATAAATGTCCCTTTTGGGACATTTATATCTTTATGATATCTTAAGAGACATTTATATCTTTATGATATCTTAAGAGACATTTATATCTTTATGATATCTTAAGAGACATTTATATCTTTATGATATCTTAAGAGACATTTATATCTTTATGATATCTTAAGAGACATTTATATCTTTATGATATCTTAAGAGACATTTATATCTTTATGATATCTCTTTGAAAATATTATCATATGATAATATTTCATATGAATATCGGAGGAACTTTTAGAGCAGCAATCGAAAACGAAGCTGGTAGAAGTTTGATAACCTATCAAACTTCTAGTTTACTGAAAACATTTAAATCAGAAATAAGTTCTTTGAATCAATTATTAGAAGAGATAGGTTCTTTTGATATTATTAAAGTTAATGGTGAGAATAGATATTCTTTTGATTTCCTTGATATCGAAGATGATTCATTATATGGAAGAAACTCTTACCTTGAAGAGAATATAATCAAAAGATCTAGACTTTTTTAATTTATATTGTGATAAAACGTCACAATCCCTATTCATTTGCGATGTTTCATTGGAACATTGCAGATACATAAATATTTTACGATAGATAAATCAAAATGAACGGATTTACAGAGTCTTGTATTTTGAAGATTAAAAGTGTTAAATATAATTCTAACATTGATAAACCTTACCTCTATGAAGATGGAGGAGTTATATACACGACTGGAGTTATAATTGAATTTAGTAGAGGTATAATTTTAACATCATATATAGCAGGTATCAATTCAATTGGTATCACAGGTACTATAGCAAAATTAGGAGATAGAATTTTCGATCTAGAAGTATTAAATGTTTGTCCAATGAGAGGTATCTGTTTACTTCAGGTATCTAAAGAAGATTTATCATTCGTAACTCGTATTACATCTCCTTACGCAAATTATATAAAGTATTATGATAACTTTAGACTTCAAATTGGAGATCAAGTGATCTGTTCAGGTTTCACAGATAACTCTGATCTCAGCATGACTTCATGTACATTGACATCAATGTTTTCTGCATTAAATTCTCCAAAGGAATCTTTAATTCATTCCATGAAGTTGAAGAAATCTTCAATGTATCCCACAAATGTAAGTACATATATGTGCAGTGCTTCTAATTTTATTCCTGGAAGTATTGTATCATTAAATGATACTAATAATAACGTAAAGATCATTGGTATCACTCTGTATGAAGGACATTTTGTTCCGATAAGAACTATTTTGACAGTAATTCAATATCTGGGGATTTTTTCAGGAAATGTAACTCCTGATCGTATATCACCTGACAGACTACCAAACAAAGTTATCGTAACATCTAATGATATGGACATTGAAGATGTTAAAATTCCTGAAGTAGCTATAAATGTGTCTGACAACACTCTAGTTGAAGTTCCAACACTTGGATTCGAATGGAGTAATGCTAATTATGCATTGATGGGATATAAATGTCGTTCAGATAAGATCTACGGTATTTATGTAAATTGGGTATCAGATAATTCTTGTTTTACATCTCTTGAAGTGAAGGATGTTATAACTCATATTTGTTATGATGATATCTTTATTCATAATATAGATAAGAATGGATTCATTGATGTTCAGTTTAAAAATAAAACTGAAAAGCTCGTTTGTTTCTCTGATAGAGTAGGTAACTTTGTTATATACAAAGTTAATGAAGAAGAAGGTAAAACTTTAAAGCCTAATCCAAGCGAAACTGATATATGTATCAGTTCGATTAAATTTAGACTTAAACAAATTGAAGATCAACTTGCTTTTACAAATATATCATCAGGAAATGAGGAAGAATCACAAAAACATACATATAATATCCAAGTTCAAATATGCAGATATAATTCATGGTATATGTTAGATTCAAAGTTTATCAATAAAAGTAAAATTAAGTATCAAAATCCAGATTATGAATATTTTTGTGGGGCAATCATCATCGAAGGAACGATTGTTGGAGGAGCATTGAAACAATCTCTTATTTTATCTTCGATTATTCCAGGTAGTAGTATGTATAAGACTAACGGTCTCAAGGAAGGTGTTAGTATCAATGAAATTAATGGTAAACGAATCAAAAGTTTATCAGAATTGAGACTTATGATAGATAAACTTGATACAGAATTTATTAGTATCGAAACTGAAGATTGTAAATTCTTTATGGATTATGCTAAGAATTTACATGAAAATGATAATAAGATTGTTAAGTCAGTTAAACAGATTAAAAATCATCAATTTGCAGATATGAAGATTGCCGTTTAAATGATATGGGTATCATATAAATGTCTCATTGGGACATTCAGAGTTATATACAAATATCTTCATGAAGATATTTGTATATCAGTTTCTTAGAGTTATGAGATACAAATGTTTAAAGGTATATATTAGAGTTATGGAATACAAATGTCCAATTGGACATTTGTATATTTAATAAAATCTTTGTTGATTTGTCTGTTGAACAAATTGTTGACCAGTAAGTTGTTGTCTAGCCTGTTGTACTTCTTGATTGTAACGAGCATCAATTTGTTGTTGGGCAATCTTTCTATTGATAGCAGCTTGAGCTTCAGCAGTATTGAGACGTTGTTGAGGAGAATTTGCTCTTGCAAGTTCTTCTCTACCAATACTTTGCATAAAAGCTAATACAGCATCATTATTCTGAGCTGGAGTTTTAACTCCTTTATCAGCAATATTTGCTGCATGTTGTTCAGCCTTAATTAAACTGATAGCAGATGGACCTCTACTTGGACTTCTTTCTGCGGTTCTAGGAGATCTAGCAACTTGGATGATATTGACAGTTGGCTTGACACCATAGTTGGCAGTGTTGATTGCATCAACAGTTGCAGAGTTAACATTCTTCGTTGTATAAACGTTGATAACTTGTTGTTGTTGCAACAAAGCAGCCGCAACAGTTCTTGGAGTACCTACTGAACCATCACCAGGCTGTCCATAGACAATTTGATTCTTAATCTGAGTCTTAATTTGACCAGGAGTCTGAATTGAAACTCTTGAAGGACTACTTGCTTGAGCAAGTCTTTGTTGTTCAATATTTGGAATATTTCTCAATTGTTCTGGACTCAAAACAATAGTTGAAGCAACTGCTGGAGCCGGCAATGTTCCAATACTTACTTGTCTAATTTGAGCCTGTTGTCTTGGAGTAGTTTCAACATACTCTCTTGCAGCATCAATTACATTTTGATTAGCAATTGCTTGAACATATTCATTTGGTGTTGGAGACAATTGTCTTGTTTGTTGAACATAAGTTTGTTGAGGTTGAACATAACTCAATTGTGGCTGACGAACAGGTGATGGTTGAACATAACTCAACTGTTGAACTCTTTGTTGAGGAGAAGCCAACTGAGGTTGAATAAAAGTTCTCTGTTGTGGAACAACAAATGTTTGAACTGGAGATGGTTGTTGTTGCAATACAGGTTGTCCCAAGTTTGGTAATCCAAATGATTGTGTTGGTGGAGTATATGTAACAACTTGTGGGTTGGAATTAAATGCAACACGATTGATTGGAGAAACTTCGGAAAGAAGTGGAAGACCTCCAGGTGAACCTCTCAAACCCAAGTTACTTAGACTAGGCAAAGATACAGTTGGACTTCCAGTCAAAACTGGACTCAATCTTGCTGTCTGTCCAATTGGAACAAGATTTGCGCTACCTAGAGGGGATTGCGCTCTTGCTGGAGACAGTTGATTAAAGTTGTTTAGGAGAGGACTTCCGGACAATCTATTTGTTCTTACTTGCAGGTTACTAAGAGGGTTGATGCTCATCTTTTCTGTTTTATTTATTTTTATTTTAAAAAGTGAAAATTTTTCTTTCATCGTTCATTTCATCCCAACTAAAAAATGATTTTAAAATCTCTGTTGATTGCACGACGACCTCAAATACAGTGTTTGTCACTTAAAAATCTAGGTTACGACATACAAAGTATAAAATATACGTAAAATGAATTATATTCTATAAAAATATAATTTTTGTTGGTCCACATACTTTGTTCCATCTAACGAAGTACGTATGATTCATACCTACCTTGTTCCAAAGAGAATCAACACCATATTACATTAATTTTACGAATCATAATTCGATAAGTATGATTCGTTTTAGATAAAACTGTGGATTCGTTTCATGAAACGAAACTGTACGTATAAAAATATTATTATGAATATAATTTTAAATATCATGAGTAATCAAGTTATAAGAAAGACAGATAAAGTCCTAGTTTTAGATTTGGATGAAACCCTCGTTCATACCTATACAGATGTAGATATAGGAGGTATAATTGATAGAAAAAATCCTGAACTAATGTCTAGATATTTTGAATTTACATTACAGAATGGAAACTCACCTATGAAAATATGCGGTGTTGAACGTCCAGGATTACAAGAATTTCTTATTTTTGCTAACAAATATTTTGATTCTGTTATTGTCTGGACAGCCGGAATAGCAGAATATGCTAAAATGATTGTGGATCATATTTATCGAGATATCCCACAGAAACCAAAACTTATTTGGTCTAGAGGACACTGTGAAGGTTCTGGAACAGAAACTAAGCCTTACACTAAACCATTAACTAAACTTGAAAATTCAAGGCCAGACATTGTTGGTCAAGATATTCTTAGAAGAGCTATCATCATCGATGATAGAGATTATACTGGAAGAGATCATAATCCTCAAAATCAGATGTTAATCCCTCCATTTGATCCAATGCCCCTTGATTCGACTTATGGTAGCACTGATGATGCTTTGTATAAAGTTAAAAATTGGTTATTTTGGCCTGAAATTAAACATGCTTATGATATCAAGAAGTCTAATAAATCTAGACCATTTCAAGTTCCATTGCCTATTTCAGGCATGAGTAGATTAAGTAGACCTACACTTATTCCAACTGCACAACAATTACAAGTATTACAAGGTGATGAATTCTATAGACGCACTTAAATATCTTAACGAAATATTGATGTTATATAACATCAATATTTTAAATTTCATGAAATATAAAAGATTTCAATAAAGCAAACTTCCCGAGTTTAATGAAGTTAAAATTGTATAGATTAACTTCAATTTAAAAGTTAATTTTACATCATGGATAATGTAAGAACATTTTAGAGAAATTTTAAACTCTGTATACTTAGGAAAAGTAAATTTTTAAGTTTTACTAAGTACTGTTAAAATATTGATGTCGATATAAGTATTCATACTATCATTATATGATATAAGTATCAACAATAGTTAGCATGATAAACAATAATATCAATGTCATCTACCTCGACATCATTTTTTCGATAATTTGACTGTTCATCCTAGGACTTAAAAATTTTTAAAATTCTAAAATTTCTGTAATTTTTGATAAAAAATTTTCACTTTTTTCCTAGATTATAGCGTATAAAAATGTCTATGAAAAAGCGTTCGTAGGCTACTGCCTACAACGATAAAAATAGAATTTTCATTAAACTTTTTAAGTTTAATGAAACCGAAAATTCATAAATAAAACTTTCATCCAAAACTTAATTTTTATGCTGTAGGTAGTAGTCTACGAACGCTTTTTCATAGACATTTTTATACTGTGTATACGAGGTAATTTTAAAAAATTTTTTATCAAAAATTACATAAATTTTAGGATTTTAAAAATTTTTAAGTCCTAGGATATACGGCTAAATTATTGAAAAATTGATGTCGATGTAGATGACATCAATTTTTAATCATGCTATCTATTGTTCATACTATCATAATATCATACTTAAGTATCATTCATTGTTTATTGTTTGTATCATTCATTGTTTATTGTTTGTATCATAATATCAAATGAACAATGATAGTTTGTATGAACAATGAATAATGAAACTTAATTAGTATGAACAATGAATAATGAAACTTAATTAGTATGAACAATGAATGTTAATATGATAGTATGGTAGTATGATAGTATGAAACTTAATTAGTATGATAGTATGAAACTTAATTAGTATGATAGTATGAA
>RCUH01002025.1_pt1 | contig 12981 bp, 9 predicted proteins | sample 2166191 | NCBI WGS metagenome assembly RCUH01 (sample SAMN09932848, study PRJNA488358) | compost metagenome | feature: garden; material: soil; isolation source: compost soil in an enriched community after 214 h of incubation | place: Germany: Experimental Botanical Garden Goettingen | collected...
TGCGGACGTTTTCCCACAGGCGCATCAGATATTCGAAGTCGCGCTTGATCTCGACGCGGGTGCGGTTGGCGCCTGCGGTACGCAGAATGACGCCCATGCCCTGCGGAACCTCCAGATCGCGCGCGATTTCCTTCAGGCGCTTGCGGTCGGTCGGCTGGGTGATCTTGCGGGAAATACCACCGCCGCGCGCCGTGTTCGGCATCAGCACGGAATAACGACCGGCAAGCGACAGATAGGTGGTGAGTGCGGCACCCTTGTTGCCGCGTTCTTCCTTGGCAACCTGCACGAGAAGGATCTGGCGGCGCTTGATGACTTCCTGAATGCGATACTGCTTGCGCGGCTTGCGGGCAACGCGATCGGGAACCTCTTCCATGGCGTCTTCGGCGCCGACGGATTCGATCACTTCCTTTTCGTGATGATCGTCATCATCGTCGTCATCATCGTCATTGCCACGACGAAGACCTTCGACTTCCTCGGAAATCGTGTCGGTGTCGACCATGGCGGCCATTTCGCCACCGGTGCTGCCGTCGTCTTCGGAGGAGGCTTCGGCGGCCGCTGCGGCTTCTTCTTCGGCGGTCTTCTTCTTCGCGCGGGGGCGGCGGGTGCGCTTCTTCGGCTTTTCTTCCTCGGCGGGCGCTTCCACGGCTACGGCCTCGACGGCGGTTTCCTCGGAAACCTCTTCCGCGACAGGCGCAGTCTCTTCCACGACGACCGTTTCAGTGGTTTCGCTGGCGGAAACAATGCCGACATCCGGCTGATCCACCTGCGAAAGGTCGATCATGGGGGCGCCGGGCTCGGGTGCATCAGCGGATTCGAAGTCGTCGCTGCGGCGATGATCCTCGGCTTCCGCCTTCAGGAGGGCCTGACGGTCGGCAAGCGGGATCTGGTAATAATCCGGATGGATTTCCGCAAAAGCGAGAAAGCCGTGGCGATTGCCACCGTAATCGACGAAGGCCGCCTGAAGGGAGGGCTCAACGCGAGTGACCTTGGCAAGATAGATATTGCCGCGGATCTGTTTTTTGTGCTCCGATTCGAAATCGAATTCTTCGATCCGGTTCCCACGGACAACGACTACGCGTGTCTCCTCTTCGTGGGAGGCGTCGATAAGCATTTTGTCTGCCATGTAAGCTGTGCTCCTCGGCGCAGCCTTGTTTTATACGAGAACAGGCCCGCCACACGGACGAGCCTTTCATATGAGTGCAAGGATGTGCCGGAAATGAAGTCTCCAGCCGGGCCTCTGTAAACTGGCAGCATCCGGACCGACGGCGAGGCATTTGGCCTGCTCCTGGTATCCGGTTCATGTGAAAACTGCTGCGACATCATTGGCCAGGCGGAACGACAATAATATATAGACCCCTTGGGGTCCGATGAATTTGCTCTCCTCAGAGCAGCGGTGGCAGCGCCACCGGGTAGGTCTCCGGCCACGGCCGGAATTGATCCAGTTTCAGGATAAATGTAACGACGGCAGATGATTGCCCGTTTTGCAGCGCCAGCGTCTTTTCCGATTGGCAGCCGGCGGGCATCTATCCCGTCAACACTTTTAACCCTCATCCGTGTTGTATGTTTTCTCTGTCATAATAGCAATAGGCTGGCTAAATATGCCATATTGTTGGTGGAATTTCCGGGTTAACAATTGGTTCACCAAGGCCTGCGATTGTGGGGCGCAAACGCGCAAACTATCGTACGGCGTGGTTGAAACGGCACTGTTGCCGGCGTTTTTCCGCGCCGTTTATCGAAAATGACTGACATACGGAATTTCTTGAGGACCATGGATTTCACGCGCAACGCAGCGATATCAGGCGGGGCAGGGCGGCTTGGCGCGCGAATCGCGCGGGCTTTGGCGGCTCTGGCATTTTCTGTCGCCGCCTCTGTTTCCGTCGTGCCGGCAGCCCATGCCGTGGAGCCGCTTGTCGCCCATCAGGCGCGTATCATCGGTGATGAGGCGCGCACGCGCATCGTTCTCGATTTTGCGGAAGAGCCGGAATTCGACGTTCACTATCTCGATTCGCCCGCGCGCATCGTCGTGGACTTTCCCGCGGTGAATTTCGCTTTCCCCACATCCGACCTCAAGCCAACAGGTCTTTTCTCGGACATCCGCTTCGGCACCATGGGCCAGAACAGCGCCCGCATCGTGCTGACGGCGAAAAAGCCGGTTCAGGTGACTGTTGCCGAAACGAAGAAGGCTGACGACGGGCAATCTTTCCGTTTCGTGCTCGATGCCGAGATCACCACCAAGGGCAAGTTCGCGGAACTGGTGAAGGATCAGCAATGGCAGGCGCCCGCCCCGGTAACGACTGCCGCGATCACGCCTGACGACAAGACATCGCGTCCTGCGGAATTTGTCATCGCGGTCGATGCCGGTCATGGCGGCATCGATGCCGGCGCCACCGGCGGCACGACGGGCACCGAGGAAAAGGTCATCACTTTGACCTTTGCGAAGGAACTCGCGGAACGGTTGAACCGCGAACCCGGCATCAAGGCGTTTCTGACGCGCGATTCCGATACATTCCTTGCCCTGTCCGAACGGGTGACGATTGCCCGCCAGAACAATGCCAACCTCTTTATATCGCTGCATGCGGATACATTGAAGCAAAAGGGTATCCGCGGCGCGACCGTTTATACATTGTCAGACCGGGCGTCGGACCGGCAGGCGCAGGAACTGGCGGAGCGCGAAAACAAGTCCGACCAGATTGCGGGTGTTGCGGCCTCCAGCGAGCCGCCGGAGGTCGCCGATATTCTTCTCGATTTCACCCGCCGCGAAACTCAGGCCTTTTCGGTGACGCTCGCCGAAAACATCGTCTCATCCTTCGAGGGGCAGGTGGGCCTCATCAACAATCCGCACCGTTATGCCGGTTTCATGGTGCTGCGCGCTCATGACGTGCCGTCGGTGCTGCTGGAACTCGGTTTCCTCTCCAATGCGGAAGACGAAAAGCTGCTTCTCGACGGGGAATGGCGCAAGAAGGTGGCCGATACGCTGGCAACGGCTGTCGGGCGATACCGCGCCAAGGCCATGGCGAACGGCGGCTGAGAAGGTAGCCAGCGGAGCGACGGTGCTGTTGCCGCCCTGCCATTGACCGCCGAAAAGCTGTTCAATTCTTGGGCCTTGCGGACGATTGCGGAGGCGAAGCCCTATTTTACTCACATTCGCCGCGTTACTCGAAGCGCGGATTCGGTGGCGATCCGCAAGCGTCCGCAACGCGATTGCGGGCCTGCCGCCCGGTAACATATCAGCGAATGCTGCCGTATCCGGCTTGTCATCGAAGGTATGGTGTGCAAAACGGCACGCGATATGCAAGGATGCGCCCGTAAATCGTCGGGCGTTGATGGTTACGATTCGAATTATCGGTAGCTTGGTATGATCAGACTGATTGGATATTTTTTCGGCTTGGCCAGCGTGCTCTTCCTGTGCGCCGCCGTCGTCGGTGCGATTTATTTGCACGGCGTGACGAAGGACCTGCCGGATTACGCAGTTCTGAGCACCTATGAGCCGCCGGTAACGACCCGTGTGCATGCCGGCAACGGTGCGCTGATGGCGGAATACGCCCATGAAAAGCGCCTGTTCCTGCCGATCCAGGCCATTCCCGACCGCGTGAAGGCCGCTTTCCTGTCCGCCGAAGACAAGAATTTCTACAACCACCCGGGTGTTGACATCTTCGGTCTCGGCCGCGCCATTCTCGTCAATCTCCAGAATGTCGGCTCCGGCCGTCGTCCGGTCGGCGCATCCACCATCACCCAGCAGGTGGCGAAGAACTTCCTTCTGACCAACGACCAGACCATCGACCGCAAGCTCAAGGAAGCCATTCTCTCCTTCCGCATCGAGCAGACCTATTCCAAGGACAAGATTCTCGAGCTTTATCTCAACGAGATCTTTTTCGGCCTGAATTCCTACGGCATCGCCGGTGCGGCACTCACCTATTTCAACAAGTCGGTAACGGAACTGACGATCGCTGAGACCGCTTATCTCGCATCGCTGCCGAAGGGACCGAACAACTATCATCCCATCCGCCGCGAAAAGGCTGCTCTGGAGCGCCGCGACTGGGTGATCGACCGCATGGCCGAAAACGGCTACATCACCGTCGCCGACGCCACCGACGCCAAAAAGCAGCCGCTCGGCGTCAATCTGCGCCGCGGTGGCGCGCATATTTTCGCGTCCGATTATTTCGCTGAGGAAGTCCGCCGCCAGATCGTCGAGAAATATGGCGAGGAAGCCCTTCTTGAAGGGGGGCTCTCGGTCCGTACCTCTTTCGATCCGCAAATCCAGATGGAGGCGCGCAAGGCGCTTCAGGACGGGCTTGTGCAATATGACGAGCGCCGCGGCTTCCGCGGACCGGTGGAAAAGATCGAGACGGCCGGCGACTGGACGGCGGCACTGGCCAAGGTCAAGGGTCTCCGGGACGTTCCGGAATGGAAGGTCGCGGTCGTGCTCGCAGTCGCCGCCGATGGCGTCGATATCGGCGTTCAGGCCGATCCCGATGCGGAAGATGGCGACAAGCGCACGCGCGGCCATATCTCTGCTGAAAACATGCGCTGGGCTTTCCGTGATGCAAGCGGCAAAAGAGCGACCGCCAAGTCGCCGGTCGGTGTCGTGACCGCGGGCGACGTTGTTTATGCGCAGCCGCTTTCCGGCTCCGGCAACGAATATCGCCTGCGCCAGCCGCCAAAAGTGCAGGGCGGCATGGTGGTGATGGACCCGCATACCGGCCGTGTTCTGGCCATGGTCGGCGGCTTCTCCTACGCGCAGTCGGAATTCAACCGCTCGACGCAGGCCATGCGCCAGCCGGGCTCCTCCTTCAAGCCGTTCATCTATGCGGCGGCGCTCGACAACGGCTATACGCCCGCATCGGTCATTCTCGACGCGCCGATCGAGGTGGTTTCGGGCAATCAGGTCTGGAAGCCGCAGAATTACGGCGGGGGTTCCGCCGGTCCTTCGACCCTGCGTCTCGGTATTGAAAAATCCCGTAACCTCATGACCGTGCGTCTGGCGCAGGACATGGGCATGAATCTGGTCGCGGAATATGCCGAACGCTTCGGCATTTACGACAAGATGCCGCCGCTTCTGTCCATGTCGCTTGGTTCGGGCGAAACGACCGTCATGCGCATGGTTTCTGCCTATTCGGTCATCGCCAATGGTGGCAAGCAGATCAAGCCGACGCTGATCGACCGTATTCAGGACCGCTACGGCAAGACGATCTTCCGCCACGAGGAGCGCGCCTGCGAGGGCTGCAACGCGACCAGCTGGCAGAACCAGGACGAGCCTGTCATCGTCGACAATCGCGAACAGGTTCTCGACCCGATGACGGCATACCAGACGACCTCTATGCTGGAAGGCGTCGTGCAGCGCGGCACGGCGGCGGGCAAGATCAAGGTCGATCTGCCGGTTGCCGGCAAGACGGGCACCACCAATGATGAAAAGGACGCCTGGTTCGTCGGTTACACGCCGGACATGGTTGCCGGCCTCTATATCGGTTTCGATTCGCCCGCACCTCTCGGTCGCGGCGGTACCGGCGGTTCGCTGTCGGCACCGATCTTCGGTGAATTTATCGCCGATGCGGCCAAGCACATGGAACCGAGCAAGTTCATCGTGCCTGCTGGCATGAACTTCGTCGCCGTCAACCGCAAGACCGGCATGGCGGCGGTCGAGGGCGAGCCGGACACCATCATGGAAGCCTTCAAGCCGGGCACGGGTCCCGCTTCCACCTTCTCTGTCATTGGCGATGACGGATACATGTCGCAGGAAGACATTCTGAAGACCTCGCCGCAGGCGCAGCAGGCCATCACCGGCGGTGGCGGCGGTCTTTATTGACATTAGTCCTGACGTTTGGCGGGGGCGCGGGTCTTTACATCCGCGCCCCCCGCATTTATTTGAGCAACGAGTTTCAATGAAGGTGAAGAACCAGCGAAATGCGCAATGAAATCGTGAACGTAGTCGACGAAATCAAGCAGGCCATAAGCCTGCTGAGGAGGCATCTTTGACTGGGACCAGGCGATAAGACGGCTGGACTGGTTGAATAACAAGGCAGAGGACCCGACCCTCTGGAACGATGCCACTGAGGCCCAGAAGCTGATGCGCGAACGCCAGCAGCTGGATGACAGCATCAACGGCGTCAAGGCGCTGGAGCAGCAGCTCCGCGACAATATCGAGCTGATCGAACTCGGCGAGATGGAAGGCGATGACGAAATCGTCAAGGACGCCGAAGATGCGCTGAAGGCGCTGAAGAGCGAGGCGAACCGCCGCCAGGTGGAAGCCATGCTTTCAGGCGAGGCCGATGGCAACGACACCTATGTCGAAGTGCATTCCGGAGCCGGCGGCACCGAAAGCCAGGACTGGGCGAACATGCTTCTGCGCATGTATACCCGCTGGGCCGACCGCGAAGGTTTCAAGGTCGAGGTTCTCGAAGTTCACGACGGCGAAGAAGCCGGCATCAAGTCCGCGACGATCCTCGTCAAGGGCCACAATGCATTCGGCTGGATGAAAACGGAATCGGGCGTGCACCGCCTCGTTCGTATTTCGCCCTATGACAGCAATGCGCGTCGCCACACATCGTTCTCTTCCGTCTGGGTTTACCCCGTCGTCGATGATTCGATCCAGATCGACATCAATGAGAGCGATTGCCGTATCGATACCTATCGTTCGTCCGGTGCGGGCGGCCAGCACGTCAACACGACAGACTCGGCCGTGCGTATCACGCATATCCCGACCGGTATTGCCGTTGCCTGCCAGCAGGAGCGTTCGCAGCACAAGAACCGCGCCAAGGCGTGGGACATGCTGCGCGCCCGCCTCTATGAGGTGGAGCTGCAGAAGCGGGAAGAGGCGGCAAACGCCCAGGCCGCGTCCAAGACGGATATCGGCTGGGGCCACCAGATCCGTTCCTACGTTCTGCAGCCTTACCAGCTGGTCAAGGATCTGCGCACCGGCGTGGAAAGTACAGCACCCGGCAACGTGCTGGATGGCGACCTGAACGAATTCATGGAAGCCGCACTCGCCCACCGCATCAGCGGCGGCGCGGATGTGGAAGTCTCGGATATCGATTAAGGCGTCCGGCGCGCCGATTGGAAAATTACCCCTCGCAAACCTATTGCGAGGGGTTTTTCGTTGGAGGACTAGCATGAAACAGGCGCTCTATATCGTCGACGTCCAGCCGAGCTTCAATCCGCCGGCTGGGCTGGTGGCGGAGATATCCGCACTCGCCCTGACCATGCCCAGCATCGCCACCGTCGAGCGTCATGATGAAAGTGTGACGCCCTTCGAGCGGCAACTCGGCTGGAAGCCGGGCAGGGATGACGAGTCGCTTGTTGCGGCAGATCGCATATTCATCAAACACGGTTATGCGCCTCCACGGGAGGTCATCGACTATCTCCTGTCGCTGAAACTCGACAGGGTGCTTGTCTGCGGCATTCAGGCTGATACCTGCGTGCTGGCCGCTGGTTTTGCCCTTTTTGATGCGGGGCTGCATCCTACGCTGTTGCCATGGCTGACGGTGGGCTCCAGTCTCGACCGCAGTGGTGGACTCGGTGCAAGATTATGGAAGCATCATTTTGGAGCGGTTCTTGCCGGGCCGGAGGCACTGGAAGCATAACCTTGCCCGGCCGCGTATCCGGTCCGATCAGTTCGAAGCTTTTTCGATCTTCATCTCACCCAGCTCGTCGATCAGGATCGTCCAGCTTTCCGCTTCCTTGCTCATCGGGTCCGTCTTCAGATAAACGGTCACGAACAGGCCGGGCGAGGCGGGCGCGCCATTCGAGCTTTCAGGACGAATATCCGTGACATAGGATTTCATCTGGCTGAATTCCTCCAGCTCGATATTTTCGAGGAGATTCGGCCCATCGGCGGTAAAGACGATGCGCTGCAGGTAGATTTTCGCCGTGCCGTCGCCCTGGCGGATGGCGATGACCTTGTAATAACCGCGCGTGGGCGAGGCAGGCGGCGGCCGCAGCTGTCCGTCAGGACCTTTCACCGGCTCAAGATTCCGATCTTCCCACATGCCGCTGCTGACGACGAAGATTGCCGAAACCGGCAGGGCGTCGATCGCTTCCGTCTGCGCCCGCGCAGGAAGCACGGCGGCGGCGAAAAGGAAAGCAGCGAGGATAGGTCTTGTCAATTGCATGGCCATTATCGATTGTGGGCGTCAATTGTTGAACTGTTCGGCGAGAACCCGGTCCGACCATGAACGATCCGGATCCGAGAGAATTCTGGCCGTCCTGTCCTGCGATTGTGCGATCCTAACGTGACGAACGGATTTCACCTCGGTGTGGTCGGCCACCGCGTTCACCGGGCGCTTGTCGCGTTCCAGAACATGAATGTCGACCGTTACCTTATTCGGCAAAAGCGCGCCGCGCCAGCGTCGCGGCCGGAAAGCACTGACGGGGGTCAGCGCCAGAAGCGGTGATTCCAGCGGCAGGATCGGTCCATGGGCGGAGAAATTGTAGGCTGTCGAACCAGCCGGGGTCGCCACCATCATGCCGTCGCAGATCAGCTCTTCCAGCCGCACCTTGCCGTCCACCTCGACACGAAGCTTGGCGGCCTGATGGGACTGGCGAAACAGGCTGACCTCGTTCATGGCGAGGGCGGTGAACTCGTCGCCGTCGGAATCCGTTGTCGTCATGCGCAAGGGGTGAAAATCATTGCCGCTCGCCACCGCGATGCGCTCGAGCAGGCCTTCCACCCGGTAGTCATTCATCAGGAAGCCGACGGACCCCCGGTTCATGCCATAGACACGCTTGCCGGAATTCATCGTCTCGTTGAGAATCTGCAGCATGAAGCCATCGCCGCCGAGTGCAACGATCACCTCCGCCTCTGCAAACGGCGTATCGCCGTAAATGCCTTTCAGCACTCTCAGCGCCGTCTGCGCCTCCTCTGTTGCGGAGGCGACGAAGGACAGTGAATAGGTAGAATGCGACATTCGCTTCCCTCGACAACGGCGCAGACCGGGCCGGTCCGAGCAAGGCACTGTAACCTGTTGAAGCGGCTTGAAATCTTTAAACCTCAACAAGGAGGTGGATAACATGCCGCCAGACGCACCCTTGGTACATGAAGACGGCGGCTGGCGACAAGGCCTTTCGCAGACGCAGGCGTTCCCTGGAGGCGGACCGCACCGCTCCGGTCCACAGCTTCTTGATTTGCGCCCGCCGACAAGGGTTGCGATGCGGGACGGCCTGATGCAGTTTGCCAAGGCAGCCGGAATGACGAGTGGCAGGAGACGGATGTGGCGCTGAACTACGATATCTACGATGTCTTTACCGAGACGAAAATGGCGGGAAATCCGCTGGCGGTCATGTATGACGCCGATGATCTTCCCCAAGGCACGATGCAGGCGATTGCGCGGGAAATGAACCTTTCCGAGACGGTTTTCGTCAACCGCTCCACCAACCCGGCGCATGCAGCTTCGCTGCGCATCTTCACGCCATCAGGCGAATTGCCCTTTGCCGGCCATCCGACGGTGGGTGCTGCTGTCGCCATCGCCGAGCGAAATCGCGGCGAGGGTGATGACGACATCGATATGGTCTGTGTGCTGGAGGAGAAGGTGGGGCCGGTGCGCTGCGCGGTGAAGATGCGCGCGGGAGCCGTCAGCTTCGCGGAATTCGACCTGCCGCGTAAATCATCCCGAGTCGACCTGCCGCTCGATCACACCGCTCTTGCCGATGCGCTCGGCGTCAGCGAAGGACATCTCGGCTTTGAGAATCATGTGCCGTCTGTCTGGACAGCCGGTGTGCCGTTCCTGCTCGTGCCGCTGCACAATATCGCCGCTATCAGGGACATGGATTTCGACGCCAATCTGTGGCTGCGCACCGCGCCACTTGTCGAGGGACGCCTGGCGGCGGCCTATATCTACTGTCGCGGCGGCGTCAATCACGCGGCAAAGTTCCACGCCCGCATGTTCTCCCCGGATATGGGCATTTCGGAAGACCCCGCAACCGGTTCCGCCGCCGCCGCCCTGTCCGGCGCGATCCACCATTTCGACGGGCTGACGGACGGCCATCATCCGCTCCTGATAGAGCAGGGCGTGGAGATGGAAAGACCGTCCCACATCCATCTACGCATGGACATCAAGGACAACGAAATAGCCCGCGCGCGCATCGGCGGTCATGCGGTGCGTGTGGCGTCGGGCACGTTCGAGATTTGAGGCGAACGGTCGTTTGATTGTCCGGTAACATCCCGTACCGGTGGCTTCTGTGATCGCGCGCCGCGCGACGCCTGATGGAGCGGACACCGGGATGGCCGTCCTTGACATATATCCCGACGAGGGTTTTAAATTCGCGCGCATCTCCGCGAACCGGCGGAGATTTGCGCACCAGATCATGGTTTTTAGCACATAGAGGTCCCAATGCGCCGAGTCCCTTCTCACGAAAATCACCTTGGAGTTTCTGAGAAGTTGAGGGTTCATGCGCACTTTGAATCTGGGCATCCTCGCCCACGTAGACGCAGGCAAGACTAGCCTTACGGAGCGTCTCCTATTTGACACCGGCGTAATCGACAGGCTGGGCAGCGTCGATACCGGCAATACGCAGACAGACAGCCTCGACCTGGAACGGCAGCGCGGCATCACCATCAGGGCCGCTGTCGTGTCCTTCACCATTGGCGATACCGTCGTCAATCTCATCGATACGCCCGGCCATCCCGATTTCATTGCGGAAGTCGAGCGTGTGTTGGGGCTGCTTGATGCAGCGGTGGTTGTGGTTTCGGCCGTGGAAGGCGTGCAGGCGCAAACGCGGATACTTGTTCGGGCGTTGCAACGTCTCGCAGTCCCGTTCGTATTCTTCATCAACAAGGTCGATCGCCCCGGCGCGCGCTATGATGAGGTCGTGCAGAACCTCGCCGATCAGTTGAGGGTGCGCCCGATCGCCATGTCGACTGTCACTGGCGCTGGCGGCAAGTCCGCGCGGGTGGAGGCTCCGGATGTGAAGAGCGAGCCATTTTTCTCCATCCTCTGCGAAATCCTTGCCGAGAATGACGAGGACCTGTTGCGCGACTATCTTTTGACGCCCGACGGTGTGGAGGCCGAAAGACTCCTCCAATCGCTCGCGCATCAGACCGCCCATGGGCTGGTGCATCCGGCTTTTGCCGGTGCGGCGATGACGGGAGCCGGCCTGCCGGCTTTGATATCGGCCATTGTCGACATGCTGCCCGCTCGTCAACCCGACCCCGAGGGAGAAGTCTCGGGAAAAATCTTCAAGATCGAACGCGGATGGGGCGGTGAAAAGCTGTCATATCTGCATTTGACATCCGGAACGATCCAGCTCCGGCAGTATCTGCCTTTGCCGCAGGGACCGGTAAGAGTGACCGGAATACAGCTGTTCGAGGACGGTCACGTTCACAATTCGACGCATCTCCGCGCCGGTCAGATCGCCCGCGTCACCGGCCTTACGAGTGCCCGGATCGGCGACAGGGTTGGCGCGGACGCGGTTGCCGACAGCCCGTTTCATTTCGCTCCACCCACGCTTGAAACACGAGTCGTTTCCCGCCGTCCGGCTGAGCACGCGGCGCTCTGGCTGGCGCTGAACCAGCTGACCGAGCAGGATCCGCTTATCGGATTGCGAAGGAACGACGAGACGAACGAGGTTTTCGTATCGCTCTATGGCGAGGTGCAAAAGGAGATCATCCAATCGGAACTGTTGACGGGGTTTGGCATCGAGGCCGAATTTGAGGACAGCACGATTATCTGCGTGGAAAGGCTGGCAGGTATCGGGCACGGACTTCAAACCATCTTCAAGGCACCAAACCCCTTTATCGCCACTGTCGGATTGCGGGTCGAGCCAAGACCGGATGGTGCGGGAAACAGCTTCGCACTGGAGGTGGAGGTGGGCCAGATGCCCGCAAGCTTTTATCGAGCGGTCGAGGAGACCGTATTCGAAACGCTGAAGCAGGGCATATTCGGTTGGCGGGTGGTGGATTGCCATGTCGCCATGACGGCCGCCCGGCAGAGTGCACCGTCAAGCACGGCTGCCGATTTCCGGCAGCTGACACCATGGGTGCTGGCAATGGCGCTGACCGAAGCGCAAACCTACGTTTGTGAACCGATCGATCACTTCCACCTCGAAGCGCCGGCGGCAGCGATGACACGCCTGAGCACCGTTCTTGCCAAAGCGGGTGCAGTCACCAGAAACGCCGTTATCTCCGGCGGCATGGCAAGGCTTGAAGGGACGATAGCGTCGGCAATGGTTCAGGGTGTTCAGCAGCAGGTGCCGGGGCTGACGGGTGGCATGGGCGCGATGGAAACGTCGTTCAGCCACTATGCACGGGCGGATAATCCGCCGCCGCCGCGCCGGCGGTCGGGTGCTGATCCGTTCAATGAGCGCGATTATCTGCTGAGCCTGCGCCGAAATGCAGAATGACCGCCGCGGAAATCAAATATTCCGCGACGGTCATTTTTCACATCAGACTTGAACAGGCAACGCGGAGAGGGATCCTCTCCGCGTGACCTCCTGTCAGTTGAACCGGCCCGCGGCATGGGCAAGCATCGTATAGACCTTGCCGGTATCGGAGGTGAGGTAGGACTGGGTGACTGTCCGGTCGCGATCCGTGCGGGCCACATCGGCGAGCAGCTTTTCGAAATCGGTGATGTAGCGGTCCACGGCGGTGCGGAATTCAGCCTCCCGCTCGTATTTGCGCTTGATCTCGTCAAACGTCGTCTGGCCCTTCAGCGTGTAGAGGCGACGGGTGAAGACGTCGCGCTCGCCGCGCTGGTAACGGCGCCACAGTTCCACCGATGCATCGTGATCGATGGCGCGGGCGATATCGACCGAAAGCGAATTCAGCGATTCCACCATGTGGCGCGGATTGCGGGTGTCGGCCGCACGGGTCGGCTGCTGCTCGGCGCTTGCGCGGGGTGCGGAAGCGGCAGTCGTTTCCTGCGAGGCGCCACGCAGAAGATCGCTGATCCAGCCACCGCCTTCTTCACGACGTCCGGCGGGAGCGGCAGCGGGAGCCGGGGCAGGTGCCTGACGGTTCTCGACCTGGCGGTTTTCAAGCGGCAGGGTGCCACG
>RCUH01002028.1_pt1 | contig 12957 bp, 11 predicted proteins | sample 2166191 | NCBI WGS metagenome assembly RCUH01 (sample SAMN09932848, study PRJNA488358) | compost metagenome | feature: garden; material: soil; isolation source: compost soil in an enriched community after 214 h of incubation | place: Germany: Experimental Botanical Garden Goettingen | collected...
GTCTTGAAACAAAAGAACCAAAAATTCAAGGCTTAACTTCTTAGGCTACAAATCCTGACTTTCGTCTAAAAGATTTGAACTTGCTTCGCTTCAAACAGCAAATCTTTTTTAACGTCTCAAGTCCAGATTTGCTTACGCCACAAAGTTTAATGCCTTAGCTTCACTCTTGTATTCTTACTTCTTTGAGCTTGTCGAAGTGTTACTATATAACCCAAAAGACTCACTTTATCGATGAGCCTTTTGAATTGTCGCTTACTCTTCATCAAGCTGATCTAAAACAGCTTTAACTTGTTTTAGATGTTTACCATAGTACCATCTTGGTATAAACTCGGCCATAAAGAAAGAGAAGCATACCATTATTATAATAAAGATAATAAGCACCTGGTTTTTATCCTGTAACCCCGATAAAAAAGCATCAATCTTACCATTGTCTTTTGTTAAGGTTCCGGCCAATATTCCAAATGAAAAGCCAAGGAAAAACATAATGTAGGTAAGGGCTTTATATAGTTCGATATTAAGCTTTAGTTCGTAAAAAAACCATAATAAGTTTTTACGGCTGTCAAAAGTCAGGTCGTATGATTTTTTGTAAAACACGAAGAACTTGTAAAAATAGTATGCCATAAAGCCTAACATTACACCATAAAAAGGTATAAAAATAGCTGTTAACTTATCAGAAAAATCAAAGATAAGAGGTACAAATGCTACGGCTATTAAAAGTATTATTTGAGTAATGAAATCCGTTTTCATTTTCTTTCTAACCTTATCAATAGGTGTTTGCGCTTGCCTTAAAGTATCTATAGTATTAGGAACGTTTATTTTGTCTGTAGGTTCTTCGTTCCATTGCTTTTGCAATTCATTAAAATTCATAACCTTGTTGTTTTATTATTTCTTGTAATTTGTCTTTTGTTCGGTTTAGTTTTACTCTGGCATTAACTTCGGTTATACCCAGGTTATTGCCTATTTCTTTATGAGACTGCCCTTCCAGGAAAAGAAATATAAGAGCTTTTTCTACAGGGTTTAAAGTATGCACGGCTTTATAAAAATAATCCAGCTGTGTTTCTTTATGCGATATCTCATTATCATCTTTTACATCCATCTTATGATGCATCCGTATGTTGTCAGGTTTCTTTTTATCTTTTTTAAAGAAGGTAAGCGAAGTGTTAAGCGCTACGCGGTACATCCAGGTAGATACTTTGCTTTCACCTTTAAAGGAACCATAAGATTTCCAGAGCTGAAGGATGATTTCCTGAAAAAGGTCTTCCCGGTCTTCGGCCTCATCCATATACATCCTGGATACCTTATGTATTAGTCCTTTATGGTCTTCTATAAGTGATAAAAATTCCTTTTCGTTGGTTTTCAAATCTCTTACTGTTTAGGTTGGTGGTTGTTTTGTTGGCTTATATTATTTTACAGGAGTAACTTTAAATCCTTTTTCTTTCAATAGTTTAATAACACCATCGTTTCCGTAAAGGTGACCTGCACCTACTGCAAAGAAAGTACTTTCCTGTTTCATAATTGCAGGCATTTTAGTAACCCAATTTTCGTTTCGAGTTGTTAGCATTGCTTTTCTAGCATCTTCGTCCATAAAACGTTTGTCGGTTACTGTTTCATACAGTTTCGGAAGGTTTTCTTCTTTGTATGATTTTGTCATTGCTGCTAAAATTTCTGAATATTCTGATTTTAATTCCATTTGTTTTAAAATCTCCTGTATTGTAAAGGCACTTCCTACTGTTGCCATTTGATAGGCAATTGTTTCCAGTCCGCCTATTTTTTTGTGTTGAGCCTGAGCTTTTGTTAAAAATTCCATTTCATACATTTTCATTTCAGTAGGAGGGCAGGTATATGAACTCATTATCGAAAGAGACATTAAGCCCAGTGGCGACATATTGTCTACTTGCTTAAGGTTCATACCTAATGCAGATTTTAGTATGGCATCTGCCTTTTTTTCTTCTTCATCCGTTAGTAAGCTGGATAATGTAGTTTCAGATTTCATTATGTTCTGCATTTCTTGTAGCTCTTCTGGATCATCCATATCCAGTTCCATTACCAGATTAGAGGTGCTGTTAAAAGCAGTACTTACTTTATCTTTAATTTCAAAATCAGGAGCGCAAAGCATATGAATGGTTCCGTATACATAAGAAGGCTGTGTTAATCCGTTGCCTTCAATTTTCCAAAGAAGTGAATTGTCATTTTTTTCCTGTTTAGCTTGTTGAGCGTTGCTAAATAATGTAAATGATACTGCTGCGATTAGAAAGGTTACTTTTTTCATGATTGGTTGTTTTTTGTGATTGATTAATTAACTGTCGTTTTTTGATTATTGATTATATGCAGTATGTAAACAACATTTCGATTCGTTACAAAAAAGTTTAAAAAAAAATCATGATAAAACAAAAGAGCCTGTAAACACAGGCTCTTTCAGGGATAAATATTTTTATACTTCAACGCGTTTCCAACGTCCTTTTCTAAATAAAATTATACTTGCTATGGTCATGGTTATCTCTGCGGCGGGTATTGCAATAAATACTCCGGTTGGTCCCCATCCAAGATGTTTCGCCATAAAAAAGGCAATAGGTATCTGGAACAGCCAAAAACCAAAAAAGTTAACCCAGGTAGGCGTTTTAGTATCACCGGCACCATTAAAGGCATTAAGCAATACCATACCTATGCCGTAAAATATGTACCCTACGCTAAGTATTCTTATAGCTTCTACAGCAATATCATGTACTTGAGCATTGTTGGTAAAAAACCACATTAACGGATCGGCAGCTAAAAGGCATATAATCATAATTACAGCCATATAAGCAACGCTAAATTTTGCTGTAACAATAACAGACCGTTCTGCCCTGTCTACCATTTTTGCTCCAAGGTTTTGTCCTACAAGTGTTGCTGCTGCACCACTAAGTCCCCATGCAGGTAACATAAAGAACATCATAATTCGCAATGCACTCTGGTATCCGGCAGAACCTTCGTCGCCACCTGTAGTCGCTACTACCTCTGCTAAAAATATCCAGCTACACGATGCAATAACAAACTGTAATACACCTGGTGCGGCAATTTTTACCAATGCTTTTATCTGTTCCATATCCGGAATAAAATAAGAGGCTACTACCTTAAGCATTCCTTTGCCGTTAAACAAATTGTATAGTTGGTATAGTACACCAATGCTACGGCCTATGGTTGTTGCAATAGCAGCTCCGGTAAGCCCAAAGGCGGGTATTGGCCCAAAACCATTAATAAAAACAGGACATAGTAAAATATTAAAAATGTTGGCTATCCAAAGGCTTCTCATGGCTATTGCGGCATTACCTGCACCACGGAAAATTCCGTTAAACAGGAACAAAAGCATAATAACAAAACTTCCACCCATCATAATTTGCATAAAAGGTGTTCCAAATTCTGCTGCTGCTCTGGATGAACCCATAAGCATAAGTATATCGGTAGCATAAAAATAGCCAAGTATAGCTATAGGTACATTTACGCTAATTGCGACTACTATGGCCTGCATACCTGCTTTAGATGCCGAAACGGGATCTTTTTCGCCCACACGCCTTGCTACTACAGCTGTGGCTGCCATACTCATACCTATAGCAATAGAATAGATAATCGAAAGGACAGATTCTGTTAAGCCTACAGTTTGCACAGCGAAACTACTGTTTTCCAGATGGCCAACAAAGTAAAGATCTACAAGCGCGAAAACCGATTCCATCATCATTTCGAGCATCATCGGTATGGCTAAAAGTACTACTGCACGGCGAATGCTGCCCTGAGTAAAGTCTATATTTTCTCCCTTGAGGGATTGTTTTAATAATGCAAAAAAACGGGTTAATGCACTGGCGGATTTAATTTCCTGTGTCATGGTATTGATTTGATAAGATTGATGAAAATAATGAACCGGGCATTAAAGTAATGCCTTTAAAAATTTGCGATGGTGGTAGTCCTTAGTGGATTAGGACAGCAAATAACTTCATAGGTTCGTAGAATAAGTCGCAAATAAAAGAAATTTTTAGCAAATAATCTGCGTAAATTGTTTAAATTTTTAAGAACTGTCAACATATTCTTATTTGATGTCAACAAAAATTTACCTGTGGTGGTTAAGAATTTTCGAGTAGTTTTTTGCTAACCCTTGCTGCTGCTATTCTCGATGCGAGTATGCCTAATGTAAAAATGGTAAGCAATACAATTATGATATTTGTAAAACTAAAGTTTACCGGATAAGCCATTGTGCCCGTTATCATGATAAGCTGAAACTGCTGTTGTACCACAATAATTGCTGCTCCTAATAAAACTCCAAAAAATGCACCCAGAAAAGTGATAAAAATGCCCTGGTAAAAAAAGATATTACGCAGGTTTTTTACTTCGGCTCCAAGGCTGTATAGTGTTTTTATGTTTTCTTTTTTGTCGAGAATAAGCATTATCAATGCTCCTGCAAGGCAAAACAGCGTCATTACTACAACCAATGAGCAAAACAGGTACGTTACCAAGTTTTCGGCATTCAGCATTTTGTATAAAGAGTCGTTAAGCTGCTTTCGGTTTTTAATAATCACCTTATTATTAAAGATGTTTTCCAGTTTTTCCCTTACCGATGCTTCATCTGTAGTAGAAGTTAGTTTGAATTCTATCGCTGTAAGCTGATTGGTTTTAAACAGAAGCATTTCCTGGGCAAGTTCAATATCTACAAAAACATATTTACTGTCCAGGTCATCGTTTATAGCATATACTCCCATTGGGATAAGAACCGATTTATTAAAAGCATCTTCCGGAGATTGTATTGGTCCGCCTCCCGGTTTTGGTACAAATACTTCGAATACACGGTTAAAATCATATAACCCCATCGATAACTTGTTCATAGAGCCTGCGCCTATAACTGCCTGCGAGGTGCCGGGTTCCAGCCAATGCCCACCAATCAGTTTTTTGTTCATTGGGTTTACCTTGGTAAAAAGGCTATCTACCCCTTTAAGGTAAGCTACTTGTTCTTTTCCGTCAAAGTAAAAGAGTACTCGCTCTTCGGCTATTTTTGAGTAAACTGCAATGCCTTTAGTATTCCTGATCTCTTTTTCCTGCTGAGGTGTTACCAAAAAAGATTTTCCTGTGGCAGGCATCAGCTTAAGATCGGGATCTGTAGCATTGGTAAATTCAAGGCTAAAATCTTTAAGTCCGCTAAATACAGAGAGAATAATAAAAAGCGCTGCTGTACTTACTACAATGCCCAGTGTTGCTATGCGGGTAATTATATTTACCGCAGTGCTTTTACTGCGGCTTATAGTATACCGCCGGGCTATGTAAAACGGGAAGCTCAAATTAAGATTTCTTACGTTTGTCTAACAGTTCAGGGTTTGTAATAGGATTGTTTTCGCCCTTAAGCTCATTGTCTATTTTTTCAATCTGATCCAAAGTGTCATCTATATAAAATACAAGATTTGGCACTTTACGCAATTGAAGTTTTACACGTTGTGACAGGTCGTGTTTAATAAGCGGTGCATTAGATCGCACAGCCGCGAGTATTTCGCCACCTCTTTCAGATGGGAATACACTTAAAAATACTTTAGCTATAGAAAGATCGCTTGTTACATTTACTTTTGATATAGAGATAATCAGATTACTTACTCCATTTTTTCTTATCTCGCCTTGTAATATATCTACCAGGTCATTTTGCAGCAACGCGCCTATCTTTTTTTGCCTATTTGTTTCCATAACTGCAAAAGTACTTAAATTATAGGTTCAAGTTTCAGGTTTGGGCTTTAAAGTTATCGAAAGCCACATATTATGCACTATAATAGCAATGATTTTAAAACCAAAATTGTAATTATACGATTTCCTGGCACAATTCTATCAAAACGCCATTAGTTCCTTTTGGGTGTAAAAAAGCAACAAGTTTATTGTCGGCACCACGTTTTGGAGTTTCATTTAAAACAATGAAACCTTCGGCTTTTAGGCGTTCAATTTCGGCAACAATATCTTCTACATCAAAAGCAATATGATGAATGCCTTCGCCTTTTTTCTCTAAAAATTTAGCAATAGGGCTATCTGGCGTAGTAGCCTCAAGAAGTTCTATTTTATTAGGACCATTCATAAAGAATGAAGTTTTAACGCCTTCACTCGCTACTTCTTCCATTTTATAAGCAGGTGCTCCAAACAGTTTTTCAAACAAAAGATTGGATGTTTCAAGATTTTTTACTGCTATGCCAATGTGTTCTATTTTTCTCATAATATAGGTCTGATTCTGGGGTAAAAGTATAAAAAAATTAAAATGTAAACTGTAACGTTGCATAGTACGTTCTAGGCGCAGATGGTATTATGCCCGGGCCAGGATATCCCGTGGCACGTCTTGTAAAATAAGCATTGTCGGTTAGGTTGTTAATGCCGGTCTCTATTTTAAAATGCTTATAAAAACTGTATGAAAACGATAAGTCTACAATGCTGTACGCAGGTATTTGGCCTTCTATGCCGCTGGTGTTATCTGTCTTGTCGATCTTAACATTTGTAGCGTCCGTATATTGATCTGACAAATAAGTAAACTGCAGACTGGACATAAAGTTTTTGTAACCAAAAGACATTCCTGTTTTTAAGTTTACCATAGGGACAAACTCTACCTCGTTTCCTTTAACACCCGCTATTTGCGACTTGGTATATTCAGATTTTGTAACCGCCATGTTTACAAAAGTTTTCCATTGGTAATCGTTGTTCTCTGCGTTAAAAAATGTTTTTTGCAGGCTCCAGTCACCAAATACTTCGAGCCCATACATAAACGCATCTCCAACGTTTGTGCGGTATCTTACAATCCTGAAATCTTCGGTTCTTCTTAATACCTGTCCTAACCTGCCATTATATGCAAGTCCGAAAACACTAACATCGTAGTTTATTTTATTAGAAAGTTTTCCGCGAATACCCATATCAAAGGTATATCCTTTTTCGTCTTTCAGGTTTTCGTCTACCTGATAAGAAGGCTCGGCAATCCTGATGTCACTAAATGTTACAGATCTGTAGTTTTGAGAAAAGTTGGCATAAAACTCTGTAAACTCAAATGGTTTGTAACTTAAACCTAAGCCCAGTAATACAAAAGAACGTTTAAGCTCGTTGCTTTCAGGATAGGTTTCGTCAAATATTACGTTACCTGCATTATCCTGGTTTATCCTTCTGTAAAAACCTTTGGCTCCTGTATTAATATGCTCAAAGCGGAAACCAGGCGTAACCGACAGTGTATTGCTCAGCCTAAAAATGTTTTCTCCAAACACGGCAAGGTTTCGGTTAGGGTAATCATAACTTGATTGTGTAGGATAATTAGGAAATTCTTTAGTTGCAAAGCTAAAATTAGCATCGCTGCCACTACTGCCGGGACCTTGTTTGGCTTCATTTTCGGCATGATAGTATTTTGCACCTACAACAAAGGCATTTTCACGGCCAAAGAAGTTGTAGCGGTGTAGCAAACGTGTTTCTGCACCCCAGTTAAAAAACTTGCCATATATTAAATCTCTTACACCTCCCGAGTCTTCCTGGAATACACGGTTTGTACGAAATCCAAGTGACTGCCTCTCAGCATATAAACTAAAAAGGTTCATGCTGAAATCGGTAGAGTTACTTATTTTATGTTTAAACTTTAATGCGAACAAATTCCAATTTACGTCAAACCAGTTGCGGGAACGATTACTTTGGTAAGGGTCCTCATTAAACATTTTGTCTGTAAGTCCGCCAGGCTGTTTTGCCAGATAACTAAAATGAGTATAGTCTAAGCCAAGGCTTGTTCTATCTGTAAACTGGTAATTAAAATTACCAAAGTAGTTGTAGGATTTAAATTGTGAATTGTCCTGAAAACCATCACCCTGTTTATAGTTAAAATAGGTGTAATAACTAAATTTACCTACGGTGCCACTAAGGCTTGTAAAGTTTGTGAATAAACCAAACGATCCTGCTGTTTGTCGTTGTGTAAGCAGCATTTTTCGATCGCTTATAGGTGATTTCATTTTAAAATTGACAAGACCGCCAAACTGTGTGCCGTATTGAAGTGATGCCGCACCACGCACTACCTGTATCCTGTCCAGTCCTTCAACGGGGGGAGTATAGTAACTTTCAGGGTATCCTAGAATATCAGCACTAATATCATAATCGTTTTGACGGATATTAAAATGTGACGAGCGGTTAGGGTCAAGACCCCTGCCGCCTATGTTAAGTTGTAAACCGCCATCGTTGCTCTCATAAATATTTAAACCAACTACCTGGGCAAATACCTGCCGTGGGTTATTGGTAGCCATGTTACCCATTTGCTTGCTAAGAATAACCACTTCGGTCTTTTTACCGGCATAAATGGCAGTGCCTTCAATATCATTAAGGCGTGCCAGCCCAAAAACATCTTGTCTGCGGTTTTCTATAACCACTTCAGAAAGCTCAATCTCCAAAGGCTGTAATACCGCATTAACGGTTAGGTTCTGGTTTGTAAGTTCAACGTTTTCTTCTAATATATTAAAGGCGTCAGATACAAACGTTAGCTTGTATTTTCCCGGTTTTACTTTGGCAAAAATATATTCGCCTTTTGCATTTGCTTTCACTAATACATTAGTAGTGTTGTTGTACACTTCTGCATAAGGAACGGGCTCGTTGTTTCTGGCATTCGTTATTTTTCCTGTAATAGTATGCTGCGAAAAACAAAACAGCGTAAAGAACAATGCAGTTAGCGTAAAGCTAAAATCCTTTAATTTCATCGTTAAATGGGGTTATCCAGGTTTTAGGCAAAAAAGACTCGTTTACTTTTGCCAAATTAATTGTTGGGTCTATAAATTGGGTGCTGTGCCGTCCGTTAAGAGTTACGCTGCTTTCTACAGTAACAATAGGGTCGGCTATGCCTTCTTTAGTATAATAATCGTGTAAAAAATGAGCATATTCTAAGATAAAATCGGGCTGAAATGCCATTTGTTTTTCCTGATACGGTGTTAAAAACCTGTCGTTCTCGATATAAAAAGAATGCCCTGTTTTAGCATCTTTTACTGTAAATTGTGCATAACCTGCTTTTTCCATAAGCATAACCCGCCATGAGAAACGATAACCTTCTTCGGTCCAAAATAATTCCCCCGGATATAATAAGTACCGGAATGGCAATGCTAGTTGTATTGCAAAAAAAACGGCTAAAATGCCTATTTTAAGTTTTGATGAGGTATTAGCCAATGAGGGCATTATCTGGCCATTATCAAAATATGCTTTATTGATCTTAAATATACTGCTTACTTTCTGTAAAACCTTATGATGCCACTGGGGACTGAAAAATATTAGTGTAGAAAATATCATAATAAAAGGGAACATGCCAATAGGGAAGAGCAACCACGTAAGCACATGAAATACTACGACCATAATAAAAGCAAGTAAACGGGTGCGTTTATATAGTAGTAAAAATGGAATAGACAGGTCATAAACAGCACCTATCCAACTAAAGGCATACTGTATCCATTGCTTGCTAATGATAGTACCTATAATAGGCATATCATATTTTGGTGCCAGCCATAGCTTTAAAGGCATGGCGTCCAGTAACCAATCTGAATTTAGTTTTGCTAGTCCAGCATAAAAATATACAATTGCAAGAAGGAGCTTTAATCCGTCAATGCTCCACGACGGTATTTTTTGGAATGCTATTTTAGGGTTGCTTTTTGCATCTACAGAAAAATAGGCATTGGCAGGAAGAAATATTAATATAAAAGCGGCAAGACTTATAAAATAGTAATGGTTAAGGTAGGTGGTTTTGTCCATGAGCTCGATGTAAGTGAAGCTAAGGAAAAATACAATTATAGCCACCCGGAATTTATACCCTAATACTATGAACAGGCATGATAATGCACAAATAAAGAACAAAAGGTAGGTAAGGTTTCCCAGTGGTTTTACCCATTCGAAACCATAATAAGAAAAGAAAAATTTAGGTTGTATGTACAATGTATCTATCCAGCCGTTTGTCCAAAACCGGATAAGACTTATTAACATCATAAAACCAAATACAATACGAAAGGCTGCCAATGGAGCAGCCTCTGTATATGTATTGATATATTTTTGAAATTTATTCATTTTCAATTTAGTCGCCGTCGGTATCTGCATAGTTTATAGAAATGCTCATTGCAGAAACCATGTCGGTTTTCATGTAAGCAACATTTCTTTGCATGGCGTCAAAGGACATAAGCATCTTGTTGTTGTCAGTAAGAACCTGTTGGTAAAGGTTAGGCATCATCTGTCCTATGGCAGTTGCAGATGCAATAAACTGATTATTCATCAGGTCACTTAACATTAGGGCTGCATTTTCATTATCACCTTTTTTACCTAAAAAGTCCAAATAGCTTTTTAATGAAGCACCGCTTGTTTGTTTACCAAAATGAGTTCCATTAAAAAAGTTTTGGCTGGCTTTTAAACCTTCGATAAGCAATTGCTGAGAGTATATTTTGCTATAAAATCCTTCTACTTTTTCCGGTAGCGGAGTTGAAGAAAATTTTCCTGCAGGAATGCCTACTTTTCCGGTACGCACTTCTTTTTCGTAAAACTGAACATAAGCATTTACCATTTTGTTTACACTTCCGGCAGAAGTATTGTCGGTTTTAGAAATAAAACCTGCTTTAAAGCCATTCTTCCAGTCGTTAAATACGGTAGCGCTAATGGCTAAAAGTTTATCTGTAACGGCAGTAAGATAGTTTTTGTAGTTTACTGCGTTTGTATTTGTAGTGTAAAATTCAACTGTACCTGCAGGGTTATCTGCAAGGCCAAATAATAAATAATCCAGAGCAGGGAATCCTTGTGCTACATCATTACCCGGTCCTTCAATATTTGTGTTTCCACTAGCTATTTTAGAGTCTATAAGAGATGCATCTGTAGGATATGTGTTTGCATATTTTGTAAATTGAATTTCTTCGGATTTACCAATATTGAACATGGCTACATGCTGATAAGCTTTATAGGCATCTAACCATTTTGCTCGTAAATCAGTTAGTGTGGTTTCGTTTGGTGCGGCAGTAAAAGCAGATTGTGCTGTTTTTAGAGCAGCCAACTGTGTATTGTAGTTTTGTAACGAAGGCATTATTATATTGTCTGCCCAGTTTTGCAAAATTGCGCCACGGTCGTACTTATCTTTCTGCCCTTCAGAGCTGTCTGATGAGCATGATGATAGTACTACAGTAGTAAATAAAAATAAGATCAGTTTTTTCATTGTACTATTTTAAATTCCGTGCAAATATAAAAAAAGGGCAGCCAATAAGCCGCCCTTTTATTTTTTTAGTTTTTAGTGGCTTCCACCTTCTGCAGTAGCCTCAGCTATTGTGAAACCATATTTTTGTGCGATAGCGCCACAAATTTGATCGATAGCAGCAGATGTGTGGTTAGCATCCCATAGGCCGTTTGTGCCGCCTAATAGGTTTGCTTGCATAGCATTTACTTCTATAGCTGTAAAGTAAGGAGCGTTAGTAGCAGGGTTGTTAGTGTAACGCAGTCCTGTAATAAAACCAAATGCTTCAGATATTCCGTGGAATGCTTTAACTGTTTGTGCATTATCTCCAGAAAGTAGTGCTTTACCAGCCTCTAAATAGTATACTGCTCTTACAGCACCAATTTTAGAAAGTTTTTCTCTGATGATTTTTATTTGAGCATCACGAGTTTTGTAATCTTTGTTTACAATAGCCGCTCTACCTTTTATAAAAGCATTTTTAATATCTGTACCAATACCAGCAAAGTGTGGGTTACCGTTAACGGTGTTTATGTAGCTTTCCCAGAAGTACATTTTTGGAGTACCATCTGTATTTGTAGTTCTATGGCCGTAGATGTATCCGTAAGCCTCATCCCATTTGTGTTCCATCGTAGTATAAACTTTGCCTTCTTCAACAGTACCGGCATCGTTAGCCGCTTTAGTTTCGTCAAGAACAGTTATATCAAGGTAGTTATTTATAGCTTGGTCAAGGAAACAAGCACCCATTAAGCCTTTAATAATAGCCTGGTTTGTTTCAAGACCTTTAGCGTTTATTAATCTTTTTCCATCTTCAATAGAACCGGCAACACCTGGCGTTGCAGGAGTAGCATAGTTAGCAGCGATATCACCCATTTCTGTAAACAGGCCATCAAAAGCTACTTTTACAGCATTTGCTTCAACCGAGTTTGTTGAAAAATAACCAACAGATGCAGCAGTTTTGTTACGTAACTGTTTTCCTGATGTGTTTAATGAATTCTCGCCAAATGGATTGCTGGTGTTTGCAAACATATTGTACACTTTAGTGTCATCAAATGTTGGGAAACCAGCTTTGTTTTTAGAGTAAGCATCAAATTCAGCTAACATCTGAAGTCTTTGTGTCTGACCTGTAAAGTCTACTGTAGATTGTCCGTTTCTTTCAAATACATATTCCGTAGGGATCGTGTATGTTGGGTTTGTGTTGTTAGAACTGTCATCATCAGAAGAACATGATACAATTCCAAGAGCAGCAAGAGGTAGTGCTGCAAACAGGATGTTTTTAAGTTTCATTATAATGTTTGTTTTGATTGGTTGTAAATAATTGGGTGCAAATATATAATCTAAATTGTCACACATCCAAACTATTTATAAAGAATCTAAATAATAATTGTTGATAGATATTCGATTTGTTGAGGTTTTGTGGTAATTATTTTACGAAATTTATATCAATACTGCCATTTTTGTTGATAAAACTGAGGATTCAGCTTTTTAAGTGTTTTTGAATTTCAAGAGCTATTACCTAAAAAGTATAATAAGAGTTGCTTACTAAACTATAAGCCTATATAAATTTAATATTTAAGTAAACAATTTTATTAGGCTTTACAAAAAGCTAATAATCAGTCGCTACAAAAATTAAGCAGCTTAAGCGTAAATAATCCTTTAAAATAATTTGCATTGATTAAAAAATAGTAGTAATATTGCAACCTCAAAACCGGTCCTATAGCTCAGTTGGTTAGAGCACCTGACTCATAATCAGGTGGTCCCTGGTTCGAGCCCAGGTGGGA
>RCUH01002029.1_pt1 | contig 12932 bp, 13 predicted proteins | sample 2166191 | NCBI WGS metagenome assembly RCUH01 (sample SAMN09932848, study PRJNA488358) | compost metagenome | feature: garden; material: soil; isolation source: compost soil in an enriched community after 214 h of incubation | place: Germany: Experimental Botanical Garden Goettingen | collected...
GCAATCGGCATGGAGTGGAACCGCTCAATGATGCCCCGTTGCTTATCCAAAAACAGGCGGTAGGCGACATAGGCCACCCCGCTGGCAATGGCCATAAGCAATATGCCGGGCAACAGGTAGTTCACGTAGTTATCCGTACCAGTTCTGATGGCGCCACCAAACACATAGACGAACAACAGCATCATCGCGATCGGAGTGATGCAGACCGTGAAGATGGTGTCAATGCTGCGGAAAATATGGCGCATGGAACGTCCGAGCATAACACCCATATCACTGAAAAAGTGATTTTTTGCAGCTTCCATTTAAATGGCCTCCTTTTTGCCGATGATTGCGAGGAATATTTCCTCAAGCGTCGGCTGTTTTTCAACATACTCCACCTTGGTTTGCGGGAACCGCTTCTTCAACTCCATGAGCGTCCCTCCAGCAATTATCTTCCCCTCGTGCAGAATGGCGATTCGGTCGGCAAGCTGCTCCGCTTCCTCTAGGTACTGTGTAGTCAGAAATACCGTCGTTCCGCCTTCAGCAAGCTCCTTTACGATCTTCCACACCTCAATGCGTGCCTCGGGGTCAAGCCCGGTGGTCGGCTCGTCGAGGAAAATGATCTGCGGTCTACCCACCAGACTTAAGGCGATGTCGAGCCGGCGGCGCATACCGCCCGAATAAGTGGATGGCTTACGGTCGGCGGCGTCCGTTAAGCCGAAGCGTTTCAACAATTCGTCCGCGATTTGACGCGGTTGATCAAGATGCCGCAGCTTTGCAATCATGATCAGATTTTCCCGCCCTGTGAGCATCTCATCTACCGCTGCGAATTGCCCTGTCAAGCTGATCGCATGCCGCACATTCTCGGGTTCTGCTGCCACTTCGTATCCATTTACGACGGCGCTACCTCCATCGGGCCTAAGCAGCGTGGCTAGAATTCTGACAATTGTCGTCTTGCCCGCGCCGTTTGAGCCAAGCAGGGCGAAAATCTCACCACGCTTCACTTCAAGATCGACGCCCTTTAGGACTTCTCTGTCCTTGAAGGACTTTCTAAGACCTTTCACTTCAATTGCTGTTTTCATCCCGATATCCCCCCTTTTATTTTGTTTTATCCGTTACCTTTTTCATGGCTTTGTTAACTTCTTGGTTAACAGATTCTTGATAGATGTCAGCGTATGTTTTTGAATCTTTGATTAGATCATCGCAAAAAAAGGCTACGTCACTGCCCGTCACTTCGAGCACGCCTTTCCCCAAGGCCGCGCCCTCTTCAAAAAGATCGACAATCCCGGACAACAAACCCGTCCCCTCAGTTAGCTCAACTGGGCCGACCTTAAAGAAATATTTTTGAATCTCTTTATAAACAAACTGATAATCTTGCGGAAGCGCTTTGACACGCGCCACATGCGCTCGCCACTCTTTTTTGCCTTCAATGATATCTCGTATTTTCATTTTTATTTCCCTCCTATTTACCTAATTTTTTGGCGACATTATTGTTGAGTTGTTCACGCCATTTGTCTCGATAAGAGCGTGCCCCTTCTTGGCCGGCCAGTGCTGAACAGAAACCTTGGATATCATCACCCAAAACCTCCTGGACACGTTGACCGTCCGACTTCCCTTCTTCGAGCAGGCCAAGCACACCATCCAGAATTGGCATGAGGTTACGACCAGTGAAATTGGAGTACGACCAAAGGTTTGCCTTAATTTCTTCCCAAGCAGCTTGATAGTCAGCCGGCAACTTTTGGGCTCGTGATTCAAAAGCTTTGAATTCCTTGGTCATGTCGCTGCCGGTGATTTTTTCCCAAAAATTCATAGTTCTTTCTCCTTTAACTCATTAATTTTAGATCCTACGAACTCCCATTTTTCCCAGAAATCACGTAATTCCTTACGCCCTGCGTCATTAATCGCGAAAAACTTTCGCGGGGGTCCCATGTCGGAGGGCTTCTTGGTGATCTCCACCAATTTGTTTTTTTCAAGTCGGACCAGGATGGTGTATACCGTTCCCTCCACTACATCTGTGAAGCCAAGGGCATTCAGCCGTCGCGTGATTTCGTAGCCGTAGGTTTCTTTGCGGCTTATAATTTCAAGGACGCAGCCCTCAAGCACACCTTTGAGCATTTCCGTTAGGTTTTCCAGCACAATCACTCCTTGCTATTCTGTATGACTGGTATGAAGTATTACTTACTACCACTATAAAGTAACACGTAGTAGTTGGTTCGTCAATAGCGTTTTACTCAACTTATATTATTATTTAAAGATGCAATGCGTAATAAGGGCACAGAAAAGAAACTAAACAAAAAGCCTCCCTCGGGAGGCTCTCGCATCTTTGCAGCTGTTTCATTTCATGTAGCGATATTCCAGGAGATCCTTCAAATTTGAGATTTTCTGCTGCAGCTCCTCCCCGACATTGGTTTCCCTCACAAGCTTCCGCTCCAGTTCTTTGTCCACCAGTCTTTTTACAGATAAGACGTCCGTTCCGTTACATAACACATCTTCTTTTGAATTAAATTTCTTATGGGCGACGAGCTGCATGCCATAGGAATTATAGAGCAAGGTATATCCGGCAATGCCCGTTGTGGATTGATAAGCTTTGGAAAAACCGCCGTCAATGACGATCATTTTCCCGTTTGCTTTAATGGGGTTCTCTCCACGGATTTCTTTAACGGGCGTGTGGCCGTTAATGATATGTCCATGATCCGGATCCAAATCGAACTCCAGCAGGATTTTTCGGCAGATTTCTTCATTTTCACGCAAATGGTAGTAGGGATTCTTTCTCTCCTTATGGGTTTCTTTATCTTGGATAAAATACCGTTCAAAGGTGGTCATTTCTCTCTTTCCAAAGAGTGAGGAACATTCCCCTGTCCAGATGTACCATACCATATCCGTAGCCAGATCATCCGTCTGTTCCGGATGCGCAAAGGCGTAACGTAAATAATATTCAAAAACATCGATCAGTTGACGGCCCGAATACGTCTTGTCTTCAATTTGCATTTCTTCCATGTTACCTTCTTCATCCAAAGGAATACAGCCATGGATTAACAGATTCCCATTGTATTTTAAATAAAAACTGCCCTTTTTCATAAGAAATTTCATATGCCTGGCTAGCTTTTCGGAATGCTGAACGGAGAACAGCAGCTTGTCCATCACCTGCTGTTCTTCCTCCAGCAATTGTTCAGGCTGCTGCGGATTTACGGCTCTGAAACAGGTGTTTTCCAGCGGGTAAGTTTTTCCGCCGAGCTTGATTTCATTTTTGTCGTAATCAATATGTTCTAGCAAAAGCCTTTCTGACATTTTAAAGTATGGACGTCTCTTGATAATCGGGATTTCAAGCTTAAACTGGATCATGGCAATGGCTTGATGAATTTTGGTAATCTGCAGGATTTCCTGTTCCGATATGTTATGGCCGGCTTGCAGCTTCGGTCTGAAGGCCGGATTGTCATCATAGTATTTCTCTGCCAAGTTCAGCAGTGGGCGAAGATTGATTCCGTATACGTCTTCGATAATGTCCAGATTGTCGTATCTGGCGCAGATCCGGATAATATTCGCAAGGCAGACCAGTGAACCCGAGTAGGCTCCAATCCATAGAACATCATGGTTCCCCCACTGAATGTCTACAGAATGGTAGTTGATCAGCGTGTCCATAATTTTATCGGGGTCAGGCCCGCGGTCATAGATATCTCCGACCACATGAAGATGGTCAACTACAAGGCGCTGGGTTGTATAAGCAAGGCCGATAATGAGCTTATCCGCCTGGCCCAAGGAGATAATTTGCTGATATATTTCCTCATAATAAGGATCCTTATTGTTCGTCAAATCCGTCTTGTATAGAAGCTCTTCAACAATATATACAAATTGCTCCGGCAGAGCTTTGCGTAATTTCGAGCGCGTATATTTGGAAGAGGCATAAGAAATGAGCTTAAGCATATGTTCAATCGTTTGTCTATGCCACCGGTTCAAGGCTTGTGTATTGCACAGGTCTGCTTTAACCAGCTGTATTTTTTCTTCCGGATAATAAACTAACGCTGCAAAATCATTGATTTCATCATCTGTCCAAACCTCACGAAATAAATCTTTGATCTTCTCTTTTACAGTACCCGAACCGTTTCTTAGTACATGCTGAAAAGCATGGAACTCCCCATGCAAATCGCTGACATAATGCTCAGTTCCCTTGGGGAGATTGGAGATCGCTTCAAGGTTGATGATCTCTGTTATGACTTTATCTTCCGTATCATATTTATAGGCCAATAAATCTAGAAACTGCGCATCCAAAACAGATGTCCCCCTTCAAGGAAATATGGTGATGTATTGTATATAAACTTAAAAATGAGTGTCATTCAGATAAACGTTTAGTATTTTCATCATTCTCATCTTGCCAATCATGTAAACAATCAAAAAGGAAATTTGACACTGTGATCTTCAGGTATAGAGGCGAAAATAACGACCAATCCCATTGGTATGAAACTTGGAGGGTCAACTCTCTTCCCCATGAGATAGTAGAGTGGCATTCCTAGCAGATACAAGGTAATGATTGTGGTGGCACAATCTTTTATTTTCTTTAAAGCTTTTACCGATAATTCCGAGAACGCTTGGTTCTTATCAATATAGCTTAAAAGTACAAAAGTTTGATACAGAGCAAAGTAAAAAGGTATCGCTGCTGCGTACATATCGATTAAAACAAGAGGTTTCATATAAGCCATTGACATAAGTGTGAGGATCAATGGTTTTTTATCAGTAGTTGTACAAAAGACATATTCATTGTTCTAATCCCTCGGCACTATTTTTTACCAAATTTATGAACATAGTGGGATATCTAATCTCTTAATCTTACTGAATAATTGAGAAGAGCCATAGGTCAAGACAATCCTATCACCAAAACTTGAAGGGAGTGTCAAACGTGTTTCGTACCCTGATTCGTAAAGCCAGTTTTGCTCTTCTCAGCCTTACCCTTGTCTCAGGCATTGCAGCTGGTGTCGGTTACGCGTCTTCAGATGCCGAGAAGCCTGCCACTGAGTGGTCCCGCCAGTACGGCATGGATGAACAATTCTTATCCGGCCGCAACATCACTTCATCTTCCGACGGAGGTTACATTGTTACTGGTAACTTTAGCGCATCAACTGGAAGAACTTATATTCTGAAGCTGACTCCTGCCGGAAAGATGCAATGGGAACAAGTTATTCAGCATGAGAACCGCATATTTACAACAGCCGATGAAACCATTGAGACTAAAGACGGCGGGTTTCTAGTCACCGGGAGTACTCAAAGTGAAAGCGGGAACAACAGTATTTTACTAATTAAGCTTAATGCTCAGGGAACTGTGGAATGGAAAAAAGAATATGACCCTGGTTTTAGTTCGCACTCGTTGGCCTTGGCTGAGACAAAAGATGACGGCTTCGTAATAACGGGTGAGAGCTTTGGAGGGCAGGATGTTCAACATGCTTTTGTTCTTAAAGCAGATGCTCAAGGTCAGGAAGTGTGGCTCAAAAAGCTTAAATTTAGCGATGAGCAGTACTATTCGGATATTATTGCAACGACGGATGGCGGATCAATTGCAGTTGGCACCCAATATGACATCTATTTCAATGATCCTAGTAAAGGCGCTGTGATCACCAAGCTAAATGCGGATGGAGATGAGGTCTGGACCAAGAACTTGTCTACACCGGATTCCCTGCGCATGGCAACTTCAATCGTCCCTTCCGGGGATGGCGGATATGTGATCTATAGCAAATCTTCTAGGGATGATCATTATTTAACCAGAATAGACTCAAGCGGCAATATAAAATGGGAGAAAAAGCTCGATCCAACACCGGACCGTGACTTTTTCAAAAGGATCGTTCGTATTGAAGAAGGATATGCCCTTTTCTCGGAATATAAGACTAATACCTCAAATGTTCAAGAACGAAGATATGAACTCTTAAAGCTGGATGATACCGGGAAAACTCTGAACATGACAAATTTTACCGTCAAAGGTTTTGATCACATGACAGGGTTAACCACTTCACAGGATGGCGGATTTGTACTGTTAGGCGAGGTCAAAGGTCCGGATTTTAATCGATATATGCAGGTCACCAAGCTCGCTGGACCAAACAGCCAGCCTGGAGAACCCACCTTGGAGGGAATCAGCTTTGCCGATACTAGTAAATCGCTTGCTGTCGGGGAACACGCGGCTGCGACAATCATGGCTAGTTATTCGGATGGGTCCAAAGAGACCATCAAAGACTCCGTATCCCTCACCTCCGATGACGGCGGAATAGCTGCTGTTGACCCCGAAGGATTCATAACAGGAATTAAGCCGGGGAGTACTACGATATATGCGGACTTTAAAGGCCACAAGGCCCAAATAAAAGTAGAGGTGTTCGAAAATCCGAACCATGGTGATCCCGATCATTGGTCATATCAATACGGAAAAGACCAGTATTATATACTGGGACGGAGCATAGTCCCTGCCTCAGACGGTGGGTATATTGTAACAGCGGACACCAAGGATCAACTTTACTCAAGTACCAAAGCCTATATCCTTAAGCTGAATGCTGCTGGTACCCTTGAGTGGCAGCAAAAAATTCAGCATAGCTTGTCTGAATACACCCTGCCATTAAAAGCTATTGAGACTAAAGACGGCGGGATTGTAGTCTGCGGGATCACCAGAATCCAGGATGATCGAGCGCGTAATCAAGTCTTCTTGGTTAAGCTCAGTGCCCAAGGTCTTGTGGAATGGGAGAAAGAATTTGATGGTGGGGGCAATAAGTCGGGGAACTCCGTGGCCGAGACTACAGATGGTGGGTTCGTTGTTACTGGCGCAACTCTCTCTATTTCTGGTGAGGACTTAGCTTACGTGCTGAAGACGGATGCCCATGGGCAACTTTTGTGGGAGAAACAATATCGGTTCGAGAGTAATCAGAACTACAATGATATCATAGCAACACCCGATGGCGGCTCAATTGCTGTCGGTACCATCACAACCTATGTAGGCAGCAACGAAAATGATAGAGCTATCGTTACTAAGCTGAGCCCAGACGGAGATGAGTTATGGACCAAGAAGTTCCCCCCGATTGGTCGCGAAGCCTATTCTATTATTTCAACGAACCAGAGTAATTACTTAATTGCCAGCAGAGCGCCGGACGGTGTTAATTATTTAACCAAACTTGATGCATCCGGTAAAGTGATTTGGGAGGAGTCTTATGAAACCTCAGAGGGCCAGATCTTCTATAAAATCTCCCCCTATGGCCAAGGATACGTATTACTTGGAAATCAAACAACGGGAGAGTACCCAAATACGCAGACAAAGCTAACCGTGTTAAAGCTTGATGACAATGGACAGGTTGTAGACAACATTCATTTTACGGATCCTAATCTATCAGGCCTTGACATAGGAACCGTATCCCCTGATGGGGAATTTGTATTCATGGGAGCCGTTAAAGTTGGTGATGATAAAACCGCGCTGCAAGTGACCAAAAGCGCAGGAACGGATGGGCCGCCAGTTGACCCGGTCGTGACCGGAATCTCAGTCGCAAATCCTAACGCAAAGATTGTCATCAGTGAACAAACAACAGCCATCATAAAAGCTCGTTACTCCGATGGCGCGGAAAAAGTGGTTAAGCAGTCTGTATCTTTCACTTCAGAAGACGAGAATATAGCCACCGTAGACTCCAAGGGTGTTATTACCGGCATTAAGCCGGGTCACACTATAATCCATGCCGTCTATCAAGGGTATACGGCTCAGCTCCAAGTTGAGGTAATCGACGCCACGGACGGAACATTCTTTCTGGATTCTGAGGAATACTCCTTAACGGTGGGTACTTCTCTTGATACGGTTGCCTTCTTCAAAGATAAAGACAATAAAATTCATGACGTTACCAAGGCGGCCACCTTCAAGAGCGACAACCCGGCAATCCTCGATTATGATCAGGACGGGAACATTAATGGCATTGGTGCTGGCATCACCTATATCACCGCCGAGTATCAGGGGAAGACCTATAGAGCTTTAGTCCAGATAGTTCGCGCCTCAGTACCGAACTAGTAATTGAATGTAAGAGCCGTCCTTCGTCTTCGTCCTATAACCCTGTCAAGTTAGACTGAACAAAAAAGACATTTCTGTGCCACGGCCGCTTCCCGGTATTCCACTGGGAACGGTCGTTTTTTTTTCTGAAAGCGTTCGTGGTTATAGAACAAAATGTATTCTTGGACAGCCTGTTCCAAGTCAGATATCGTTTCTAGATTGTTGACCTTTCACATCCAAGCTTCCTACCTTCCACTACCAATTAGTTCTTTTCCTTCAATGAAAAAAGCCGATCCTATAAGGAGCGACTTGATTATTCGGATTATATATATGAGCACAAGCTAATTTCTTGTTTCCTGCGTTATCCCAGTTACTGGCTGGCGTCTATCCGTTCTCACTATCACTGACGTCATTTTACGCAGGGTTGGATCAAGTCTTGTAATCCAGGTCACCTGTTCTATCTTAACGATAAACCAAAGAGTCAGTACTAGCCCAACTAGCGAGGCCATAACAGCAACTGGTAACGCCCATATTGAAACCGGATGGGAGAAGTAGGGAATCAACGAGACGGCTAAGATTGGAGCAGCGTTCCATTGGAAAAACTTTATAAGCGAGATTGTAAGAATCGCAGTTGCAAAAAATGAAAGTACCCCTGTATCGATTGTATAAAAAAGGCTTCCAAGTGTCGCGGCGATAATCGCCCCAATAATAATCCTTCTTATATCTTTAATATGACCCTCACGGTGTATAAACAAGAAACTGAATGCGCCAAGGGTCGGAAAAAATACCATCCTTAGTGATGGGACTTGATTTGATGCACAATAAATAATTGCCAAATAGCTGCAAATGACTAACGAACGCAGAAACATGAGAAGAGAGATCATCCTTTCCGTCTAACAAAAGCCAAGTTAATTACTCAGCTTTTAATACTACAGAAGGACGACGCTTTGTGTCAACAAATTTTCAAAAAGACATGAAGGTCAATGTATATTTCAGATGATATGAATCCCCGTATAAAATGCATTCCGTTGTTAAAAAATAGCCAAAACTAAAGCATACCGAAAAGAGCTTAAAAAAATGAAACGGTTACTATTCTCCATCCATCTCTACTCGATTGCATTTTTGCTTACTCTGGTTTCCTTTGAAAATAAACCCTCATTTGCCGAGCCCACATTGCCAATTGTGGCAGATCAGGGAGATTTCTCCGTCGAGGTGTATCCTTCTGACCACCTTTTGGTTCTACGAACAAAAGACCGCACAATTAAAAAATATAAGGTCGCCGTCGGGAATCCATCAACTCCAACACCCATTGGGGAATACCAAATCGTGTATAAGGGTAAGAACTGGGGAGCTTCGTTCGGGCCACGCTGGCTGGGTTTGAATGTCCCTTGGGGAACTTATGGCATACATGGTACGAACAGGCCATATTCGATTGGGCAACACCTCAGTCACGGATGCATTCGTATGCGTAACAGTGACATTATGGAATTGTTCAATATTGTCCCGATCGGAACAAAGGTAACGATCTACGGTCATGTCCTGGGTGATCCTGATCAAGACGCAAGAACCTTAGCGGAGGGAGACGTTGGCGGAGACGTTCAATTGATCCAATCCCGATTAAAAAGTGCTGGATATTTTACTGGAATATGTAATGGTAAGTTTCGCTCGGATACAACCAGAGCCCTTAAGAAGTTCCAAAAGGATCACCTTCTTACGCCAAACGGAGTAGTCTCGTCAAAAGTATATGAAGAACTCGGGCTCATCGAATAAAGCCCAAGTTTATGGCTTCATCTCATGACACTAGAAGGGAGAAGACGACTGTCTTCCCCCTTGTTCGATCATCTGTAACCTTCTGAAATGTCTCTTCCGAACCATTTGGTCGATATTTTGGCATACGTTCCATCGGCATACATGTCGCTGAGCGCCTTGTCGAACGCTTTGACGACCTCCTCGTTATTTTTTCTGAAAGCAAATGAAGCCGTTTCAACTTCCTTGGTCTGGTCTACGATTTTAATTTTCAGGTCCGGGCGGTTCTTCTTTAAATCAAGGAAAAATAAATTGTTGAAAATAAGAGCATCCACCCGTTTCGTTTGGAGCAGATCCACCGCCTCGCTAACGTCTGGTTCCAGAATAGCCCCGTATTTCAGCGCGAGTGCGCCTTGCACACTCTCGGCCGTACCGTTTGTTTTCTTTCCTTTCAGGTCCTCGAAGCGCTTGATGTCTTGATTTTCTTCTAAAGTAATCAAGGACAAGTTAGAGAATTGGTACGGATCAGAGAAATCATACTTTTTCTTCCGTTCCTCCGTTGCCGACAGCTGGGGGATCGTATCGAACCTGCCGGCATCCAGCCCGGAAAGCATGCCTGCGAACTCTACAACAGCGAACTTGATTTTGATGTTGAGACGTTTGCCGATCTCATTGGATATATCAATATCGTAGCCGGTCAAACCATCCTTCCCTTGAAATGAGTAGGGTGGATAAGTACCTGTCGTTGCTACAACAATTTCTCCGTTCTTCTTGAGCTTCCCAAGTGCATCTGCCGGTTTGTCTTCAATAACGGCAGTGTTCGTTGTAGTGCATGCGGTTAGTATGAGGATAAGTCCTAGTGCTATTGCTATGGAAGCTCTTTTCATTATTGTCACTTTCCTTTTGCTATATTTTATGTGATCGGCTGAAGCCTTCCCGGTGACAGCCTTTTTACAAAACTGCGAAGACGTTCGTTGCGATCGTCCCCGAATATTTCATCTGGCGAACCGCCCGCCGCAATTGATCCGTGCTCCATAAAAATAATGTGATCACCTATTCGCCTGGCAAACTCCATCTCATGAGTGACGATCATCAATGTCATGCCTTCGCGGGACAGATCCTCCATCACCTCTAGCACTTCCTCTACTAGCTCAGGATCAAGGGCTGAGGTCGGTTCATCGAACAGCAAAATCTTCGGCTCCATCGACATCGCCCTGGCAATGCCCACTCTTTGCTGCTGGCCGCCTGACAGCTGATTGGGGTAACGGTCGGCGAACGCCCGCAGCCCGACTTTCTCGAGCAGGGACAATGCCTTTGGACGTAGTTCGGCTTTATTCTGCTTTTTGACGACTATGGAGCCAATCATCACGTTCTCAAGCGCCGTCAGATGCGGAAATAAATGATTGCCTTGAAACACCATCCCCGTCTGCTGTCGGTAGTCCAAGATCGCTTTTTGACTTAGCCTGGTCTGGACAGAGAAATCAATTTCGGTTCCACCCAGCCGAATAACGCCTCCGGTCGGTAGCTCAAGCAAATTTATGCAGTTCAGCAAAGTTGACTTTCCGGAGCCGGACGGACCGATAATGATCGTTTTCGTTCCTTGCTCCACCTTTAATTGGATGTCGCGGAGCACTTCCGTTTCTCCAAACCTTTTATTCAGATGCTCAATCGTTAATAACATGTTTCGTCCCTGCTTTCAGCTAAATTTTAATATGCATATACTTTTTTTCGATATGACTCTGGCCGAAAGACAGGAACGTGCATAGAACCAGATAAAAAAATCCGGCGATCATATAAAGCAGCAAGGGCTCGTAAGTCGCGCTTGCAATCAGTCTCGCGGCTCCAAATAAGTCGGGTATGGTGACAAGCGCGGCTAGTGAGGAGGTTTTGAATAACGCAATAAATTGGTTGCCAAATGACGGGATGCAGATTCGTACCGCCTGTGGGAGAACGACTGTCCTCAACGTCTGCAGCCGGGACATACCGAGTGCGAATCCGGCCCGCCATTGGCCCGATGGAATGGACTCAATGGCTGCTCTGAGGATTTCCGACAAATATGCAGCTTCGGATATCGTTAAAGCAATGACGACACTGACAAACGGAGACAAGATAATGCCGACGTTGGGCAGCCCGTAAAAAACGATGAAAAGCTGAACTAGAACTGGCGTGCAACGTATAATCCATACATAGAGACGTGCCGGCTTAAGCAAGTAGAATTTTGTCGATAAGCTTGCTAAAGCGACAAAGAATGCGAAAATCAGACCAAGTACGAAAGAGAAGACGGACAAAGGAATCGTATACATGATGGTGCTTTTCAATAAGGGCCATGCGGATAAAGAGATAATTTCCAGAATGCGTTCAAATCGATCCATTGTCATGCAAACAACCACCTGCCTCGAAAAAAGAACCGTGCAGCCCCGTATTGAAGCCGCATGATTCATTTGTTATAATTTTGATAAAACACATGAATTTAATCGGATTTATATCAGGAAAGAGGTGCCTCATGTTTCATTTTAGAGATCAAGATTATCGGTGCAGCTCCGAAATCATATTGCGATTGGTCGGCGGAAAGTGGAAACTCGCCATTTTATATGCGTTGTCTCAAAAGTCGTTGCGGTATCACGAGCTGCAAAAATGGCTTCCCGATGTGACTCAGCGCATGCTGACCATGCAGCTTAGAGAACTCGAAAGCGACGAGCTTGTCGTACGCAAAGTGTATCCTGTCGTGCCGCCTAAGGTTGAATACTCGCTTTCCGAGCTCGGGCTCCAGATGGTGCCTCTGTTAAATGCTCTGTGCGATTTCGGCACATTGTATATGGAGAGCCCTCTTCGTAACCGTTCGGAGACGCAAACAAGCTCAGTCCAATATCAATAAATGATAAATTTGGCACCGTACCCTTTTCCCAATTTGTCAGCGGCAGCTATTGCATCATCATCCGCGCGGTCTGAAAGAATTACGTTCTCAGGATATAATTTGCCTAATAAAGCCCATTTGACCAGAACATTCTCTGCGGTTGCAATGAAATGAACTCCAGATGGGTTCGTTACAAGGCCGGGTAGGCCAAGAATATCTCCTGCTTGGTGCTGTTGATATGGATACGTTTCTACTCGCTTGAGCTCGGGAGTCGGTTCCGGCTTTGGCTCTTGGCGATACACAAATCGATGACCTCGAAACACTTGGCCTAAATCGACTTCTATTCGTTCTCCGGAATCCAAT
>RCUH01002031.1_pt1 | contig 12909 bp, 9 predicted proteins | sample 2166191 | NCBI WGS metagenome assembly RCUH01 (sample SAMN09932848, study PRJNA488358) | compost metagenome | feature: garden; material: soil; isolation source: compost soil in an enriched community after 214 h of incubation | place: Germany: Experimental Botanical Garden Goettingen | collected...
CCCCAGCCCTTTGCCGAGTTCCAGTGCACGGAGATGGGGGCTATGCCGCGCCAGCATGATGCCACCAGGGCCGCCCCTCAGGAGCCTTGGTTTGCACCCGAAACACGGGATGTCGTCGCTCGCCCACGATCCGATGCGGCGACACAGAACGAGAGCCCTGATGCGCCACTCCTGCGCCCATATGCCCGCTGAGGAGCCTTGGTGCTTTGCCGCTATGGCGACGCAGCGGCCTGACAGCTCATCAGCGCCTGAGCCTATAACTCCCGGCCCTTCTTGCCAGAGGGGATAGGCGCGACCGCCCTCACCAGCAGGCGCGTCCTCCCATGGACAAGAGGCCAACAGCGACAACAGGCAGATTGGATTAAGGAAGGGCAAGCGTCGCTGACATGAGATCGCAGGCAATAAAAAGCGCCCTCCGAAGAGGGCGCCAGCATTTAGGGAAAAGCTAAGGGGATCAGGCTTCGCGGCTGGGGACCGGGGCGGCGTCCAGCAGGCTCTCATCCTCGGCCATGCAAGCGGCCGCGGTGAACAGTACGTCGGTGGAGCTGTTGAGGGCCGTCTCGGCGGAATCCTGCAGCACCCCTATGATGAAGCCCACGGCGACGACCTGCATGGCGATGTCGTTGCTGATGCCAAACAGGCTGCACGCCAGCGGGATCAGCAGCAGGGAACCGCCGGCCACGCCGGAGGCGCCACAGGCGCTGATGGTGGCGACCACGGAGAGCAGAATGGCGGTAGCCAGATCCACTTCCATCCCCAGGGTATGCACCGCTGCCATGGAGAGCACAGTGATGGTAATGGCGGCACCTGCCATGTTGATGGTGGCACCCAACGGAATGGAGACAGCGTAGGTGTCTTCCGGCAGACGCAGCTTCTCGGCCAGCGCCATGTTGACCGGGATGTTGGCGGCGGAGCTGCGGGTGAAGAAGGCGGTCACGCCACTCTCTTTCAGGCAGGTCAGCACCAGCGGATAGGGGTTGCGCTTGATCTTCCAGAACACGATGAGCGGGTTGACCACGAAGGCGATGAACAGCATGCAGCCGATCAGCACCACCAGCAGCTGGGCATAGCCAAACAGGGCATCGAAACCTGTCTCGGCCAGGGTGGATGCCACCAGACCCAGGATGCCGAGCGGCGCACAGCGGATCACAGCTCTGACGATGCTGGAAACCCCGTGGGACAGGTCGGTGATCAGCGCCTTGGTGCTGTCACCCGCGTGACGCATGGCGATGCCAAGGCCGATGGCCCAGGCCAGGATACCTATGTAGTTGGCATCCAGCAGCGCCTTCACCGGGTTGGTCACCACGTTGAACAGCAGGGTCTGCAGTACCTCGGTGATGCCGCCCGGCGGGGTGATCTCGGCACTGCTGGCCACCAGGTGCAGGTTGGAGGGGAACAGGAAGCTGGCCATCACGGCCACCACGGCTGCGAGGAAGGTCCCCAGCACATAGAGCAGCAAGATCGGCTTCATGTTGGTCTTCTGCCCCTGCTTGTGACCGATGATCGCCGACATCACCAGCACGAACACCAGCAGCGGGGCGACCGCCTTCAGGGCACCGACGAACAGGCTGCCAAGCAGACCCGCCGCCTTGGCCCATTCAGGCATGAACATGGCAAGGAGGATACCGAATACCAGACCGACCAGGATCTGGCTAACCAGACTGGTGCTGTTGACCAGTTTTATGAGGGGGTGTTGTTGTGTCATCAAATAGTCCCTGTGCACTCATGGTGCGTGAATCATTAGTCCTGTTGGCAACCTGCCGCGCGCATTGACACCGGCCTGTGGACGGTGGTGCCGTTGGCAAACCTTCTTCTGGATCTGTCCAGTACGCGTGGTGTTGCGGACAAGGAATATCCCATCTGCCACCGTTTTTTTCCACATAATCACTGAAAAATATCAGGGTTACCTCACAAAAAATCTACAACAATGTGATAACACAATATCAACCACGGTCAAATTGTCACCAAACCAGTCCGATCATCGGCCGATGTAGGAGAGAGAGTGGTATCATGCCGCTCACTTTGCACTGGAGCCTGTTGCCATGATCACCTCTTTATTGACCCGACACTTCGGCTTCGATCGGCTGCGACCCGGCCAGGAAGCGGTGATCAGCCGCCTGCTGGCCGGCAAGAGTGCGGCGGCCATCTTCCCGACCGGCGCAGGCAAGTCCCTCTGCTATCAGTTGCCCGCGCTGGCACTGCCCCATCTGACCCTGGTCATCTCCCCCCTGCTGGCGCTGATGCACGATCAGCTCGCCTTCTTGCAGCGCAAGGGGATTGCCGCCGCGACTCTGGACTCCAGCCAGACCCCCGAGGAGAGCCGCCGGGTGATGCAGCAGGCCAGTGACGGCCAGCTCAAGATCCTGATGATCTCGGTGGAGCGCCTCAAGAACGAGCGCTTTCGCCGCTTCATCGCCCAGGTGCCGCTCTCCCTGCTGGTGGTGGACGAGGCGCACTGCATCTCGGAATGGGGCCACAACTTTCGGCCCGACTATCTGAAGCTGCCGGACCATCGCCGCGATCTGGCCATTCCCCAGGTACTGCTGCTCACCGCCACCGCCACCCCGGCGGTCATGGCAGACATGCAGGCCAAGTTTGCCATCGAGGCCGAGGATCTGGTGGTGACAGGTTTCTATCGCCCCAATCTGGATCTCGCCGTCATTCCGCTGGCCGGCAGTGCCCGCGATGGCTGGCTGCGTGACGAGCTGCGCCGCGATCCCGCGGCCCCCACCATCGTCTACGTCACCCTGCAGCACAGCGCGCAGCAGTGTGCCGATCAGCTGCAGGCCATCGGCATCCGCGCCTGCGCCTATCATGCGGGGCTGGATCCCGCCCTGCGCAGCCAGATCCAGCACGACTTCATGGCAGGCCGGCTCGATTGCATCGTCGCCACCATCGCCTTTGGCATGGGTATCGACAAAGCCGATATCCGCCGTGTCATTCACTACGATCTGCCCAAATCCATCGAGAACTACAGCCAGGAGATAGGCCGCGCCGGACGTGATGGCCTCCCCTCCCGCTGCATGGTGCTGGCGAGCCGCGCCCAGTTGCCTGTGCTGGAAAACTTCGTCTATGGGGATACCCCGGACAGGGACGCCATCCTGAGCTTGCTCCAGATCCTGCAACAGAGCGGTGCCGAGTGGGAATTTGGTCTGCTGCGCCTCTCCAATGAGACCAACATTCGCCAACTGCCCCTCAAGACACTGCTGGTCTATCTGGAGATGGCGGGGATCATTGCCCCGGCCTACAGCTACTTTGCCGAGTACCGCTTCAAGTTCGTGCTGGAAAAGCGGGAGATCCTGGCCCGCTTCAACCCCGATCGTCGCCAGTTCCTGGAGCAGCTGTTTGCCTGTGCGCCCCAGGCGCGCAGCTGGTGCACCATGGACTTCGATGCGCTGTGGCAGGGGTATCAGGGGGAACGGCAAAGAGCCGCAGCGGCGCTGGACTATCTGCAGCAGCAGGGCTGGATCGAGCTGGAAAGCAAGCAGATGACGGAGGTATATCGGGTCGTGCGTCAGCATATCGACCCGACGGCACTGGCCGAAGAGCTGCATGGACTGTTTGAAAAGAAAGAGCAGAGCGAGCTGGCCCGACTCCAGGCCCTGCTGGGGTTCTTTACCTCGAGCCGCTGCCTGAGCCATGAGCTGGCCCGCTATTTTGCCGATGAAGAGGCGCCCGAGCAGTGCGGGCACTGCTCCGTCTGCTGGGGGGAGATAGCCGTGCTGCCGCCGTTGCCGCCTCAGGGCTTGCCCAACGAGCACGGCTTGCGCGCCTGGTGCGATCCGCTGATTGCCCTGTGTCACCAGCGCCATCCCCGGCTCCTGACCCGCTTCCTGTGTGGTATCGCCACCCCCCTGACCACCCGGACCAAGGCGAGAAACCTGGCCGGTTTTGGCCAGTTGGCGGCCCATCCCTTCGCCGAGGTGCTGGCGGCGGTGTCGGCGATTTATCCTGCCGACTATTGATCACCAGCTTGCCAGACGCTGAAAAAATAAGACCCTCGCGGATGCGAGGGTCAAGCCAACGGAAACGTGCTTAAACAGAGCTTAGTATCTGCACAATCACCCACTCTCTTGCTAAAGCGATGACTGCTCGACACAGGGCCAATCTAGAGCAGCAAGAATGTAGCGTCAATGTAAAAATTAGAGCTTAAACACCAAACAACAGGCTTTACGTTGACGTAAGCGTCATTAAGTTTCACCTCTTCTCCCCTGCCGCCCTTGCCCCGCCTGCACTTCGATTCCACAAACCAGGAAGCCATCATTTTCTGCCCCTGCCACACAAACATTTATTTTTTATGTCTTTGACATTTGCATCACTGTCGTGGCAAAAATAATTTAACAGTCAGTAACATAGAGATGTCATTGGCTGCCTCTTCCCGCATGAGGATCGGGAAGCTCCCGTACAAACTTAAACCAATGATGGCGATGGATTACTGGGGGCTGTTGACTAGGCTTAAGAGGTAAACAGAACAAAAGTAGTGATCCACTCTTTTTCAGGGTAAGCGACTATAACGAGGGCTAAGTTATGGGCATCTTCGAGCACTATCAACAGCGGTATGAGAAGGCCAGAGAGGAGGAGTACAGCATCCAGGAGTTTCTGGATATGTGCAAACAGGACAAATCCTGCTACGCCTCCGCCGCCGAACGACTGCTGGTTGCCATCGGCGAACCGGAAATGATCGACACCTCCGTCAATCCGCGCCTCAGCCGCCTCTTTTCCAACCGCGTCGTCGCACGCTATCCCGCTTTCAAAGACTTCTATGGCATGGAAGAGGCGATCGAGCAGATCGTCTCCTACCTCAAGCACTCCGCCCAAGGGCTGGAAGAGAAGAAACAGATCCTCTACCTGCTGGGTCCCGTTGGCGGCGGCAAATCCTCGCTGGCCGAGAAACTCAAGTCCCTGATGCAAAAAGTGCCCATCTATCGCATCAAGGGATCGCCGGTCAACGACCACCCCTTCTGCCTGTTCGACATCGAAGAGGACGGCGAGATCCTGGAAAAAGAGTACGGCATACCACGCCGCTATCTGAGGCCCATCATGTCCCCCTGGGCAGCCAAGCGGCTGCACGAGTTTGGCGGTGACATCACCAAATTCAAGGTGGAGAAGGTCAACCCCTCCATCCTGGATCAGATCGCCATCGCGAAAACAGAACCCGGCGATGACAACAACCAGGACATCTCCTCCCTGGTGGGCAAGGTCGACATCCGCATGCTGGAGCACTATGCCCAGGATGATGCCGATGCCTACTCCTACTCAGGCGCGCTGTGCAAGGCGAACCAGGGGATGATGGAGTTCGTGGAGATGTTCAAGGCCCCCATCAAGGTGTTGCACCCCTTGCTGACCGCTACCCAGGAAGGAAACTACAACGGCACCGAGGGGCTCTCCGCCCTCCCCTTCGACGGCATCCTGCTGGCCCACTCCAACGAATCCGAATGGCAGCAGTTCCGTAACAACAAGAACAACGAGGCCTTCCTCGACCGGGTGTACATCGTCAAGGTGCCCTACTGCCTGCGTGTCTCGGAAGAGGTGAAGATCTACGAGAAACTGCTGTTCAACAGCGAGCTGACCGAGGCCAAGTGCGCCCCGGGCACCCTGGAGCTGCTGGGCCAGTTCTCCGTATTGTCACGACTCAAGGAGCCGGAAAACTCCAGCCTCTACTCCAAGATGCGAGTCTATGACGGCGAGAGCCTCAAGGACACGGATCCCAAGGCGAAGAGCTATCAGGAGTATCGCGACTACGCTGGCGTCGACGAGGGCATGAACGGCCTCTCCACCCGCTTTGCGTTCAAGATCCTCTCCCGCGTCTTCAACTTCGACCATGCGGAAGTGGCGGCCAACCCGGTGCACCTCTTCTATGTGCTGGAGCAGCAGATAGAGCGCGAGCAGTTCCCGCAGGAGCTGCACGATCGCTACCTTGAGTTCATCAAGGGCTATCTGACCCCGCGCTACGTGGAATTTATCGGCAAGGAGATCCAGACCGCCTACCTCGAGTCGTATTCAGAGTACGGTCAGAACATCTTCGATCGCTACGTCACCTACGCCGACTTCTGGATCCAGGATCAGGAGTACCGTGACCCCGAGACCGGCCAGCTGTTTGACCGGGCATCGCTCAACAGCGAGCTGGAGAAGATCGAAAAACCGGCCGGGATCAGCAACCCGAAAGATTTTCGCAACGAGATCGTCAACTTCGTGCTCCGTGCACGGGCCAACAATGCAGGCCGTAACCCCAACTGGACCAGTTACGAGAAGCTGCGCACCGTGATCGAGAAGAAGATGTTCTCCAACACGGAAGAGCTGCTGCCGGTTATCTCCTTCAACAGCAAAACCTCGGCCGAGGAGCAGAAGAAGCACGATAACTTTGTCGAACGGATGATGGAGAAGGGCTACACCCGCAAACAGGTGCGCCTGCTCTCCGAATGGTATCTCAGGGTACGCAAGTCATCCTGACCCTGCCGTGTTCAAGGGGGAGTTATGGCGCATTTTATCGACCGCAGGCTCAACGGCAAAAACAAAAGCGCTGTCAATCGGCAGCGCTTCATCCGCCGCTACAAGAAGCAGATCAAACAAGCGGTCTCGGATGCTGTCTCCAAGCGCAGCATTCAGGACGTAGACAAGGGCGAGAGCATCAGCATCCCGACCAAGGACATCGGTGAGCCCCATTTCCATCAAGGCCAAGGCGGCAAACGGGAGATGGTGCACCCGGGCAACGATCAGTTCGTCTCCGGTGACAAGATTGACAGACCCAAGGGAGGGGGCAGCGGTCAGGGCGGGGGCGAAGGACAGGCTTCTGATCAGGGAGAGGGAGCCGACGACTTCGTGTTCCAGATCTCGAAAGACGAGTATCTGGACCTGCTGTTTGAGGATCTGGAGCTGCCACGGCTGCAGAAGACCCAGCTCAACCAGCTGATGGAGATGAAAACCTACCGCGCGGGCTACACCTCCAACGGGGTGCCTGCCAACATCAACGTGGTGCGCTCGCTGCAAAATTCGCTGGCGCGTCGCATGGCACTGCAGGCGGGCAAGAAGCGCCTGATGCGTGAGCTGGAGGAGCGGCTGGCCCTGCTGGCTCTCGATCCCAACGAACATTTTGCCGAGATGGCACAGCTCGAAAAAGAGATCAGGGAGCTGAAACGACGGATCGAGGCGGTGCCCTTCATCGACACCTTCGATCTCAAGTTCAATAACTTCGTCAAACGGCCTGTGCCCTCCAGTCAGGCAGTAATGTTCTGCCTGATGGATGTCTCCGGCTCCATGGATCAAGCCACCAAGGAGATGGCCAAGCGTTTCTACATCCTGCTCTATCTGTTCCTGAGCCGGACCTACAAGAACGTCGAAGTGGTTTACATTCGCCACCACACCCAGGCCAAGGAGGTTGACGAACACGAGTTCTTCTACTCCCAGGAGACCGGCGGCACCATAGTCTCCAGCGCCCTCAAGATGATGAACGACATCATCAACGAGCGTTACCCTGCCAACCAGTGGAACATCTATGCGGCGCAGGCGTCCGATGGCGACAACTGGGCGGATGACTCGCCCCAGTGCCGGGAGATACTGATGCGCGACATCATGCCGCGGGTGCGCTACTACTCCTACATCGAGATCACCACCCGCGCTCACCAGACCCTGTGGCACGAATATGAGTCGGTGGCCGACCACTACCCCCACTTCGCGATGGAGCACATTCGCAAGGTAGAGGACATCTATCCGGTGTTCCGGGAGTTGTTCAAGAAGCAAGCGGCTTGAGGGATCACATATGGTAGAAACCGCGAGAAAAATAGCGCCGCTGGACGATGGGCCTGACTGGAACTTCGATCTGCTGGAGACCTATCACCAGGAGATAGCCCGGGTTGCCAAGTTTTATCGGCTGGATACCTATCCCAACCAGATCGAGGTGATCACCGCCGAGCAGATGATGGATGCCTACTCCAGTGTGGGCATGCCCATCGGCTACCAGCACTGGTCATTCGGCAAGCGTTTCATCCACACCGAACGCAACTACAAGCGCGGCCAGATGGGCTTGGCCTATGAGATCGTCATCAACTCGGATCCCTGCATCGCCTACCTGATGGAAGAGAACACCATGCCGATGCAGGCTCTGGTGATGGCCCACGCCTGCTATGGCCACAACTCCTTTTTCAAGAACAACTACCTGTTCAAGGCCTGGACCGATGCCTCCTCCATCATCGACTACCTGCTGTTTGCCAAGAACTACATCACCGAATGCGAGGAGAAACACGGGATCGATGCCGTGGAGCGGCTGCTCGACTCCTGCCATGCCCTGATGAACTACGGGGTGGATCGCTACAAGCGGCCCCAGAAGATCTCCCTGGCAGAGGAGAAACGGCGTCAGAAGGCGCGGGAAGATTACCTGCAGACCCAGGTCAACGAGCTGTGGCGCACCCTACCCAAGCAGCACAAGGCAGCCGGTATCGAGGACAGGCGCTATCCGCCCGAGCCTCAGGAGAACATCCTCTACTTCATCGAGAAGAACGCCCCATTACTGGAACCCTGGCAGCGGGAAGTGGTGCGCATAGTGCGCAAGATCAGCCAGTACTTCTATCCGCAGAAACAGACCCAGGTGATGAACGAGGGCTGGGCCACGTTCTGGCACTACACCATCCTCAACCATCTGTATGACGAAGGGAAGATCAGCGATCGCTTCATGATAGAGGTGCTGCACAGCCACACCAACGTGGTGTACCAGCCCCCCTACAACAGCCGCTACTACTCGGGCATCAACCCCTATGCCCTCGGTTTTGCCATGTTCACCGACCTGCGCCGCATCTGCGAGCACCCCACAGAGGAGGACAGATACTGGTTCCCCGATTACGCCGGCACCAACTGGGTCGATACCCTGCACTTCGCCATGCAGAACTTCAAGGACGAGAGCTTCATCAGCCAGTTCCTCAGCCCCAAGGTGATGCGCGACATGAAGCTGTTTGCCATCGATGACGACGATCTGAAGAACTACCTCAAGGTCTCCGCCATCCACAACGAGGAGGGTTACCGGCTGGTGCGCAACACCCTGTCGGCCCAATACAACCTGAGCAATCTGGAGCCCAACATTCAGGTCTACAACGTGGCGGTGAAGGGGGATCGCTCCCTCACCCTGCGTTATGTCCCCCACAACCGGATCCCCCTCGGCGAGTCGCGCCATGAGGTGCTCAAGCATCTGCACCAGCTGTGGGGATTCGATGTGGTGCTGGAGCAGGATAACGGCGAGCTCACCGCAGACATCATAGGGCGCTGCCCGGATCGCAAGAGCCTGACCTGATGGGCAGGCGAGGAGCATAAAAAAACGCGCCATTCGGCGCGTTTTTTCTTGGAAGCAAAGGATCAGTTATCGCACAGGTTGCTCGGCATATCCTGGCGAAGACGAGTCCACAATTTGCCGGATTCTATGCCGTACTGACGCACCGTCATGAACACGGCCTCGTGATTCTTGGTCTCTGCCAAGCCCAGCAGCGTCTTGTAGTAGGCATCCGCAGTCTCACGTGCCTGCTTGTCGGAGAAGTAATAACGCCCGACGCGGCTGTACAACCCTTTGAAGCCATTGAGGATCAAGGCATAGATGGGGTTGCCGGAAGCAAATGAAAGCTGATGGTGCAGGCGATAGTCGAACTCGGCGTACGCCTCCGGGGAATTATCAACCTCATCGGCGCCGCGCAAGATCTCGGCCGCTTGCTCCGGGTTGTTGCGAATGGCGCCACGGATGAAGATGGTGCAGATATTGGTGCGCGCCGACAGCAGCTGAGCCACCAGATCCGGCACCTTGTCCTGATCGAGCCGTGCCAGGGTCTCCAGGATGTTGAGACCCGAGGTCTCCCAGAAGTTGTTGACCTTGGTCGGTTTGCCATGCTGGATGGTGAGCCAGCCATCGCGGGCAAGGCGCTGCAGCACTTCGCGCAAGGTAGTGCGAGTCACGCCAATCAGCTCGGACAGTTCGCGCTCCGCCGGCAGAATGGATCCTGGAGGAAAGCGATTGTTCCAGATGGACTCGATGATGTATTCCTCGGCAAACCCGGCAGGGCTTTGCGCTTTTATGACCATGTGGTGACTCTGTTGTAGTGCGTAAAAAGGCTCACGAATAATAGCAAAGCCGGTCATGCTGGCAAGCAGAAGGTCAGTCCTCTGCTCACATTAACCCGAACTTTTTGTTAAAAATATGTATGCGGCGACATGGCCGGAGCCAAGCAACACCAAATGATGGTGATATCGACGCCTCGCCGCTGGGCAAGCAGTGCGGCGTTATTTATAGTTAGCGCTCCCTTGATTAAAATCATGTGCAATCAATTTGATAAAGGTGAATATCCGGATGTTCGGGTCGAGTCGGGCTCGACTGCATAGACGCAGATACCAACAACAGAACAGAGAACCATCATTATGCCAATCAGCCTAGGGCGCGCTTTTGCAAAGAATTTTTTGGGTAATGCCCCTCGGTGGTACAAAATTGCCATCGTCATATTCCTGCTGATCAATCCGATCGTCTTCCACATTGATCCCTTCCTGGCTGGCTGGTTGCTGGTGGTCGAGTTCATCTTCACCCTGGCCATGGCGCTCAAGTGCTACCCGCTGCAACCCGGCGGCCTGCTGGCCATCGAAGCCGTGCTCATCGGCATGACCTCGGCGAACCAGATCAAGCATGAGCTGGTGGCCAACATCGAAGTGCTGCTGTTGCTGGTCTTCATGGTGGCCGGCATCTATTTCATGAAACAGCTGCTGCTCTACGTCTTCACCAAGATGCTGGTCCGCATCCATTCCAAGACCCTGCTCTCCCTCGCCTTCTGCCTGGTGTCGGCCTTCTTGTCCGCCTTCCTCGACGCCCTGACGGTGATCGCCGTGGTCATCAGCGTCGCCACCGGTTTCTACGCCATCTATCACAAGGTGGCCTCACGCGACGAGTTTGAGGGTCAGCATCAGGATGACGAGGACATTGACGAGCTGTCTCGCCAGCACCTGAACGAGTTCCGCGCCTTTTTGCGCAGCCTGATGATGCATGCCGCCATCGGCACTGCCCTGGGGGGTGTTTGCACCCTGGTCGGCGAGCCCCAGAACCTCATCATTGGTGAGCAGGCGGGCTGGCATTTCGGTGAATTTGCCATTCGCATGGCCCCGGTCACCCTCCCCGTCTTCCTCTGCGGTCTGCTCACCTGCATCCTGGTCGAGAAGTTCCGCTGGTTCGGTTATGGCACCAAGTTGCCCGAGCCCGTGCGCCACATCATGGAAGCCTACGAGCGCGACGAAGATGCCGAGCGCAGCCCGCAAGAGAAGGCCAAGCTGCTGGTCCAGGCGGCCATCGCCATCTGGCTCATCACAGGTCTGGCCCTGCATCTGGCGGCGGTGGGCCTGATCGGCCTGACCGTCATAGTGCTCGCGACGTCCTTCACCGGCGTCACCGAGGAGCATGCCCTCGGCAAGGCCTTCCATGAGGCGCTGCCCTTCACCGCCCTGCTCACCGTCTTCTTCAGCGTGGTCGCGGTGATCATCGATCAACAGCTGTTCAAGCCGGTGATCCAGTGGGTGCTGGCCGCCAAACCCGAGGATCAGCTCGCCCTCTTCTATCTGGCCAACGGCTTGCTCTCCATGGTGAGCGACAACGTCTTCGTCGGCACCGTCTACATCAACGAGGTGAAGACCGCCTTGCTCAATGGCGCCATCAGCCGCGAGCATTTCGATCTGCTGGCGGTGGCCATCAACACCGGGACCAACCTGCCGTCAGTGGCCACCCCCAATGGCCAGGCGGCCTTCCTGTTCATGCTGACCTCGGCGCTGGCGCCGCTGCTGCGCCTCTCCTATGGCCGCATGGTGTGGATGGCCCTGCCCTACACCCTGGTGCTGGGGCTGGTGGGTTTCTTTGCGGTGGAGCAACTGCTCGCCCCTGCCACCGAATGGTTCTACCAGGCTGGCTGGCTGGCGCAGGGTGGCGCCGTGCCGACCCTGGTACCGGCGGCACACTGATGATGCAAGGGGCCATTAGGCCCCTTTCTTTTTAAGTAGGGCTCTGCTCTAATTCAGCCACTATTTTTCTCTGTGAGATCAATCAGATGATCGAGTTTCTTCGCCGTATTGCCAGCCACCGTCTGGCCTGGGGCTTGCTGGCCGCGTCCGCCCTCTGCTTCGAGCTGTGCGCCCTCTTCTTCCAGCATGTGCTGGGTCTGCACCCTTGCGTGATGTGCATCTATGAGCGGATTGCCATCCTAGGGGTGTTCGCTGCCGGTCTGCTCGGCATGGTGGCACCAGAGAAGTGGTATCTCCGCTGGAGCGCCATGCTGCTGTGGGGCTACAGTGCTTTCTGGGGCCTGAAACTGGCACTCAAGCATGTGGATTACCAGGTGAACCCCTCCCCCTTCAATGTGTGCGAAGGCTTCGTCGATTTCCCAAGCTGGGCTCCCCTCGACAAGTGGGTGCCCTGGCTCTTCTTCCCGGACGGCGATTGCAGCGAGATCAGCTGGCAGTTCCTGAGTTTCTCCATGCCGCAGTGGCTGGTGGCCATCTTCGCCGCCTACCTGCTGGTATTTGCTGTGGTCGCCATCGGCAACCTGGTCAAGGGTCGTTGCTGTAACTGAAGCTGACGCCACCATATATGACGCATACAAAGAGGGAGCCATCGGCTCCCTTTTCAATCAGCGGTGTCAGCCACCCAAGCCGATCCCGTTTCTCCATGCCCCTGTCATCTGGCTGGTGGCCATCTTCGCCGCCTACCTGCTGGTGTTTGCTGTGGTCGCCATCGGCAACCTGGTCAAGGGCCGCTGCTGCAACTGAAGCTGACGCCGCCATATATGACGCATACAAAGAGGGAGCCATCGGCTCCCTTTTCAATCAGCGGTGTCAGCCACCCAAGCCGATCCCGTTTCTCCATGCCCCTGTCATCTGGCTGGTGGCCATCTTCGCCGCCTACCTGCTGGT
>RCUH01002034.1_pt1 | contig 12895 bp, 6 predicted proteins | sample 2166191 | NCBI WGS metagenome assembly RCUH01 (sample SAMN09932848, study PRJNA488358) | compost metagenome | feature: garden; material: soil; isolation source: compost soil in an enriched community after 214 h of incubation | place: Germany: Experimental Botanical Garden Goettingen | collected...
ACTGTGGAGAAAGGCGTTAAATATCGCATCAAACTTGTGATTGCAGATCATGGAGATGTGAGAGGATTGTACGATTCTGCGGTTTTTCTTAAATCGGGTAGTTTTACAGGAAATATCGATATCGGAAAAGATTTGATGATTGGGAATTCGAATCCACTATGTAAAGATGTAGCATACAGAATCCAGCCCAATCCACAGATTAATGATACTACTGCTCAATTTTCTTGGTTCAGAGATGGGCTTCCTATCCCGGGAATTCCTGCCAGTCAAAGTTATTATGATGTCATCAATGAAGAAGGTGTTTTCAGTGTAGATGTGGTTTTGGGAAGTGGCTGTAAACTAGCAGGAAATGTGATAATAGAAAAAGCGCCAGTTGCTCAAATCACAACTTTACCAATTACAGTTTGTGATGATGATTTTAATGGAAACTATTCTGCGAAATTATCTAAGTTCGACAGCAAGATTATCCAAAATTATGACCCAGCAGTTTTCACTACACGCAGTTATTCTTTGACGTCAGGCGGAACAGCAATTGATCCAAACTCTGACTTTGTGTTTACCAGCAATCCCCAGACTTTATATTTGTCCATTGGAACAAAAACTTGCGCGCCGGAAACTTATCCAGTTACATTTAATTTTGGAACCCAATTGAATTTCAATACGATTCAGGAAGTGGATATTTGTGATGATGATATCAGTGGAGATCAAACTTTTAATTTGGCAGATTATATTTCATTAATTACAAATGAAACTGGCATTACTGCAACTTATTTTGATACAGAAGCAAAAGCGAAAACTGGCGGCAATTCTACAATATCAAGTTCGCAGATCATCAGTGCGGACAAGTCGTTTTTCATTAGAATAGAAAAAGCAGGATTTTGTCCAAATTATAAGGAGATCAAATTCAAATTCAAACAACCCAAAGAATCTACGGTTCTTAAAAATATGAAAACCGTCATCTGCAAAGGAGCTACAATAGATTTGGATGCAGGTGCAGGTTTTCAGTTTTATGAATGGAGCAACGGCGTAAAAGGACAATTTGAAAATGAAATAAAGAATGTTTCGGCTGGAGATTATTGGGTAAAATTGACTTTCAATGATTGTGTTTATCAGCAATTTGTAAAAATTACAGAAGCGGAAGAACCTGTGATCGATAACGTTTTGATAGAAGGAACTACAGTTACAGTTTTGGTCTCTGGAGGCACTTTACCTTACACTTTTGCTTTGGACAACGGAACTTATCAAAGTTCTAATATCTTTACCAATGTTGAGTTGGGCACTCATACAGTTTACGTGAAAGGAGCAGATGGATGTGCTGTGATTGCGAAAGATTTTACATTAATAAACTCTCAAAATGTCATCACACCAAATAATGACGGCGTGAATGATGTCATCAATTATTCTTCACTTTTACAGAAATCGGAACCCAAATTCGAAATCTATGACCGTTTCGGCGTTCAGGTTTTCAAAGGTGATGTCAATAATCAATTTATTTGGAACGGAACTTCCAATGGAAGACCTTTGCCAACATCATCTTACTGGTACATATTGGAGTGGAATGAAACCGGGAATCCACAAAGAACCCAACTTTCCGGCTGGATTATGCTAAAAAACAGAAATTAATATTCCATACTATAAAGTCATTTTTCTACATTTGCAAAAAACTAATGCCTTTTCAAATGAAGAAAATTCTACAATTTCTTTTAATCTTTATATTTTCTACAAAATTACTAGCTCAACTGGATACAGATCATTGGTTTTCTGCAATGTACGATGGGCAAAGTAATTTTGATGAATATCAATACTTGTATCTTTCTACTAATGAAGTAGATCCGTTCACGGTTTCTATTTATAGTAATAACACGCTTCTTAGCCAGTCTATCATTAGTAAAGGTAGTCCGCAATATGTTTTCATTCCAAGGCAACATATCATCTTGGATGGTTTTGACACAGGCAATCTTTTTAAAGCAATCAATAAAGGACTGAATGTAAAAGCAGAAAAGAGATTCTTCGCCAACTTAAGATTTGGGATGACCAATCATGCAGAGATTGTGACTTCGAAAGGTTCTGCTGCATTGGGAAAAATTTTCTATACAGTTGTTGCTCCTACTCAAATAGACAATTCCAGTATCAATCCAGAAAATCACGGTTTCCAAGCAAGCATTATTGCAACGGAAGATAATACTACAGTGACGATTAATAAATTTAATAAACCACTTCTTTTCACCAACGGAAATGTCTCCAGCGCACCACTTACTTTCACACTCAACAAAGGGCAGTCGTACATTATCGATGGGCGAGGCATTGCTTCTGGAAACAGAGATGGTTTCATTGGAACAAAAGTGGAAGCAGACAAACCTATAAGTCTGGCAAATGGAAACTTCAATGGACAATATGTTCTAGACACAGGACAGCTAGATGGATCTGATATTTTGATGGATCAATCTGTCCCTGTGGACAATCTCGGAAACGAATTTGGCATCATCAGCGGAATGGGACAAATTACTGGTGTTGGCGATCATCTTACCAATAAAGGGATGGAAAGAGCCATCATCGTCGCTACAAAAGATAATACGGATATTTATATTAATAATTCTGCGTCTCCTGTAGCGACAATCAATGAAGGTGAATATTACTTTGTTCCCGATACATTTTTCGCTCAAAAGAAAGCTGATCATTACAACTTCTACATCAAAACCTCACAGAATGCTTATGTCTATCAGGTTTTAGCTGGTGTTTCGGGGTCACTTGCTACGGGAAGTATGAATTTTATTCCACCTTTGGGTTGTTATCTGCCGAGGAAAATAGACGAAATTGGATTCGTAGATCAGTTGGAGCCGGGAGGGCCACAACTTACAGTGAAACTTAATATTATTACAGAACAAGGCGCAAAAATTAAAGTTAATGGAACCGAACTGACGTCTGCTTTAGGTTATGGACCATTTGGTCTGGAAGGCAATAGTTCTTGGGAAACTTATTCTGTGCCAGATGTTCATGGCAATATTACTGTAGAGTCAGATAAAGCTGTGAATGCTGGTTTGGCTGGAGGAAACGGTGCAACAGGTTATGCTGGTTATTTCGCAGGATTCTCAGCTGTTCCATTCATTGTGAAAAAAGATGGTATTTGTATTCCTGATATCACGTTGGAATTGCCGGAAGGTTATGATTCTTACCAATGGTTCAAGAAGAATGAAGTCACAGGTTTGCCAGAACCAATTCTCGGAGCTACAACATTTTTATATAAGCCAACAGCACCAGGTTTCTACACGGTGGAAGTCCAAAGAAGTGTTTGTTCAAAAGTAACAACGCCAGAATACAGATTGTTGAATTGTCCTGCTATTTCAGCTTTAGAACTTAGCAGTTGCAATAATCCTGTGTCAATAGTTCCGATTTTGTCAGCAAGTACGCAGGCAACAGATTGGAATACAGTAGAAATCATTCAACAACCTACAAAAGGGAGCGTGAATATCGATAAGATTAATAAAATTTTTGATTATACACCTACATTTGGAGCTTCTGGAATCGATACTTTCAAATATAACTTTTGTGGGATTTCTACACTTCCGGATTGTGAAGAGGTGGAGGTGAAGGTTTATATTAATGTTGTTGCAAATGATGCCGTCCTCACAGAGTGTAGATTGACAACGACACAAGGTAAATTTGATTTGACCAAGGCCAATATTACGGTTGATCCTTCAGTCGTTCAAAGGAAATATTACACCACGCAATTTGATGCGGATAATGATACAGGGATGAATCTCATCCAAACTTCTAGCTTGAGCAATTATACTTCAGAAGCAGGTTTTATCTATGTATTGTTGAAAAGTTCAAAGTGCGAAAGAGTGGTGAAAATAGACCTCAAGTTTTTCGCAGTTCCTGAGTTGATCAAAGATACTTTTGAGGTTTGTGATTCCAAATTGGAGGGTAAGATAAATGTGGAGTTAGATAAATTGACCAATACATTTTTGAAAGACCATAATTTTTTCAAAACCGTAACTTACTATAATAATTCGATTGCATCTGGAAGCAGTTTGCCAAACAATTGGTCTTATTCCACGGACACAACTATTTACATGAAAGTGGAATCTCCCGATGGTTGTGCTCCTGTTATTTTCCCTATTAATTTCAAAATCGGGGCAAAAGTGAATGTGCTAAAACTTGCGGAAACGATAGAAATCTGTGATGATGATTTCGATTTCAAAAAACTTGTGCAAAATCTGGACGATTTTAAAAAACTATTCACAACAGACGCATCAGTATCTGGAAAGTTTTACATTAATAAAATTGATGTTCAGAATAGCGTGAGCAACAATATCACGGAAATCCAAGTGAACAATCAGCAATTGCTTTACATCAGACTTTCCCAAGCCGGTGTGTGTGACAGATTGGTAGAACTTACTTTGAAAATAAAAATCCCTGGAAAATCAAATATATTATTAGATAAAGAAATTTGTCCGGAAAAAGTGACGATTTTGGATGCTGGTGAAGGTTTGTTCAAAGATTATGAATGGTACAATGAGAAAGACCCATCAAAAATTATTAGTGATATTCATAAGTTGGAAAATGTTGGATTAGGTGATTATTTTGTAGTTCTGACGGCTTTCAACGGCTGTACCTTTACACAGAAGGTGAAAATAACATCGGTGGAATTGCCCGAGATTTCTGAAATTCTTATCAATGGAAACACTGTAACGATAACAGCGAAAAAAGGGAATGCACCATATTTATATAGTCTGGATGGAATTAATTATCAGACATCTAATGTGTTTCAAAATGTTTCATCCGGTTATCACAAAGCTTATGTGGTTTCCAAAGATGACTGTGCGCCAGACATAGAAGAATTTACAATCATTGAAATTTACAATGTCTTGACGCCAAACAACGACGGTTACAATGATGTACTAGACATGTCTCTTCTTACAACAAAAGTGGATGTCAAATTTACAATTCACGATAGAAATGGAATGAGGGTTTTTGAAGGTGACAAAAACAACAGATTTATATGGGATGGGAAGCAGAATGGAAGATCTTTGCCCACATCATCTTATTGGTATATTCTCGAGTGGAAAGATTTTGCATACTCGACTTCAGTAAAATATACAGGCTGGATTTTGCTCAAGAACAGAAATTAAAAATTTAATCCGAAAGCAATAAAATCCTTTTTTCTACATTTGTAATATATTGAACAGGCTATTACAATGAAGAAAATTCTACTATTACTTATCCTTTTTATTTTTTCTGCAAACCTTTCTGCCCAGCTGGACAGAGAGCATTGGTTTGCGCCAATGGTCGACAGAACCGGCAATGGTAATACTTTTCAAAGAGTCTACTTCTCAACTAATGAGACCACACCTTTTAATATTGATATTTACAGCAACGATGCCACCGATAAAAGTGTCTTGATTGGAACTGTGACTATCAGTAAAAACAATCCACAATATTTTCAAATTCCAGTCCGGAATATGATTATTGTAAGTCCAACATTTAGCAATCCAACATTGGACCTTTTCAAACCTGTGAACAAAGGCATCTATGTCAATGGAGAGAAGCCTTTTTATGCAAGTTTAAGATTTTCTGTTGTGAACCATGCTGAGATTTTAACGTCCAAGGGCGGAGCTGGGATTGGAACAGAGTTCCGCGCAGTGATGGCACCAATGACGGCGAACAATGCAATTTTGAATTTCATGACAAGCGTCATGGCTACAGAGGATAATACGAATGTCACGATTTCTGATTTTAATTCTGGTGTCAATTTTTCTGATGGAGTTTCTCGCTCGAACTTTACGTTTACTTTAAAAAAGGGACAGTCTTATATCATCGATGGAACTGGTGATTTTACAAATAATAGGAATGGAGCCTTCATAGGTGCAAAAATAGTTTCTGACAAGCCAGTTTCTATTACTAACGGAAACTTCAACGGACAATATGCGACTACAGCCACAAATAGTTCGGATATACTGATGGATCAAGGTGTTCCTGTTGATAAGTTGGGACAGGAATTTATCCTTATGAAAGGAAATGGAAATCCTAATAATGGGATGGAGAAAGCCATCATTGTAGCAGTGAAAAATGGTACACAAATTTACTTGAATGGCGCTACAACTCCTATAGCGACTATTAACGCTGGTGAACATTTTATTACACCAAATGATGCTTACAAACTGCAGACTTTCGATCATTACAACATGCATATCAAAACTACAGAGAATGCATATGTATATCAATTGCTGGCAGGAGATCCAAACAGTTCAGAATTGGCAACAGGTGGTTTTAATTACATTCCGCCATTGAGTTGTTATCTGCCAAAGAAAATAGATGAAATTGGAAGAATACAAGAGAATTATGTAGTCAGCAATGGCAATCCTGGAGGAATATTAAATATTCCGACCAAGCTGAACATCATCACAGAAAAGGGAGCTACTGTAGAAATAAAAAGAAATGGTGCCACTTTGCCATTAACTTCTTCTAATGGGCCTTTTGATGTAACTGGTTCCGGCAACTGGGTGACATATTCTTATCCAAATATTACTGATAACGTAGCCGTTTTTTCTTCAAGTGCTGTTACAGCAGGTATTTCCGCAGGCGATGACGCTGTGGGTTATGGTGGTTATTTTGCAGGGTTTTCTTTCATCCCAGCGATTGTAAAAACAGAAGGTGATTGTCTTTCGGATCCGATTGAGGTGAAGTTGGAGATTACAGAAGGCTTTGATATGTACCAATGGGAAATTAAGAATAATGCTGGCGTATTTGTAAACGCACCTATCAAACCAGGTTTGAATGCTAATAATTTACCTTACAGAAACGACGAATTTGTATATTATCCATCTCAGGCAGGGATTTATCGTGCAAGGCTTAAGCAAGGTTCTTGTGCAGAAGTCACTACTCAGGAATTCAAATTTTACAACTGCACAACATATACCAATTTAGATTACGAAACCTGTTCTAAAATTGATGAGATCACACCGGCATTTAGTCTGAGTACACAATCCGTAAATTTTGGTTCTGTCGTAATTACCGAGCCTGCAAAAAAAGGTTTGGCAGAAGTGTTGCCAAATGGTAAAATAAAATATATGGCCAATCCGGATGCGTCTGGTATAGACACCTTTAAATACTCTTACTGCGGAACAGATGTAATTCCAGACTGCGAAACAGCACAGGCGACCATTCAAATTAATCAGATTGTTGGGAAAGATGCTGTTTTGGCTATATGTGCTTCTACTGCAACCACAATTTTCGACCTTCGCGATGCAGATGTAACAGCACACACAACGGCTTCAAAAGTTTATTACAGATCTTTGGCTGGTGCTCAAAACCAAACCGCTTCTGATCGTATTAATAATTTCACGGCCTATCCTTCTTCAACCGCTGATGTCTTCGTGAGAATAATAAATGATAAATCTTGCGTAGCCATTCAAAAAATCGAATTGATATTAAATTCAAATATTGCAGTACAAGATAACCTTTACACAAGAATACATTGCGATGAAGAAGATAATTTGATTGATGGTAATTACATCGTCAATCCAAATAGCATTACACCAATTGTTTTAGCCAGTGCGACATCTTTAACAGTAAAGTATTATGATTCATTGGCGAAAGCAGAAGCTGGTGGAACCGATAATATTACAGGGAATTATGCATTCACTCCAGCCACTGCAAAAATCTGGATTCGTGCAGAATCGACAGAATCTTGTGTTACAGTGAAAGAAATCACGTTAAAGATTGGATCCAAAATTCCATTAATTACAAATAATCTGAATGCCGATGTTTGTGATATTGGTTTTGACAATACAGAAACCGTAGATCTTGCAGATTATCTTCCCCGACTTACTTCTCAAACAGGACTTGTTCCGCTTTATTATGCTACAATGCCAGATGCAATTGCGGGAAAAAACGCTGTCTTAGCATCGCAAACTGTCATTAGAGGAACTGTTTCAACTTTTTATTATGTTATTAAAAATGCAAGCTTCTGTTCAGATATTGCAACTGTAAATCTTACTTTAATAGACGGCGGATTTGCAAGTACAACTATCAAAGCATCTGAAACAGTTTGTGAAGGCTCCACAATAGAAATCAATGCAGGTACGGCCCACACAAAATTCAAATGGGTAGATGAGAATGATCCTGCGAGAGTGATTCCGTCAACGCAAAAAGTAACACTTGGCGCTGGAAAATACCACGTGATTCTGACGTCGCCAACGGGTTGCGAGTACAAACAAAACTTTGAGATTATCGATTCGCCAAAAGCCATTCTTGATATTTCTAAATTTAATGCAACGCTTTGTGACAATGATTTAGATGGAAAAGTGGATGTGAAATTCTCCACAGATGTAACGCCATCGATTTTACTAAATCCACATCCAGATTTGACAGTGCGATATTACAGAGATGCAACAATGTCAACACAAGCTTTAGGCGATAATTTCTCTTATCAAACAGATACAAGAATTTATGTAAAAGTGATTTCTAAATATTGTAGCGATGTAAATGGATTTATTGATTTCAAAGTTGGAAATAGAATTTCACTCATCAATACATTGCAAATTGTAGAAGAGTGTGATGATGATCTGGATGGGAAATTCTTGGTTCAGGATCTTCTACAGAAATACAAAGCATTGTTCACAAATGATGCTTCCGCTACTGTCAAATTCTATATTAGAAAAACAGATGCGCAAAATGAAGCGTCTAATAACATTAATGAAATCAATGTCACCAATCAGCAACTGATTCATGTTCGAATCTCAAATGCAACAGATTGTCCAGAGTTGGCAGAATTGACGATTAAATTAAAACTTCCAAAAAAATCTGACTTGTTGGTAGATAAAACCATTTGTCCGGATGCGACAACAGATTTGGACGCAGATTCAGACGGCAGTTTGGGCTCAGGTTTTACTTATGAATGGTACAGCGCAGATAATCCTTCAATGATGATTGGTAATGATCATTACATTTCAGATCTAGGAATCGGAAAATATTTTGTCATCATTACAGCTCCAAATAGTTGTCCGTACAAGCAAAATGTAGAAATAAAAGCGGCAGAATTACCAACAATCGAAGGCATAGAAATCAGCGGAAGTACTGTTAAGATCATTGCAAAAGGTGGCAAATCCCCTTACAAATATGCCATTTCGACGAATGGATTTTTGTCGAATTATCAAGATTCTAATACTTTCACAAATGTGTCGCCAGGATTGCATACGGCGTATGTGATTTCGGCAGACAATTGTGAGCCTGTTGAAAAAGAATTCTCTGTCGTGGAGATATACAACTTGATTTCTCCAAACGGAGATGGTGTGAACGATGTTTTGGATATGTCGCTTCTCAAATATAAAATAGATGTGAAATTCCAAGTATTTGACAGAGAAGGCAGAAAATTGTTTGAAGGTGATGCCAACAATAATTTTATTTGGGACGGAAAACAAGGCGGGAAAACATTGCCAACTTCGTCCTATTGGTACATCTTGGAATGGAAGGATTTTGAAAATTCGCCACCAGTGAAATACACCGGCTGGATTCTCCTGAAAAATAGAAACTCAAACTAAGCAATTCTGTTTTTAACAATTGTTTTAGAAAACAGATTATAATTAAAAGTACTTAACAAAAAGCCGATAAAGTTTAATAAAATTTTAACCTTATCGGCTTTTTTTTGTGCGTCTTCTCTATTTTATTCTCTATAAATTTGCCGAATAATTATGAGGAACATTTTTACCATTGCGCTATTGTTTTGCCTGTCGTTTGTTTACGGACAGGAATTGCAGGGCGAGATTTTTATCAGAGATAAGTCCAGTCTGTATCTCAACCAGGTTTACGTTACCAATATCAATGAGCACAAAAGTGTTGTTGCAAATTATAACGGTGAGTTCAAAATTACTGTGAAAGAAGGTGATGTCCTCAGATTTACGTCCATCGCAACGGAGAGAAAAGATATCGAAGTGACTGCCCAAATGTTGGGAATGCGAAAAAACTTCATCGAGTTGCAGATTGCTTACTACGAGATTCAGGAAGTGATCATCAGTTCTTTCAAACCGACTGGCAATCTTAGGAGAGATGTTGCGATGCTGAAAGGTTCCGAAAAAGCATTTGAACTCAGAAAAATGATCGGACTTCCAGAACCAAAAGGTGACGGCAATTCTCCTGAAATTCCAGTGATGTCTTTCAATCAAGGTCTTAGTTTTAGTATCGATAGTATTTTTGATTTGATCTCTGGCGAAAAAAAGAAAAAAGAGCGCTATTACCAATACGAGAGAATGGCAAAAAACATCAAAAATCTTCAGGATTATTATGGCGACGAGTATTTTGTAAAAATGAAAATTCCAAAGGAATTAATTCCTAATTTCCTTCAATTTGTCTACAGTTCGGATAATATTACAGACTATTTGGCGAATAATAATTATGAAGCGGCTAAAATCTATATCGAAAAATATCTTCCAATTTATCTTCGAAGATTGCAAAACTCTCATTTGATGCAGGTTACGTCTCAAAATTGATGGAACTTATTTATTTTTATTAAATCTTAAATAAATCTTAAATATTTTTTGTGACTTCAAGATTAATCTTTATTTTTATTGCGGTTTTAAAACAAAGAGAAAACTGAATTAATGGGAAAGAATAAAGCAGCAAGATTCCGAGAGAACAAAATTTTACCAAATGTCATCCAACCGACAAGAGAAGAGGCAATCGACAATTTTGAACACAAGGGAAAATGGAACGAATTTTTTGGTAACGATAATCCAATTGTTTTAGAACTTGGTTGCGGAAAAGGAGAATATTCTGTTGGGCTTGCAAAATCTTTTCCAGATAAAAACTTTATCGGCGTTGATATCAAAGGTGCAAGATTTTGGTTTGGAGCCAAAGAAGCAATTCAGGATGATCTCAAAAATGTAGCATTTCTTAGAACTCAAATTGAATTGATCGACAATCTTTTTGCAGAGAAAGAAGTTTCCGAAATCTGGATCACCTTTCCAGATCCACAAATCAAATACAGAAGAACCAAACACAGATTGACCAATCCGGAATTTCTGAAAATGTACAGAAGCATTCTGAAACCAGACGGTGTGATGCATCTGAAAACAGATTCAGAATATTTGCACGGCTACACTTTAGGGCTTTTACAAGGTTTAGGTCATGAGATTTTGACTGCCCACCACGACATTTACGGCGCTCCGGAATATCAGCCAGATACGCCATTGCTTCGAGATATTAGAACTTATTACGAGGATTTATTTTCATCCAAAGGAAAAACTATTACTTACATCAAATTCAGATTGAAAAATGAATAGAATTTTTTTGCTTCTTCTTGGTAGTTGCTTGGTGAGTTGTGCATCTACTCAAAGTGTTTCACCTGTTTTCGGAGGTTCAAATGCCGAAGTCATGTTGGAAACGAATCACATGAAAACCAAAAATTTCCGGTTGCCTATCGAGAACAAAGCCATTGCATTGCTGAATCAATTATTCAATTCTGATTCTTCCAATACGAATATGGTTTTGATCATTAATAATGATTCTGACTGTGATTTCACGATGAATATTGTAGGCGATACAAACCACAGCATTCCCGTTGGCTCCAAAAAAACAGAAAGCATTGTTCTTCCACAGGGAGATTATGAGATGAGTTCCAATGTTTGCTCAAGCCAATATCTTTCACGCAAAAAGCTGATGGAAAACACGCAAGTTGTGATTAGGCATTCTGTAATTAATACAACTTCCACTGTTCCTTTCAAGTTAGCGGACAATAATAGTTCAGGTAATAATATAACACAATAAAAAAAGCTTCATTTGAAGCTTTTTTTTATTTTTATCATTAGGTTTATTCTGATAATTATTTAATTGTAATCTCGTAGATCTTATTCCAATTTTTACCAGTTACCAACATATTTTCACCTTTGAAAGCAATTCCGTTCAGGACATCATCGTTTCCGCTTGTATTTTGTTTTGCAATGTTAGTAAGGTCAATGATTCCTATTACTTCTCCGTTTGCAGGATTGATTTGCAGAATGATTGGTTTCTGCCAAACGTTCGCATAGATAGATCCGTTGTGATATTCCAATTCGTTTAACTGATCATAACCTTCTGTATTACTTGCAACTGCAATCGTACGTAGAACTTTCGAAGGATTTTCTGGATTGATAAAATACAGATTTTTTGTGCCATCAGACAAAATCAATTCTTTTCCGTCGTAAGTCAATCCCCAGCCTTCGCCAATCATATTGTCGTAAGGGAATTCGCTCAACAATTTTAAAGTATTTTTATCATAAATAAAACCCTTCTTGTTTTGCCAAGTTAATTGGTAAACTTTATCACCAACTATTGTACTTCCTTCTGAGAAATATTCTGCTGCCTGCGGAACGCTAATGATTGGGTCTGTTGAGCCGAGATTATATTTAATGATTCTGGATTGGCCTTGTTGTCCGTCGGATTCATAAACTGTGTTGCCTTCCAATTGGAAACCTTGTACAAAGTTTTTCGGATCGTGTGGATATTGGTTCACCACTTCGTAAGTTATGGCTCTAGCTTTAGCTTTAGCAAATACATTGATGGTTGCATCCTGTTGCAACGTTTCACCACCTTTTGTTTTGATATTAAATGTGACATCATTCTCACCTAGCGTGAAAAAGTTTGGGTCAATAGTCAAGTTGCTACTTTCCTTGTCGCCATAGCTAATGGTAATTGCTTCAGCATAATCCAAAACATCTTGTGGAATTTGAAGTTTGTCGCCAAAGTTATAACCTTTGTTTTGTTGGCTGAGGTTATAATCATTCAAAGAATTAAGAATGTCTTTATCTTTATTACAACTAACCAAGACCAAAAATGCAAAGGCAGATGCTAAAAAAATCTTTTTCATATATAGATTTTATTCGAATTTTATTTAAAATTAATTTTTTATGTTTCAATTTAT
>RCUH01002035.1_pt1 | contig 12881 bp, 11 predicted proteins | sample 2166191 | NCBI WGS metagenome assembly RCUH01 (sample SAMN09932848, study PRJNA488358) | compost metagenome | feature: garden; material: soil; isolation source: compost soil in an enriched community after 214 h of incubation | place: Germany: Experimental Botanical Garden Goettingen | collected...
CCCAGTTATTTCGTATTGCGGTTCACCAGCTGCCTAGGATTAGCACCGTTTCCGGATTCCAGCTTGCTGGCAGGGCCATTTGCAATTTGGTCCCAGCTCACCATTTTGAAATTCTGGTTCAGCTTCTTGCCATTCTGCATATTGGAATCGTCCTGGGATACGAAGACACCGTTCGGGTATTTGTCTCCGAGGCTCACACCCAGCACATCGATTCCGTCGGTCTCGCTGGTTCCGTCAATCTGATCGCCATCTCCAATAGTGAAATTGCTGATGTAGGCGTTGTCTCCTGAGCGGTTGTAAATGGCATAGCTGTTGCTGCCTTGGCTGGAAGCGATCAAATAACCAGAGCCATCCTTGCCATAGTATAAGGTCAACCCTTCGATATCATCCTGCAGGCGGCGTCCATCCGCAATGTCGACCTTCGATTTAGGCTGGCTTGAACCGTCCGGCTCTGCATCGTATTTCCAGATGGCCACGTCTTCTTCGGCGATATAGATATTGCCGTACTCGTCGTCAGCAACCATGCCTTCGGATTGGGAAGACAAGTGGAACTCGCGAACGAGCTTACCCGCTATTTTGCCATTGCCGTTATCTGTGAGCTCGTACTGCTCGAATTCACCCTTCTTGCCGAGCACCAGGGCGTAGAACTTCCCGGTCTTTAAGCTGTGGTACAAGCTGAAGCCGTAGACCTCACCCATCTTGGATTTGATCGGTTCAGCCACCACGTTCTTAAGCTCGCCAGTTGCGCCGGAGATGGCAAATACATCAATCGTGTTCGTAGTCCGGTTGGTCGCTGCCACGATATCCACCTTCTGGCCGCCAAGCGGGAAGTCATAACGAAGGTCGATGTTGTTCATCTTGCCAACCGGGTAGGATTGCAGCTGTTTGCCGTTCATATCATAGACGAGGATACCCCCGGCTTTGTTCGTAGCAACTAGCTTGCTTCCGGCAGGATTCTGTGGGTCCAGCCAGATCGCCGGATCGTCAGCCGCATCCTCACCGGACTTGGAATCTACGGCTTCGGTTTCACCTTGAGCCTTAACCGTGAACGTAGGAATGGCATCCTTGGCGTCCCGGTATTTGTTATTCTCTGCGACGATGCTTTGCAGCAATGAAGCGGGAATGACTGTCTTTCCGTTAATTAGCTTTACCGGCTCTATCAGCTGAGCTTCTTGACCAGCCAAACGGTATTTGGCTTTATCAATGGTTACAAGGCCTGTGATGCCATTGGACAGCTTGAACGAAGCCGCCATATCCTCGTTGTCCCAGGTAATACTGGCCCCGATGTTCTCAAGTGACTGGCGCAGACCAACATAGTCTGTATTGCTTGATGCAGCGCTCGCGGCAGGTACCAGCATTCCTGCGAGTAGAGTAGAAGCGAGCAGAACTTTGACTTTCGACATGTTGACATAATCCCCTTTATACTTTTTTACCAAGTATAGAAGGCGAGTGTTTTCATATTGTACGAGGAGTGTTAAAAGTATGTGCTGCGTTTCTGCTATTCCATTGTTCAATTCTTTTAGCGGCTTGTCCGTAAACTTGGATTGGTTACATGAGCCGCAAGTGCTTCAGCGCTAAGTTGAAGTTTCTCCTCCGTGAGTGTCATCATTCCTTGTAGAAGGAATGATGGCAAGAAATGCATGCCACAAAGGCCCGCGGTCGCTTGGAACGGACGAGTTAATTCACTCATGGAATATTGATTGGATCCACCAGCCTGGTAAGCTTCAGCCGCCCCTCCAGATGAAATAGCAAGCATGAACTCTTTTCCTTGAAGCTTCGTCCCTGCTGTGCCATAGGCAAAACCATACGTTAACACGGCATCCTGCCATTGCTTCAACAATGCGGGTGAGCTGTACCAATAGAACGGGAATTGCAGAACAATGCGGTCATGCTCCAATAATAGCTGCTGTTCTTTTTCTACATCGATCTCAAAATCCGGGTAAAGTCCATATAAATTGTGGACCGTAACCGTTTCTTCCTGCTCGAGTCGGTTCATCCACGCCTTATTAACTTTGGATTGCTCCAAATTTGGGTGTGCCACGAGAACTAGAGTTTTCATTTTATCACGTCTCCATTATATATTGTTTGTACAAGCAAATGAAAGTGGGAAAACCTTTCTTTAATACATTTAGTATTACTCAAAGGTTTTTTTATTATTTTTCTAGTTTATTGCCTGCTTCATGGATTAGTTTGTTTAATGCCTTGCCTTCTTCTTCGCCCAAAATATCTGAATAAGATCGAAGCAGGGTCTTCCAGCTATCTTTAATTTCTTTAAGAATCGCTGAACCTTGTTCAGTCGGGAAATTTAACGACCTTTTGCCTTCTGATTTTCGTTCAATTAGTCCTTTTTCAACCAGCTTATCGACAAGACGCGTAATAGTAGAAGGCTTAAGATGTAGATTCTCTGCCAGCTCCGACTGTGATATTCCAGGCTTATCAATGACCAGCATCATTAGAAATGCATGAGTAGGTGATAATCCCGTCTTCCTAAACGACTCTTCAGCCATTTTGGTTATCGCACGAGATAGCTTATTAACAGTGAAGTATAGGCAATTTTCAAAAAAGTAGTCTATCAAAATAAAAACCCCTTAATTTTTGCTTGTACATACAAATTAACTCAATCGATTTCAATTGTCAAACCACATGTTTATAAAAAACGAGTGTTTATTATCGGCTCCCTATGAACACTATAGAAAAGGGTATTTTCAGCAGAGGAGATTTGATGATGAAAAGGTGGGTAGGGATTTGCATGCTTTCAATACTCCTTTTGATTCCAGCGCCTATCATTGGCGCGGATGGGAGTAAGGCGGAGGGGAGTCCAGTGAACCCTTCGCTGCTAAATTCACTTCGGCAGGGCGGATATATTCTATACGTCAGGCACGGAGAAGCAGGAGTGGGTGTAGATCAGCCTCATCTCGATTTCGGGAATTGCAAGGCCCAGAGCAATCTCACTGAAGAAGGTAAAAGACAAGCCAAGCTGTACGGGGAAGTGCTAAGAAGCTTGAGAATCCCCGTGCAGACTCCGGTTCAGGCAAGTCCGTTCTGCCGAACTAGGGAATCAGCGGAACTAGCCTTTGGCAAGGGTAATGTTGAGGTCGACCCCTTCTGGGTGCAAATCTATAAATTAAGTGGTCAGATAACCCCGGCTGAACAGGACAGTACCCTTGCTGCTCTGACTTCTGTACTGGAGAAGGTCCAGGCTCCGGGGACCAACAAGGTCATCGTTACCCACAGCTTCCCCAAAGGGGTTGGCCTTGGTGAGATCGCTAACCTGGGTACGGTCGTTGTAAGACCGAGAGGATCGGGCAAAGGATACGAGGTTGTAGATCGAATTTCTTTGAACGAGCTGTTGAGTCTGCATGAGTCTACCTTGACGTTAGAAACTGCACGCTGAGCCCTAACATGATTCTTGATTGGTAGCAAAAGAAGAGAAGCCGCTGTAATTAGCGGCTTCTCTATTTATAATCATGAATCCAGTTCTGCCGCGGGTCTGCGTTTTTTACGGCTGCCCAGTTTGGTTAAATAATAAGTGAGAATGACAAATACCCCCATGATGCCGAAGTAAGTCAGAATAACCCAGAGTGCATTTGGACTGCCACTGCCAAATCCACCTTCTCCATGAGCACCCTTCATACGACTTGGCCGCTCCCCGGAGTTCGGATTCTCTGCATGGAAGTCTTCTCCGCGCTGCTTGAAGCCCGCAGGCGGTGTTCCTGACTGTGTCATACTAAATACCGTCCCCAAACCTTGGACTCTGGACACGAATTGGGTCCCATACATCTGATAGCCGCCAAATAGCAGAATGAGAGCTGCCAGCACTTTTGCAATGATACCAAGCGGTGCCTTTGACGATTGGATTCTTGATATTTTTTTCGTGACATTAATGACCCATTTCCAGTGCAGACCGACGTGAACTCCGATTAATATCAGTACAAAGAAGGACACAGAGATATGGGAGACCTTAAACCAGGGTGTGTCTCCGATATGAAAGTTTGGAAATACGATCTCCGAAATCAAAATACCGCTTACCACAATAAAGGTCATCGAAATTAACAATAATAAGTTCAAGAGATAACTAAACCGGGTCATACCGGGTAATTTGCGATCGAACAGCTTGGCGGTTACTTTGACCACCCAGTTCAGATTCAGCAGGATGTGCGTAATAAAGGCCACCGAGATGGCCAGCCCTGCTATCTCATGGAAGGATAGTCCACCGAGCACTCTCTTATTGAACAGCAGCACAAATGTGAGTGCCATAAGAATATCCAGAATAAACTTTACATAAGTCTCTTTTTTCATTAATTTGCCCCCAGCTAATCAGTTCTATGGCCTAAGCATATAGGTTCAACCTGAATTTATACTGAAGGCCTCACTTTAAATGGATAGATTAGTACAGCGGCTTGGGCTATTATACATGTTAGATATTACTGCCCTGCAAAGGGTGAACTCTCCATAAGAGTGGATAACAGGTGAATCGGATGAACAATAGGCAAAGAGAGATTTTACGCATGCTGCTAACGGAAGAGGACCGGCTGTGGTTAGTCCAGGATCTTGCCGATCAGGTAGGATGCTCAGAGAAGACCATCCGGAGCGATCTGAAAGTTATCGAAGAATATGTGGACAAGAACTCGGGGGCCAGTCTGGTGAGAAAGCCGGGTCTCGGTATATATCTGGAGATTGACGAAGCCGATCAGGCGGGGCTATTCCACAATCTGTACACGGAGGAGATTAGGCCCCGCCACGAGTCGGGCGAGGAGAGAGTTCTGCATCTGGCTTATCGGCTGCTGATGGATACGAGACCTATTGCCATTCAGGAGCTGGCTGCTGAGTATTTTGTGAACAAAACGATCATTCGCAAGGATCTGGACAAAATTGAAGAATGGCTGCAGCGCTTTGATCTATCCTTAATTTCCAAGCAGAGAGTGGGCCTTATGGTTGGAGGTTCTGAGAAGAACAAAAGGATGGCTCTAGCCCGCCTGGATCAGTTGATTGACAGCCAGGAGCTCACCGGACAGATGCTGAGGAAGCAGTTTGAGCCGCATGAAGTCTCCGCGGTCTACCATGAATTAAGAGATTTACAGAAGCGGCATTCCCTTCCGTTCACGGATGAAGCCTTTGAAAGTCTGATCCTGCATATTGTGCTGATGATCAAACGGACCAAGCTTAAACAGCCGATCTCTCTCCCGGAACAGGAAATTGAATTATTGCAGGAAAAAGCGGAATTTGCCTGGGCAGAGGAGTTCCTGCGGTGCCTGAGGCCGGTATTTGCTGTGGCTTTTCCCCGGGAGGAGGTCGCTTATTTAGCCTTACATCTGCTTGGCGGAAAATTCCACTATCGCGAGGAGAACGGCGAGGGGAAAGAGGAGACCACGCTGATGGACCGTGATTCAGACCTGCCCGGTCTAGTCAATCAGTTGATTCACAGGATGTCGGAGCGAAGCAAGATTCAGTTCGCGAAAGATGAGGTACTGATGAATGGCTTGAAGGTCCACTTATATGCGACATTGAACCGTCTTCGTTATGGTCTGCCCGTGTCCAATCCCATGCTGGCCGAGATCAAGAAGATGTATCCTTATATGTTCGACCGGGTTATCTTGGCGCTGGGGGAGCTTAGTGAAATGCTTCAGGTATCCATTCCCGAGGAGGAAGCAGCTTACTTGACCTTACACTTTCAGGCCTCTGTTGAACGTCTTCATCAAGACAGGGCCAATCCCAAAAAGGTGATCATTGTATGCCACATGGGCATTGGCATGTCCCAGCTGCTCAGGTCGAAGATCGAACGGAAATTTCCGTCCGTGCAGGTGAAAGCCTCTATGGCCAAAGCAGAAGTCATGGACTATCTGAAGAGTCATGAGGTGGATCTGGTCATTTCTACGGCTGATCTTCCTGAACTGAAGATTCCGCACATTCTGGTCTCTCCCCTGCTTGAGGCCAGGGACGAGCGAAGGCTGGAGCAGGAGATCAGAGGGCTTGATGAACCGGGCTCCAGACAAGAATCCGCCTTTTTAAAGTATACGACGCCATTTCTGATCTTTCTCCAGCAGGAGGCCAAGCGACCGGAACAGATCATCACCAAGCTGGCTCAGGTGCTGACGGACAAGGGATATGTGGAAGCGGGTTATTCGCTGAGCGCCTTGGCCAGAGAGAAGATGTCAGCTACAACCATCGGGGGAGGAATTGCCATTCCTCATGGCAGCCCACAGCTGATCAGGCAGTCGGCGATTGCTATCGCCACCTTAAAGCAGCCGATCACCTGGGGAACCGAGAAAGTGCAGCTTATATTCATGCTCGCCGTACAGAATGATGAACGGGAAGAAGTGCGGCAGCTATTCAGGGAATTATCCCTGATCAGTGAACGGCCGGCTTATGTTAATGCTTTGTCCAAAGAGACCGATGTGATGAAATTTCTAAGTAATCTGAAAGGTGAATTGGATTAGACGGTTATAGTTGGAGCAGGCGGGACCTAGGGGTCCTGCTTTTTTTTGTGGGAAGCAAAAAAACATTTTTTCCGGAAGTTCCGGTAAAAAATCAGTCAGATAACCACAACTCTGGTGTTTATACTTGAATTGTAAGCGGAAACATTAAGGCGAAGGAGAATGATCATGAAGATATTAGCGATTACCTCATGTCCTAACGGAATTGCACATACGTATATGGCGGCCGAGAATCTTCAGCGAGCGGCAGCTAAGCTTGGCATAGAGATGAAGGTCGAAACTCAGGGCTCAATTGGTGTGGAGAATGGACTAACCGAGCAGGATATCCGTGAAGCGGACGGGATCATTATCGCAGCGGATAAGACGGTAGTGAAGGATCGGTTCGTCGGCAAAAAATTGCTTGAGGTTGGCGTACAGGAAGGCATTCGCCATCCAGAAGAGCTGATCAAGCGGGTGATCAGCGGAGATGTCCCCGTCTACCGGGCTCAGCTTAGATCGGCTGAGGATATTAAGCAGGAGAAGAAATCGAAGCAAAATCCGGTGTACCGCCATTTGATGAACGGGGTATCTTACATGGTGCCATTTATCGTCATCGGCGGTCTCCTGATCGCAATCGCACTTACTCTCGGTGGTCAGAAGACTCCAGGCGGTCTGGTCATTCCGGAGGGTTCATTCTGGAAGACGATCCAGGATGTCGGATCGGCTGCATTTACGTTCATGGTCCCGATACTGGCGGGCTTCATCGCGATGAGTATTGCGGACAGACCCGGTCTTGCTCCGGGTATGGTGGGCGGATTTATCGCGGCTAACGGCAGCTTCTATGGAAGTGAGGCTGGAGCCGGTTTTATCGGGGGGATTATCGCCGGATTCTTGGCGGGTTATGTAGCACTGGGTATCAAGAAACTCAAGATACCAAAGGCACTGCAGCCGATCATGCCTATCATTATTATTCCGATACTGGCTTCCCTGATTGTCGGCTTAATCTTCATATTCGTCATTGGCGCTCCCATTGCACAGCTGTTCGAGGCTCTGACGGCGTGGCTTGCAGGTATGCAGGGAACCAGTTCGGTTCTGCTAGCTCTGATTCTTGGCGCGATGATCTCCTTCGACATGGGCGGTCCGGTGAACAAGGTTGCGTTCCTGTTCGGTTCAGCTATGATCGGAGAAGGCAACTATGAAATTATGGGTCCAATCGCGGCAGCCATCTGTATTCCACCCATTGGTATGGGACTTGCGGCAATGATTAATAAGCGTAAATTTGAACAGTCTGAACGAGAAGCCGGTAAAGCTTCGTTCACTATGGGACTATTTGGGATTACTGAGGGCGCGATTCCTTTTGCTGCACAGGACCCGCTTCGGGTTATTCCAAGTATTATGGTAGGGTCAATGACCGGATCGGTTATCGCGATGCTCGGACATGTGGGTGACAGAGTAGCCCATGGCGGACCGATTGTAGCCGTGCTTGGCGCAGTTGACAATGTGGTTATGTTCTTCGTCGCCGTACTTGTAGGTGCTGCAGTAACCGTGGGTCTGATCAGTCTGCTGAAAAAAGATATTGCCGCTCCGGTTATGGCTGGAGAAGCTTCGCTTGAATCTCCAGCAGGTTCCGCTGGAGAGGGCGCAGTAACGACATCCGTGACGGCAGCTGTATCGTCGCCCTCAGCCCAGGAACGAACAGAGGAAGAGGCGCCAGCCGTTCATATTGAGAAATTGACGGATATTTTGACCATGGATTTAATTAATCTGGATCTTGTCGGAATCTCCCAGAATGACGTGATTGACGAAATGATTGGGACACTTAAGAGAACCGGTGCGGTAAGCTCTGCGGGTGATTTCAAAAAGGCTATATGGGACCGGGAAGAAGAAAGTTCGACCGGAATCGGCCTAAATATTGCGATTCCTCACGGCAAGTCGGACGCCGTACTTAAGCCAAGCGTGGTATTTGGCATTAAGCAGGATGGAGTCGATTGGAAGAGTCTGGACGGCAGCTCGGCCAAGCTGATCTTTATGATCGCCGTGCCGCGCAGCAGCAAGGAGAATGCGCACTTGAAAGTGCTGCAAATGCTGTCCCGCAAGCTGATGGACGATCCATTCCGGGAAGCGCTGCTTGCCGTGAAGACGAAGGAAGAGGCCTACCGGTTGCTGGATCAGGTCCATTGATCGGACTTCGGCCTAAGTTACTCCGATATAAAGAGGCTCCCCCGCTTGTTAGGGGGAGCCTCTTTTGTGTGCCTTTGAGGAAATAGAATCCTAGCTGGAGCGATGCATTTCTATTATGTAATCAAAATCAAAGATGTTAGACGATTTCATCAATATGCTTGCCAGGAGGGACTGGCTGTTTAATCATTTCAATGTAGGGTTCAATTCCCGATTGGGATGAGCTGTCTTCGGTGGTCCTGTCCTGTTTGTCCCGCTTGTCCTGCAAGTCGGCAGGAGACTCCTTTTGAATAACGGGTGGATGTGCTGATTGGATAGTTTCTGTCATTTGATCTTGAGTGGTCTTAGCAATATCCACTATTTTTCCATCCAGATTTAAGGCTTTTCTGAATAGACTTGCCGACTTCGCCGGGTCGCTGTACTCCCAGGACTTGGCCTCTGTTCGCAGGGTAAGCTGTGCCATTCGGACAGAACCGGATTGCTTTAACTCATTTTTGGCAGATACAACGCTGTTCATAATGTAGGTTGAATACGCTTTTTGCTGTTCCTCGGGAGTTTGTTTATCTGGATCCTCCGTTTTGGTGTAAGTCTCGGTTTCTTTTTTCTTTTTGTTTTCTTCATCCAAACCTTGCGCTTTACGTTGTTGTTCAATGGATTGCTCACGGATTTTCGTTTCAATCTGCTGGATTTTCTCATCTATAGAAGCGAGTTCAAGCTTAACAACCTCTGGACTAACTCCATTCTTGAGCGCATTGCTCATATACTGGGAGCGTCGGTCAATCAGGGACTGCTTTTGCTTATTCAATTCTTCGACCCGCTTCATTTGTTCCCTATCCGAAATCTTGATGACTGAATTGAGCTTCTGTCCTGTTGTGGCTGGACTTCGCTCGAGGCGATCGTGGTCGGCTAATCGATGTGACGAATGCGGACTAGTGCTGGATACATTCATGCTTAACCTCCTATTAATAACGACTTTGTTAAATAAAGTAAAACTATTCTATATATCGGTATTTCTTAGGGTTTTTTAAATAATTGTATGTCGGCCTATATGGATGAATATCCAGGGGTGTATGGACTCGATCCGCCATGATAACGCATATAGACACAAAAGAGGCCCCCCGCAGGATGGAGGAGCCTCTATTTAGGATTACAGTGCAATTAGGACAGCCGCTTAAGGAAGCACATTATTCGCTGCACGGTAAATGCTGTACCATTCCTCACGGGTCAGGTGGACATCACCGGCCTTACAGCAGTCCTGCAAGCGTTCAATATTCATCGTTCCGATCACCGGCTGCATGTGGGCAGGATGGCGGAGTAGCCACGCGACCGCAATGGTCGTATTACTAACTCCATATTTACCGGCAATTTCGTCAATCCTCTGATTCAGTTCCGGGAACTTGTCACTTCCAAGGAATACGCCTTCAAAGAATCCGTATTGGAAAGGAGACCAAGGCTGAATGGTGATGTCGCTGAGTCTGCAGTAGTCCAGGATGCTGCCATCCCGGTTCACCGCTGCCTCGTTCTCCATATTCACGTTGAACCCGCTGGAGATCATCGTAGAGTTGGTGATGCTTAACTGCAGCTGGTTAGCTACAAGCGGCTGCTTCACGAATTTCTTGAGAAGCTGAATTTGCATCGGATTCTGGTTCGATACACCGAAGTGGCGAACTTTGCCGGAGGACTCCAGCAGATCGAAAGCCTCGGCAACTTCTTCCGGCTCTACGAGAGTATCGGGACGGTGCAATAGCAGGACATCCAGGTAATCCGTTCTCAGACGCTTCAAGATACCATCCACGGACTCCAGAATGTGCTCCTTGGAGAAGTCGAACATCCCTTGACGGATACCGCACTTGGATTGGAGGATGATCTTCTCCCGGATATCCGCATTCATATGAATCGCATCTGCGAAGATTTCCTCACATGCGCCGCTGCCGTAAATGTCAGCATGATCGAAGAAGTTAGCTCCTTCTTCCAGTGCCGTCTGCACAAAGCGCTCAGCCTCCGGCTTGTCCAGCGAATTAATACGCATGCAGCCAACAGCAATGACAGGCACATCTAAAGTGCTGCTTCCAAGCTTTATCGTTCTCATGATAGAATTCCTCCTCGGATGATGGGGTAGCATTAAAGACAATAAGTGATATATGTAACAACAGGATTAGCTTTAACGTTGTCCATTGTAAACGTTATCACAAATAACAAGGAATCTCAAAATTGTTAAGTTGAAAACTAGCAATTTCTTAAATTTCACACTATCATAAAAAGGTAAGTGACTATATAATATATTGTAACTATACAACAACAAATTTGATGTTTATAACCATAATATAGACACCAGTATGTAGGAGGGATTTATGTGGAGATAGGGATTAGCACATTTGTAGAAACAACGCCAGACGTTCACACCGGCGAGGTGATCAGTCACGCCCAGCGGCTTCGCGAAGTAGTTGAGGAGATTGTACTTGCAGATCAGGTAGGGCTGGATGTATTTGGGGTGGGTGAACATCATCGTGAGGATTATGCGGCGTCTTCCCCTGCCGTTGTGCTCGCAGCGGCAGCCTCACAGACTTCAAGAATTCGGCTGACCAGTGCGGTCACCGTTCTTTCCTCTGCCGATCCGGTGCGGGTATTTCAGGACTTTGCCACACTCGATGGAATATCGAACGGGCGCGCGGAGATTATGGCAGGCCGGGGTTCTTTTATCGAATCCTTCCCTTTATTCGGTTATGATCTGGATGATTACGACCAATTGTTCGAGGAGAAGCTTGAACTCCTGCTCAAAATTCGTGAGTCCGAGAAAGTAAGCTGGAGCGGCGGGCATCGGCCGGCTATTGATAACCTTGGTGTATATCCCCGCCCGGTTCAGAATCCTCTTCCCGTATGGATTGGCAGTGGTGGCAACCAGGAATCCGTTGTCCGTGCTGGTCTGCTTGGCCTTCCGCTGGTGCTTGCCATCATTGGGGGCAGTCCCTTGCAGTTCGCTCCGCTCGTGCAGCTGTATAAGAAGGCCGCAGCCCATGCCGGGCATGATGTCTCGAAGCTCCCGGTTGCTTCGCACTCGCATGGATTCATTGCAGAGAATACCGAGCTTGCCGCTGACAAGTTCTTCCCTTCTACACAGGCTAGTATGAGCAAGCTTGGGCGGGAGCGCGGTTGGGGGGCGTATACCCGTGCCACTTTTGATGCGGCGCGCAGATTTGAAGGAGCTCTGTATGTAGGCGACCCAGAGACGGTTGCAGAGAAGATTATTCACCTACGCAAGCATGTGGGCATCACCCGCTTTTTGCTGCATGTCCCGGTCGGCACGATGCCGCATGAGGATGTAATGAGCGCGATAAAGCTGCTTGGTACCGAGGTCGCACCGCGGGTGCGTGAGGAGATATCCAAGTGGGAAGCGGAGCATGGGGCGAATTCCTAAGACCTGGCGGAAGGCAATTAGGTCTGCATGATTGGCCACAGCCCAAGAGTACTGGACAGGGGTGGCTTGTCAATGGGAGAAGACTGTGACACTATAAAGGCATGTAAGGAATTCCTTATATGCCTTTTTATCATGGAAGGTAATTTATTAGAAGCGGGGAACATTAAGTCATGTCAAATTTGCCAAACTGTCCAAAATGTAATTCAGCATATACATACGAAGATGGAAGCCTTCTTGTATGCCCGGAGTGCGCTCACGAATGGGCTTTAGGATCTGAAATTGACCATGGTGAAGATCAGAAGATCATCAAGGACGCCAATGGAAATGTCCTAAGCGATGGGGACTCGGTAACTATAATCAAGGACCTTAAAGTAAAAGGGAGCTCATCCGTCCTGAAGATGGGGACCAAAGTGAAGAATATACGTCTGGTCGATGGAGACCATGATATTGATTGTAAAATTGATGGCTTCGGCGCAATGAAGCTTAAATCTGAATTTGTTAAAAAAATATAGAAAGTGAGCTGTAGCCTACATGATTAACATTACCATTCCCACACCGGACGTGACGATCTACAAGCAGATGAACCCTCAGCTGAGCCATATTTACGGGTTCACAGATTTTCACCTGATCTCCAGAGAGGTTGGCGGGATATTTATGTTCTACAACGACCGGGATGAACTGCTGTTCGTGGGTAAAGCCAGAAAGCTAAGACCCAGAATCAAGAAGCACTTTGAGGATACGGTATCCCCAATCAAATTGCACCGGGATGAAGTGACCCGGATTGAGGTTTGTATTGTAGAGGACCCGGTTCATAGAGAAATTTATGAGACGTATATTATTAACGAGCTTAAGGCGAAATACAATGTGGACAACGT
>RCUH01002036.1_pt1 | contig 12860 bp, 9 predicted proteins | sample 2166191 | NCBI WGS metagenome assembly RCUH01 (sample SAMN09932848, study PRJNA488358) | compost metagenome | feature: garden; material: soil; isolation source: compost soil in an enriched community after 214 h of incubation | place: Germany: Experimental Botanical Garden Goettingen | collected...
TCGGCTTCCCGCGTACCATTTTTAATTCACAAGGTAGGTCCATGCACCACAAGACCTTTAAATCCAATATCGGTTTTCCGGAGTCCGGCAAGGATTCCGACACGTTCATCGACCTCGACCGCCTGTGGGCCGCCGTGGTGCGTCGTGCCAATGTCATTGCCGCCTCCGTCATTGCCGCCGTGGTTCTGGCCGGCCTTTATCTGGTGCTTGCGACCCCCGTTTACACCGCGATGACGCAGGTGCTGCTGGATGAAAGCCTTTCCCGTTATGCGGAAGAGGAATCGCCGGTGCCCGCCGCCCAGATCGTCGACAACCGCATCGCCAGCGCCGTGGAAATTCTGAAATCCAAGGAAATGGCGCTGACAGTGGTCGACAAGGCCAAGTTCGACGAGAATGACATCATCGTCAATCCGCCGATGTCGCCGGTCGAACTCGTCAAAACCTCCGTGCGTGGTATCCTTGATCTCGTCCTGCCGGGCGATCCGCCCGTCTCCGAAGCAGCAATCCGCGCCGGACGCCGCGAGAAGGCCGCCGCCGTGCTGCAGCAGTCCTTGACGGTGGAACGTGTCGGACGCAGCTCCGTCATCGCGATTTCCACCCGCTCGACCGACCGTCAGCTGGCAGCGCAGATCGCCAAGACCTATGCACAGGCCTACCTCACCGAACAGCTGAACGCCAATTTCGACGCCAGCGAGCGCGCTTCTGTATGGTTGCAGGAACGCATGACCGACCTCAACCAGCGCGCCCAGGCCGCCGAGCTTGCAGTTCAGAAATACAGGTCTGACAACAATATCGTATCCTCACGCGGTGAGCTTATGTCGGAAAGCCAGCTTGCCGATCTTAATGGCCAACTGATTTCCGCACAGGCGGATGCAGCTACTGCCTCTGCCCGCTACAGCCAGTACAAGTCGATTATCGACCGCGGGCCGGAGACAGCTGTCGACAATGCCGTCGTGTCGGCCCGTGATACCGACAACTCGGTCATTCAGGATTTGCGCAAGCGCTACATCACCATTTCCGACAGGCAGCGCGGCATCGTCCAGCAATTCGGCGCCGACCATCCGCAGGCGGCCGCGCTCGACGCCGAGAAAAAAGAGATTTCGCAGCAAATCTTCCAGGAATTGCAGCAGCTGACCGGCAGCTTCAAGAACGAGGTCGACGTTGCCAATTCGCGCGTGCAGTCGTTGCGTGACAGTATCGACAAGGTAGCTGGTCGCAATTCTCAAGCCAACATCACCATGGTGCAGCTGCGTGAACTCGAACAGCGGTCCACGGCGCTGCGCACCCTTTATCAGTCCTATCTCGGCCGCTTCGAGGAAGCCTCGCAAAAGCAGTCGCTGCCGATCGCCAAGGCACGCATCATCTCCGAAGCGGGCCTGCCGACATCGCCTTCCAGCCCGAAAAAGACCATGACCATGGCGCTTTCGGTCGTTCTCGGCCTGATGCTGGGCGGGGGTATCGCGGCGCTTCTCGAGTTCCGGGACCGCTTCTTCCACACCGGCAATGACGTGCGTGACAATCTGCGCATGCGCTTTCTCGGCTACCTCCCCTTCATCGGGGAAAGGGGCGTGGAAAACGCCAAGGCCGGCACCAGCGCCGCCACCCCCGGCGGCGAACATGCCACGCTTGACGAAAGCGGGCAGGTCTCGTTCCAGAAAATGCTGCGCCTTGCCGTCGACAGCCCGCGCTCCAGTTTCGCGGAAACGTTGCGCAACGTGAAGCTGACCGCGGATGTCGTCATTCAGGAACGTCAATGCCGGGTCATCGGCGTCATTTCCTGCCTGCCGAACGAGGGCAAGTCGGTCGTGGCGCTCAATCTCGCCGGTCTGATCGCCTCCACCGGCAAGCGCACCCTCGTCGTCGATGCGGATATCCGCAATCCCGGCCTCAGCCGCATGCTGACGACGCGGCAATCCGCCGGTCTGGTGGAAGTTGTGCTCGATGAAATTCCGTGGACGCAGGCGGTAAAGGTCGATACGCGCACGAAAATGGGCATCCTGCCGGTTTCGACCAGCAACCAGTTCGCCCATTCGAGCGAGTTGTTGTCCTCCTCCGGCATGCGCAAATTCATCGACTCGGCGCGCGAGGCCTGCGATTACATCATCGTCGACCTAGCGCCTGTCGTCCCCGTCATCGATGCCAAGGCCTTTGCACCGCAGGTGGACGGTTTCGTCTTCGTCACCGAATGGGGCAAGACGCCGATCCAGATGGTGCAGAACCTGATGGCCAACGAGCCGCAGATCGCCAACAAGACGCTCGGTATCGTGCTGAACAAGACCGACATGACGGAACTGCAGCGTTATGCCGGCCCCGGCGGTTCGGAGCACTATCACGAGAAATTCTCGGCCTATTACGGCGATGCGAAGCCGCCGGTGAAGGAAGAGGCGTGATCGTGAAACGGCCCGGTGAAAACCGGGCCGTTTTATTCTGTGGAAGATTCGAACGATAAACCCATGGTATTGCCCCCCGAAATTGCGCATTGATGGCGTAAAGCTAAAATCGCAAGCAGGATCAGTCCCATGCCATCACCCATCGCCTTTGTTTCACGGATGAATGCGGAAACGGAAGCCGTCTGGAAACAGGCGCTGCGCGCCGCCATGCCGCAGGAGGACATCCTCTCCTTCTCCGAATTGACGGACGAACAGCGACGGGCAGTGGACTTTGCCATCGTCGCCAATCCCGATCCCGCCGATATCGCCGCGCTTCCGGGCCTCACATGGATTCATAGCCTGTGGGCGGGCGTCGAGCGGCTGGTGCTGGAGCTGGGCGACAAGGCTCCCCCCATCGTCCGGCTGAAGGACCCGGAGCTTTCCCGCGTGATGGCCGAAGCCGTTCTGGCATGGACCTACTATCTGCAGCGCGACATGCCGGCCTATCGTGAAAACCAGCAAAAGGCCCTTTGGCAGGAGCTGGACTACCGCCATCCCGGCGAGATGACCATCGGTCTCCTTGGCCTTGGAGCGCTTGGCACCGCTGCAGCCGAACGCCTCACCCATGCGGGCTTCAACGTCGTCGGCTGGAGCCGCTCGGCCAAGGTGATCGAAGGCGTGGAAACGCTGACCGGCGATGCCGGGCTGCAAGCCCTGCTGGAAAAAAGCGACATTCTCGTCTGCCTCGTCCCGCTCACCGACGCGACGCGTGGCCTTCTCGATGCCGGCCGTCTCGCCGCAATGAAACAAGGGGCGGCGCTGATCAACTTCGCCCGCGGTGCGGTCATCGTCGCCGACGACCTGATCGCGGCGCTCGATTCCGGCCGCCTTTCGCATGCCGTTCTCGATGTCTTCGAACAGGAGCCGCTGCCCACGGCTTCGCCATTCTGGCAGCACCCGAAAGTCACGGTCCTGCCGCATATTTCCGCCCCGACAAGCCGCGAAAGTTCGGCGCGGATCGTCGCGGGCAATGTTCGCGCATGGCGCGAGACCGGCAGGCTGCCGGAAACGGTTGACATGATCAGAGGTTACTGAGCCGGCAACAAAGCGGCGGGCGTACTATTCCGCCACGGCGCTCTTTGCCGTATGGGCCTGCTCGACGGCCGAAACGATCTGCTGTTCGTCATAGGGCTTGGTGAGCAGCACCGCGCTTTCGGGCGCCCCTTCCGGCAAATGGCTGTCGCCCGTCGCAAACACGATGGCAAGCCCCGGCTTGCGGCGCAGAGCCTCCACCGCCAGCTCGCCGCCCTTCATGTCGGGCAGACCGAGATCGGTGACGAGAACATCTATGCGGTCTGCCTCGATCACCTTCAGCGCCTGAGCCGCATTTCCGGCCTCGACGACGGCAAAGCCGCTCTCCGCCAGCATCTCCGTCGAATTCATCCGGATCAGCTCGTCATCTTCGACCAGAAGGACGCGTATGGACCGGTTTTCGTTTTCGACCGTCCTCACCGGTTCGGAAGGCTTGGAATAACCCGGCGCAACTGCCGGCCGCGCTCTCGCCAAAGAAACCTGCTTGCGGTTGGCAATCACATGGCGGATGCGCCGTGCCAGCGCTTCGCGCGTATAGGGCTTGGAGAGAAGCTCCACCCCGGCATCCAGCTTGCCGCCATGCACGATGGAGTTTTCGGTGTAACCCGAGGTGAAGAGAACGGCGAGGTTGGGCAGCCTTTCCTGCGCGCGGCGCGCCATTTCCCGGCTTTTCAAAGGCCCGGGCATTACCACGTCGGTGAAGATGACATCGATCGGAATGCCGCTTTCCACCACCGTCAAACCGGCCTGCGCATCACGGGCGGTGAGCACCCGGTAACCGAGATCGCTCAGCGTCTCGACGACGGTGTTGCGCACTTCCTCGTCATCTTCCACCACAAGAATGGTTTCCGTTCCGCCCTCCACGGGGCCGGTCGGCATCACTACTTCCCGGTCCTCATCGGCGGCGGAGCGCGGCAGATACATCTTCACCGTCGTGCCCTGCCCCACCTCGCTATAGATGTTGACGTGGCCGCTGGACTGTTTTGCAAAACCATAGACCATCGAAAGGCCGAGACCGGTGCCTTTGCCCTCCGGTTTGGTCGAAAAGAACGGCTCGAAGACTTTTTCGAGGATCTCCGGCGACATGCCCGACCCGGTATCGGTGACGGCGAGCATGACATATTGCCCCGCCGAAACCTCCGAATGCTTGCGGGCATAATCGCGGTCGAGCACCGCATTGCCCACTTCAATGGTCAGCTTGCCGTGCCCTTCCATGGCGTCGCGCGCATTGATGGCGAGGTTGAGAAGCGCATTTTCCACCTGGTTGGGATCGGCATAGGTGTTCCAGAGACCGCCCGAGGTGATAACCTCCACCTCGATCGCCTCACCGAGCGAACGGCGAAGCAGATCGTCCATGCCGGTCACGAAACGGGAAATATTGATGACGCGCGGTTCCAGCGCCTGGCGACGGCCGAAGGCCAGCAGCTGGTTGGCCAGCTTTGCGCCGCGATGGACACCGGCCAGCGCATTTTCCAGCCGCCTTTCGGCGCGCTCATTGCCGATCACATCCTTGGAGAGCAATTGCAGATTGCCGGCGATCACCTGCAGAAGATTGTTGAAATCATGCGCGACGCCGCCGGTCAGCTGGCCAATGGATTCCATCTTCTGCGCCTGTTGCAGGGCCTTTTCGGTCTGGCGGCGCTCCGCCATTTCCGCCTCGACACGGGCTTCAAGGCTTTCGTTCAATTGCCGAAGCTGCTCTTCCGCCCGGATGCGGTGGCGGATTTCGCGCTCGAGATTGCTGGCATGTTCCTTGAGGGTGTCTTCGGCCCGCCGCTGCTCGGTTATGTCAGTGTGAACGCCGACCCATTCGGTAATGGCGCTGGACTTGTCGAAAATCGGCACGCCGCGGATCAAAAAAGTGCGGTAGACGCCGTCATGACGGCGCACGCGGTGTTCCCAGACATAGGTCGACTTTTCCGCGACCGCGCTGTTCCAGCTTTCGACAGACCCCTGCCTGTCCTCCGGGTGGACGGCGTCCGCCCAGCCAAAGCCCTGATATTCTTCCGGAGTCTGGCCCGTCAGCGCCGCCCAGGCAGGCTGCTCGCCCAGCATCCTGCCATCGGCGCTGTTGGTCCACAGCACGCCGTGCACCGCATCCACCGCCGCACGGAAACGGTTGTTGCTGATGAGGATTTCCTGTTCCGAGCGCTTGCGGTCCTCGATATCGATGATCAGCACATAGATGCCATCGATGGAGCCATCCGTGATATAGCGCGGCACATAGCGGATTTCGGCGGCGCGCATGGTGCCGTCGGGCCTGCGGATCACGGTGTCGGAAACGATCTTCTCGCCGGCGAGCGCACGATCCAGATAGGCCCTGCGCGCCTCAAAAAACGCCTCGCCGACGATTTCGGGAACGCTGCGGCCGATCACCTCCTCGGCGCGGCGGCCGAACCATTCCAGATAGCCGTCATTGGCGAATTTATAAACGTAGTCACGATCGACATACCCGACCAGAATGGGCAGGGCATTGGTGAGCCGGCTTAGTTCCTTGCGGCTCTGCTCCAGCGCCTCCACGGCCTTCACCTTGTCGGTATTTTCGAGCACGGTACACAAAACGCCGTCCACCGTGCCGCCCTCATTGTAGATCGGCGTGTAGAACAGATCGAAGATCACCTCTTCCGGCAGGCCATGTCGCATCAGCGTCATCGGCTGGTCGCGATAGGCCATGACCTCACCGCGAAAACCGGCTTCCAGAATACGGCTGTTCCAGTCCCATATTTCCGGCCAGATGCCGGGCACCGTTCCGCCCAGCGCCCGCGGGTGATAATTGCCGGCGATCTCCGCATAGCCGTCATTGTAGATCATCACGTGATCCCTGCCCCACATCAGCACCTGCGGAATGGGGGAATTGACGACGGAATTAGCCTTTTGCCTCAGATTTTGCGGCCATTCGCAAATAGGACCGAGCGATGTCTTCGACCAGTCGAAGCGGCGCACAAGCTCACCCGTTTCACCACCACCGATCGGCCATACCGGGGCAGCACGAAGATTGGTCATTCAACATCACCACAAAAACCGAGAGGAAATCTCCCGTAATACAGAACAAGATAAAAGTCCAAGAAAACAGAAACTTCCGTTTATTGTTCCCCCGGGTTTCTTCAAATACTGAAAAAGTTCCGTTCTTCCGAAATATTGGGATGCGCCAGCGCAGGGGCGCGGCGAATTCGGTGTCTCCACACCACGGATTTCAGGCTCGCGTTCGCGGGACCGGATAATTGATTGATAATTGCCATCCTCAATACGCCAGAATCTGCCGCAAACGGAACGGCCAGAAAGCAATTATTAAGCCTCAATAAAGGCGCTGGCGGTCGCGGTGCCGTCAGCACCCGGGTCTTCGCCACACCGCGACCAGAGGGAACAAAAATGAAAATACTTTTGGGTGCCACAATTCTTTCCGCCGGCTTCGCCTTTTCAGGCGGCGCAGCCTATGCTGCCGACTGCGGAAACGTGACAATCGCCAGCATGAACTGGCAATCCGCCGAAGTTGCCGCCAACCTGGACAAGTTCATTCTTGAAAAGGGCTATGGATGCTCCGCCGAAATCGTGACCGGCGACACCGTGCCGACACTGACCTCCATGGCCGAAAAAGGCCAGCCGGATATTGCCCCCGAGGCATGGGTCAGCCTGCAGCCGGAAATCGTCAAGCAGGGTCTGGAAGGCGGCAAAGTGGTCGCGGCCGCAAAAATCCTTTCCGATGGCGCTGTTCAGGGCTGGTGGATCCCGAAATACCTCGCAGAGGCCAATCCCGATCTCAAGACCATTCCGGACCTCTTCAAACATCCCGAGCTCTTCCCGTCGCCGGAAGACAAGTCGAAGGGCGCCGTGTTCAACGGCCCGCAGGGCTGGGGCGGCACTGTCGTCACCGCGCAGCTGTTCAAGGCTTTCGGCGGTGAAAAGGCCGGCTTCACCCTCGTTGACACCGGCTCCGCCGCAGGTCTCGACGGTTCCATCGCCAAGGCTTACGAAGCCAAGCAGCCATGGGTCGGCTATTATTGGGCGCCCACCTCGCTGCTCGGCAAATACGAGATGGTAAAGCTCGAATTCGGCACGGACTATGATGCGGCAGAATGGAAGCGCTGCACCTCGGTTGCCGATTGTCCGGACCCGAAGCCGAACGCATGGCAGGTGGACGACGTGCAGACGCTGGTCAGCAAGTCCTTTGCCGATCGTGCCGGCCCCGCCATGGACTATCTCAACAAACGCGCCTGGACCAACGCGACCGTCAACAAGCTGATCGCCTGGATGACGGATAACCAGGCGACCGGCGAAGATGGCGCCAAGCAGTTCCTGAAGGAAAACGAAGCTCTCTGGACGGGCTGGGTTTCTCCCGAGGTCGCGGAAAAGGTCAAGGCCGCCCTTTAAAAGCCGGTCCTTACATATCTGCCCGGCAACCGGCGTTCGCCAGCGGCGACGCCGCGCCCGCACCGGCTCCGAAATGCCCAAGGCTTTCGGTGGCGATGCGCCGGTTCAACAGAGCGTTCCGCCTTGCGTCCTGAAGGATGCGCGGCGCTCTGGCGATTTTGCTCCCGGAGCGCGGAGGACATCGATCCCCGCCTCCGGTTCGTCATGGAGAACAGGATATGGAATGGCTTTTCAAATTTCCGACCATGAATGACGATGCTCTGCGCGCGCTGAAAAAAGTCATCGACGAGGGGTTCCGGGCTTTTACCCGAACCTATGGCGGCGCAATCGAGGGGCTGTTTACCCCCCTTCAGAGCTTCCTCATCTGGGCGGAAAGGCTTTTGATCGGCGCACCCTGGCCGGTCGTTATTCTTATTGTCGCCGCGCTCGCCTGGTTCGGCAGCCGCAGCGCCACCATTGTTTCGCTGTGTTGCGGCATTCTCTTCGCCATCGGCTGGTTCGGCATGTGGGAAGACACGATGAAGACGGTCTCGATGATCTTCGTCTGTGCGGTGCTGTCCATCGTCGTCGGCCTGCCTATCGGCATCGCCATGGCGCGCTCCAACCGCCTGCAGAGCGTGGTCAATCCCGTTCTCGACGTGATGCAGACGATGCCGAGTTTCGTCTATCTCATTCCCGTCGTCATGCTGCTCGGCATCGGCCGCGTGCCTGGCGTCATCGCCGTCGTCATCTATGCCATTCCGCCGATGATCCGGCTCACCAATCTCGGCATCCGCATGGTCGACCGCGACGTGCTGGAGGCTGCCGATGCCTTCGGCTCCTCGAAGCGCCAGAAGCTTTTCAAGGTGCAGCTGCCGCTCGCACTCCCCACCATCATGGCCGGCATCAACCAGACCATCATGATGGCGCTCGCCATGGTCGTCATTGCCTCGATGATCGGCGTGCAGGGTCTTGGCCAGCCGGTGCTGAAGGCCATCGCCAACCAGTATTTCACGCTCGGCGTATTCAACGGGCTTGCCATCGTCGGCATCGCCATCATCTTCGACCGCATCAGCCAGGCCTATGGCCTTCGCCTGCAAAAACACCGGGAAGTGGCGCATGGCTAGTCAATCGATCGAAATTCGCAGCCTCTACAAGATTTTCGGCCCCAAGGCGGCCGACTATGTCGACCCCGTCAAGGCCGGCATGTCCAAGGCGGATCTCAATGCCAAACATGGCCACGTGCTCGGCCTGCGTGATATCAACATCACCATGCCGGGCGGGCAGATCACCGTTATCATGGGCCTTTCCGGCTCCGGCAAATCAACGCTGATCCGCCACGTCAACCGGCTGATCGACCCGACCGCCGGCGAAATCCTCTATGGCGGCACCGATGTCTGTCGCCTCAACGAAGCGGACCTGCTGGAATTTCGCCGCCACAAGACGGCAATGGTGTTCCAGAAATTCGGCCTCTTGCCGCATCGCAACGTGCTGCAGAATGTCGTCTATGGCCTTGAAGTGCAGGGCGTCGACAAGCGCGAGCGGGAGGAAAGGGCGGAAGTCTGGATCAGGCGCGTGGGGCTGGAAGGCTTCTCCAACCATTATCCCAACCAGCTTTCCGGCGGCATGCAGCAGCGTGTGGGTCTGGCGCGGGCGCTCACCAATAATGCCGAAATCCTTTTGATGGACGAAGCCTATTCTGCGCTCGATCCGCTCATCCGCGTCGACATGCAGACAGTGCTTCTGGAACTGCAGAAGGAATTGAAAAAGACCGTGGTCTTCATCACCCACGATCTCGACGAGGCGCTGCGGCTGGGCGACAAGATCGCCATTCTGCGCGATGGCGAAATCATCCAGCAGGGCACGGCAGCCGAAATCGTCATGTCGCCGGCCGACAGTTATATCGAGGCCTTCGTCGAGGAGGTCAATCGCGGCAGGGTCATTCGCCTCGGCGCCATCGTGCAGCCGGAGTTTTCCGGCCAGTCGCGGCTTCAGCTCGATGCGGATATGACGGTTGAAGAGGGCCTGCGCGCGCTCGTCCGGGAAAATGTCAGCAGCGCCACGGTCGTTGGAGAAAATGGCAAGGCGCTCGGCGCCGTCACCACCGACGCCATCATGCGCTGCCTCGTCAGGACCGCCTCGGGTGAGGAAGCGGGCGCGGCGGAACGGCTCTCAGGCTGAGCCTTCAAGCCACCCGGCCATGCCCTTCGCGGCGGCCTTGCCGGTGGCGAAACAGGCGGTGAGCAGATAACCGCCGGTCGGCGCTTCCCAATCCAGCATTTCCCCGGCAGCGAATATGCCGGGGAGCCTTTCCAGCATGTAGCTTTCATCAAGGCCGCTCCAGGCAATACCGCCGGCCGACGAAATCGCCTCGGCAATCGGTCTCGCCTGCAAAAGCGGTATCTCCGCATGTTTTATTCTCGCGGCGACAAACTCGTCCGGCATGGCGGCGATATCGGGAAATATTTCCCGCAGAAGCCCGACCTTCACAGCCGATAAGCCGGCCGCCTTGCGCATACGGTTTGCAAAACTCTCCTTCCGGCCGAGCTTCCCCAGATCGAGGCTGAGACGTTCCACCGTACGTGCCGGTGCAAGATCAATCGCGAGCGATACTTTGCCCGCCTGTTCCAGCCGGTCGCGCAGGGCGGCGGAATGGGCATAGATCACGCTGCCCTCAATGCCATGCTTTGTTATCACGAATTCGCCCTGAAAGGCTCCTGCCGGCGAAATGGTGACCGTGGATTTCACCGCTTCACCCGCAAAACGCTCACGGAAGACATCACTCCAGTCAACGTCGAAACCGCAATTGGCCGGGCGGAACGGGGAGAGCTCGACGCCTTTGGCCGCAAGCGCCGGAACCCATGCGGCATCGGAGCCGAGACGCGGCCAGCTGGCGCCGCCCAGCGCCAGCAGCACGGCATCGGCGTTGATAGTGATCTCGCCCTCCGGGGTCGAAAAAACCAGGTGCTCTCCGGAAAAACCCGTCCAGCGATGCCGCGTTCTGATGGTTACGCCCTGCGCCTCCAGCCGGGCGAGCCATGCCCGCAGCAGCGGTGAGGCCTTCATGACCGTGGGAAACACCCGGCCCGAGGTGCCGACAAAGGTCTCCTGCCCCAGCCCCTGCGCCCAGTCGCGCAACATATCGGGGGTGAAATCATCGAGGGCGGCAAGCAGCCGTGGTTCCGCCTCGCCAAACCGCTGACGGAAACTGTCGTAGTCTTCGGCATGGGTGATGTTGAGGCCGGATTTTCCGGCCATCAGCAATTTGCGCGCCACGGTCGGCATCGCTTCGAACACCGTCACGGCATGGCCTGCGGCCGAAAGCATTTCGGCCGCCATCAGCCCCGCCGGCCCGCCGCCGATAACAGCAACCTGCCTCGCCTTGCTCAAAACCCTCTCCATCGCCATCTTCGCCATTCCGAGCCTTATACCGATTTCCGCATGCGAATATATGCGTTATTGAAACGCCCATGTTCACGCTCGACCGCCCCGTTTCCTTTTCGCAGGATATCAAGAAAAGCCGCTTCATCGCCTTTGCCGCGCCGGTGACGGGCGAAGAGGACGCGAAGAACTTCCTCGCGGCGCATTCCGATCCCGACGCGAACCATAATTGCTGGGCATGGCGAAGCGGCCAGACCTATCGTTTCAGCGATGACGGCGAACCCTCGGGAACGGCCGGGAAACCGATCCTTCAGGCCATCGACGGCCAGGCGCTGGATAATGTCGCGGTTCTCGTCATCCGCTGGTTCGGCGGCATTCTCCTCGGCAGCGGCGGGCTCATGCGCGCCTATGGCGGCACGGCGGCGGCCTGCCTGCGGTTAGGCGAGACGTCACCGGTCATCGCTTATGTCAGCGCCACGCTGAGCTGCCCCTTCTCCGATCTGGCGCTGGTGAAATCACGCCTGTCCGCCACCCAGAACCTGCGGATGGAAAGGGAAGATTTCACCGGCACCGGCGCGGATATGCTGCTCTCGGTTCCGGTCGAGGAAGCCGAACGGCTCACCCGGCTTCTGAGCGACCTGACCAGCGGGCGCGTCAATCTCCATATTCCCGACTAGCGGCCTGTCCGAATGTGCAATTCGTGCTAAGGAAGCGACATGTCATCCGAGCTTTCCAACCCCGTCTATAATCCGCCACTCGACCCCTGGCTCACCATCGTGCACCGCGACGACGACCTGCTGGTGCTGGACAAGCCGAGCGGACTTCTCTCCGTGCCGGGGCGCGATCCGGCGCTTTCCGACAGCCTGATGGCGCGTGTGCAGAAACAGTTCCCGAAAGCGCTGATGATCAACCGGCTGGATAAGGACACGTCAGGCATCGTGTTGATGTCCCTGAACCGCAGGGCGCATGCGGCGATTGCGTCGCAGTTTGAAAACCGCCAGACGCGCAAATCCTATGTCGCCATTGTCTGGGGAGAGGTTGCCGGAGAGGCGGGAGAAGTGGATCTGCCACTCGCCATCGATCCCGAAAACAAGCCCCGCCACCGGGTCGACCACGAAAACGGCAAGCCCGCGCAGAGCCTTTGGCGGGTGCTGGAACGATTGCCGCTTCCGGCAACGCGGCTGGCGCTGACACCCCTCACCGGCCGCACCCACCAATTGCGGGTGCATATGAAGGCGCTTGGCCATCCCATTCTCGGCGATGAATTTTATGCCGAGGGTAAGGCGCTCGCCGCCGCACCGCGCCTGATGCTGCATGCGCAGGAGGTTGGCTTCCGCCATCCGGATGGGCGTGACGTCACCTATACCGTGCCCTGCCCGTTCTGAGGTCGCAGATGAAGGAACAAAACGAAAGCTTCGTGGTGGATTTTGTCGGCGGTGCGGTCGGACACCGTTTCCGTTCCGGCGAAGGGCGCGGACAGGCCCTGCCCAAGGCCGCGGGTTTCACCAAAGGCCGCACGCCAAAGATCGTTGATGCCACGGCGGGGCTGGGGCGCGATGCCTTCCTGCTCGCATCCCTCGGAGCTGACGTCACCCTCATCGAACGCTCGCCGGAAATGCATGCCCATCTCGCCGATGGCATTCGCCGCGCCCTGGAAGCGGGCGGCGCCTA
>RCUH01002039.1_pt1 | contig 12852 bp, 12 predicted proteins | sample 2166191 | NCBI WGS metagenome assembly RCUH01 (sample SAMN09932848, study PRJNA488358) | compost metagenome | feature: garden; material: soil; isolation source: compost soil in an enriched community after 214 h of incubation | place: Germany: Experimental Botanical Garden Goettingen | collected...
CTGGTTCCGCATATTGTCTATCTCGCTTACACAGGCGATGTGAAAGTTGGTGTGACGAGAGAAGCGCAAATCCCGACAAGATGGATCGATCAAGGCGCCACTTTCGCTTTGCCGATTGCTATCACGGAAAACCGTTACGAAGCTGGAATGATAGAGGTGGAACTAAAAAAACACGTCGCCGACAAGACCAATCCAAAGAAAATGCTTTTGGATGATTATGAAGATACCTTAGATTTAATTGATTTCCGAAACAAGATTGCGGATTATTTCCCCAACGATTTCAAGAGATTTGCGGTGAGCGATGAGAATATCATCAAACTCGATTTTCCTTATGAGAAACCTGAGAAGATCAATGTTTTTACACTGGATAAGAAACCAGAATTCAAAGGTGTTTTGAAGGGAATCAAAGGGCAATATCTTGCTTTTGAAGGTGATGATTTTATCAATGTTCGCGGACACGAAGGTTATGTGGTGGAGTTGACGGTTTAAAACATACTCTAAAAATTGGAACGGTTTTTAGTAATCAATTAGTTAGAAAAATTTAGATGAAAAAAACTTTAAAAGTTACCGGAATCGTTCTGGGGAGTATCTTGCTTCTCATTTTGATAGTGAACATCGGATTCACGCTTTGGCTCAAATATCAGCTTCCGGATTACATCAAAAATAAAACACCTTACGCAATCACTTATAAGACTTTGAATGTCGAGATTCTCAGCGGAAGTATCTCGGCAGACGATATTCTGATTAAATCCAAAAATCCCAATGACAAAAAAGTCTTGGCGATTGATGGATTTGTAAGCGGATTGAATGTCAGCAGATTGGGAATTATTGATTTAATTAAAAATAAAAAAATTAACACCAATTCCATCAGATTGACGAATCTAAAACTTAAAGTAAGATTGGCTCAAAAGAAAACCAAAGATTCCGTAAAAGAACCGATGCCTTTTCTCATCCGAAATATTGATATCACCAAAGGAAACATCGAAGTTATAAATCCGGATGACTCAAAAGTGTTCTCTGCCCAAAACCTAAATCTTGAAATCAAAAACCTGAGTCTGAACGATAATCCCGACGAATTGCCTTTTGCGCTGGATAGTTACAAAATTACGGCGAAAAATTTCTTCGCCAGAATCAGTGATGTTTACACAATAAATTCTTCTGATATTAAGACTAGTAACGGCCAATTGGAAATCAATGATTTTGAGCTGAAATCTGTTTTGGATTTTAAAGATTGGGAGAAAAGCTTCACGAGACAGAAAAGCCTTTTCAATATCAAAAGCAAGAAAATTTCTTTCAACGACTTGGTTTTTGATAAGACCAAATTGAATTTGAAAAATGCTCAATTCCTTGATCCAGAATTCCTCATTCAAAATCGTGATGAGAAAATCGTTAAGCCAAAAAATCCAAAGAAAAACGGAATCGATTTGAATTTTGCCAATATTGATATTAAAAATGGAACCTTATCAGTGTTGAAATCCAATGATGAAAAGTCAATTTCATTAGCAAAATTCGATGCAAATGTGAAAGATTTTTTGATGAATGAGGAAACTTCGAAAAACAAATTGCCTTTCAAATTCAAAGATTATAAGATTGTCGGAAACACGTTTTTCTACGATTCTGGAAAGTATTATAATATGACGTTGTCAAGCTTTGATATGTCTTCGCAATCGATTGATTTTATGAATTTTAAACTGATTCCAAAAATGTCGCGCGCTGAGTTTGTAAAGACGATTCCGATGGAAGATGACCAATTCAATATTTCGGTTAACAGGATTCGACTTTCTGGCGTTGATTGGACTTTTGAAAAAGAACTCGACCTTCATTTGAAATCAGCAAAACTCGACCAAGTGGATGCGAACATTTTCCGAAGCAAAATTCCGAAGGACAATCCAAAAGAAAAGTTGCTTTATTCCAAAGTTCTGAGAAATATAAAATTCCCTTTGATTGTTGATAATCTGAATCTTGTGAACTCGAAATTGGTGTACGAAGAAGATAAGCCAGATAGCAATGGCCCTGGAAAAGTGTTCTTTACTAATTTTAATTTGAATGTCAAAAATCTGAATTCTAATAAAAAGAAAGGTGCTAATACGAAAGTTCCGATTGTCATCAATTGCAAGTTTATGGGTGTTTCTCAAATGAAAGTGAATTGGAACTTTGATACTTCAGATTTACGAGACAACTTTACAATCTGTGGCTATATCAATGATTTGCCGGCAGATGATATCAATCCATTCATCAAACCTTATATGAATGTCTCTGCAACTGGGACGATTACGAGTCTTAATTATAATTTCAAAGGCAACAATGATATTATGAATGGAAAATTCAAAATCACTCATAAAGATTTGAAAGTTAGCTTGATAAATAAAGAAACCAAAGAGAAAAAGAAATTTCTATCAGCAGTTGTCAACTTGGTGGTGAAAAAAGATTCTCAGAAATTCCCTGAATCTGTGGACATCGATGTGACAAGAAACAAGGAAAGGTCATTCTTCAACTTCTATTGGAAAGGCATCGAAGACGGTTTGAAAAAGACACTTTTGGTCATTAAAATCTAGAAAAACAAAACCTTGTCTTTTGAAGGACAAGGTTTCTATAAAAAAACTAAAAAAGGAATTTTGTTTAAAAGTCAAATTCTTCTTTTACTTCTACTTCTGGGATGCTTTTCAAAAATCTATCGAATTCCGGACCTTCATAATTGCTATTGGCGCCGTAGGAATCAATGATCATTGCAATGTTTTCGTAACTATCTTTGATAAGGTAAAGTGCCACATTATCTCCTGGGTCACTTGCGCCTTCGAATCTGTAAGTTCGGATTATTTTCAAATCTTCTGGTTGGTATGACTTTTCTGTACCACTGATTACAAAACGTTTATCATCGGTCATTCGTATTTCGTTTGTGATTCCTTTTTGTCTCAGCTTTTCCATCACTTCCGATAGTGTCAGCATTGGTTTCGGATTATTCATAACAGTATTTTTTAGATTGGTTACGATTAGATAAACAAATCACGAACCAAAAAAGACTCTACAAAATTTGTAAAGTCTTAAAAAAATAAAAGTTATGAAAAATTAAATTATCCTTCTCTTCAGAAGAGTGAGATAAATTACTTGTTAGCCTTGTAGCGCTTGTCTGGCGTTCCGTCCTTTTTCAGGGTTTTTGCGGCTTTGTATCTTTTGTCCGGTGTTCCGTCTTTCTTTAGTTTTACGGCTGTTGGCGTGGCTTTTTTTTCCGCTTTCGCTTCTGCCTTTTTTGTTTTTTGTTTTTGAGCATTTGCGACTGTAGATGCGTTCAAAGCTGTTGTAGAAGCTGAGGTTGCAACGGTAGAAGCGACTTGTGCAGATGCCAATCCTACTCCGAAAGTAAGCATCAATGCTGTGAATAGATTTTTCATTTTGAGTTGTTTATGTTTTTTGATGAGACAAATTTATAGGATTAATTGATTCAAAATCAAATATAATAAACTTTAACCAGAAATTATAATAACTTAAAAATGCCTTAAAATTGTTGATAATGAGTTTTAAGTTTTGCTAAAATCATTTAAAAATTAAAACGATAAGCCACGCTCAAATTCAGCAAAGTCGCTTTGGAATAATACTTTGCAATATCCGGATTTTGATTGCCGATTTTAGAATTATAGAAATTAAGCTTTGCTCCGAAAACCACTTCTTGTAAACCTTCTGCGTCCAAAACATAAATGGCTTTTGCACCGAGATTCAGTCCGCCATTGCCTTCGTTAAAATCACCGGAATTATCCAAATAAGGACTTTTCATCCGGTACGTGCTATAACCTAAGATTTCCTCGACGAAAAATTCTTCCGAGATTTTGTCTTTATGGAAAACATACCAGTCAAAATTATTCATCGATGGTGCGCCGAGGTAACCAAACTTATCACGGTCTTTGATGCTGGCAAGGAAGTAAGTGTATTCCACGCCCAAGCCAAAATTCTTGTAAAGATTGGTATTGAGTCCAAGTCCGAAACCGTAGAAATATCCAAAGGCGTCGCTCAGGATATTGTTGCCCAATGAAGTCATCACTTTCACGTGCGGATCTACAGAAAACTTCACTTGTTCCGCCCAATCTTGCTTTCTCCGTTGCGCAGAAACCGAAATCGAAAAAACGACAATGAAAAATAAAATAGATTTTTTTATCATTTCAAAGTAATATCATTAAAAATAACATAAGTCTCGCCATCCGGAATCTCGATGCTGAGGGAATCTGCAGAGATTTTGCAACCAACGGTTTCTGTAGAAAAAGATTTGATTTTAAAATTTTTCAGTTGCAATTTGTACGCGCCTTTGCTGTAAGGTCCAGCCAAAACAAAACTTCCGCTTTCTTTAGAATAAGTTTCTGCAATGATTTTTTTATCGACTACAAGATGAATTGGATTCTCGAGAAATGCGCCATCCGAATAGGTGAATTTTCCCTCCACATAAGCACGGAAAATATTCGCATCGTCGTCTTTGCATTGGGTCAGAATAATTGACATCAAGCAAAAAATGGATAATATTTTGAAGGTAAATTTCAAAGTTTAGTTTATTATAAAACGCAAAATTAACGAATTATGATATTTATTACAGGATAAAATATTTTAATTTAAATAAATTCTCACACCAACATTAAGGTTAAATAATGGCGCTCTGGAGTAATATCGGTCAATGTCTCGGTCTTCAAACTTGACTTCGGAGTCGAAGAAATATATTTTTGGAGACGCGTATATTTCTACCATTTTTGCTTTTGGAAAGTGGTAGGAAAGTTCCGTTCCCAAAAGAAATGCATTGGCATTTTCTGTGTAATTGTTTGAAAAATAATTGGATCGGCTCGTCAATGCCATATAACTATATCCAATTTGACCTTCGATATTAAAGGCTTCTGTAAAAGGATATTTGTAAAGAAAATAAGTTGTAAAATTGGTCAGTTTCGGATTTTCTAATTCGCCAAAGACGCTTTTATCTTTCACATCGGTAAATGCTCGGCTAAGTTCTATTCCAAATCCCATATTGTTTTTGAAGACGGTTTGAAAGTTCAGACCAACGCCTGTGAAATTTCCAACGCCATCTTTCAAATAATTATCACCCATCGGAAAAACACCAACGGCATTGACGCCAAGCGTGAATTTTGGTTTTTGAGCAAAAGAAAATAGGCAGAATAGAAATGCGGATAATAGTAGGGTTTTTCTCATTATTCAATTGTGATGTTAGTAAATTTGACGTAATTACGACCTTCTGGCAAGATGATGGAAAGTGAATCGTAACTCAAAACGCAACCTGCTCGGTCAGCAGAAAAACTAAGGATTTTTTTGTCCAAGACCAATTCCGTGTCATCAGTTGCATCTGGTCCTCCCAATCGGAAAGAGCCATCATTTCCAGTTGTGGTTTTTGAAAGCACATAATAGGAATTTTCCAGACTCACAGGAAGATTATTCACAGATTGACTTTGAGAAGTGATTTTCCCCTCCGCAAAAACTCGAGAATTGTCAACATAATCTTGTCCGCAACTCACAAACGAAAGTAGTATAACGAGCGCAATAGAACCAAAATTGAAATTTGATCTCATAGGTTAATTTTTTACGAATTTAACGTTTTTTCGTTCACAAAATCACGGAGATGGATTAATTGTTGAACATTTAAATTTCGTATTTTTGCAAAGAATTACGATTCCGGGAACAAGCTCGGAATCGTTTTCCTGTTTACACATATTCGATATGGAATTAAAAAAAATCAATGAAAATCTGCTTCCTGATTTGCTTAAAAAAGAATTTGGAAGTGAAATTTTTTCACAATTAGATAATAATCAACATATTTCTGTAAAAGGAAGTGCCGGTTCTGCGGTTTCTATTTTCACAGCAGAATTGTTTTTGACTCATAAGAAAAATATTCTTTTCATCATTGATGACAAGGAAGATGCGCTTTACGTGAACTCAGAAATGGAAGATCTGATCGGGAAAGAAAACGTGCTTTATTTTCCGGCGACGCATTTGGAACCTTATCAAGTTGAGAAAACTCAGAATGCTAATTTGGTTCTTAGAACTGAAGTTATCAATAAAATAAATTCTAATAATTCTCCCAAAGTCATTGTAGCTTACGTTGGCGCGTTGTCAGAAAAAGTCTTGAAAAAAGAAGATTTCAAAGCGATTTCTCATCAGATCAAAGTGGGCGATCAGTTGGATTTTGATTTTGTGGATGAGTTGCTGAATCATTACCAGTTCAACCAAACCGATTTTGTTTCCGAGCCAGGCGAATTCTCTGTGCGAGGCGGAATTGTGGATGTTTTTTCTTTCTCTAATGAAAAACCTTTCCGAATCACATTTTTTGGAAATGAAGTGGAGAGCATCAAAACTTTTGATATCGAATCTCAACTTTCTTTGGATAAAATCACGGAATTCCAGTTGGTTTCAAATATGAATTTTTCGGTTTCCGGGAACAAGGTTTCATTCTTCGAATTGCTATCTAATGACAGTTTGATCGTTTCGAAAAATCTATTTCTCGGCGTTAAGAAAGTCAAGAATTTCTACGAAAAGTCATTTGAAAAATTTGAAACACTCAGCAAAGAAATCAATCATAGAAAACCGGAAGAATTATTTATTTCCGAGAACGAATTCCAGAACAAATTGATCAAATTCAAAACCATCGATTTCAGTTCGCACACGTTTGAACTTCCGAAGATTAAAACTTTGGAACTTAACCAAAAGCAACAACCGAGTTTTCACAAGAACTTCGAATTGTTGATTGATGACCTCGAGGATAAACAAATTCTCGGTTTTGATACTTGGATTTCTTTCTCATCAGAAAAACAACGCGAGAGATTACAATCTATTTTCGAAGAGTTGGGACATCAGATTCCGTTCAAAAGTTTCAAATCTGAGCTTCATCAGGGTTTTGTGGATTTAGATCATAAAATATTGGTTTACACAGACCACCAAATTTTCGACCGTTATCAACGTTACAAATCCAAAGACACGTTCGCAAAGTCCGAACAACTGACTTTGAAAGATTTAATGTCATTAAAAATTGGCGATTACATTGCGCACATCGATCACGGAATTGGGAAATTTATGGGATTGGTGAAGGTCAATAACGATGGGAAAATCCAGGAATGTTTCAAATTAACTTATAAGAATGGAGATCTGCTTTATGTAAGTATTCATTCGCTTCATAAAATTTCAAAATACAACGGACCAGACGGAAAGGAAATCGTCCTCAGCAAACTCGGTTCGCCAGCGTGGAAATCCTTAAAACAGAAAACAAAAGCTAGAGTTAAGCAGATCGCCTTTGATCTAATAAAACTTTACGCGCAAAGGAAAACGGCGAAAGGATTCCAATATTCGCCAGATTCTTACCTTCAAAATGAACTGGAAGCGAGTTTCCTTTACGAGGATACGCCTGATCAGGAAAAAGCGACTTTCGATGTGAAACGCGATATGGAAGATGAAGGTGTGATGGATCGTTTGATCTGTGGCGACGTAGGTTTTGGTAAAACGGAAATTGCGATTCGTGCGGCGTTCAAAGCGGCAACTGACAGCAAACAAGTGGCGATTTTGGTTCCGACCACGATTTTGGCTTTCCAGCATTACAGAAGTTTCAAAGAACGATTGAAAGATTTTCCAGTCAACATTTCTTATTTGAATAGATTCAGAACGGCGAAACAGAAATCAGAAACTTTAGCCGGATTGGAAGATGGAAAAGTGGACATTGTCATTGGAACGCATCAACTGGCTTCGGAGAAAGTGAAATTCAAAAATTTAGGTTTATTGATCATTGATGAGGAACACAAATTCGGTGTGTCGGTAAAAGATAAATTGAAGACAATGAAAACCAACGTCGATACGCTGACATTGACTGCGACGCCAATTCCAAGGACTTTACAGTTTTCATTGATGGCTGCACGAGATCTTTCGGTCATCAAAACGCCACCGCCAAATCGACAGCCTGTGGATACGAGTATCATTGGTTTCAGTGAGGAAATCATTCGTGATGCGGTTTCGTATGAACTTCAGCGGGACGGACAGGTTTATTTCATTAATAACAGGATTGAAAATCTGAAAGATATTGCAGGATTGATCCAGCGTTTGGTTCCTGATGCGAAAGTCGTGATTGGTCACGGACAGATGGAAGGCAAACAATTAGAGCAAAATGTCCTTGATTTTATGGATGGAAAATATGACGTTCTTGTCGCAACAACCATCATCGAAAGTGGTGTTGACGTTCCGAACGCGAATACAATTTTCATTAATGACGCCCATCGTTTTGGAATGGCAGATGTGCACCAGATGCGTGGACGAGTTGGGCGAAGCAACAGAAAAGCGTTTTGTTATCTCATCACGCCGCCGTTTGATATGATGACTTCCGATGCGAGAAAACGATTGGAAGCAATTGAACAATTTTCTGACCTTGGAAGTGGATTCCAAATTGCGATGAAGGATCTGGAAATTCGTGGTGCAGGCGATTTGCTTGGAGCGGAACAAAGTGGTTTCATCAACGAAATGGGATTTGAAACCTATCAGAAAATGATGCAGGAAGCTTTGGAAGAATTGAAGGATGATGAGGATTTTGAAGACCTTTTTGAAAATGAAGAAGACCGTCAGAAATTATTTAAATCGACGAAGGAAGTCAATATCGATACGGATCTGGAGTTGATGTTGCCGGATCATTATGTGAGTTCGACGGAGGAAAGATTGTCATTATATCAGAAGTTAGCTGAAATTAATAATGCTACTGATTTAGCGAAATTCGAAAATGAATTGAAAGATAGATTTGGGGAATTGCCAGATGAAGCGATTAATCTTCTGAAATCTGTGGAGTTGAAATGGTTGGCTTCTGAAATTGGATTTGAAAAGTTGGTCGTGAAGAACAAAGTGTTCCTCGGTTATTTCCCTGCGAATCCTCAGGATAAATTCTATCAAAGTGAAAAATTCAGAAAAATAATTGCTTATCTCACACAAAATCCGAAGGAAGCGACGTTAAAAGAGAAGAACAACCAGCTGATGATGAGAAAGGATAATGTGAAAAATGTGGATGAGGTGAATCTGGTTTTGAATAGGATTTTGGCTTAAAAGATTTATTTTAAAAAACTAACTTTGCAAACAGAAAATCAATCAATGAAAAATATATTTTATTATCTCTCGCTTGTCTTCGGAATATTAATGTTGTCTTCTTGTGACCCAAGTCAGGACGGAAACGGCGATTTTCTGAACGGTGTTACATATGAAAATAATACAAGTACTGGCGGAACGGGAACGCCTTCTGGTAGATTGCTCAAACAACTGAAATCTCATCTTAAAGATGAAGATACAGGTCAATATGAAGATGCAAATTTCACATATAACTATACAGGCACAAAACTCACTTCGCATACTGATGATACTGGCGAGGTGACTAGGTTTGATTACAATAGCAGTAACAAAATTTCAAAATTATATAGCGCTGGACAATCTTCTGTTTTTACATATTCAGGTGGTAATCTTTCGACTGTTGTAACAGAAATTACTGGTATTGCGAAGATGACTGCAACATACACCTTTACTGGTGGGAAACTTTCTAAAATCATTTCAATCCAAGAATATTCTTTGCCATTTCCTATAAAAGCATACTTCGAAACAAGCTACGAGTTTCAGGGTGAAAATATGACCAAGTCTGTCAGTAAAAATGGTGTATACAATCCTGTCACCGGTGATTTGGAGATGAGTCCTGAGGTTAATACAGTTTCTTTTACTTATGACAACAAAAAATCTCCGTACAAACTTCTACCATTGGAATATCACCTTTGTATGATTGGTATAGCGCCTCAGGGCGGAAATTACCTTTCTGCTAGCAATGCAGAAAAAGTAACAATTTCTAACAGTGGTGCTTCTGGAACTGTGATGACTTTTTCTCATTCTTATGACAACCAAAATTATCCTACTAAAAGTACAGCAGGACAAGATTTTATTGAATATACTTATCAATAAACTATGAAATATCTTATCGTCGGCATTGGAAACAAAGGGGAAGAATATGCAGAAACGCGACATAATATCGGTTTCAAAGTAGCTGAAAAGATTGCTGAAAAGATAGAAGCGCCTTTCAAATCTTCGAATTTCGGACTTTTGGCAGAAGGGAAGTACAAAGGCAGAAAAGTCTTAATTCTGAAACCTGATACTTATGTCAATCTCTCCGGAAACGCTGTGAAATTCTGGATGCAGAAAGAGAATATTCCATTAGAAAATATTTTGATTATTACAGATGATCTGGCGTTGCCATTCGGTTCTTTGAGAATGAAAATGAAAGGTTCAGATGCTGGTCACAATGGTTTAAAAAGCATACAGTCGCAACTCAATACTCAAAATTACACAAGATTAAGATTTGGGATTTCTGCAGAATTCTCGGAAGGAAAACAAGCAGATTACGTTCTCGGAAAATGGAACGATGAGGAAAAAGAAAAACTTTCCGAAAGAATCGAAAAGTTTTCTAATGCAAGTTTATCTTTTGTTTTTGCAGGAATCCAAAATACAATGACTGCTTTCAACGGGAAGTAAAATTATTTTATTTCTTGATAAATTTCGTAGAAGTTGATGTTCCGTCCTGGAAATCAATTTTAATTAGATATTCTCCTGCTGTTAATCTTTTTTCATTCAAAAGTGATTTGGTAGAAGTTTGTAGCAACTTTCCATCTGATGAATATACTTGAGCTCTCTTAAGTTTCTTACTTTCATAACTAACAGACAATTCACTTTCACCTAAATTATTGTTTAATATGTTAGTTGAATTTTGACCGGCGAACAACGCTTTCGTATAATCGGTATCTTTTGCGATTGCGGAGTAAGCAACTCTATTATCAAAATTTGAATTATGATTGGAAACCAAATTATTCGAATTTTCAAAATGCTTATCTGATGTCTTAAGATCAGTGGTAGCCATTTGACCGAACGCAAGGGAAGATGCGCCCAAAAGGAAGAATAGTTTTTTCATCAATGTTTGTTTTTACAAAGATACCTAAAACAGTACATCTTCCAATATACTTTTGTTAATTTTGAAATTTTGTGAAATAAGTAAGCCGGATAAAATAAATTACCCGGCCTACGAACCTAATTAATTGTATGAAAAAAAAATGTTTTTATAACCAAGTTACAGCGCCTGTTTCAACATCGTAATTTGCACCTACGATTTTGATTTTGCCTTCATCTTCAAGGCTTTTTAGCGTTGTACTGTTTTTGCGAATATCTTCGATCGCGTTTTTGACGTTTTGCTGATTTAGTCTTTCCAAAAGATCTTCGTTTTTGGAAGAACGATCTTCGCCATCGGTGATGATATCATTGATGATGTGATCAAAATGACCAATCAAATGGTTCAGGTTTTCCATTCCCATTCCTTGAATTGCGGCAGCGTCTAAGCCTCCTTTCAAAGCACCACATTTTGTGTGACCCAAAACTACAACTAGTTTGGAGCCAGCCACGTTGCAACCAAATTCCATAGAACCAAGAATGTCCTGATTCACGAAGTTACCTGCAATTCTAACACTGAAAACATCGCCCAAACCCTGGTCGAAGATCAATTCAGCAGAAGTACGGCTGTCGATACAGCTCAAAACTACAGCAAATGGCCATTGTCCTGCACGCGTGTCATTCACCTGAGAAAGAAGATCTCTATTTGCTTTCAGATTGTTTACAAATCTTTGATTTCCTTCTTGTAGGATTTCCAAAGCTTTGGCAGGTGTGATGGTCGTTTGTGTTTCTAATGTATGTGCTTTCATATTTTTTTGAATTTTAATAATTGTGTTAAATGTTTAATTAATTTGATTTTTATAAGCCAAAAGCAAATCGCCAGAAGCTTACTACATTGCTCTTTTGTGATTGATGACAACGTGAGAATCCTCATCATTAGCATAATCTCTGTACGAAGTTCTAAAGCCGATTAATTCTACATCGATGTCTTCTTCTTTTGCTCGTACGTTGGCAAAATCTTGTATCATTTCCAGTACGTCTGTTGTGATATATGAAGTCGTTTGAGCGTCTATTATTACTTTAGATCCGGATTTTACGTTTTTCAATGTTTTCTTGATGGCCGCTTTGTTCAAGAAGGAAACTTCCTCTGCCAACTTGATTGTGATCTCGTCTGCATCATCCAAAGTTTCTCTGCTTAGATAATAGGCACGTTTCATATTCCCTTGCAAAATGTAGAAGATTGAAATCACCAATCCTATTCCCACACCTTTCAGCAAATCCGTCGCAACTACAGCAACTACTGTCGCCACAAACGGAATAAACTGGTATTTACCGTTGTGCCAGAAATGTTTGAATGTCGCAGGCTTAGCCAATTTGTATCCAACTAAAATCAACACTGCGGCAAGCGTTGCAAGTGGAATCATGTTCAGAACCACTGGAATTGTAAGCACACAGATCAACAACAAAACCCCGTGAATGATCGCGGAAATTTTGGATGTCGCACCAGCATTCGCATTGGCGGAACTTCTTACAACTACAGATGTCATCGGCAATCCACCAATGAAAGAACTGATGAGGTTACCAATTCCTTGGGCTTTCAATTCCAAATTGGTATCAGTAATTCTTCTTCTAACGTCTAATCTGTCAGAAGCCTCAATACAAAGCAAAGTCTCGATAGAAGCCACAATTGCGATGGTTGCGCCTACAATCCAAACTTTAGGGTTTGTAAATCCATTGATGTCTGGAAACGTGATCATATTTTTGAAGTCATCAAGTGATTGTGGCACTGGTAAATTCACAAGATGCTTCTCTGTAATTGCCAAAGAACTTCCTGTCATTTTGAAGAATTCATTCAACAAAATTCCTGCAATTACCGCAACCAATGCGCCAGGCAACAACTTTAGTTTTCGCAGAATCGAAAAGTAATCCCAAGATAAT
>RCUH01002043.1_pt1 | contig 12818 bp, 10 predicted proteins | sample 2166191 | NCBI WGS metagenome assembly RCUH01 (sample SAMN09932848, study PRJNA488358) | compost metagenome | feature: garden; material: soil; isolation source: compost soil in an enriched community after 214 h of incubation | place: Germany: Experimental Botanical Garden Goettingen | collected...
GTTTAAAATATTAATCCTGCCGGCTATTATAGGGGCAGTGCTTGGCGCATATATTTTGTCGTCGCTTGAGCACTACAGTGCTTATGTTAAGCCAATTGTGGCGGTATACACCTTGTTTTTAGGTGGCATTATTTTAATGAAAGCTTTTAACATCAAAAGAAAGAAAGCCGATCAGAAGATTAAAAAAATTGGTTTACTGGGTTTTGTGGGTGGTTTTATCGATGCCGCTTTTGGTGGCGGTTGGGGTTCAATCGTACTTTCAAGCTTAATTGCCGGTGGCAGGCACCCTTTGTTTTCGTTGGGAACAGTAAAAATCAGCAGGTTTTTTATTGCTACACTTAGTTCGCTAACCTTTTTTACCATGTTGGGTGGCAAACACTGGGAAGCTGTTTTAGGATTGATTATTGGTAGTGCGATAGCATCGCCGATTGCTGCAAAAGTATCGAACAAAATTTCAGCAAAAACCATTATGGTAGCCGTTGGAATTATTGTGATGATCGTAAGCTTGCGCAGCGTAATTATGTTTATTTTAAAATTAATTTAGTGATGGAACGTGTAGAAGAGATAAAAGAAGCACTAAAGGGCTTAAATACTGTTGAAAAGTTAAGGTTTTTGGCCGATCGCTATGCAGGCCGAATCATCTTTTCGACCAGTTTTGGTTGGGAAGATCAGGCAATTACACACCTTATTTTTGCCAATAATATTCCGATCAAGGTTTTTACTTTAGAAACCGGACGGTTATTTCCGGAAACGTACTACGTTTGGAACCGTACTCTTGAAATATACAATAAACCAATTTACGCTTACTATCCGCAAAATGAGCTATTGCAGAATATGGTAAACAGTAAAGGGCCAAGCAGTTTTTACGAATCGGTCGAAAACAGGAAAGAGTGCTGCTATATCCGTAAAATAGAACCTTTAAAAAGAGCATTAAAAGGTAACGAAATCTGGATTACAGGCATCAGGGCCGATCAGAGTGCCAACCGCGAAGATATGCACGATGTAGAGTGGGATGAAGGCAATCAGCTGGTTAAATTTCACCCGATTTTCGACTGGACATTAGATGAGGTGAAGGCCTATATTAAAGAAAACAACATTGTTTACAATACCTTGCACGATAAAGGATTTCCGAGCATCGGTTGCGCCCCATGTACCAGAGCCGTACAACCCGGCGAAGATTTTAGGGCCGGAAGATGGTGGTGGGAAGACCAAAGCAAAAAGGAATGTGGCTTGCATGCAGCATCCTGAGCCTCCTATCGGGGCGTCATTGCGAGGCTGGGAAAGAGTGAGCCGTGGCAATCTTATAGAAAGATAAAATAAAATTACTATTGCAGAAAGCCGAAACAGATTGCTTCGGCGGTTGAAAAACCTTCTCGCAATGACGTAAATAGAACAACAACAGCAAATATATTAGTTGAAAAAGGAACAGCGCTGGCAGGCAACCTTCCAACATTTCAACAATCAATCATTTCAACATTTTATAATGAATACATATAATTTTGATTATTTAGATGAACTAGAGGCAGAGGCCATTCACATTTTACGTGAGGTTGCAGGGCAGTTTGAAAAGCCGGCTTTGCTGTTTTCGGGTGGAAAAGATTCGATTACCTTAGTGCGTTTGGCAGAAAAAGCTTTCCGTCCGGGTAAATTTCCTTTTCCACTGGTACACATCGATACCGGGCATAATTTTGAAGAAACCATTACCTACCGTGATAAAATGGTAGAAAGAATTGGCGAAAGGCTGATTATTGGTTCAGTTCAGGAATCTATTGATCAAGGTAAAGTAGTAGAACAAACCGGTAAAAATGCGAGTAGAAATGCTTTGCAAACCGTAACCTTATTAGATACCATTGCCAAACACCAGTTCGATGCCTGTATTGGCGGTGCACGCAGAGACGAAGAAAAAGCACGCGCAAAAGAGCGTATTTTCTCGGTTCGCGATGAATTTGGCCAGTGGGACCCTAAACGTCAGCGTCCTGAGCTTTGGAACATTTATAACGGTAAAATCCAAAAAGGCGAAAACATCCGTGTATTTCCTATCAGCAACTGGACCGAGCTGGATGTTTGGAACTACATCCGCCGCGAAAAAATTGAATTGCCAAGCATCTACTTCTCGCACGAACGCGATGTGATTACCCGCAACGGACAGTTAATGGCAGCATCGCCGTTTTTAAATATGGATGATGAGGATATTGTATTCCGCAAACAAGTGCGTTTCCGTACAGTTGGCGATATGTCGTGCACGGCGGCGGTAGAATCGGAAGCCACTTTGATTGATGATATTATTTCAGAAATCAGCGCATCTAAAATTTCGGAACGTGGTGCCCGCTTAGACGATAAAGTTTCGGAAGCAGCAATGGAAGACAGGAAAAAAGGAGGGTATTTTTAGTCTTGAGTTGGGAGTCTTTAGTCTTGAGTCCAATTCAATAATTAAATCAACCATTCATTCAATCATTTTTTAACATGAACATATTAAAATTCTTTACAGCAGGCAGTGTAGATGATGGTAAAAGTACCTTAATCGGCCGTTTGCTATACGATACAGATTCTATTTTAGCCGATCAATTAGAAGCCTTACAAAGCTCGAACCGTAAAAATGACGACGGAACAATTGACCTGGCTATTTTAACTGATGGATTAAGGGCAGAGCGCGAGCAGGGCATTACCATCGATGTAGCCTATAAATACTTTCAAACCGAAAAGCGTAAATTTATTATAGCCGATACGCCGGGGCACATCCAGTACACCCGCAACATGGTTACCGGAGCATCAACCGCAAACCTGGCCATTATTTTAATTGATGCCCGGAACAGTGTGGTAGAGCAAACTATCCGTCACTCATATATTGTTTCGTTATTGGGCATTAAACACGTGGTGGTTTGTATCAATAAAATGGATATGGTTGATTACAGCGAAACGGTTTATGCCTCCATCATCGAAAAGTACAAAGTACTGGCCCAGCAGCTTAAGTTAGACGATGTAACTTACATCCCGGTTAGTGCCCTGAAAGGTGATAACGTGGTGCAACGTTCAGAAAATATGCAGTGGTACGAAGGCGAAAGCTTGCTTCATTTCTTAGAGCAGGTAGATACCGATCATTTAGACCGTTCGCAACTGGCGCGCATGCCGGTACAGTGGGTTGTACGCCCGCAAACCGACGAATTGCACGATTACCGCGGTTACGCCGGTCGTGTATTGAGCGGAACTTTTAGCCTGAACGATAAAGTAAATGTATTGCCTTCAGGTGCAGGTTCTACCATCGAGAAAATTGAATTTTTTGATGAAGCACTGGATGAAGCCCATGCAGGTCAGTCGGTGATTATCCATTTAAAAGATGATGTGGATATTAGCCGTGGCGATACCATTGTAAATGCTTCTGCCTTGCCGCAGGAATCGAAACTGATTGAAGCCGATTTGTGCTGGATGGATGCACGTGCATTGGATACCTCGATTATGTATAACATTCAGCATAACAGTAAGGTTACAAAGTGTAAAATCAGTGAAATTCTGCATAAGGTAGATATCAACACACTCGAAAAACATGCTGCTGATGAATTTAAACTGAACGATATAGGTCGTGTAATTATTAAAACGGCAGATGCCTTGGCTTTTGATCTTTATGATGATAACCGCGCTAACGGCTCAGCTATTTTGGTTGATAGCCGTACCAATTTAACAGTTGGAGCCTTAATGTTCAGGGCAGCAGTTGAATAAAATAAACGTAAGGGGAGATGTGAGGTGGATGAATTTTGTAAATATCCAGCAAAACCACAACCAAATATAAGATGAAGACGCTATGCCGAAAGGTATAGTGTGAAAGCAATTTCAGCGGGGCATCGGTTACGATAGCCCCGTTTTTCGTAGAGTGCTGGCTATTTTATCATAATTTAGTGCCTGCGTAGATAATTTTTATATCTTAGTTTAACTCACTATCTCTTATAACCGCTTAACTTATGCATGCAGGAAAAAAATATACTTTTCTGGAATTTATTATCTGGACCAGGCGCGATATTTATCGCTTAACCATCCTGGCCATTATTCCTACCGTACTTTATCATTATTGCGCTTTTACGTTTCTTTCCATTTCCTGGGTACCTGTAGCGCTTTTAGGCACCGCAGTTTCATTTATCATTAGTTTTAAAAATAATGCAAGTTATGCCCGCCTTTGGGAAGCCCGGCAAATTTATGGAGCAATAATCAACTCGAGCCGCGCCTTTGGGGTAATGGTTCGCGATTATCTGGCAGTTCATGATAAAAAGACAGATGTTGAGGCTATTTTTTATCGCCATTTTGCATGGTTAACCGCCTTACGTTTTCAGCTAAGGGAACCAAGGGCATGGGAAAACTCAGATGATCCGCGCAATATCGAATATGCCCGGCTTTATCGGGTTTCAGAAAAGGCAGATCGTTTGGAAGATAGCCTTGCACAATACCTTTCTGCCGATGAATTAAAATATATTTTGACCAAGAAGAACAAGGCTACCCAATTAATGGCACTGCAATCGGCCCATATTAATAAACTTGTGGTTAGCGGAGTTTTAACCGAACTGCAACTGCAATCTTTACAAAATACCATTACCAGCTTTTACGATAACCAGGGTAAGGCCGAAAGGATTAAGAATTTTCCTTATCCACGCCATTTTTCCTCCATAGCCACCATTATGCTAAATTTATTTGTGTTTTTGGTTCCTTACGGATTGCTAAACGAATTTAATAAGCTAGGCAACGGCACTTTAATTGAAGGCTATTCTATCTGGTTAAATATTCCCTTCGCTATTTTGTTAACCTGGGTTTTCAATTCGCTGGATATTGTTGGCGAAAGCTCTACCAATCCTTTCGAAGGAAGTGCGAACGATGTTCCAATCACCAATATCTCCAGAACGATAGAAATCGACATGCGGGATATGCTTGATGAAACCGATCTGCCGCCAGCACTTACACCAGAGCATTTTATACTGATGTAATGGTTTTTCTGTTATGGAAATACCTTAAATTCTTCATCATATTGGTATATTAGTATAATCAATTACAATGCTAAAACTCCTGATATGAAAAGAAACATCGTTTACCTCGTTATGGCGGCGCTTCCCTTTGCCTATGCCTGTAACCAAAATAAAACCAGTACAAACTCGAAAGAGAAAACCGATTCTGTAGTTAATGAAGCTTGTTATGCATCTGCATTTGAAAAAGATAGTGCAGCAATTATTGTTAAAACAATGGCATCGGGTAAGGTAGAAGGTTCATTATTAATTAAGTATGCCAATAAACCTCAAAACAATGGTAAAATTGACGGTAAATTTAGTGGCGATACTTTATATGTAGATTATCGCTTTAATACTGGGAAAGACAGCACCCGGGTATTTACAAATCCACTGGCTTTCCTAAAAAAAGATGGTAAACTGGTTATGGGAGTAGGGCAGATCGAAACCACATTGGGTCGCTCATACTTTGCTAAAGGGAAACCAATTAATTACGAAGCCGGAAAATTTATTTTTACAGCAGTAAACTGTAAATAAGTAATAACTATTTTTAGGGGTCTTAGCGTTTCGTTAAGACCTCTTTATATGCTATAATATTTTTGCCACGGATGCGCGGAAAACACGGAAAGATTTTTCTTTTTTGTCATCCTGGCTTATTATCTAATCCGATAGCTATCCATTATAACCAATGTGCTCATAATTAAAGTAGGGATTGTTGTAATTAAATTTTTAGCAGGTACAATAAATTATTTGAATGAAATTATTAAGAATTATTACCCTGTTAGCTTGTTTACTCCCATTTAATATTTTTGGACAAGAGACTTTATCCAGTTTGGACGCTAATTGGTTGAAATTAACGCGACCAATCATGCTACGATCTGAAACTATAAATAGCCTCATAAAGCAATTGTATAAGCATAAAGAAATCCCTGTTAAACAGTTAAATACCCTGGCATCTCTATCCAACAATATTTACATCAATGCGAAAATTAACGCTGAGAGAGATAGCACTACAATAAGCCCATTAAATGATCAGAATAATAAGCTAATGATAGCTTTAAGTAAGATTTATGTTTTTCTTGATTCGTCTGATAAAGTAGCTAAGAATGAAAAAATACAGGAGATGAGATACAGAATAGAAGCTACTGATAACAGAATTTATTTTGCAAAAAGAGAATACAATGAAGCCTGTAAGGATTTGAACAGAATGGATTTGAAATTTGGTGATTTAAGCGACCAACCTCCTGAAGTAAAATTTTAATTACTGATTCTCTATTTGAATTGACCATATAATTTTCTTCTGTCTCTCTCCATAGCGCTATCCTCAATGCTGCGGTACAGGGGAATGATCCTCATTATTTGCAATTTGTTAGTCAAGAAAAAAATATTTTAAAATAAATTACTACAATTCCTATAGACTTTATATATTTGTAATAATTAACGAATGTGAACCAGCATAAATTTGGTGTTATGATTTTAAATAAAGTAGAGAAAGCGAACATTGAACCACGAATTACTTTAATAGGTGCAGGTCCTGGCGACCCGGATTTATTTAGTTTAAAAGGTGTTAAAGCATTAAAAACAGCTGATGTTGTTTTGTATGATGCAAATGTGAATGAAGCTTTACTATGTCATGCGCCAGATGGTATTCCGAAAGTTTATGTAGGTAAACGCAGCGATGATGAAGATTTTTCGCAGGAGGCTGTTAACAAGCTGATTGTAGATTACGCTTTAAACTACGGACACGTTGTACGTTTAAAAAGCGGCGATCCGTTTTTCTTTGCTAAAGGTTACGAAGAAATCGATGCTGCAGAATCTTACAGCATCCCAACCGAAATTATTCCGGGTATTTCGAGTGCCACAGGTGCACCAAGTTTACAAAAGATCCCGATGATTTATAAAGATCTGAGCGAGAGTTTTTGGGCAGTAACCGGAACCAATTCGAAAGGTGAAATTTCGGAAGATTTATACATTGCAGCTAAAACCAAAGCGACCATCGTAGTTTTAAACGGAATTGAAAAGGTAAAAGAAATTGCAGCTATATTTCAGTCTGAAAATAAAAATCTTTTACCAGTAGCTGTAATCCAGAACGGATCGACGCCACAAGAGAAAATTGCCGTAGGTATAGTTGATACCATTGCCGAAATTGTTGAGGATAAAAAAATAACTGCGCCAGCCTTATTGGTTTTCGGCGATGTTGTTTCCCTGCATCCACAATTTCAGCCTATCCGCGATTTCTACGAAATTTTAGCGGAAGAGTACTAAGATATTTTTAAACCAAAAATATATTTGTTTTGTTGTTAAAAACCGCGTGGGCGAGCCAGGCGGTTTTTTTTGTTTTTATGTTTGCCTCAGCGTACATCTGCGCTATCAGCGGGAAGCTGTTTGGAAATTATCCTACAGATTTAAGGTGATCATCGTAGCTTATTTATTTAGGTATCTCTATTGCACCAACGCTGTTAATAAGCCTGATTGAAACGAAAAGCCCGGAACCCGATATTTCATCGGGTGAGGACTTGCAGTGTAAAGCAGGGCTGCTGGCTGCCACAAATTGCTGAACATTCACTTTCTGATAAACATGCCTCAGTATAAGCAGCAGGAAGCTATTTAGAAATTGTCCCGCAGATTTAAGAAGATCATCGCTGATTAAGCACCTGTTTCCTAAGTTTTTCAATAGCCAAATTTGCTTGCTAAGCCTCTTTCGAAAGCTTCATTTTTTCATAATAATTCTCCGCGTATATCTGCGTAATTAATAGAGAAATACCTAAAACATTGCCACTCAGATTCAAAATCAATACCCTCGTTAAAAAATACCTGACCGCTAAATATTCAACTAAAAATATAATTTCCATTATTTGCAATGCTCAAAACAATTAGTAACTTACTTAGGTTATCTACACCAAATATTTGATGGAAATTATACATATAAGTGCCGAGTGTTACCCTGTTGCAAAAGTTGGTGGTTTAGCCGATGTAGTAGGGGCCTTACCCAAGTATCAAAATAAATTAGGCCACATTGCCAAGGTGGTTGTTCCCGCGTACGACACTAAATTCATCCGCGAAAGCGAATTTGAAGTAACATACGATGCCTGGTCTAACTATGGCAATCACCATTTTCAGTACCGCATCTTAAAAGAAAAAACGAATAAACTGGGTTTCGATGTTTATGTAATCCACATCAAAGGCCTTACCGACAGACCAAATGTTTACGGTTACGGCGATGATACCGAGCGTTTTGTAGCCTTTCAGATTGCTGCCTTAGATTGGATAGGGCAATGGGAACATCGTCCGGATGTAATTCATTGCCACGATCACCATACAGGGTTAATTCCTTTTATGGCATCGAACTGCTTAAAATACGAAAGTATTAAACATGTACCTACAGTTTTAACCATTCATAACGCACAATACCAGGGGCAGTTTGGCTGGGATAAATTATACTACCTGCCTGCTTTCGATTTATGGAAAGGTGGCTTGCTGGGTTGGGAAGATGCCATTAATCCTTTGGCATCGGCCATAAAATGTGCCTGGCGGGTAACTACGGTTTCGCCAAGTTATCTCGAAGAAATGATGAACAATGCCCGCGGTCTCGAAAGTTTGTTGAGGCAGGAACGCTGGAAATCGGTAGGGATTTTAAACGGGATTGATAGTGAAGTTTGGAACCCCGAAACCGACCCCATGCTGGGCAAAGGTTACAACATAAAAACAGTTGAAGCTGGTAAACTGGCAAACAAAACCGCCCTGTGTAATGTTTTTCAATTGGATGCTACTAAACCCCTCTTTACTTTTATTGGCCGGCTGGTTGATGAAAAAGGAGCCGATTTACTGCCCGATATATTTTATACAGCTTTGCAGCAGCATGGCGATAACATTAATGTATTGGTTTTAGGATCGGGCGATAGTTGGGTAGAAGGACGCTTAAACCAGTTAAAAGATATTTTTCCGGGTAAGTATAATGCTTATATTGGCTACAATGAGCAGGTTTCGCACGAAATATATGCCAGTGCCGATTTTCTGATCATGCCTTCACGCGTGGAGCCATGTGGTTTAAACCAGCTGTATGCTTTAAGATATGGCACAGTACCCATGGTACGACGCATTGGCGGGTTAAAAGATACCGTTATTGATATTGGCGATGGAGGTTTCGGTATTTGTCACGACCAAACCAGCATTTGGGATGTTACCCACGCTATTAACCGGGCAGTAGAACTGTATAACAATAAAAAGGCATTTAAAGCAGTACGCAAAACAATGATGAAGCTAGACCACTCGTGGGATAATGCTGCATTAAATTATATAGAATTGTACCAAATATTAAATTAAGCTTAAGCATGACTGACAAAGTTTTAGGCGTTATCCTTGGCGGTGGCCAGGGCTCTAGATTATCGCCACTTACACAAACACGTTCTAAACCGGCAGTTCCAATTGCAGGGAAGTACCGGTTGGTAGACATTCCGATTTCTAACTGCCTTAATTCTGGTATCCACCGCATGTTTGTGCTCACACAGTTTAATTCGGCATCGTTAAATAAGCACATTAAAAACACTTATCACTTTAGCCATTTCAGTAAGGCTTTTGTCGATATTCTGGCAGCAGAGCAAACGGTACAAAATGCAGGTTGGTTTCAGGGTACTGCCGATGCGGTACGTCAGTGTATGCACCACATTGTTTCACATGAGTTCGATTATATTTTAATTCTTTCCGGCGATCAGTTGTACCAGATGGATTTTAAAGATATGATTGAGAAGCACATTGAAGCCAATGCTGAAATTACCATTGCTACCATCCCGGTTACAGCAAAGGATGCTACCGATTTCGGTATTTTGAAAACTGATGAAGAAAATATGATCACCTCTTTTATCGAAAAACCAAAAACCGGTCTCGATGAATGGATTTCGGATACTGGTGAGGAGATGCAGGGTGAAGGCCGTAATTTTCTGGCTTCGATGGGTATTTATGTTTTCAACCGCGAATACCTGATCAATATCTTAAACGAAAACGAAGAAGAAAAAGACTTTGGTAAAGAAATTTTGCCACGTGCCATTACCCAAAGCAGGGTTTTAAGTTATCAGTATGAAGGTTACTGGACTGATATTGGTAATATTTCGTCGTTTTTTGAAGCCAATTTGGGATTGACTGACGAAATTCCTAAATTTAATATGTTCGATAGTAACCATGCTATTTTTACCAGGGCGCGGATGTTGCCCCCTTCTAAAATTTCGGGTACCACTTTAGATAAAACCATTATTGCCGAAGGCTGTATTGTACAGGCCAGCAAGGTAGAACATGCTGTTTTGGGTATCAGATCGAGAATTGGAAAAGATACCGTAATTACCAACTCCTACATTATGGGTAGCGACAGGTATCAGAATTTCGAAGAAATACAGGAGGAAACGAGTAAAGGAAATTCGCTGATTGGTATTGGCGACAGGTGTTTCATTAACAATGCCATTATCGATAAAAACTGCCGCATTGGTAACGATGTAAAAATTAATGGCGGCGATCATTTAGAAGATGGCGATTTTGAACTCTATGCTGTTAAAGACGGTATAGTGGTAATTAAAAAAGGAGTGGTTTTGCCTAGCGGAACCGTAATTTAGCAATCATTAATCATTAACTATAGGCCAGTTTGGATTTATCCAGACTGGCTTTTTTATTTTAGGAATTTATTCCTTCACGTTTATTCCTCGTCGCGTTGCGGGCTTTCGCCGGGCAAAAGGTGTGTTAATAGCAGCTGAAACAGGTTTTTCATATTCCTGCCAACATTTTTGGTACAGGCTTGTTAATTTATAAACACATAAAAACAGCTTATGCCCGAACAGCATTTATATCAAACCGGAATAATAGGAAATTGCGCTTTTTTAGCCCACGTAAATAAAAACACCGATATATCATGGCTTTGCTGGCCACGTTTCGATAGCCCTTTCGTTTTCGGGAGTTTGTTGGATCAACACAAAGGAGGGGAGTTCTCCATCCGGCCACAGGGCGAATTTTCAACTAACCAGTACTATGTTGAGAATACCAATGTACTGCGCACCGAAATTACCGCCGAAGATGGCACTTACCGGATTACCGATTTCGCCCCGCGCTTTCACCTCTACGAAAGGTATTTTAAACCTTTAATGTTGATCAGGAAAATAGAACCCCTAAGCGGAAATCCGAGGATAACGATCAAATGTAAACCGGTTTGCAATTATGGCAAAAATGAAATGACGGTTACCAGAGGTAGTAATCACATCGACTATTCAGGTTGCGATGAAAATATGCGTTTAAGTACCAACGTTTCATTAACTTATATTATAGATGAAAAGGCATTTGTACTGAACGAAGCCAAATATCTCGTAATGACTTACGGACAAGACCTTGAAGCACCAATTGTAAGTACTTCAGAAAATTTTCTGCGCGAAACGATTGCCTATTGGCGCTTGTGGATTAAACACTCTTCTATTGCAGGGTTTTACCAGCCTTTCGTTATCCGATCGGCGCTGGTGCTTAAAATTCATCAATACGAAGATACGGGAGCTATTATTGCTGCCAGTACTACCAGCTTGCCAGAATCGCCAGGCAGTACCCGCAACTGGGATTACCGCTATTGCTGGCTGCGCGATTCTCACTATGTGCTAACCTCGCTTAACCACATTGGTCATTTTGAAGAGATGGAGAAGTATTTTAATTATCTCTCTGATATTTCGTATGCAGAAGATACACGTTACCAGCCCTTGTACGGCATTGCCGGCGAAAGGAAAATTACCGAAAGGACATTAGATCATCTGGAAGGCTATAAAGGTGAGCAACCCATCAGGATTGGAAACCAGGCTTATGAACACATTCAGAACGATATCTATGGTCAGGTTTTAATTTCAATGCTGCCGCTGTATACCGATCATCGCTTTGTGTTTTCTGAGCGGAGCGATTCGGTAAAATGGATAGAAAGTGTTTTATCTAAAATTGAAAGTACCATTGATGAAAAGGATGCAGGAATATGGGAGTTCAGGAATATTGCCAATGTGCACTGCTACAGTAATTTGTTTCAGTGGGCAGGGGCACAGGCAGCACTAAAAATGGCCAAAACCATAGGCAATGAAAATTTTGAACACCGGGCGCAGATTTTAATCGATAAAGCTGGGGCCCATATCGAAGCCTGCTACGATCCGGAAAGGAAGGTATACACCAATGCAGTGGGCAGTACACATTTGGATGCCAGCACACTGCAGCTGATTATGATGAACTACCTCGATCCTGCTTCGGATAGAGCTAAAGACCATTTAAAAGCATTGGAAGCTGAGCTTAAAACCGAAGATGGCTTATTTTACCGCTACCTGCATGCCGATGATTTTGGCAAACCAAAAACTACGTTTTTAATCTGCGCATTTTGGTATGTTGAGGCATTGGCCTGTGTTGGCCGAACCGATGAAGCCATTAAGGAATTTGAAAATATCATCAAATACTGTAACCATCTATTGCTTTTCAGCGAAGATGTGGATGCTAAAACCGGTAGCCAATGGGGAAACTTTCCGCAGGCTTACAGCCATGTTGGCTTAATGAATGCTGCCTACCGCATTGCAATTAAACTGGATAGACCGATATTTTTATAATAAGGTGGATTACCTTGGTGATCGTCATTCCCAGCTTGACTGGGAATCTTAATGCCTTAGCTATTCATTTATTTGCTTTAAGATTCCCGTTTTCACGGGGATGACGTGTTTGTGTTACCGGATCAGATCATTTTAACTTTTTCTGATGGAAAAAAACGGAGGATTGAAAAAAAGGTCGCGATTTGTAATTAGGAGTGTTCGAAACATTTTGAATTTTAAAAAAACAAATCCTTTTCCACATTTC
>RCUH01002044.1_pt1 | contig 12806 bp, 10 predicted proteins | sample 2166191 | NCBI WGS metagenome assembly RCUH01 (sample SAMN09932848, study PRJNA488358) | compost metagenome | feature: garden; material: soil; isolation source: compost soil in an enriched community after 214 h of incubation | place: Germany: Experimental Botanical Garden Goettingen | collected...
TTTACCAAGATGACCAAAGTGCTAACAGACCAGCGTTCGATCCGTATCAAAGGCCGCTCCTTCCTCGCAGTCGTCCTGTCCCCCGAATCTCCGGTCGATCAATGGCTGGAGAGGCTTGATGATCTCGCCGCCCGTTCGGCGGGCTTCTTTCTGTCGCGGCCGGTGGTTCTCGACGTCTCTGAGCTGTCGCTCGACAAGGCGGGCCTGAAAGAACTGCTGGCGGCGCTGACGGAGCGCAATGTCGGCATCATGGGCATTGAGGGTGTTCGCCCATCGATGATCGAGCCGGGAATGCCGCCATCGCTGAAGGGTGGAAAGCCCGCTTCCGATGTCGAAGTTGAGCCGGTCGCCATCGCTGCCGAGTTGCCGGAAGAAAAGCCGCGTGCTGCCGGTGAGGTCAGGGCCGTCGTGCCGTCACTGGTCATCAACGAGCCGGTGCGCTCCGGCCAGTCGATCATGTTTCCCGAAGGCGACGTGACCGTCATCGGCTCGGTCGCCTCGGGCGCGGAAATCATCGCCGGCGGTTCGGTGCATATTTACGGCGCCCTGCGCGGTCGCGCCATGGCCGGTTCGCTCGGCAATGTTTCGGCGCGCATCTTCTGCCGCAAGCTCGAAGCGGAGCTTCTGGCCATCGACGGCGTCTACAAGGTGGCCGAGGATATTGACGACAAGCTGCGCGGCCAGCCCGTTCAGCTCTGGCTGGAAAACGATACGATCAAGGCCGCAAAACTCGGCTGATAACAGATAAACACACAGGAACAGGAGAGAGCCATATGGGGAAGGTAGTCGTTGTAACTTCCGGCAAGGGCGGGGTCGGCAAGACCACCTCGACCGCAGCGCTTGGCGCCGCATTGGCGCAGAACAAAGAGAAGGTCGTGGTCGTCGATTTCGATGTCGGTCTGCGTAACCTCGATCTCGTCATGGGTGCTGAACGCCGCGTGGTTTACGATCTCGTCAACGTCATCCAGGGCGACGCCAAGCTGACGCAGGCGCTGATCCGCGACAAGCGCCTCGAGACGCTGTTCCTCCTGCCGGCCTCGCAGACGCGTGACAAGGACAATCTGACGCCGGAAGGCGTCGAATGGGTCATCAACGAGCTGAAGAAACATTTCGACTGGGTGATCTGTGACAGCCCGGCCGGTATCGAACGGGGCGCGACGCTCGCCATGCGCCATGCAGACGTGGCCGTCGTTGTCACCAATCCGGAAGTCTCCTCGGTGCGCGATAGCGACCGCATCATCGGCCTGCTCGATTCCAAGACGCTGAAGGCCGAACGCGGCGAGCGCATGGAGAAGCACCTGCTTCTGACGCGTTACGATGCTTCCCGCGCCGAGCGTGGCGACATGTTGAAGGTCGATGACGTTCTGGAAATCCTTTCCATTCCGCTGCTCGGCATCATTCCCGAAAGCACGGACGTGCTGCGCGCCTCCAACGTCGGTGCGCCGGTAACGCTGGCGGATGCCCGTTGCGCGCCGGCCATGGCCTATTTCGATGCCGCCCGCCGCCTGTCCGGCGAGGATATTCCGGTGGTCATCCCGGGTGAGAAGCGTGGCATCTTCTCCAAGATCTTCGCAAGGAGGGCTGCATGAGCATCTTCAGTCTTTTCCGCAAACAGAAGTCGGCACCGCTTGCGCGTGAGCGTCTGCAGGTGCTGCTCGCCCACGAAAGGGCATCGTCCGGCTCCGATCTCGTGGCTATCCTCCGGGAAGAAATTCTCGGTGTCATCGCCAAGCATGTGCAGATCGACAGCGACAGGGTGCATGTGAAGATGGATCGCGACGAGCATGTCTCCATTCTGGAGATCGACGTCGAAATCCCGCTTGGCGCGGACCTGCGCGCTGCCTGAAGACATTCCGCCAAAGACGCCGCCCGCCACCGGGCGGCTTTTCTATTCCGCCGTCGTATCGACGGGTTTGTGAAACGCTTCCTCCAGGTCACCGGGCAGCGGGCGTTTCAGGTTTATCCCGTTCGGCGGGATCGGCGCGTTGAACCATTTGTCGTAGATTTTTTCGATTTCTCCGCTGGCATAGATTTCGCCGAGCGCTTCGTTGACGGCATCCCTGAAGCCGGTATCACCGTGCCGGAGCATCAGCCCATAGGGCTGAGGCGGGGCGAGATATTCGTTGGAGATGACATAGTCTTCCGGCTTGCCCGTTTCGGCGACGAAGGATCGCAGAAGAATATCGTCCATCACGAAGGCTGAGGCGCGGTTTTCCGTCACCATGTCGAAACTGCCCTCCGTGCTGTCATTCTGCAGCACGGCAATGTTCAGCCCCAATTTGCGATTGAGCACGTTGAGCTGGCTGATATTGATGGTTCCCGTCGTCACCACCACCGTTCGTCCGGCAAGATCGGCGACGGTGTTCAGACCGCTCGATTTCAGCGCGACATAACGCGTGCCGGTGATGAAGTGGCTGTAGGAGAACCACACGGCCTTGCGCCTTTCCTCCGTATTCGTGCTTGCCACGCATTCCATATCCATCGTGCCGTCATTGAGAAGCATGATGCGGTTGCTGGGCGTGCGCTTGACGAATTCGACCTTCAGTTCCGGCAGGCCGAGCTTTCTCTTGATGGAATCCGCCACCCTCAGGCAGAGCTCGATGCTGTAACCGATCGGTTCCGATCCGGTGCCAAGATAAGAAAAGGGAATATTGCGATCGGCATAACCGAGCTTGATCGTGCCGGTTCTGGCAATGGTATCAAGCGTCGGCGGTTGGGCACCGTCACTGGCCGCCTGGGCGGGCAGAAGACTGAGGAAAAACAACAGAAGCCATAATGTCGATCTCTGCATCGCGCATCTCCAGCCAAAATAATCCGTCAAAACATCTTCATGAAAATCGATAGGAGTTGGCGCTTTGCGCTCTCAGTCCTGGTATTCGCTTGGATATTCGTAGGCCTGTTTTAATGACGCGGCCATTGGCAGGTTCAGGTTCATGCCGTTGGGGGGAATGGGCTTGGTGAACCATTTTTCATAGAGGCCGTGAATGGCCGGGCCGGTGAAGATATGTCTGAGACTTTCATTGACCGCCGCTTTGAAAGCCGGGTCGTTGCGCCGGAAAACCAGGCCATAGGGTTCGGGTGCGCTCAGCGTTTCCTCGGAAAGCGCATAGAGGTCCGGGTTTTCCGATGTCGCGGCCAGCGCCGCGAGCAATATGCCATCCATGACAAAGGCGGAAGCCTTGCCGGAAACCACGAGTTCGAAGGCCTCCTCATTGGTCTTTGTCGGCATCACCGAGATGTTGAGGTTCTTCGCCCGGTTGACGGCGTTGAGCTGCTCGATATTGACGGTGCCGGAGGCGGATGTGACGGACCGTCCGGCGAGATCGGCAAGGCTTTTCAGATTGTCCTGCCTGCGGGAGAGAAACTGCGTCGCGGTCATGAAATTGGGATAGGAGAAATCCACGATCTTGCGGCGTTCGTTATTATTGGTCGTGGCTGCGCATTCAATGTCGATCTGGCCGCTGCGGACAAGGATGAAGCGTGTCGCGGGCGTTGCCTTGACATATTCGAGCTCGATGCGGTCGAGCTTCAGCTTCCTGCGAATATCTTCGCTGATCGCCCGACAAAGATCAGTCGAGAAACCAGTGACCTCGCCATCAGGCAATTGATAGGAAAAGGGCGGTTCGGCCTCGCGATAGCCAATGCGGATCTTGGCGGTTCTGGCAATCTGCTGAAGCGTGTCGCCTTCGCCGGCGGCCTGAAGGGGCGTGATGGGAGCAAAGCATGTGAGGAAAAGGCAAAATACTGAAAGACGCATTTTATGTCCTCTGGGCCGGCGGCCGGTTTCTCAAATGGCTTTTTGTGGTGGGCAATAGATTTCCTGTGTCGGCAGACCGATATCGCCGAATTCATCCTGCGCAATCGGAGCGATGACGGCGCGGTTCTTGAGAATTCGGGCAAGCGGCGCGGGCTCGGCAAAATAATAGCCCTGCGCTTCGTCGCACCCGGAAAGCTTGAGCGCTTCGACCTGCTCACTGTTCTCAACGCCTTCGGCGGTGACCTTCAGGCCAATCTGTTCAGCCATGTCGATGACGGTGTTGACGATGGCCGAACACATGGGATTGGCCGGCAGGCCGGAGACGAATTCCCGGTCGATCTTGATCTTGTCGAAAGCGACATGGGTTAACGTGCTGAGCCCGGCGTAACCGGTGCCGAAATCATCAAGAGCGAGGCGAACGCCTCTTTCCTTCAGCAGTTTCAGGGCCCGGGCGCTGCTGTCACGCTCCAGCATGGCCGTTTCCGTCACTTCCAGTTCAAGCCGTTCCGCCGGGAAGCCGGATTTCTCAAGCGCCCGGTCGACGACAGGGACGATGTCGTCATTACAGAGCTGAACGGCGGATAGGTTGACGGCGAGCTTGATATCCTTCGGCCAGGTCATCGCATCCATGCAGGCCTGTGCCAGAACCCATTCGCCCAACGGCCTGATGAAGTTGTTTTCTTCGGCAAGCGTGATGAAGCGGTCCGGGGTAATGAGGCCAAGCTTGCTGTGTCGCCAGCGGGCCAGCGCTTCATAAGCCACAATGCGACCGCTCTGCAGATTGACCACGGGCTGGTAGTGCAGCTCGAATTCGTGGTTTTCGAGTGCGGATTTCATGTCTATTTCCAGCGCATGCTTGTGCTGCGCCGCCATGTCCATGCCCGCTTCATAGAAAACGAAGTAACCACAGCCCATGGATTTCGCCCGATAAAGGCCGAGATCTGCGTGTTGCAGAAGCTGCGTGGCGGATGTGCCGTGGCCCGGCGCGCAGGCGATTCCGATGCTGGTATCAATGCTGATGTCGCTGCCTTCGAGGCCGAAACTGCGCGAGACGGCATGCACCACCCGCGCGGCCAGCATCGCCGCATCGCTCTCGCAGTCACCGTTTGTCGACTGTATGATTGCGAATTCGTCGCCGCCGAGGCGACTCACCATATCGTTTTCACCGAGCACGGAGGAAATCCGCGAGGCCACCGCCACCAGCAAGGCGTCACCGGCGGCATGTCCGAGTGTGTCATTGACGGCCTTGAAGCGGTCGAGATCGAGCAGCATGACATTGAAGGGCTGGCCGGACGCCGACAGTTGCTCCAGACGGTTTTCCAGCGTCTTCATCAACAGCACGCGGTTTGGAAGTCCGGTCAGCGCGTCGTGATGGGCCATATGCTCCAGCTGCTGCGCCATATCGCGTATCTGCCGCAGGCGTCCACGCTCCAGAACCGCCTCGCGCAACGTTTCGATGGCGGTCGCCATGTCGCCGATCTCGTCCCGCCGCTCCTGAAACGGCGTGGCGACATCTGTTTCCTCGCGGGCAATCCGCAGCGTCGCCTGCACCAGCGCCGGGACCGGTTTCAGGAAATGCCGGGCAATCACGGTCACAAGCACACCGGTGACGGTCAAGACCACGATCAGCGCGGCGAGTGAATTATAGATGAGCTTGCGCTGCGCGCCATAAAGCGCGTCCGATCCGCCGATGCTGACGGCGACCGCGCCGATCGGTTTCTTCGTTTCCGTGCTGATGATCGGCAGCAGGCCGATATAATGGCTGGATTCGCCGATGGTCGCAAAACCGGTGGAAAAACGCGCGGCGACCGCGTCTCTGGAAAAGATGGGATCGGTGGCGAGCGGCTTTTCATCGTCATCGGTGGCGTTGTCGAAGGCCGCCGCGATCTGGCGGAAGCCGGAATCGGCCTCATCATAACGGAAAAGCCAGACGGCATTCTTGGTCTGCGCGCCGATAAGCGCGAGAACGTCGCTGGGGTTGAAGCCGGTGACGAGAATGGAGTCATCATCGCCGATCGGCTTGTCGGTCAATATGCCGTTGACCTGCCCGTCGGCATCGGCGGTGACGCTGACATAGGTATAGATGCTGCGAAGCGTGGCGCTGGCGATCTGCGAATTGACGCGGGCCTGGTTGAGCCATTGCTCGCTGGCGGCGGCAACGAACATGTACCAGCCGACGAGCGCGCCAATGCTGTAGGAAAAGATCACGCCGCCCAGGAATATCAGGGTTATCTTGCTGGCAAGCGACCGCCGCCGCGAAAACCGGCCTGTTTCCGGCTGCGTCGGTGAGCGAAGCGTGTGGCCCGGTTCAACCTGTCTATCCGTCCCGCGATAGGCAGTCTCTTCCATTCGCGATAGTCCCCCGCGATGTCGCGTTATAATTGTTTTATGGAATTTTATAGGGCATGCGTTTCAATGATGTCTGCTAAATAATTCAACAAAGTTTAGAGGCGATTAAGAATTAATCCGTCTTTTTATAGTCGTAGCTTATATAAGAAATGGCATTCATGCACCTCAGGTTGAAAAAATCGGAGGTTAGAGATGAAGCGTCAAGGATAGACTCCAAAATTCTGCGATCTTCGTCATGTTTCCTGATCTGCGTGTGGGGCATAGATGGCGCGACGATTGACCTTGCCAACGGGTGGATAAACGGCATGTTGTGCGCAACATGCCGTTTTCAGGGAAGATATCCATGGCTCACAGAGGCAAAAATATCGCGCAGCTTTCCGTTCTCATCCAGAGCGGCCATCTCGATCCGCGTACCTTGGCGGAGGAGACGCTGGATGCGATCGGCAATGAGGGCGATCAGGCCATTTTTGTCGAGTTGACGGCCGCGCGGGCCATGGTGGAGGCGGAAGCCGCGTCAAAACGCATTGCCGAGGGCCGTTCCTGTGGCGTGCTTGATGGCATTCCGGTGGCCTGGAAGGACCTTTTTGATCTGGAAGGCATGGCGACCACGGCCGGATCGACGGTGCTTGCGGATGATGCGCCTGCGTCTCGCGATGCTGATGTGGTGACGGCGCTGAAACAGGCGGGCATGATCTGCATCGGCCGCACCAATATGAGCGAGTTCGCGTTTTCCGGTCTCGGCATCAATCCGCATTATGGCACGCCACGCAATCCTGCTTCTAAGGATGGTCACCGTCTGCCGGGCGGCTCTTCGTCCGGCGCGGGCGTCACTGTCGCCGCTGGTCTGGTGCCGGTGGCGATCGGCACCGATACGGGCGGATCGGTGCGTATTCCCGCCGCCTTCAACGGTGTGGTGGGTTACAAGGCAAGCCGCGGCCGCTATTCGATGCGTGGCGTTTATCCCTTGGCAAAGAGCCTGGATTCGCTCGGGCCGCTCACGCACACCGTGCAGGACGCCGTCTGGGTGGATGCCGCCATGCGCGGCAAGGCGGCTGCAGACGTCCAGCGTGCGCCTCTCGCGGGCCTTTCGCTGGTGGTGCCGGAAACTGTATTTTTCGATGGCATAGAGGATGGCGTTGCAGCCGCTTTCGAGCAGGCGGTGGAACGTCTTGTCCGCGCCGGTGCCTCGGTGCGGCGGCAGGCATTTCCCATTTTTTCGGAGCTATTCGATCTTATCAAAGAAAAGGGTGCGCTGGTGACGGCGGAAGCCTTTGCCCTGCACAAGACACGGCTGGAAGGTGCGGATGCCGCGCGCATGGACCCGCGCGTGGTTGCGCGAACGAGGCTTGGTGCAAATATTTCAATGCCTGATTATATCGCCATCATCGAGGCGCGCGAACGCATGACGGCGGCGTTTTCAGGCATGATCGGCAGGCAGGAACTGCTGGTGTCGCCGACATTGCCGCATGTTGCGGCCAAGGTCGCGCCGCTTCTCGATGACGACGATGCCTTTTTCGCCATGAATGCGAAAACCCTGCGAAATACCCAGATCGGCAATTTCTTCGATCTCTGCGGCGTTTCCATCCCTTGCGGGACGGGTGAAGCAGACATGCCGGTTGGCCTGCTGCTTTCCGGTCTACACGGCTCGGATGACCATGTTCTCAGCGTGGCGATGGCGGCGGAAGAGATTATTCGCGGCTGATGAAAGGAAAAGGCGGCCTTGTTTGGCCGCCTCTCAATGCACGCTTCAGCGCGCCGCCCAGTTGGCGCCGCGGCGAAACATGGTCTTCATCTGCGGTACGGAAAATTCCTTGGCCTGATGGCCGAGCGCCGAATAGAAGACGCGGCCTTTGCCATATTTGCGTTTCCAGACCACCGGCATCACCACGCCGTCGATCCACCAGGCGTGGTCGCCGGTGAATTTCGTCGTGGCCAGCACCTCGTTGGAGGGGTCGACATGCATGTAATATTGCTCCGACGTATAGGGGAAATCGGAAATTCCCTCCATCAGCGGGTCGTCGGGGCGGGTGATGTTGACCGTGTAATCGATGATATTGCCGGGGTGGGCGACCCATTGGCCGCCGATCATGAACTGATATTCCACGCATTCGCGGAAACTGTCGCCGGCACCGCCATGGAAACCGGCAATGCCGACGCCGTTTTCGACGGCGGCCGTGAGGTTCTTGATCTCTTCCTTCTCGATCTTCGACATGGTGACAATAGGCACGACGAGGCTGAGATCATGCACCGACGGATCGGCGAAAGCCTCCGTGCTGTGCTCCACATAGACCTTGAAACCGTCTTCCTCCAATATGTCCTTGACGATGGTGGCGCATTCCTGCGGCTCGTGGCCGCTCCAGCCGCCCCAGACGATGAGTGCTTCGCGCATTTATTTCCTCCTCGGGATTATTTGCCGAGCTGGCCGTCGACCAGCGATGTTTCGAGCGGCGCAGGGCGCTCCGCTTTGGTGGTGATGGAAACGGTCGTGCCGCTGTCCGATGCCGTCTGGAAGGCTTCCATGACTTCCAGCACATGCAGGGCGAGATCGCCATTGGCGCGGTGCGGACGGTTCTCGCGGATCGCGTAGGCCATATCTGCAACGCCGATGGAGCGATAATTGCCGTCAGCATAGGGCGACGACAGCGACTGCGGCTCGAACTGGCCGCCCTTTTTCAGCAATTGCACCTCGCCGCCGAAATGGTTGGGATCGGGCACGATCAGCGTGCCTTCGGTGCCGTAGAGTTCCAGTGGCACATGTTTGTGGCCCGCCACATCAAAGCTCATGCCCACCTGCACAACGGCGCCGTTCTCGAAGGCCAGCACGCCGGACACATGGGTGGCGACATGGACGGGGATTTTTTCACCGTTCTTCGGTTCGCTGGTGATGAGGCGCTCATTGCGCGGTGCAACGGCAAAGCCCGCCACCTTGGCGACCGGGCCGAACAGGTTAACGAGATCGGTAATGTAATAGGGCCCCATATCCAGCATCGGCCCGCCACCGACCTCGTAATAGAAGGCCGGGTTGGGGTGCCAGCGCTCATGGCCGGGGCACATGAAGGTGGCTGTTCCGCCAACGGGCTGGCCCAGCACACCCTCATCGATCAGGCGGCGTGCGGTCTGGTGTCCGCCGCCAAGGAAGGTGTCGGGGGCCGAGCCGATGCGCAGGCCCTTGGCCTTTGCCGCATCCGCAAGGCGTTTACCCTCGGCGAAATTGATGCCGAGCGGTTTTTCCGAATAGGCGTGCTTGCCGGCATCGAGCGCACGCAGGCCCACTTCCACATGCGCCTTGGGGATCGTCAGGTTGACGATGATTTCCACTGACGGGTCGGAGAGAAGCGCGTCGATGCTGGTTGCCTTCAGGCCGAATTCGTCCGCCCGCGCCTTCGCCGCTTCCTCGTTCATATCCGCCAGTCCGCGAATATCGAGAATAGGAAACGACGCCATGGCCTTGAGATAGGCGCTGGAAATGTTGCCGCAGCCTATGATGCCGATACCGACCTTGTTCATATGATTCCTCCCGTAAATCAGAAATACCTGGACCTGTGCTCAACCCCGTGGGCTAGAGCGCTGGCCCGGTTGTGTTCCATGGCGATTCGTAAAGTTCGTAAAGCGCAACGGCCGCGGCCCCCTGCGCCCACAATTCGTCGCTCGCAACATCGAAAACCAGTTCCGCGACACCGGCCAGCGATGGCGGCACGGCGGCGTTGTAGCTGTTGCGAATGCTGGCGATGAAAGGTTCGCCAAGTTCGAGGCTGGAGCCGGTGATGATGACCCGCGGCGGCGCAAACAGCGTGACGATATTGGCAAGTGTCAGGCCAAGTGCTGCGCCGGCGCGCAGGGCCGCCGCGATGAGATCGTGATCTTCAGCCGCAATCAGCGCATGGGCATGCTGCATGCCACGGCCGAGCCGGATCGCTTCGGCAAAACGTCCGTCCACCGGGCGCGAGCCTAAAATGGCATTTTCGCCCGCCTGGCTTGCCAGCCGCACCGTGCCTTCATTGGCAAGGCCGATGACGAGGTCGCCGAGATTGTGGCTGAGACCGCCCGCACCACGAAACAGCTGGTTCTGGTGCAGCACGCCAAGCCCGAGTGTCTGTTCCAGCGAAATCAGCACCATGTCTTCGAGATCGCGCGCATGGCCGAACCAGTGGTGGGCGAGCGTGATGGCGTGGGCGTCACTTTCGATGATGGTTGGCGAATTCAGCCGCGCCGTCATTTCCTCGGCAAAGTTGACGTTTACTTCGCGCAGGATAGGACTGCTGCGGATCCTGCCGGTGCGGTGTTCGATGACACCGGGCAGGCCGAGACAGACCATGTCCACATCCTCAAGCGAAAGACCGGCATCGACGACGCAGCGTCGTACGCCGTCTTCCACCAGATCGGCGATGACGCCGATGGGCTGGCGGTCGACGCGGATCGGCAAGGCAAGGGTGGACAGCACATTGCCGCAGAAATCGGTGACGACGAAAACCATGCGGTTTGCGGCGATCTTGGCGCCCACAACGCGGGCGGCATCCGGGTTCAGTTCCAGCATCACGCGCGGTCTGCCGCGCGCCCCTTCGGTACGGATATCACCGATATGGCGGGTGAGAATCAGCCCGTCATCGAGCAGCGAGGCGGTAATCGCCGAAACGGTCGTGGTGGAGAGCTGCGTTCTTTCGCTGATTTCCACCCGCGAGATCGGGCCATGGCGGCGGATGCTATCAAGCACGCTCAGCCTGTTGATCGCGCGCATCAATTCGGGGTCTGCGGTCTTCATGAGGTCCTGCTGCGATCGGGTTCGATCTAAAACGAATTTATATCGGATTGCGGATTAAATAACGTCTGTCGGGAGGGGTGTGTCAAGCGGTTTGGGTAAAAAATTGGCAAACCGCCTTGACATCGGGCAGGGCGTGGGGTGAATTAATCCGCATTGGGGAATAAATGGTGAGGAACCCCAGGGAGGATCACGATCATGACGTATTGGCACGCAGGCGCAAGCCTGAGCGGCAGGCGGATTGCCTTTGCCGCAACGACAAGCATAGCCCTGATGCTCGGCGCGGCCAGCGCCTCGGCAGCCACGGTCGTTAAATGGATGCATGTGGAGCTGGACCCCAAATCTGTGGCTGTCTGGGAGGAGATTGCCAAGGAATATGAGGCCAAGCATCCCGATGTCGATGTTCAGCTGCAGTTCCTCGAAAACGAGGCCTTCAAGGCAAAATTGCCGACGCTGCTGCAATCCAATGACGTGCCTGACTTCTTCTACAGCTGGGGTGGCGGCGTCCTTGAGGAGCAGTCCAAGACCGGCGCGCTGAAAGATCTGACCGACGTTTTCGACGCCGATGGCGGCAAGCTGCGTCAGGCCTATAATGCGTCCGCAATCGACGGCCTGTCTTTTGACGGCAAGGTCTGGGCCGTGCCTTACCGTGTCAGCCTCGTCAGCTTCTTTTATAACAAGGAGTTGTTCGCCAAGGCCGGTGTGAAGGCGGAGGATATCAAGACCTGGGACGATTTCAGCGCCACGGTCAAGAAGATCAAGGAAGCCGGTATCGTCCCGATCGCGGGCGGTGGCGGTGAAAAATGGCCGATCCATTTCTACTGGAGCTATCTCGTCATGCGCAATGGCGGGCAGGCCGTGTTCGATGCCGCCCGCAAGGGCGAAGGCGAAGGTTTCATGAACCCGGCGATCATCAAGGCCGGTGAACAGCTGGCCGCGTTCGGCAAGCTCGAACCCTTCCAGCCCGGATATCTCGGCTCGACCTGGCCACAGGCGCTCGGCGTCTTCGGCGACGGCAAGGCGGCGATTATTCTCGGCTTCGACAATACGGAAGCCAACCAGCGCAAGAATGCCGGCGACGGCAAGGGGCTCGCCCCTGAAAATATCGGCCGCTTCGCCTTCCCGGTTGTCGAAGGCGGTGCCGGCAAGGCCACTGATACGCTGGGCGGCCTGAACGGCTGGGCGCTCACCAAGAACGCTTCCAAGGAAGCGATCGATTTCGCGGCCTTCCTGACCAGCAAGGAAAGCGAAGAGAAAATGGCGACCGCCGGCATGATCCTGCCGGTTGCCACGGGTGCCGCCGGTGCGGTGAAGAACCCGCTGCTGGCGGATTCGGCAAAACAGCTTGCCGCCTCCACCTGGCACCAGAACTTCTTCGACCAGACACTGGGCGCCGCCGTCGGCCGCGTCGTCAACGATATTTCAGTCGAGATCGTTTCCGGCCAGATGACCTCCGAAGAGGGCGCCCAGCAGATTCAGGACGCATTCGAACTGCGCTGATCTGACGGTTTTCATGGCAGCGCCGCGAATGTGCGGCGCTGCTTATCTGCCTCCATGAAAGCGGATAGAGATGACGGATATTTCCATGACTTCTGCGTCCATACCGGCGCGCGGCGCGACAAAGGCCAAGCGCAAGCAAAGTTCGGTCGCGCATGACCGGGCGCTGACCCTTCTGGTGTTTCTGCCGCCCGCCCTGTTGCTCTTTACCCTGTTCGTCATCCTGCCCATGGGCGAGGCGGCGTGGTACAGCCTTTACCGCTGGAACGGTTACGGCACGCCGACCGATTTTGTCGGTTTGAAGAATTTCCAGGTCCTGTTCGGTAATGCCGCCTTCTCGCAGGCCCTTATGAATAACGGCCTGATCATCCTTATCTCTATCCTGATCCAGATTCCGCTGGCGATCTGGCTGGCCATGATGCTGGCGCACCGCATTCCCGGCGTCGT
>RCUH01002050.1_pt1 | contig 12785 bp, 7 predicted proteins | sample 2166191 | NCBI WGS metagenome assembly RCUH01 (sample SAMN09932848, study PRJNA488358) | compost metagenome | feature: garden; material: soil; isolation source: compost soil in an enriched community after 214 h of incubation | place: Germany: Experimental Botanical Garden Goettingen | collected...
CTTTAAAACTAAGCAATGTGCGGGTTTTCTTACAGGGACAGAATATTTACACCTGGACCAAGTATAAGTTCTACATCGATCCGGAGAATGTAAACACCATTAACACGGCTTTCCCTTTACAGGCGCTTTATCCAACATCGAGGATTTACAATTTTGGTTTAAACGTTCAATTTTAAGATCATGAAAAACTACAAAATATATACAGCTATTCTTTTATTAACGCTGTTTTCTGTTTCCTGCAAAAAAGACTACCTGGAAAGAACACCTGGTGTGGCTTTGAGCGAGGATGAGATTTTTGCAGATCCGGCACAGGCGGCCAGATTTGCCGATAACGCTTATAATTATGTAATCAACAAATATGTACGTTTTAACGATCACCGCGGTTGTGTGGCCCAGGCCTCAGATGAAGCCGTTTCGGGTAACTCGGAAGGTACCGTAACCACTTTAAACCGTGGCTTGTACCACGATCACAGCAACGGAGCATCGTTAAACGATATTTATGATATCTGGAAAAGAATGTACGCCGGTATCGCCATCGAAACCAAAATGCTTTCGCGCCTGGCCGATGTACCGCCTGCACCACCTGCAACTGTGCCGATTTTTCAACCGGTTAGGGTAGAAGGCGAGATGCGTTTTTTACGTGCCATGTCTTATTTCGAGTTAACCAAAAGGTTTGGCGGCGTGCCTATCGTAGATAAAGTTTACACCGTAAACGATGAACTGAACCTGCCACGCAGCTCGTTTGATGACGTAACCAAATACATCCTGGCAGATCTGGCTATTGCCGAAAACAAACTGGGCAATGATGCCGATTATACTACTGCAGATTATGGCCGCCCAACAAAAGGTGCAGTGCAGGCTTTAAGAACCCGTGTGCTTTTATATGCAGCAAGTCCGCTAAACAACCCAACAGGCGATAAAAGCAAATGGGCTGCTGCAGCCGCTGCTGCGCAAAGATTAATGAACGGTGAGTTTGGACCATATGCTTTACAATTAACTTATGGCGATATCTTAAACGTACCTACTTCATCAGAATATATCATGATCCGCATTAAAGGCAATACACCTTTGGCAGGAGAGATGATGCAGGATTTTTCAATGTCGCCAGGCTCTGGTGGTGCCCAGGGGCAAATGAACCCTACGCAGAACCATGTAGATATGTACGAAATGGCCAATGGAAAACCGATTACCGATCCAACTTCAGGTTACGATCCGCAGAAACCTTACGCCAACCGCGAGCCTCGTTTTTACGACAACATTATCTACAACGATCGCCCTTGGCAGGGAAGGGCCATACAAATGTGGTCATCACCGGCAGGTGCACTCGATTACAGCACCACCATTACCTATACCGCTACGCGCTATTATTGCAAAAAATACTGGCCAGAGGTTTATCGTACCGTTGGTGGTAGCACAACCTTGCTTAACTACATCTATTTCCGTTATGCCGAAGTATTGCTAAACTATGCCGAAGCACAAAATGAGGCGGAAGGCCCGGGCGATATCAACGGTTCGGTTTACGCACAGTTAATTGCCATCCGCAAACGTGGCGGAATACTGCCCGGAGCGGATAATCTTTACGGCCTAAAAGCCAACATGACCCAGGATGAAATGCGTACAGTGATCAGACACGAGCGTGCAATAGAACTGGCTTTCGAAGATCACCGCTGGTACGATATTATGCGTTGGAAAATTGGCGCTACCACTATAGGCGTTCCAATGAAAGGCATGGATGTGGTTAAACAAACCAACGGAACTTTCACTTATACCCCATTTGTACTGAGCCAGACTTTCCAAAAAACCTGGACTGAGAAACAAAATCTATATCCGATTCCAAGGGCAGAAATTTATAAAAGCAAAGGTGTATTAACACAAAATCCAGGTTGGGAATAGTGAGTTAATCAATGTAACGCTAAAAGATTATTGAAAATGAAATTATTAAGATCAAAATATAAATATATAGCCTGCCTGCTCTTTTTATGGGCCTGCATGCTAAACGTTTACAGCCAAACACCTGATGAACAGCTTACGGTTTCGGGGAGGGTAGTAGATCAGGATAAAAAGCCAATGGCCGGGGTAGCTATCTCTATCCAGGAAGATAAAACCAATAAATCGGTTACTACTGGTGCCGATGGAAGTTTTACCCTTTCAACCTCTACCAGTGATGTAATTGTTTTTAAATATGTAGGTTACCTGATGGTGCTTAAACCTGCTTCGGAGGTAAGCAAGGGAGATATTGTTTTAACCAAAGCACTTATCGATGCCGGCGATAACGACAATGTATACATTCCGTTTGGCGTGAGGAAGAAAAGAGAGGTTACGGCCACCATTAGTACCATTACTACCGATGATCTGCCTCAGATCCCATCTTCATCATTAACCAATGTATTTACCGGCAGGCTACCTGGATTGGCCATTTATCCAAGTGGTTCGCAACAGCCTGGTTACGATGTATCGAGTTTTTTAATCCGTGGCCGCTCATCTTACAACAGCAACCAGGAGCCTTTGGTATTGGTAGATGGTATTGAGCGCGATTTCAGATCGATGGATTTGGCCGAAATTGAAAGTGTAAGCGTATTAAAAGATGCCGCAACACTGGCCTGGTATGGCATGTATTCTGCCAATGGTGTAATTTATGTAAAAACCAAAAGAGGCAGCGCAACTTCTACCAGCGTTACTTTCGATGCGCAGGCAGGTTTACAGGCACCTTTGCAAATTGCAGCACCCTTAGATGCTTACAATTATGCGAGTTTATACAACGAAGCTTCCATTAACAGTGGCGGTGCCACGGTTTACAGTCCTGCAGCTTTACAGGCTTATCAGGATGGCTCAGATCCCATTAAATATCCAAACAACAACTTTGTACGCGATTTTACCAAGCGTGTTGCACCTACCCAGCGTTATGTAGCTACGGTTACCGGTGGTAATGCTTTTATTAAATATTATACTTTATTAAGTGCTTACCAGCAGGGAGGTTTTTACAAAGGTGGCCATAACGATACTTACGATGCCAATACCGATTTTAACCGCTATAATTTAAGGACCAACATCGATTTACACGTAAACAAGAACCTGGATGTAGCTTTAGATATCGGCGGACGGATTACCAACCTTACTTTCCCGAATGCAGGTACAGCAACCTTTTTATCAACGGTTTATTCAACGCCAGCCAATGCTTTCCCGGTTATTAACCCTAACGGATCGTATGGCGGAACTTCGATATTTTCTCAAAATAACCCTCAGGCCATGCTCGAGGCCAGGGGAGCCAGTACCGACCTGGTGCGCAATATGATGGCTACTTTAAGTGCCCGCCAAAAAATGGATGGCATATTAAAAGGCTTAACCGGTGAAGTTTTTTATGCTTATGATATCGCCGGATTATACCGCTCGGGTTTTAGCCAGCAGTATGCCACTTCTGAATTAAAAGCCGATGGAACCTATACTACTTATGGCACACCTGCCAAGGTAGATTATCAGCCCAATGCATTTTCGGGCAACATACGCAAAAGCGAATTTTGGGCAGGTTTCGATTATAACAGGACCTTCGGGAAGCACGATATTAAATTCAGTACCCGTGTTTCGAGGGCCAATTATGCCTCATTTGGCAGTTTGGATGTACGCCGCGAAGGATGGTCTAACCGCTTATCATACAATTATATCCAGCGCTATTTTATTGATTTAACCGCTTCTTACGCCGGTTCAGAAAATTTTGCACCGGATTCGCGGTATGGGTTTTTCCCGGCCGCATCGGCAGGATGGATCATTTCCGACGAGAATTTTATGAAAAGCTCAACAAGCTTTCTCGATTTCTTAAAGATCAGGGGATCTTACGGATTGGTGGGTAACGATGCTATCGGATCGGCCAGAAGATTTGCTTATAACGATTTCTTTACCAGAAGTGCTGCAGGTTATACCTTTGGTACAGGTTTCGCCGGAGTGAGTGGTTCGGGGCAGCTGGCTTTGGCCAACCCTTTCTTAACCTGGGAGAAAGCCTATAAAACCAGTGTAGGTTTTGATGCCAAATTGTTTAAACAGGCTCTATCAGTAAGTGCCGATTACTTTTACGAAGACAGGAAAGATTTAACCACGGCATCACTATTACCAAGTTTGCTGGGTCAGTCGTTAATTTATGTTAACGAGGGCGAGGCATCTTACAAAGGTTTTGAAACCGGCATAAACTACAATAAAAAACTGGGTGGCGTAAACCTGAATGTGTTCGGCAATTTTACCTACAACACGAGTAAAATTCTGGCCATTAACGAAGGAGCAGGCTTGCCCGATTATCAGAAACAATTGGGACACCCCATTTCGAGTGTAATTTCTCCGGCGGCTACTGCTAATACAGGTGCAGGTTATGTAAGCATGATGCTCATTTCGGATGGTATTTTCCAAAACCAGGCGCAGATTGATGCTTCTGCTAAACAGATTTTATCAAAAGATGTGAAACCCGGCGATATTAAATACGTAGATCAGAATGGTGATGGCGTAATTAACGACCTCGACCGTGTGAGAACCGATTTCAACTTCGTTCCGAAAGCTTATTTTGGCTTTGGTGCCTCAGTTTCTTACGCCAATTTTGATGCAAACTTCTTGTTTCAGGGTACAAGTGGCCGTTCAATTACCATACAACAACTGGTAAATGCGGGTAATACCAATAATGGCTTTTTAAACCAGTTCAGTGTAGACCGCTGGACACCCGATAATCCGGGCGCTCCTTATCCGAGGTTACTGCTAACCGATCGTGGCAACAATACCGCTACTTCCGATTTCTGGATCAGATCAGGCGATTACGTTAGGTTAAAAAATGTGGAGATCGGCTATTCGCTTTCGCCTTCATTTATCAAAAAGTTAAAAATCAGGCAGCTGCGTTTTTATGCAAGTGGTTTAAACCTGATTACTTTCGATAAACTGGGCGATCTGCCAATCGATCCTGAATTGCCTGAATCGGGTTACAATTCATCTTATCCATACATGAAAATATATTCGTTCGGTGTGAATTTGAAATTTTAAACGACAAGACCGTGAAGTTTACCGGGATGCAAATACCGTTAAGCTTCACCTTTAAAAACTAAAAGAGATGAAAAAAAATATATTTTATTCAATCCTGACCCTTGCGGTAATCTGCGTGGCAGGATGTAAAAAAAGCGGGTTTCTTCAGGATGGCGAATTTAGCGGCGGTAACGACATTACACAGGCGCAGTTGTGGGCCAATCCCGATTATGCCCGTAATTTCCTGAACAATGTTTATGCATCACTTTCCGATCGTTACGATCTGGATGATGGAGCGTTACTGGCTTCGGCATCTGATGAGGCCGTTAACTCGAACCTAAACTCATCCGTAAACATTTTGAATAATGGTACCTGGAGTCCGGTTAAAACTTTCGATGATGTGTATTTTGCCATGTATTCGGGTATTCGCAAGGCCAATATGTTTCTCGAAAATATTGATGGGGCAGTAATCGTACCGGCCGACGAAACTTTTCCTTTAAACAATGCCGTAAACCAGGGAATGGCACCACAAATTGCCCGTTTAAAAGGTCAGGCTTATTTTTTACGTGCATTTTTCCAGTTCGAATTGCTTAAACGTTATGGCAGTTTTGCCATCGTAACCCGTACACTTACGGTAACCGACGATCTGGACTTACCACGAAACTCTTTTGACGATTGTGTGAAACAGATTTCTGCCGATTGCGAAGAGGCCATTACACGTTTGCCGCTATCTCCAACAGAATGGAATACCCCTTTGCGCGGCAGGGCTACCCAAACCGCTGCAATGGCACTTAAAGCCAGATTGTTACTTTATGCAGCTAGTCCCTTGTACAATCCGGGTGGCGATGTAGCCAAATGGCAGGCTGCTGCCGATGCTGCAAAGCGGATTATAGATACCGGTAAACATGGTATTTATACTTCTTACCCCAATATCTGGTTATGGAACAATGGTGCTTTCAATATCGAAACCATTTTTGCAACAGCAACCTTAAACACCAATACCATCGAACAAAATAATGCGCCGGTGAGCTACGATGCTGCCAATGGCCGTACAAATCCGACACAGGAACTGGTAGATGCCTTTGAAATGAAAACCACAGGCCGGATGATTACCGATGCGGCTTCCGGCTATTCGGCAACTGCGCCTTATACCAATCGCGATCCACGTTTAAATTTTGCCATTATGTACAATGGCTCAACTTTTAAAAGTAAAACAGTCGAAACCTTTGTAGGTGGTAAAGATGGTTTGGGCTTAAATGTAAATGCAACCAAAACCGGTTATTACCTGCGTAAATATTTAAGCGAAAGTGCATCATGGGCAGGAAACAGTGCTACGGTACGTCGCCCGTGGATTTTCTTCAGGTACGCAGAAGTACTATTGAATTATGCGGAAGCATTAAATGAGGCGCAGGGCACTGGTGCATTAACGCAGATTTTAACAAGCTTAAATGCAATCAGAAGCAGAACTGGTGTGGCTATGCCTGCTTTGCAAACGACCAATCCCGCTGCAAACGGTTATGTGGCACCAACCAAAGAAGAGTTGCGTAAACGTATCCGTAACGAGCGTAGGGTAGAGCTTTGTTTCGAAGAACAACGTTTTTACGATGTGCGCAGGTGGAAAGAAGGCGAGACTACATTTAACAAAGCTGTTACAGGAATGCGGATTACCCAGGTAGGACCAACCACCTTTACCTACACACCATTTACGGTAGAAAACAGGGTTTTTACGGCTAAGAACTACTTATATCCGCTTTCACAAAACGAATTAAACAAGGCACCAAAGCTGGGACAGAACCCCGGTTATTAAAAAAAACTAGATTTTGCTCAAATTTAGGCGGACGGTGGAAACACCGTCCGTTAATTAATTGTTAGTTTTGGAACAATCAATTAATTAATAAAAACTTAAGTTATGCTAAAAAGAACCTATAGCGTATTTTTAATCTGCTTTTCGCTTCTTTCATCAGTTAGTTACGGTCAGGTTACCGCTATACAGAATATTCAGGCACGTAAAATCCAGAGCCTGAATGGTAAATGGAACTATATTGTAGATCCTTATGAAAACGGTTACTACGATTACCGTCACGAACCGTTCGATCAGTCTAAGACCGGAACCGGAGGCTATTTTGATGATAAAGTGCAGAAAGATAAGTCAGAATTGATTGAGTATGATTTCGATCACTCGCCACAAATGAATGTTCCCAGCGACTGGAATTCGCAATCAGAAAAATTAGAGCTTTACGAGGGCAATGTTTGGTTACGCAAAAAGTTTGATGCAAAACCCGAAAAAGGAAAAAGATATTTTGTGTATTTCGGTGCGGTTAACTACGAGGCGCATGTGTACCTGAATGGTAAAAAGCTGGGCGTGCACAAAGGTGGTTTTACCCCTTTTCAGTTCGATGTAACCAGCAATTTAAAAGCAGGCGAAAACTCTATTGTACTTAAAGTAGATAATATCCGTAAGCAAGACGAAATCCCAACTGTAAATACCGACTGGTGGAATTATGGCGGCATTACCCGCGATGTTTTCCTTGCCGAGTTTCCGGAGCATTTCATCAGCGATTATAAATTGCAGCTTGTTAAAGGCAATAATAACCTGTTAAATTTTACGGTGAAACTGGCCGATGCGACTTCGGGTCAGGAAGTTACATTGTCTATTCCGGAGCTTAAGCTAGAGAAGAAATACAAAACTGATGGAGAAGGAAAAATTGCAGATGAGTTTATCTGGAATAACCTGAACCTTTGGTCGCCCGAAAACCCTAAGCTTTACGCGGTAAACATTAAAACCGATAAAGAAGATATTAATGATAAAATTGGTTTCAGAACCATACAGGCAGATGGCGACAGCATTTTGTTAAACGGTAAATCTGTTTTCTTGAGAGGGATTTCGTTGCACGATGAAAACCCGCTTCTGGCCGGCCGTTTACGCTCGGAAGGCGATATGCGCATGATGTTGCAGTGGGCAAAAGATATGAATTGCAACTATGTGCGTTTGGCACATTATCCGCATAACGAAGAAATGATTCGTTTGGCCGATGAGATGGGCTTATTGGTTTGGGCAGAGGTTCCGGTTTACTGGACCATCAGCTGGACTAACCCTGCCACTTATGCCAATGCCAAGCAACAATTAACCGATTTAATTGTACGCGATAAAAACCGCGCCAGTGTAATTGTTTGGTCGATAGGGAATGAAACACCGCTGAGTAGCGCCCGTTTGAGCTTTATGAGCAACCTGGCCGAAACTGCCCGCAATTTAGACGATACGCGTTTAGTTGCTGCAGCTTTGGAGGTACACCGCGAAGGAAACAACATTATTTTAAACGATCCGCTTGGCGAAAAAATAGACCTGGTGAGTTTTAACGAGTACGCCGGCTGGTACTGGGGAGGCAATCCTTCCGAAATTACCAAATACAATTTCGATATCAAGTACAAAAAACCGGTGGTGATTACCGAGTTTGGCGGCGATGCCTTAGGTGGTTTCCATGCCGATGAAAATACACGCTGGAGTGAAGAATACCAGGAAGCTTTATACAAAAACCAGATTACCCTGTTGAGCAAAATTGGCGCACTGCGCGGCATGACTCCCTGGATTTTAACCGACTTCCGCTCACCAAGAAGACAACATCCTATTTACCAGAATTTCTGGAACCGCAAAGGCTTAATTAGTGAAACCGGTAAGAAGAAGAAAGCCTTTTATGTACTAAAAGATTTTTACGGCCAAATGCAGGTCAAATACAAATAAAAAGATGAACAGATTTACGACAATTGGTTTTGCTACTAAAATGATGCTTTCGGCATCATTGTTAACCATTTCTTGTGCCAAGGGTACCAGTATCGATACTCCGGTGATCAAGGCAGAAGAAAGCTTGCAAAAAAAGATGCCCTTCCCGATAGGTGCAGCTTTGAATGTAAGTTTGTTAAAGAGCAATGCCAGTTATCGTAATCTGGTAATAAAAGAATTTAACAGCGTTACCGCCGAAAACGCAATGAAATTTGCTTCGGTTCATCCCGCTAAAGATACCTACATCTGGAGCGATGCCGATTACCTGGTTGATTTTGCCAGGGCCAATGGCAAGCGCGTACATGGACATACCTTAAACTGGTACCAGTCTTTACCCGATTGGGTAAAGAATTTTCAGGGCAGCACAGCCGATTGGGAAAATATACTGAAAACCCATATCCAAACCGTTGTGGGGCATTTTAAAGGTAAGGTAGTTTCGTGGGATGTGGTGAACGAAGCGGTTAACGAAGATGGCACTTTGCGCAACACGATCTGGCTACAGAAACTGGGCGCAGATTATATCAGCAGGGCATTTCAGTATGCACATGAGGCAGATCCCGATGCCCTGCTATTTTACAATGATTACGGGCATGAGTACAGTTCAACTAAACGTACCGCCATATTAAATCTGGTTAACGGGTTAAAAAGCAAAGGCATCCCAATTGATGGAATAGGCCTGCAAATGCATACCAACGTAACCCAAACCGATGCTAATTTAACTGCCGCAATTACAACTGCTGCGGCAACCGGGCTAAAAGTCCATATCTCTGAAGTTGATATCTCCCTAAATGCTGCCAATACACCTGGTGCAAGTTATACTGCCGCCTTAGGTGAGCAACAGGCAGCCAAATATAAAACCATTGTTAAAGCTTATAATGCCATACCCAAAAATCAGCAGTTTGGCATTACCCAATGGAATGTTACTGATGGCGATAGCTGGATTCCACTGTTTTATAAACGTGCCGACTGGCCTTTGCCCTTCGATGCACAATACCAGCGGAAAGCAGCTTACCAGGGGATTTTAGACGGCGTTAAATAGCAAATTACATCCATGAGAAAATATCTTTCACTGGCCTTAATTTTAGGCCTTTCTGTAACCACTGCGGGCGCACAGGATAAAAAAATAGAAAAGAAAATCGATTCAGTTTTAAAACAGATGACCTTAGAAGAGAAAATCGGGCAGTTGAACCAGTACACCGGCGATCGCGATGCTACCGGCCCGATTACCAATAATCCAAACAAATTAAAAGATATCCGCGATGGTAAACTGGGTTCCATGTTAAACGTACGTGGTGCCAAAGAAACCCGCGAAGTACAGGAAGTGGCCATGCAATCGCGCCTGAAGATCCCCTTGATTTTTGGTTTAGATGTGATTCATGGTTACCGCGTAACCTTTCCCATTCCCCTGGCCGAAGCTGCAAGCTGGGATTTGGCCGAAATGGAAAATGCTGCACGCGTGGCCGCCCGCGAAACCGCTGCCTCGGGTGTACACTGGACATTTGCACCCATGGTTGATATTGCACGCGATCCACGCTGGGGCAGGGTGATGGAAGGTGCCGGAGAAGATACTTACCTGGGCTCTAAAATTGCCTTTGCACGTGTAAAGGGCTTTCAGGGTAAAGGCTTAGGTCAACTGGATGCCATTATGGCCTGCGCCAAGCATTTTGCCGCTTATGGTGCTGCCATTGCCGGTAGGGATTATAACACAGTCGACATGAGCGAGCATACTTTATGGGAAACCTATCTACCGCCGTTTAAGGCTGCGGTTGATGCGGGTGCAGCAACTTTTATGAATGCTTTTAACACCCTGAACGGCATTCCAGCTACCGGAAACAGTTATTTGCAGCGCGACATTTTAAAAGGCCAGTGGAAATACAATGGTTTTGTGGTGAGCGACTGGGGATCAATCGGCGAGATGATTGCCCATGGTTACGCCAAAGATAAAGAACAGGCAGCCGAACTGGCCATTAAAGCCGGCAGCGATATGGACATGGAAAGCAGGAGCTATTTGCCCAGTTTAGCCAAATTAGTGGCCGATAAAAAAGTTCCGCTCACCTTGGTTGATGATGCCGTTAGGAGGATTTTGCGCAAGAAATTTGAACTCGGTTTGTTCGATAATCCTTATCGTTTTAGTAACGAGAGCCGTCAGGAAAAGGAATTAAACTCAGCAGAGAACAGAAAAGCTGCTTTAACCATGGCTCAAAAAAGCATGGTGCTCCTAAAAAATGATAACCAACTGTTGCCCTTATCCAAAAGCTTAAAAAAGATTGCTGTAATTGGTCCGTTGGGCAAATCAGAAAAAGATATGCAGGGCTTCTGGTCAATTGCGTGGGAAAAAGATAACCTGGTTTCCTTATACCAGGGTTTAAAAAATAAGGTAGGCAACCAAACCGAACTTCTGTACGCCAAAGGTTGCGAAGTGGCCGATTCGTCGAAAGCAGGTTTTGCTGAGGCAGTTGAAGTGGCCAGACAGGCCGATGTGGTAATTATGGCCGTTGGCGAAACTTTAGATATGAGCGGCGAGGCTAAAAGCAGGGCCAATATCCGTATTCCGGGCGTACAGGAAGATCTAATTAAAGCAGTTCAGGCTACCGGTAAGCCTGTGGTTGTACTGGTAATGGCTGGTCGTCCGTTAATTTTCAACTGGACAGCCGATCACGCTCCGGCTATTCTGTATACCTGGTGGCTGGGTAGCGAGGCCGGTAATGCCATGGCCAATGTGTTGTATGGCGATTACAATCCTTCGGGTAAATTACCGATGACCTTCCCACGCGATGAAGGCCAGATTCCACTGTATTATAATTATTTAAGCACAGGCAGACCCGCTAAGAACGACAAAGATACGCGTTACCGCTCGGCTTATTTAGATATGCCCAACAGCCCGAAATTTGCATTTGGTTACGGCTTAAGCTATACCACTTTCGATTACAATACTTTGGTACTGAATAAAACCCAGATGGGCATGAACGATAAAATTACCGTGAGTTTTACTTTGAAGAATACGGGTAAGTATGCAGGCGAAGAAGTAGTTCAGTTGTATTTGCAGGATAAGTTTGCTTCAGTAGCCCGTCCGGTTAAAGAACTGAAAGATTTTCAGAAAGTGATGCTCAATGCAGGAGAAAGTAAAACCATCAGCTTTACGATTGATAAAGAGAAATTGTCTTTTTACAACCAACAGTTAAAATGGGGTGCCGAGCCCGGCGATTTTAAACTGATGATTGGGACAGCTTCGAACAATATTAAGCTGGAGAAAGACTTTACGTTGACGGATTAGGGAGCGTTGATGTTACCAGCCACGGATGCACGGAGAAACACGGAAGAGGCTTTGTGGATAGGATGGAGCTTAGCTGGTCGGTGAGGACACCAACCAGCAGGGATAAGTTACTTGGTGTGTCTTGTGCCTTTGTGGTTAAATGAAAATGGTTCGTGCGGACACGAACCATGGCATTCGAAAAAAGTATGGCCACGGATGCACGGAAAAACACGGAAGAGGTTGTGTGGATGGGATGGACTCGGCTGGTCGATGGTGACACCAATCAGTAGGGGATGAAAATGGTTCGTGTGGACACAAACCATGGCGTTTGGAACAGTAACGGTTGCAGTTTGAACAATAACGGAGGCAGTTTGAATACTAACGGAAGCAATTTGAACAGTAACGGTGGTAGTTTTAACAGTAACGGTGACAGTTTTAACGCTAACGGAGGCATTTTGAACAGTAACGACGACAGTTTTAAGGCTAACGGCGGTGTTTGGAACAGCAACGATGGCTTTTGGAACAGTAACGACTGTGTTTGGAACAGTAAGAATGGAGCTTAACTGGTCGGTGACTACACCAACCAGTAGGGATAATACCTGGTGTGTCTTGTGGCTTTGTGGTTAAATGAAATGGTTCGTGCGGACACAAACCATGGCGTTGGATAAAGGACACTGCGATGGTAGTAAATTCCTCCGTGCATTCAGTGTCTCCTATGTTTGTTGTGAAATTTAAAAATAATAAATTTAACATATTTAAGTGAAA
>RCUH01002055.1_pt1 | contig 12747 bp, 7 predicted proteins | sample 2166191 | NCBI WGS metagenome assembly RCUH01 (sample SAMN09932848, study PRJNA488358) | compost metagenome | feature: garden; material: soil; isolation source: compost soil in an enriched community after 214 h of incubation | place: Germany: Experimental Botanical Garden Goettingen | collected...
TATCGTTGGTACCCTGGGTCAAATCCTGGGCCCACGCGGCATGATGCCTAACCCGAAAGTTGGCACTGTTACTCCTGACGTCGCTACCGCCGTGAAAAACGCGAAAGCCGGTCAAGTTCAGTACCGTACCGACAAATCCGGTATCATCCACGCTACCATCGGCCGTAAATCGTTCGCTGACGCAGATCTGAAATCGAATCTGGTCGCACTGATCGACGCACTGAACAAAGCCAAGCCAGCATCGAGCAAAGGCGTGTACCTGCGCAAAGTTTCGCTGTCGTCGACCATGGGCGCTGGCGTCCGTGTTGACCAGGCTAGCCTGGCAGCTTAAGTAACAGAATCAAGTCCTGTAGCGCCTTCGGGCGCTGCGGGCGCATCTTTGGGCTGTCTGCCCGGTGTTCGCACCAGGCAGGCAGACAATCAAAGACCGTTGGGCCGACTGTGATCGTACATGCAGAAGGTTAATAGGCTTGCCGGCAACGGCAAGTGCCCAACGCAGATGGTGTACCCGAACAAGTTTTGTAGTCCTCATGCTGCGTGAATTCATCCGCTCAGTTTAGTACTTCTTGACTTCGGACGCCGTGTTCGAACCGATGCAAGGCGCTCAACCACTCGGTTGTGATTGCCGAACATCATTTAAGGAGGTTGACCGTGAGTCTCAATCTGAATGACAAAAAGGCCGTCGTCGCCGAAGTTTCCGCACAAGTAGCAAATGCGCAAACGATCGTCGTGGCCGAATATCGTGGCATCCAGGTTGGTCACTTGACGCAACTGCGTGCTAAAGCGCGTGCCCAAGGCGTGTACCTGCGTGTGTTGAAAAACACTCTGGCTCGTCGCTCCGTTGAAGGTACCGCATTCGCCAGCCTGGCAGATGCCATGACCGGCCCGTTGATCTACTCGATCTCGGCCGATGCCGTTGCAGCAGCTAAAGTCATCGCTGACTTCGCTAAAACCAACGACAAACTGGTCATCAAAGCAGGTAACTACGCAGGCAAGCCGCTGGATACAGCTGCTGTCACCGCGTTGGCGAGCATTCCTAGCCGTGAAGTCCTCATTTCGCAGTTGTTGGGCGTTATGCTGGCTCCGGTTTCGGGCTTTGCACGTGGTCTGGCTGCCCTGGCAGCGAAAAAAGGCGAAGGCGCCGAAGCTCCTGCAGAAGCAGCAGCAGAAGAAGCCCCAGCAGCCGCTTAATTGCGCGCGCTTTTTTCTCTCAGTACCAATCTGATGTAACTAACGTAATAAATTTAGGAGTTTCAAAATGGCAATTAGCAAAGACGATATCCTGGAAGCAGTTAGCGCCATGTCCGTAATGGACCTGAACGACCTGGTTAAAGCATTCGAAGAAAAATTCGGCGTGTCCGCAGCAGCGATGGCTTCGGCCGGTCCTGCAGCAGGCCCAGCAGCAGCTGCTGAAGAGCAAACCGAGTTCAACGTTGTGCTGGACACCTTCGGCGCAAACAAAGTTGGCGTCATTAAAGCAGTTCGCGAAATCACCGGCCTGGGCTTGAAAGAAGCTAAAGACCTGGTCGATGGCGCACCAAAAACTGTGAAAGAAGCAGTGTCGAAAGCTGACGCTGAAGCTGCAGTGAAGAAACTGATTGAAGCCGGCGCAACCGCTTCGATGAAGTAATATCTGTACCGGCGGCAGTTAGCGCCCGAGTCAAAGTCTGAGGTTTCCCCTCGCAAGGGGGGAAATCCGACTTTGGCTCCTTTGTCGTCTGCATCGTATTTGTCACGTAGTTGTAGCAGCAGTTTTTATTCGATTCAAGCCGGAAAGCAGAGCCTTGAGGTTTCGTCTGTGTCACACGCAGCGGTGCAAACGAACACTTGCAAAACCTGAATTTTCTATCCTTTCTGTCACTCACGGAGTGTCCATGCACTACTCATTTACTGAGAAGAAACGCATTCGCAAATCATTCGCGAAGCGCGCCAACGTTCACCACGTTCCGTTCCTGCTGGCGACCCAGCTCGAGTCTTATCATAGCTTCTTGCAAGAGGACATAGCACCGTCCGGCCGCAAGAATGATGGCCTGCAGTCGGCTTTCACTTCGATTTTCCCTATCGTTTCGCACAATGGTTTTGCGCGTCTCGAGTTCTTGTCGTACGTTCTGGGCGATCCTGCCTTTGACGTCAAAGAATGTCAACAACGTGGCCTGACGTTCGCGTCGCCGCTGCGCGCGAAAGTGCGCCTGGTGATCCTGGACAAGGAATCGCCAACCAAGCCCGTCGTCAAAGAGATGAAGGAACAGGAAGTCTACATGGGCGAATTGCCGCTCATGACGACCACCGGTTCGTTCGTCATCAACGGCACGGAGCGGGTTATCGTTTCCCAGTTGCACCGTTCGCCTGGCGTGTTCTTCGAGCATGACCGCGGCAAGACCCACTCGTCCGGTAAACTGCTGTTCTCCGCGCGTATCATTCCTTACCGCGGTTCGTGGCTGGACTTCGAGTTCGACCCGAAAGACATCCTGTTCTTCCGCGTCGACCGCCGCCGCAAGATGCCAGTAACGATCCTGCTCAAAGCCATCGGCATGTCGCACGAGCAGATCCTGGCGAACTTCTTCGTCTTCGACAACTTCAACCTGCGCTCCGAAGGCGCGGAGATGGAATTCGTCTCCGAGCGTCTGCGCGGCGAAGTGGCGCGTTTCGACATCGTCGACAAGTCGGGCAAGACCCTGGTGCTGAAAGACAAGCGTATCAACGCGAAACACGTGCGTGATATCGAAGCTGCCGGCATCAAGCACATTTCCGTACCGGAAGACTACCTGCTGGGCCGCGTATTGGCGAAGAATATCGTCGATGGCGACACCGGTGAAGTCGTCGCTTCCGCGAACGATGAGCTGACCGAAGATCTGTTGGGCCGCCTGCGCGACGCCAACATTTCCGAAATCCAGACCTTGTACACGAACGACCTGGATCAGGGCGCCTACATCTCGCAAACCCTGCGTATCGACGACACCGCCGACCAGATGGCTGCGAAAGTGGCGATCTACCGCATGATGCGTCCAGGCGAGCCACCAACGGAAGACTCCGTTGAAGCGCTGTTCAATGGCCTGTTCTACAACTCGGACCGCTACGACCTGTCGGCCGTGGGCCGCATGAAGTTCAACCGCCGCATTGGCCGCGATGAACTGACCGGCGCCATGACCCTGTCGAACGAAGACGTGCTGGCCGTGATCAAGATCCTCGTGGAACTGCGCAATGGCCGCGGCGAAGTCGACGATATCGATCACCTGGGTAACCGTCGCGTGCGTTGCGTGGGCGAACTGGCCGAGAATCAATTCCGCGCCGGTCTGGTGCGTGTTGAGCGCGCCGTCAAGGAACGCCTCGGCCAAGCCGAAGCGGACAACCTGATGCCGCACGACCTGATCAACTCGAAGCCGATTTCGGCCGCGATTCGCGAGTTCTTCGGTTCGTCCCAGCTGTCGCAGTTCATGGACCAAACCAATCCTCTGTCGGAAATTACCCACAAGCGCCGCGTATCGGCTCTGGGACCCGGCGGTCTGACACGCGAACGCGCCGGCTTTGAAGTGCGCGACGTGCATCCGACCCACTACGGCCGCGTCTGCCCGATCGAGACACCGGAAGGTCCGAACATTGGTCTGATCAACTCGCTGGCGTTGTATGCCCGCCTGAATGAATATGGCTTCCTGGAAACCCCGTACCGCAAGGTCGAAGGCTCCAAGATTACCGATCAGATCGATTACCTGTCCGCCATCGAAGAAGGCCGCTACATCATCGCTCAGGCGAATGCGACCATCAACGACGCCGGCATGCTGTCCGATGAACTGGTCTCGGCCCGTGAAGCTGGCGAAACCATCCTGGTCTCCCCGGAGCGCATCCAGTACATGGACGTGGCCCCAGGCCAGATCGTTTCCGTCGCTGCCTCGCTGATTCCGTTCCTCGAACACGATGATGCGAACCGTGCATTGATGGGCGCCAACATGCAACGCCAGGCTGTGCCTTGCTTGCGTCCGGAAAAAGCGCTGGTCGGTACCGGTATCGAACGCACCGTTGCGGTCGACTCGGGCACCACCGTGCAAGCCTTGCGTGGCGGTATCGTCGATTACATCGATGCGGGCCGTGTCGTGATTCGTGTCAACGATGACGAAGCGCAAGCTGGTGAAGTGGGCGTCGACATCTACAACCTGATCAAGTACACCCGTTCGAACCAGAACACCAACATCAACCAGCGTCCTATCGTGCAAGTGGGCGACCGTGTTGCCAAGCGCGACGTGATCGCCGACGGCGCATCGACCGACCTGGGTGAATTGGCGCTGGGCCAGAACATGACCGTGGCCTTCATGCCATGGAATGGTCTGAACTTCGAAGATTCGATCCTGATCTCGGAAAACGTCGTCAAGGACGACCGCTACACCTCGATTCACATCGAAGAGTTGTCGGTGGTGGCCCGTGACACGAAGCTGGGCGCGGAAGAAATTACGCGCGACATCTCGAACCTGGCTGAAAATCAGCTGGCACGTCTGGATGAGTCCGGTATCGTCTACATCGGCGCTGAAGTTCAAGCCGGCGACACCCTGGTTGGTAAAGTGACGCCGAAGGGCGAAACCCAGCTGACCCCGGAAGAGAAGCTGCTGCGCGCGATTTTCGGCGAAAAAGCTTCGGACGTGAAAGATACGTCGCTGCGCGTGCCTTCGGGCATGATCGGTACCGTGATCGACGTGCAAGTCTTCACCCGTGAAGGCATCGTGCGCGACAAGCGTGCCCAGCAAATTATCGATGACGAACTGAAACGCTTCCGTCTGGATCTGAACGACCAGATGCGTATCGTCGAAGGCGATGCCTTCCAGCGTCTGGAAAAAATGCTGATCGGCAAAGTTGTCAACGGCGGCCCTAAAAAGCTGGCCAAAGGCGCCAAGATCACCAAGGAATACCTGGCTGATCTGGACAAATACCACTGGTTCGACATCCGCCCTGCGGACGACGATGCAGCGGTAGCGCTGGAAGCGATCAAGGAATCGATCAACGAGAAGCGTCACCAGTTCGATCTGGCCTTCGAAGAGAAGCGCAAGAAACTGACGCAAGGCGATGAGCTGCAACCAGGCGTGCAAAAAATGGTCAAGGTGTACCTGGCCGTGAAACGCCGCCTGCAGTCGGGCGACAAGATGGCAGGTCGCCACGGTAACAAGGGTGTGGTTTCCCGTATTGTTCCTGTGGAAGACATGCCATACATGGCCGACGGCACGCCAGCCGACGTTGTGCTGAACCCGCTGGGCGTTCCTTCGCGGATGAACGTTGGTCAGATTCTCGAGACGCACTTGGGCTGGGCTGCCAAGGGTCTGGGTATCCGCATCGGCGAAATGCTGAAGGCGCAAACCAAGGTCGAGCAAGTGCGCAAGTACCTGACGACGATCTACAACGACAACGGCCGTGCGGAAGACTTGAACGACTTCGACGACGAAGAGATCATGAAGCTGGCGGAAAACCTGAAAAAAGGTGTTCCATTCGCCACGCCAGTGTTCGACGGCGCCAATGAAGCCGAGATCCGCCGCATGCTGGACCTGGCGTATCCGGACGACATCGCCAAGAACCTGGGCATGACCGCTTCGAAAAACCAGGTGACCATGTATGACGGTCGCACCGGTGAAGCGTTCGAGCGCAAGGTCACTGTCGGCGTCATGCACATGCTGAAACTGCATCACTTGGTCGATGACAAGATGCATGCGCGTTCGACCGGTCCTTACTCGCTGGTGACGCAACAGCCATTGGGCGGTAAAGCCCAGTTCGGTGGTCAGCGTTTCGGTGAGATGGAAGTCTGGGCACTGGAAGCGTATGGCGCGTCGTATGTCTTGCAAGAGATGTTGACCGTCAAGTCCGATGACGTGAATGGCCGTACCAAAGTGTACGAGAACCTCGTCAAGGGCGACCACGTGATCGACGCCGGCATGCCGGAATCGTTCAACGTGCTGGTCAAGGAAATCCGTTCGCTCGGTATCGATATCGACCTCGAACGCAACTAAACGACAGCACCCTGTCATTTGGTTTGGGAAACACAAAGCCCGGCTGGGAAACCACGCCGGGCAATGTAGTCTCAGGAATATAGAAATTTAATCACCTCTGGAGTGATACATGAAAGCACTGCTCGATCTATTCAAGCAAGTACAGACCAACGAGACCTTCGATGCAATCAAGATCGGTCTCGCTTCGCCTGAGAAAATCCGTTCGTGGTCCTACGGCGAAGTCAAGAAGCCGGAAACCATCAACTACCGTACCTTCAAGCCTGAGCGCGACGGCCTGTTCTGCGCCAAGATCTTTGGCCCGATCAAGGATTACGAATGCCTGTGCGGCAAGTACAAGCGCCTGAAACACCGCGGCGTGATCTGCGAAAAGTGCGGCGTCGAAGTCACCCTGGCCAAGGTGCGCCGCGAGCGCATGGGCCACATCGAGCTGGCCTCGCCTACCGCGCACATCTGGTTCCTGAAGTCGCTGCCGTCGCGTCTGGGCATGGTCCTGGACATGACCCTGCGGGACATCGAACGCGTGCTGTACTTTGAAGCATACGTCGTGACCGATCCAGGCATGACTCCGCTGAAAAAGTGCCAGATCATGTCGGAAGACGACTACGCCGCCAAGTACGAAGAGTACGGCGACGACTTCACCGCCTTCATGGGCGCCGAAGGTATCCGTGAACTGCTGCGCTCGATCGACATCCACCGCGATGCCGAAACCCTGCGCGTGGAACTGAAGGAATCGAAATCCGAAGCCAAGATCAAGAAATACGCGAAGCGCCTGAAAGTGCTGGAAGCGTTCCAACGTTCGGGCATCAAGCCTGACTGGATGATCATGGAAGTGCTGCCAGTGCTGCCGCCGGAACTGCGTCCGCTGGTACCGCTGGATGGCGGCCGTTTCGCGACCTCGGATCTGAACGATCTGTATCGCCGCGTCATCAACCGTAACAACCGTCTGAAACGCCTGATGGAGCTGCGTGCTCCAGAGATCATCACGCGCAACGAAAAGCGCATGCTGCAAGAAGCGGTCGATTCGCTGCTGGACAACGGCCGTCGCGGCAAAGCGATGACCGGCGCCAACAAGCGTCCGCTGAAATCGCTGGCAGAGATGATCAAGGGCAAGGGCGGCCGTTTCCGTCAAAACTTGCTGGGCAAACGCGTCGATTACTCCGGTCGTTCGGTCATCGTCGTGGGCCCGCAATTGAAACTGCATCAGTGCGGCTTGCCGAAACTGATGGCGCTGGAACTGTTCAAGCCATTCATTTTCAATAAACTGGAACTGATGGGTCTGGCTACCACGATCAAGGCCGCCAAAAAGCTGGTCGAGATTCAAGAGCCGGTCGTGTGGGACATCCTGGAAGACGTGATCCGTGAACATCCGATCATGTTGAACCGCGCACCTACGCTGCACCGTCTGGGTATCCAGGCGTTCGAGCCAGTCCTGATTGAAGGCAAGGCCATCCAGCTGCACCCGCTCGTCTGCGCCGCATTCAACGCCGACTTTGACGGTGACCAAATGGCGGTCCACGTTCCTCTGTCGATCGAAGCGCAGATGGAAGCACGCACCCTGATGCTGGCATCGAACAACATCCTGTTCCCATCGAACGGCGAACCATCGATCGTTCCTTCCCAGGATATCGTGCTGGGTCTGTACTACGCGACCCGCGAAGCGATCAATGCGAAGAACGAAGGGATGATGTTCCCTGACGTGTCGGAAGTGATCCGCGCCTACGACAACAAGGAAGTCGAACTGACGACCCGCGTCACCGTGCGTATTACCGAATACCCGAAAAACGCCGAAACGGGCGAATTCGAGAAAACGGTAACGCGTTACGAAACGACGATCGGCCGTGCGATCCTGTCGGAAATTCTGCCAAAAGGCCTGCCGTTCTCCGTCCTGAACCGCGCGCTGAAAAAGAAAGAAATTTCCAAGCTGATCAACACGTCGTTCCGCAAGTGCGGCCTGCGCGCCACCGTGGTGTTCGCAGACAAACTGATGCAATCGGGTTTCCGCCTGGCGACACGCGCCGGTATCTCGATCTGCGTCGACGACATGCTGGTACCGCCTCAAAAAGTCACCCTGATCGCGACGGCCGAATCGGAAGTCAAGCAGATCGAACAGCAATACGCCTCGGGTCTCGTGACCGCCGGCGAGCGTTACAACAAGGTAGTCGATATCTGGGGCAAAACCTCGGATGAAGTCGGCAAGGCCATGATGGACCAGCTCAAAGTCGAAGACGTGATCCGCCGCGACGGCACCAAGTCGACGCAAGAATCGTTCAACGCCATTTACATGATGGCCGACTCCGGCGCGCGCGGTTCCGCAGCCCAGATTCGCCAGTTGGCCGGTATGCGTGGTCTGATGGCCAAACCGGATGGTTCGATTATCGAAACGCCGATTACCGCGAACTTCCGCGAAGGTCTGAACGTTTTGCAGTACTTCATTTCGACCCACGGTGCTCGTAAAGGTCTGGCCGATACGGCGCTGAAAACGGCTAACTCCGGTTACCTGACGCGTCGTCTGGTTGACGTGACGCAAGACTTGGTGGTGATCGAAGATGATTGCGGCACCATGAACGGCGCCGTCATGAAGGCGCTGGTCGAAGGTGGTGAAGTCATCGAACCGTTGCGTGACCGTATCCTCGGCCGCGTCGTGGTGCATGACGTCGTCAATCCTGAAACCCAGGAAACGCTGTACGAAGCCGGCACCTTGATGGACGAAGACATGGTCGAAGAGATCGAGCGTCTGTCCATCGATGAAGTCAAGGTCCGCACGCCACTGACTTGCGACACGCGCTTCGGCCTGTGCGCCAAGTGCTATGGCCGCGATCTGGGCCGCGGCATGCTGGTCAACGCCGGCGAAGCCGTCGGTGTGGTGGCAGCGCAGTCGATTGGTGAGCCTGGTACCCAGCTGACCATGCGTACGTTCCACATTGGTGGTGCGGCATCGCGTGCAGCAGTGGCATCGTCGGTGGAAGCCAAGTCGAACGGTACCATTCGCTTCACGGCAACCATGCGTTACGTCACGAACGGCAAGGGCGCGCAAATCGTCATTTCCCGTTCCGGCGAAGTGCTGATTACCGACGACCATGGCCGTGAGCGTGAGCGTCATAAAGTACCGTACGGTGCGACCCTGATCGTCAAGGACGGCATGGTCATCAAGGCCGGTACGGCCCTGGCAACGTGGGATCCGCTGACCCGTCCGATCATTACCGAATACGCCGGTCAAGTGCGTTTCGAGAACGTCGAAGAAGGCGTCACCGTAGCCCGTCAGGTCGACGAAGTGACCGGTCTGTCCACCCTGGTGGCGATCGATGCGAAACGTCGCGGTTCGTTGACGAAAACGTTGCGTCCGCAAGTCAAGCTGATCAACGACGCGAACGAAGAAGTCAAGATCGCCGGCACCGAACACTCGGTGGCGATCGGCTTCCAGGTCGGCGCGCTGATCATGGTCAAGGACGGTCAACAGGTATCGGTTGGTGAAGTGCTGGCACGTATTCCTACCGAATCGCAAAAAACGCGCGATATTACCGGTGGTCTGCCACGCGTTGCCGAACTGTTCGAAGCGCGCTCGCCGAAAGATGCCGGTATGCTGGCGGAAGTCACGGGTACGGTTGCGTTCGGTAAAGAAACCAAGGGCAAGCAGCGTCTGGAAATCACGGACATGGACGGCAACAAGCATGAGTTCTTGATCACCAAGGACAAGCAAGTGCTGGTGCATGACGGCCAAGTCGTGAACAAGGGTGAGATGATCGTGGACGGCCCGGCCGATCCGCAAGACATCCTGCGCCTGCTGGGTATCGAAGCGCTGGCACGTTACATCGTTGACGAAGTGCAAGACGTGTACCGTCTGCAAGGCGTGAAGATCAACGACAAGCACATCGAAGTGATCGTGCGTCAGATGCTGCGCCGTGTTCAGATCGTCAATGCCGGCGACACCAACTACATCGTTGGCGAGCAGGTAGAGCGTTCGGAACTGCTGGACGAGAACGATCGCATGGCCGTTGAGAACAAGATTCCAGCGACCTACGAAAACGTCTTGCTGGGTATTACCAAGGCATCGCTGTCGACCGATTCGTTCATCTCGGCCGCATCGTTCCAGGAAACCACCCGCGTGCTGACCGAAGCGGCGATCATGGGCAAGCGCGATGGTCTGCGCGGCCTGAAAGAGAACGTCATCGTCGGCCGCCTGATTCCTGGCGGTACGGGCCTGGCCTTCCACCGCGCACGCAAAGAGAAAGAAGCGTGGGAAGTGGAAGAGCGTCAAGCGCTGCTGCTGGCCGAGAAAGCCTCGATGGCTGGCGAAGCTGCAGAAGCGCTGCAGGATATCGAGACCCAGCAACACCACGGCGACGAAGCGTAATCTGCGCGGCTAGCTGACAAGAACGGCACCTTCGGGTGCCGTTTTTTTATGTTCGTTACTGCGGCCTTCCACCGTGCACGCAAAGAGAAAGAGACGTGGGAAGTGGTTGAGCGTCAAGCCCCGCTGCTGGCCGATAAAGCCCCCCTGGCCGGTGAAACTACCGACGATCTGCTGGCCATCGAAACTCGGCAACACACGACGAAGCGTCATCTTTATCAAGCAGCGTAAAATTTATAGTTAATGGCAATCGCATGGATGTCGTCCGCTTTATTTTCCTGGAAATTTTTAATCATTTAATTGATAGAAATTCCAGGTAATAGAAAATATTTATTGCGTATGCCATTCAGAGGTCACACGTTTAATTATTTAGCTTCTAAATATATGCATCTGCGCTGTTCGCTGATAAGAACGGCACCAGGGAGAAATTCCTGGTGCCGTTTTTTTATGTCCATGACTGCGGCCTTCCAGCACACACGTAAACAGGAAGCCGCGCCCAGGAACGCCATGGCGTCAGCAAGTCTGCAGTATTGATCGGCACTCGTTTTTGCTGGCATCGTAAAACACATAGACGGCGGCTTCGTCATGAAAATAGCCGTGCACCGGGAGTTGTCCCAAAAATACTAGCGGACCGTGCGCCTCGATGGGCCAGTTGGGCGCTTGCAGCCAACGGGGTGGCTTCTTCGCATAGCGAAATAACGCGAGCAGTTGCGCCCGCAGCCACTGCGTCCGTTCACTTTTTTTCGCATGTGGCGGTGCCTTGTCCAGCAGTGCCGCCACATAGGCCAGATCCACATCCAGCCACTTCGGCTGCGCCGCCAGCAAAAGCTCGTGCAGCTGGCCAGGCTTTTCCGAGACGAATACCGGAATGCCGACGGCGTGCAAAAACTCGGCCAGGGCGCCCTGCGCGTTCAGCACGTCCGCCGGATTGTGCAGGTCGAGCGATATCAGATAGTGATACAGCGTGTGCCCCGCATGCGCATACTTGGGCGCCGGCTGCGCCGACAACAGGCGCTCTGTTTCTGCGTCTTCATATAAAAGGTGTTCAAAGGCCGCCGTATCAAGTTGTCCTTCGACAAACCCGACCACGCTGCTGGTGGCTGATGACATACAAGTGTTCCCTGAAAGTATCGTTTGTCGGCAACTGCGAGTGTGAGAGGGCACGCCGTTTTTCGATCGTTCGGCCGTGCGCAACCATGGCGATTATGCACGATGCCGTCCTGCCGGCACACTCTGTTGTAGCGTAGCAAAAGTACGCATGCCACGCCAATTTTCGGCGTGCTCATGCTAATATCTGGCGCATGATTGCCCAAGCCCTGTTTACTCCCGCCCAGCAGAAACTGCTGGGTTTGCTCTTTGTCCGTGTGAATGAAGGCTTTCACTTGAACGAGATCATGCGCTTGACGGGTCTGGGCAGCGCGTCGGCGCAGCGGGAACTGCGCCGGCTGCATGAGGCCGGCCTGATCACGTCGGAGCGGATCGGCAATGTGCGGCGCTTCTGGCCCAACAAGGAAAGCCTCGTGTATCCGGAGTTGAGCGGGCTGGTGCAGAAAACCTTCGGCATTGTCGGCGTGCTCAGCATGGCCCTGGCGCCCTTGCGTACCCAGCTGCACCTGGCCTTCGTGTCGGGCGCCACGGCGAAGGGACAGGACATGCCCGGCAGCGCCATCGACTTGCTGCTGGTGGGTGAAGAAGCCAATTATGGCGATCTGTTGACGGGATTGGCCCCGGCCGAGCGAACCTTACGGCGTAAAATCAATCCCAACCTATATACGCTGGCCGATTATCGCCGGCGGCTACGTGAAGGCCAGCCATTTCTGCTGCAGGTATTACAGCAGCCGAAGTTGTTTGTCATCGGCGATGAATCATTATTGCACGCGCTGGCATTACCGGATTCTTCATTACAAACGAATGACATGCCATCTGTATTCTAAAGGCCGGGCCTGGCATTCAATTTCTGATGCATGAAATTGTTGGCCAGAATAATATCTGAGGCGGATTGATCGTATGATGAATAAACTACAGGCTTTCGGTTTAATTGTTTCCCAGGCGGTACGCGGCGAATTAACGTTTCCCACGAGCGTTAATTCCGCACTGCAATTGCAATTGGCTCTGGCTGAACCGGACTGCCATATCGACCATGCGATCAAGCTGGTATTGGCCGAGCCCCTGCTGGCGGCGCGCACGGTCGCGCTGGCCAACTCGGCCGTTTACAGCCGCGGCGATGCGGCCCCCGTGACCAGCGTGCGCGCCGCCGTCATGCGCATGGGCTACCGCAATCTCTACGCGCTGGTGGCGGCCATGGTGGTACGCCAGTTCGGCAGCAAGATCATCGACCCCGTCCTGCGCCAGAAGGCGGCCCAGCTGTGGGAACACACGGCCCACGTGGCGGCGTTGGCCCATGTGCTTGCCCGTCGC
>RCUH01002056.1_pt1 | contig 12744 bp, 13 predicted proteins | sample 2166191 | NCBI WGS metagenome assembly RCUH01 (sample SAMN09932848, study PRJNA488358) | compost metagenome | feature: garden; material: soil; isolation source: compost soil in an enriched community after 214 h of incubation | place: Germany: Experimental Botanical Garden Goettingen | collected...
TGTTTGGATGGCAAATCCCGCAATAGGGATAGCAGTGGAAATCCTTTTTATAAAGATCTTGCGACGGGAAAGAATGGCAGAGCTTTATAAAAAGATTGTAGCGGATAGCCCGGCCCCGCAAGATTACGCGTTGGAAAAAGCCATGGAAAGCTTGCGGGGATTGCCATAATTTGTATTTTAGAATCTGTAGCCGAAGGAAATGCCGGATCTCACGCCCAGCCAATCGGAATCCAGCTTGATGACTGCGCCCGAGGAATTGGTGGTAACATCGTACTTGAAAATAGAAATGTCTAAATCGGCAATATCGTCTCTTAGTTGTTGTTGCTCGTAAGCGGTAAGCGGACGCGCAGACTTGCCAGTAATGGTTCCGCTGGCCCCACCGTAATGTCCGCCAATGAACCAAACGTCCAAAACCCAATTGTCCTTCCTGCCCAACAACCATTGTGCACCGATCATTAATCCTATATTGTTGGAATTGGTCTTGCCGGTAAATGACACTGGAATCTTCTCGCCATCGAAAGCGGGATCTTCTGAGGTGTATCTGTAAGTGAGATTGTCTACATTGAAATGCGAGTATCTGTAATATGGCGCAATGTAAAATCCGTGACCGTAGCCTTTGCCAAGATAAAATCGGGGTTCGATGGTAAGGTTGTTTCCGCCAAGTTTTATGTTTTCTACGTTTTCGTCTTTGATAACCTCGTCCACAAAAGGAATTTGGCCAGCGGGAATAAAACCATAAGATACCTGAACGGAAAACCTCTTGGTGAACAATCTCTCGTAAGCGAACTGATAATTTCGGAACACCACGGAAGTCAGATTCATCTTGACAATATTTTTCTTTTCTTGTGTGGTTTCTCTTTCTTGAGAATTAGCGAAAAGTGAACAAAGAAGTGATAATCCGATTAATATCTTATTCATAAGTTTTAGTTTACATCAAATATATAAAATATTTGAATTATGAATAAGAATTATATTTTAAATTAATCAATCTTCAGAGTTTCGAAGTAATTTTCTAAGGCTTTTCTTTGCTTCGTTGTCAAATTGGCTTCCGAATGATAACTTATATATGAAGGCAATGGCATCTGTAATTCGCGAACGGTGGAAATGGTTTTTTCCACTGCATTTTTTTTGAGATCCTTATTATAAGAACCCCATTCTGAAAAGTTGAGATATTTGCGTCCTTCGTTAATATGATCTTTCACTGTCCAAGAAATTGGAGCGATGTAGGCATAATTTGGATATTTGGTTTCGTTGGAATGGCAATCGTAACAGGCGTTTTTCAGAATTGTTTTGATGTGATCCGGCGTTTTGTGGATATCAACAAAATTGTTTTGCTTGACGACGGCTTTGTTATCCCTGTCCACAGGAATGAACTGAATCCCGAGAAAAACGACTGCTGTCCAAAAGATTATTTTTTTCAATTGACTGGTTGTTCTTCTAAAGTTAAATCCCAATTTTCATTGATTTCCCACATTTGGCGAATGTTAATTTTGCTCATCACCTCTTTGTCTCCAACTTTTTTGAAGAGATAAACATCCTCCGCCGAAACTTCATTTGCAAAATCTGCGCTGTCCCAAACACCATTCTCATTATTATCAACCAAAATCCTCAGCCTATAGCTTCCAGGTTTGAGATTGACAAATTTGACTTCAGCCTGATTGGTGTATTGCTGATAAGCCGGCTCATTTTTCTCATTGAGCAATTGAATCCAGAATTTTTGAGTAGGGATATTTTTAAGATGGGCAGAAAAACTTCCAAACTCCTCCGCTTTTGAAACTTCGAAATCGAAACGAACACTTTCGCTGGATCTGGTATAGAAAGAACTCAGTGTGTTTTTCGGAACGGTTAACTGGTATTTTTTACCGACAACGAAATCTGATTTGATGAAAACCTGCGTGGAATCCAATTCAGAAATTCTTGCGGTGAAGTTTTGCGCAATGCTGTCAGCTTCCAATTTCCAGTTTTCTGGTTGGATTTTATTAATGATATAATTGGACAAAAATCTGAAATCTGTCTCAGGTACCAATTTATTTGAATAAGGATTGGAAATCGTCATCTCATCTTTCGCAGGTTTTTTGTAAAATACAGACATCGTATCTTGAACTGCGCCCGTGTCATAAGAGAATCTCAAGTTCTCACTTACCGTTGCGCCGATATTTTCTTTGGTTGCATCAAACCAAATCTTCACAGAATCTGATCTGGATTTATGTGTCACTTTGTAATCTGCCGGTTTCTCACCTACAGTTTTTACAATCACTTTTTCGGGATTGCCTTCGAAGATCATTGTAATTCCGCCAACTGAGGCAGCCATTTCTTTGTACTTCGCAATTTTCTTTGATGGGAAAGTTTTCAGTTTCAATCCGGAAATGCTGGTTTGAAGATCGATCTCCGCTTTTTGAAACGCAACGTTTTCTTTTCCGATGTCATAGATGGAATTATTATTCTCATCATCGAAACCAATAATTTTATATTTTCCTGGCGTGAGATAATTTAATTCGAAATAGCCATCGAGGTCAGCTTTAGCAATATAATAAGGTTTTTTGCGATAATTCATTGTGTCTTTGACCTGATAAAGTCCAACCACAAGATTCTTTTCTTTTCCTTCTGAGTTTTTTTCATTTCCCAAAGCATCAGAAAGTGTTCCGCTGATGTAAAGATCGTCGAGCTTTTCCCCCGTCGAAAAAGCGAAATTGAAATAAGGTAGAATATTACTCTCATTCAGATCGACGATTGAATTTCCGAAATTGAAATTGTAAGTTGTATTCGCCTGAAGCGTGTCTTTCCATTGGATTTCCAAATATTTGTTTCCTGTGGAAGACGGGATAATCTTGGAATATTGAATCGGTGGAGAAATGATGAGATTTTTGCTCACATCTTTCAAAGTGATATATTCGTCAAAATCAATTCTGAGTTTTTTGATGTCTCTCGGCACCTTGATTCTGGTTGTATCGATATTTGACCCAATCATTGATGGCGGAATAGAATCTTTGTCTCCGCCAACGGGAGATCCAACTCTGGCACAACTTACCAAAACCAACGATGCAAAAAGCCAAAGAAGAAACTGCTTCATTATTATATATAGAGGTTTGAATTTAGATTTTAGAACTTAGACTAAAATCTTAATCAGCAAAAATAAGCAAACTTTGATATAAATTGGTTTTCGACAACTCTAATGAGCGCCAATTTTATCATAAAAAAATGAGTTTTAAAATTAAAACTCATTGTAGATATGTTTCAGAATGTCTTTGTCGGCCTCGGTCAATGGGATTTTTCTGCGTTCCATTGCTTTTTCTGCCACTTCGTAGGATTTATCCAATCTGAATTTCTCGTCACCTTTCATTCCGCCCCAAGAAAAACTGTCTACGAGATTTGGTGGGAAACCAGATTTGAAAATATTTGAAGCTACTCCAACGATGGTTCCTGTGTTGAGTTGCGTATTAATCGCTGTTTTGGAATGGTCGCCCATTATCAGTCCGCAAAATTGCAATCCTGTGTTGAGAAATCTTTCTTTTCTGTAATTCCAGAGTTTGACAGGGGCATAATTATTTTTCAGGTTTGATGAATTCGTATCTGCACCCAAATTGCACCACTCTCCCACTACAGAATTTCCTAAGAATCCATCGTGCCCTTTGTTTGAATATCCAAAAATCACAATATTGTTGACTTCGCCACCAACTTTGGAATGTGGACCAATCGTAGTTCCACCATAAAGTTTGGTTCCGAGATTGATTTTCGAATCTTCGCAAAGCGCTAATGAACCTCGGATGTTTGAACCTTCCATAATCTCGGCATTTTTTCCGATGTAGATTTTTCCGGTTTTACAATTAAGCGTTGAAAATTCTATTGTTGCGCCCTCTTCTATAAATAAATTTTCTTTTTCTCCGATGAATCCATTGGTTGAAGACAATTGCTGAGATGTTTTTCCTCTCGTCACCAACTCAAAATCGAAATTGATTGCGAAATCGTTGTGAGAAAAGATGTCGGTTGGTTTTTCTATAAATAAGAGTTTCTCTGTAATGTCAGTCATTTTATTGATCTGATTGAGAGAAAAATTGTCCATATTGATGTTGGCAACAAGAACTTCATTGTCATAAACCAAAGCTTCGCCAGCTTCCAGTTCTTTAATTTGTTTCAAAACTTCGTCTGATGGGAAAAAATTAGGAACAATAAAAAGACTTTGTTTCGGTTCTGGTTTTTTGAATTTTTCCTGAAGATAATTTTCCGTGATGTAGAAAACCTCATCTATCTCAAGAAGTTTTTTCCATCTTTCTGAGAAAGTCAGGATTCCCATTCGCATTTCTGCAACTGGTCTTGTAAAAGTGAGTGGAAGGAAATCTTCCCAATATTGTGCGTCTGAGAATACTAATTGCATTATTTATTCAGAGTTTAAAATTCAATGTTCAATGTTGAGCAAAAATAACAAAAAAACCTCTCGGAAATCCGAAAGGTTTTGATATTTGTAAAAATCGCCTAAAATTATTTAGAGAATTTTTTGTATTTGTTCATAAACTTATCAACTCTACCTGCAGTATCAACCAATTTAGTTTTACCTGTGTAGAAAGGGTGAGAAGTAGAAGAAATCTCCATTTTGATTAATGGATATTCAGATCCTTCGAATTCGATAGTATCTTTTGTATCAGCAGTAGATTTGCAAAGGAACATCTCGTCGTTGCTCATATCTTTGAAAACTACTAATCTATAATTTTCTGGGTGTATGCCTTGTTTCATTTTTTCAGAAGTTTTAAAATTTAATCTAATATGAGCAGTGGACTAATGGATCCGACAACTCTGGTTTTGAGGATGCAAAAATAGGAATTATTTTTTATTCTGCAAATTTTTATTTAATAATGCGAAAATATATTATGAAAAATTTCATCAGTTGATAACACTAACTTAACCGAGGTTAATTTTCCATCCTTTTTATTATTTATTCATCAATAATTCTTTATCACTATGGTTTTTATAAAATTCTTTCTTTATTTTTAACCCAAACTAAACATACTGAAAATAAAATGGCACTCTTAACTTACGAGAATTACACATCAGCAGTGAAAAGCTGGGCGGAGGTGAAATCTAATTATTCTGATATACAAAATGTTATATCTCCAGAAAAAGTCTTCATCCTCTCTCGCGAACAGATCGAATGGTTTGACAAACAAAACGAAGCAGAAACGTATTTCCGTGCAGACATAGGTGTTTGGGAAGACAATTTGGTAATGATCCTCACGCCGAGAACCAGCGCAGGCGATGTAAAGACCTTAGAAAATTACGAATTCTGTACATTGCAATTCCTGGAAAACGATCTTGTACTAAAACAGACAAAAACTTACACGGTAACAAGCACCTACGTTTTATCCAAAGATCTCAGCAAAAGCGAACAAGATTCTGACTTTAATTTTCCAGTTATGAATGAGCCTGTGACTGGACAAATGAAAGCTGTAGAAGAAATAGAATCCTGGAAAGAAAATGCAATGGACTATTTGCAACGTGAATCCTTAGAATTTAAAGGGCAGAGGATTTTCCAGAGTTTCTACATCCCAAAAGCCGATCTTTTGCATAATAAAGAAAATACGCACGACATTGTTTGCGTTTTCGGATTCAAATATTCTGCGGTGTATCAAAGATTGTTGGCAACATTGATTTTCATTAGCAATGAAAACGGAGTGAAGTTAGGAGCTCCAGGGGCAGTTTATGAAGTGAAACCAGATCCGTCCAATATTTATGACTGGTCAAAACCTTGTCCACCCTATTGCTTAACACCATAGAATTTAATGGATAATCTTTTTTATTGTACTTTAATACTCACATATATTTTACTTACGTGTGCTGTTATTTGTACATTAGTAAAATATAAAATGGTAAAAAATGAAAAATGGTATATCTACTATATCATTTTCATTTTTTGTATAGAATTTATTTCATACATCATTTCATACGCAGAAGTTAAAAGTACTGTTTTTTTATATCCTATATATATTGCTGGAGAATTTTTTATAGTTACAGGAATATTCATTAAAAAATTAAAACTAAGCAAATATTCTTTTATAGTAACGGGATTGCTTGGATTATTCTTTTTGACAGCAGATAGAATATTTCTTAAATACCAATATAACAATGATTATTCTAAAGCAGTTTCTAACTTAATTATGATTTGTGTAATTGGGTATTCATTAATTCAATACATTAAAAACATTAAATATCAAAATACTTTTCAGTCTATAGATAAAATGTATTTTTTTTATTTTACTGTAAGTATTTTTATATTTCTCTTTCAGCAACAATTATTGGAATTTCCTATAGATTACTTTTCCTTTTTTTGGATTGCAAATAATTTAATGGTTTGTATTCTATATTTTTTATTCATTAAAACCTTTTTACAATTAAAGAAATAAAACTCAATATCGTCTTTCTGGTTGTGTTGATTGTTGTTTTAATAATCATCATATCCTTTATATTATTAGCTTACAGAACTTTTATCCAAAGAATTGTTCAGGAAAAAGATGCTCAATTTCAAGCTGAGTTGGAATATCAGAAACAACTGACCTTGGAAAATATAAAAGGACAGGAAGACGAGCGAAAAAGAATTGCCATCACAGTTCACGATGATATTGGAAACCGGCTTAATATACTTTCGCTTTGGCTCAATAATCTGGATCCGGAAAATCAGGAAGCTTCCAAAAAAGTCATTAATTCCCAAATTACAGAACTTATAGATTCTACGAGGAACATTTCTCATTCTCTTTATCCAGTAAATCTTGAGAAACTTGGTTTGGTTTTGTACCTACAGGAATTGGTTACCAATCTTTCTTATAAACTCAATCTGTCCTTATACATAGATAACAGATACGAGAGAAAGGATATTTTCACAGAAGTTCAGATCTATCGGGTCATTCAGGAGTTCACGAGCAATGTGATCAAACATTCTAATGCAGATGAAGTTTCGGTTTACATAAGAAAACATCAGAAATGCCTGACGATGATTCTTACCGACAACGGACAAAGTTTCGATTACAAAACGGCAAGCAAAGGAATGGGACTTAAAAATATAGAATCTAGAATTGCCTCCGTAAAAGGAATCTACAAATGGAAAAACAAAATCGGAAAAGGAAGCCGAATCATCATTAATATGCCTTTATAATTATGAGTAGAAATATAAAACTCGTTTTGGTTGATGATGAACAACTGATTTTGGAAGGCATCAAAATGTTGCTTTCTGCGCAAAAGAATATTTCAGTTGATTTTATGGCAACTGGCGGAGCAGAAATCTTGGCTCATTTGGAAACAATTTCGAAGGATGATTTTCCTGACATTGCAATGATCGATGTTCAAATGCAACCAATGGACGGTTTCGAATTGGTGGAAATTTTAAAAAAGAATTATCCTGATTTGAAAATTATTATCCTTTCTTCGCATTATAAAAGTAGCGTTCTTGGTTATATGATAAAGTTGGGCGTTTCCGCTTTCCTTCCTAAAAACTCAGACAAAAAAACTTTTATCGAAGCCATAGAAATGGTAGCTCAAAACGGAATGTACTTCACAAAAGAAGATCATATAATGCTACAGACTTATATGAATACGCCTTCCCGAAAAAAATCCCTTTTCGATAACGAGGAAACTTTATCAAACAGAGAGATTGATGTTGTAAAGTTGATTTGCCAGGAAAAAACCAATCAGGAAATTGCAGATATTTTATTTCTAAGTCCAAGAACTGTGGAAAGCCATCGCCAAAGAATCCTTGATAAAATTGGTGCGAAAAACACAGTCGGAATCGTAATCTATGCAGTTATCAATAACATTCATACGGTTCCTATTAAATTATAATTCTCGAAAATTCAGTATTTCTACGCTATCGCAGTTTCGCTAATTGTCATTTCTTTGAATGAAGAAAATTGAAACCAATTAGCGAATGTCTCAACCATTAGAAATAATCAATTCCACAGATCATATCATCAAAGGCGAAGTCACGTATATGACTATCTTTTGCACCAGTCATTATTTTTTTGTGAAACCAAATTCCAAATGGAAATCAGAAAAACGAGGAATCTGCCCAATCGTAGAAGTTTCTGCTGAGATAACAACACCAAGAGGCATTTTCACAGCAAAATCATATATTACCATTGGAACCACACACAGCAGATTCGAAGTGGTGGAATTACGAGAAAACATTTTTAAGGTAATAAAAATGAGAAATACTGAAGTCGAGAAAAATTCACTTATCAAAACCCACAATCATTCTTTTCTAGAACAAAGATAAACCGATTCATATTTTTTCTAAGTCTCATCAAATTTTTGATGGGGCTTTTTTTTATCTTAAAAATCAGAATCCGTAGAAATACGTAATCTTCAATTTGGTAATTTCCACGCTACCGCAGAGTCTCATATCTTTCTACTTTTGACCTATCAATAAAGAATAAAAGCAAACACAAATAAAGGTTCTAAAAACAAACAACGATGAGAACTCATTTTGAAATTTAGTTAGAGTTAGTTAATTTAATTTCCGAGTGAAAACTGAACCGCCTTCCAGATTGGGAAGGCGGTTTTTTATTTATTTATTTATTTTTAAATTGATTAATAGCATTCACTGTAAAATCTGATAGAACCAATTTTCCGCTGATTTCCGCGCGCTCGCTTAAAAGTTTGTCCCAATCTTCGGTTCCTTTCCAAAAGATTTCTTTCAGTTTCAGCATTGCTTCGGGATTTGAAGTTGCTAATTTTTCAGCCAGAATTTGAATTTCCGCATCCATTTCCTCAGTCGTTTCGTACATATCCTGAAACATATTTTTCTCTCTCGCCCATTCTGCAGAGTAAAATTCTGTCGCATTAATTGCCAATTGCGCAAAAGCCGAAGTTCCAATTTTCTTTTCTACAACCGGACCAATCACGAAAGGACCAATTCCGACAGCCAATTCGCTGAGTTTTACAGAAGCATTTTCTGTTGCAAATGTATAATCCGCCGCACACGCAATTCCAACACCGCCACCAACAGCTTTCCCGTGGATTCTTGCAATGATTAGTTTTGGAGATTTTCTCATTGCATTAATAACATTAGCAAAACCAGAAAAGAATGTTTTCCCAGTTTCGAAGTCTTGAATCGAAATCAGTTCATCAAAAGATGCGCCTGCACAAAAGGCTTTTTCGCCACCGCTTCTCAGGATGATGACTTTTGCGTCGTCATTTTGTCCAAGGTTATTGATTTCTTCTACCAGATTTTTAAGTTGCGAACTCGGCATCGAGTTGCTTTGCGGATGAAAAAACTCAATGGTTCCGATTCCATTTTTTATGGTTGATTTTACGTATGCTTCCATTTTATTAAATTAAATGATTAAAAAATTAAGACATTAAAAAATTACTTTGTTCTTAATTTATTCAAAATATGATTTTTGCGCTGAATCTGCAGCCCGACTTGAGCGGAAATCCTTTTTTGCGTAGACTAAAGTTCTATTTAAACCGGAATCGTCTGCAAAAAAGATTGGGAGCGGAAGGCGGATTAAGCTGCCATAATTACAAAACTCCGAAAATACTTGATTCTTTTTACTTTTATCTTGTTTCTTGACTTATTCCTGATTCAGTTTTTTCACCATCGTCAAAATCGTCGCAATCGCAACAGTTTCTCCGGTTTCGTCGTAAACATCCACGAGCCAGCGGACGATTCCTTTGGCAATATCGTCTTCGTCACGTTTTTCCTGACTGATTTTTTCTTTGCAGGTAAACTTCACGCCAATCGTCATTCCGGGATAAACGGGTTTCACAAAACGGCATTCGTCCAAACCATAATTCAGTAAAACCGGACCTTTTCTCGGGTCAACAAATAATCCCGCAGCTTTGCTCAGAATGAAATAACCGTGCGCTACCCGACCTTCGAAAATCGTTCCTTCCAAAGAGGTGGCGTCCATATGAGCATAAAAATTGTCACCGGAAACATTGGCAAAATTAGTAATATCAGCTTCCGTCACCGTATGTTTTGCCGTGATGTAAGTTTCACTGACTTTCAGTTCTTCAAAATATTTTCTGAATGGATGAATATTATCCTCGAACTGTTTTCCGCCGTATTGATATTGTTGAGTAATGTTTGTCAAAGTCGTTGGCGAACCTTGGATGGCCGTGCGTTGCATATAATGAAGAACGCCACGTTTTCCACCCATTTCCTCGCCACCACCAGCTCTTCCCGGACCGCCGTGAACCAGCATTGGCAAAGGTGAACCGTGACCTGTACTTTCTTTGGCACAATCGGAATTTAAAATTAAAATACGTCCGTGCATTGATGCAGCTCCGATGACAAATTCTCTTGCAAAATCGTCATCAGCCGTCACAACCGAACAGCAAAGTGAACCTTTTCCCATTCTCGCCAACTCAATGGCTTCATCGATATTGTGATAAGGAATAATGGTGCTGACTGGTCCGAAAGCCTCGATGTTATGGCAATCTGTATATTTAAAAGGGTCTGAATTAAGGAATAAAATCGGGGAAATGAACGCGCCTTTGTTTTTGTCCGCTCCTTTCACATCAAAATCATCCAAATTTCCGAAAACGATTTCCTGAGTTTTGGATAATTCCTGAACTTTCTCGGAAACTTCCTTCACCTGGTCTCTGTTCGCCAATGCACCCATTCTTACACCTTCGACATTCGGGTCGCCGATGACAACGGTAGAAAGTCTTTGTCCAAGTGCAATTTGAACATCTTCGACCAAATTGACAGGCACTAAAATCCTTCTCACCGCCGTACATTTTTGCCCAGCTTTGGTAGTCATTTCACGAACGGCTTCTTTGATGAACAAATCAAATTCTGCTGTTCCTTGTTTTGCATCTTCACCTAAAACCATTGCGTTCAGAGAATCGGCTTCCAAATTGAAAGGCACAGATTCTTCAAGAATTCTTGGATGAGACTTCAGCATTTTCCCTGTGGAAGCCGAACCTGTAAAGGTTACTACATCTTCGCTCGTCACACTTTCCAAAATTCCGTTGGCTGAACCACAAATTAATTGCAGACTTCCTTCGGGTAAAATTTGGGAGGCAATGATTTCTTTAACGACAACTTCGGTCAGGAAACTGGTTGCTGTGGCAGGTTTCACGATTGCAGGAACGCCAGCCAAAAGATTGACCGCAATTTTTTCCAACATTCCCCAAACTGGAAAATTAAACGCATTGATATGAATCGCAACCCCACGTTTCGGCGTGCAAATATGATGACCAATGAATGTTCCTTCTTTGGAAAGCTTCACCGATTCGCCATCTATATAATAAGGTAAGTCGGGAAATTGTCTTCTAAGTGAAGCATTTGCAAAAAGATTTCCAATCCCACCTTCGATGTCAACCCAAGAATCTGCTTTTGTTGCGCCGGTTGCCCAACTTACTTTGTAGAACGTTTCTTTCTTTTCCAAAAGATGAAAAGCGAGTTTCTTCAACATCAATCCTCTTTCCTGAAAGGTTAATTTTCGAAGAGCCGGACCACCAATTTTTCTGGCGTAATCCATCATTTCCGCAAAATCCAAACCTTTGGAAGTTGCCGTTGCCACCAAATCGCCATTGATGGAATTGTATAAAGCCTGCCCTTCTCCCTCACCTTTTGTCCATCTGCCGAGCGCGTAATTTTCTAGTTGCATTTTTTTTATTTTTTTAGACTTAGAGATAATAGACGGATAGATGATAGATTTTAAAATGTCTATTTTCTATTCGTCTATTATCTATTCATCTGATTTAAACTTTCTCAATAATTACCGCAAAACCTTGTCCCAAGCCAACACACATTGTTGCCAAGGCATATTTTTTATTTTGGTTTTGAAGTTCATACATTGCGGAATTCAGGATTCTTGCGCCACTCATTCCGAGTGGATGTCCAAGTGCAATTGCGCCACCGTTTGGATTGATTCTGGAATCTTTGTCATCCAATCCCCAATCTCTGATGCACGCTAAACTTTGTGCAGCAAATGCTTCATTCAATTCAATAATATCAATATCATTAAATGTCAATCCTGCTTTTTGCAATGCTAATTCTGCGGCTTTTACAGGGCCAATTCCCATTAATCTTGGTTCAACACCGACAACGGCGCTTGAAACTATTCTTGCTTTTGGTGTTAATCCAAATTCTTTAATCGCATTTTCCGAAGCCAATAAATTAACCGCTGCGCCGTCATTCAATCCAGAAGCATTTCCTGCTGTTACTGTTCCTTCTTTCTTGAAAGCGGTTCTTAATTTTGATAAGCCCTCAATTGTTGTATCATTTTTCGGGAATTCATCGTTATCGAAAATCAAATCTTCACCTTTTCTTTGGGGAATATTAACAGGAACAATTTCTTGCGATAATCTTCCGTTTTCCTGAGCAACTTTCGCTTTCTGTTGAGAATTGAAGGCAAACAAATCCTGGTCTTCACGGGAAATTTGGTCACGCTCAGCCAAATTTTCTGCCGTCTCGCCCATTGCATCTACGCCGTACATTTCTTTCATTTTCGGATTGATGAAACGCCAACCGAAAGTGGTGTCGTATATTTTTGCATCACCTCCAAAAGGATTTTCAGATTTTGAAATCACCAATGGTCCACGCGTCATATTTTCCACACCGCCGGAAATCATCAAATCGGCATCACCAACTTGAATCGCTCTCGCTGCATTAATCGCCGCCGACAAACCAGAAGCACAAAGCCTGTTGACCGTTTCGCCTGGAACGTGATAATCCAAACCGGAAAGCAAAGCCGACATTCTTGCGATATTTCGGTTGTCCTCGCCAGCTTGATTAGCACAACCTAAAAC